>Ga0070699_100001909_pt1 | contig 18820 bp, 17 predicted proteins | sample KBSK1503metaG_FD_65473 | JGI IMG/M metagenome (GOLD analysis project Ga0070699, IMG submission 65473) | Corn, switchgrass and miscanthus rhizosphere microbial communities from Kellogg Biological Station, Michigan, USA - KBS K1-50-3 metaG | ecosystem: Host-associated > Plants > Roots >... | reverse complement strand
GCGACGATCGCGCCGATGCGCTGCGTCGACAGCATGTTCGCCGCGACGACGAGCTCTTCGATTGACTCCTCGGCCGACTCGGCCTTCGCGAAGTACCTGAAAAAGGGTCCGCGGCCAAAGTGAGCGAGCGCGCGGCGGATGTCGGACTGGAACAGGACGATGACGGCAAAGACGATGTAGCCGACGAGGTTCCGCACGAGCCAGTTGACCGTTTCGAGATGGCTCCAGCGCGAGCCGTAGAAGAGCAGAACGAGAAAGCCTGCGCCGAGCGCCATCTGCACCGCGCGCGTGCCGCGAATGAGCTTGAGGACTTCGTAAATGAGGATCGACACCACGAGGATGTCGACGATGTCCCACACGCCGACGCGCGGACGACGAAGGAGCGTGGTGATCCAGTTCACGTGGTGTCCTGCCCTCGTTGTCCTGCCCGGCGGATCTCCTCGGCGACCGCCACGACCTGCGTCATCTCGGCGACGGCGTGCACGCGGACGATGTGGGCGCCGGCAAGGACGGCGGCGGCAACCGCGCCTGCGGTTCCCCAATCGCGTTCGAGCGCCGGCCGATCGCCAATGGCCCCGCGCATGAACGACTTGCGGGACGGTCCGATGAGCAGAGGACGGTTCAGCGCCGACGCGAGCTCCGGCAGCCTGGCCAGCACACCATAGCTGTGCGCCGCGCGTTTGGCAAACCCGATCCCGGGGTCGACGATGAGGCGCTCAACCGGAACGCCGGCGGCGGTTGCGATCGCGACGCTCTCGGTCAGCTCCCGCCGGACATCGGCCACGACATCCTCGTACACCGCTTCCGCGTACATCGTCTTCGGCATGCCCCGCGTGTGCATCAACACGAGCGCCGCGCCGCTGCCCGCGACGACCTCTGCGAGCGGCGGCTCGAAGCGGAGGCCGCTCACGTCGTTGATGATCGCGGCGCCGGCGTCGACAGCGGCGCGCGCGACGTCGGCCTTGGAGGTGTCGATCGAGACCGGAATCCTCAGCCGGCCCGCGAGCGCGCGGAGCACCGGCATGATGCGCGCGAGCTCTTCGGCGGCCGGAACGGGATCGGCGCCGGGCCGCGTCGACTCGCCGCCGACGTCGATCAGATCGGCGCCCTCCTGCTGCATGCGCAGCGCGGCGTCGACGGCGGCTTCAGGGTCGACGAGGTGCGTTCGCTCCGCGAACGAGTCCGGCGTGACGTTGAGGATGCCCATCACGAGGCACCGCTCGCCGAGATTCAGAGCGCCAGACGGAAGCGGAATGGTGTAAGACCGGCGCGACGTGAAGGGACAATTCACAATTTACAGTCGACAATCTACAAAGGGAGGTGGATGTCTTCGGAGTTTTCCCTTTGTAAATTGGCCAATTGTAAATTGTAAATTCCCTACTCCTGCGGCAGCGGCTTGTTGAGCGCGGGAACGATCGGCGCGCGCTCTTTCTGACGCGGACGCGCTTCGTCCTCGTCCGGCACGATCGTCCGGGCGGCGACGGTCTGCGGCTCCTCGAGCGGCAGGCCAGAGGCGAGGCGCTTCACCTGCTCGGCGTCGAGCACCTCGCGCGCGAGCAGCGCGTCGGCGACCTTCACCAGCGTGTCCTTGTGGGCGGCGAGGAGCTGCGTCGCGCGCTGATAGTTGTCGGTGACGATCTTCTTCACTTCCTGGTCGATCTTGATCGCGGTGTCTTCGCTGTAATCCTGGTGCTGCGCAATCTCGCGGCCGAGGAAGATCTGCTCTTCCTTCTTGCCGAAGGTGAGCGGGCCCATCGCGTCGCTCATGCCCCACTCGCACACCATCTTGCGCGCCAGCTCGGTGGAGCGCTCGAGATCGTTGCCGGCGCCGGTCGTGAGGCTGTCCATCGTGACCTCTTCGGCGATGCGGCCGCCGAGCAGGATCGCGATCTGGTCGCTCAGGTACTCGCGCGAGTAGTTGTGCTTCTCGTCGGTCGGCAGCTGCTGCGTGAGGCCGAGCGCCATGCCGCGCGGGATGATCGTCACCTTGTGGATCGGATCCGCGTGCGGCAGCAGCACGGTGAGCAGCGCATGGCCGGCTTCGTGAATCGCGGTGACGCGCTTCTCGGCGTCGCTGATGATCATCGAGCGGCGCTCGGATCCCATCAGCACCTTGTCCTTCGCGAACTCGAAGTCGTGCATGCGCACGACCTTCTGGTTGTAGCGCGCCGCGTTGAGCGCCGCTTCGTTCACCAGGTTCGCGAGATCCGCGCCGGAGAAGCCTGCCGTCCCGCGCGCCAGCACCGGCACTTCCACATCGTCGGCCATCGGAATCTTGCGCGTGTGCACGCCGAGGATGCCTTCGCGTCCCTTCACGTCCGGACGGTTGACGACGATGCGCCGATCGAAGCGCCCGGGACGCAGCAACGCCGGATCGAGGACGTCCGGGCGGTTGGTGGCCGCCACGAGGATGACGCCTTCGTTCGACTCGAAGCCGTCCATCTCGACGAGCAGCTGGTTGAGCGTCTGCTCGCGCTCGTCGTGGCCGCCGCCGAGGCCGGCGCCCCGGTGACGGCCGACGGCGTCGATCTCGTCGATGAAGACGATGCACGGCGCGTTCTTCTTGCCCTGCTCGAACAGGTCGCGGACGCGCGACGCGCCGACGCCGACGAACATCTCGACGAAATCAGATCCGCTGATCGAGAAGAACGGGACGTTGGCTTCGCCGGCCACCGCGCGCGCGAGGAGCGTCTTGCCTGTTCCCGGAGGGCCCATCAACAGAACGCCCTTCGGGATGCGGCCGCCGAGCTTCTGGAATTTCTGCGGTTCCTTGAGGAACTCGATGATTTCCTGCAGTTCTTCCTTCGCCTCGTCGACGCCTGCGACGTCCTTGAACGTCACCTTCTTCTGGGAGCTCGACGAGAGCTTCGCCTTGCTCTTGCCGAACGACAGCGCCTTGTTGCCGCCGCTCTGCATCTGGCGCATGAAGAAGATCCAGAACCCGATCATCAACAGCACCGGCGCCCACGAGTAAAGTAACGACGCCCACGGGCTCGCCGTCGGCTCCTTCGAGTCGACCTGCACGCCGCGATCGATCAGCTTGTTGACGAGGCCTTCGTACTGGCTCGGCGCGTAGGTGTGGAAGCGTTCGCCGACTTTCGTGAATCCCGTGATGTCCTGACCCGTCACCGTGACGCTCGCCACGCTGCCCGAGTCGGCCCACTGCAGGAACTCGCTGAACTTCACCAACCGATCGGCGTGCTGGAATTTGGTCGAGAAGTTCCAGATGAGCACGCCGATGACGACGAGCACTACCCAGAACAGCAGACTCTTGAGGGTCGAGTTCAAGCAGAGCCTCCGAGCAGAACGGACCAATGCGGGCTCAGGCCCGCGTAAGTTTCAAGATTAGCACGGCTTGCGCGGCGTCGGTCACGCGAAACGCCTCGTCAATTCCGTATCCGGCGACCCACACGATTCGATCCCGGTGATCCACCACGATCGGTACCGCGTCGCGGATATGGCGCGGCACTTTGCGGTCCACGAAGAAATCCTGCAGCTTCTTGTGCCCGTTCAGTCCGACCGGTCGAAATCTGTCGCCCGGCCGACGATTTCGTACGCCCAAAACCTCACGGCACAGCTCCTCACGAACGGCGGCGACCGGTCCATTGCCCACGATTGCACTGACGCCGGCGGGACACGAATCGGAACGCCCGACGTCGGCCGAGACCACGCAGCCGATGTCGGGCAGCGCGACCTCCCCCGGGATAGACAACGGATACCGGAAAAGGTTCGCCGAGCTCGCGGCGTTCTCCACGGCTGCCCGTCCGCGCGTACTCCTTAAGACGAGCCGCGGACCGATTCGGTGCGCGCGCTGACCTGGAAGATCGACGGACGAATCGCGATCGCCTCGCGCGAGCTCGAACACTGCGGCTGCGTGGTCGAATGTGATCGGCCGTCCCGCGGCGAGATCGTTCATCGCGCGCCATAGAACCGTCCGCGCGATGACCGGCGGCGCATGCTGCAGCGGCTCGACCAGGAACGCACGTCCCGACTCCGGTTGTCCGCGAGTCGACGGCATCTCGACGAAGTCCGCTCGCGCGAGCGATTCGAGATCGTCCGCGGCCGCAGCGAGCCACGTCCAGAGCTCGCGCGCGCGGTCGGCTTCGCCGGCGAGAACATCGACGATGTCGTGGTTCACCGCTTCCAGCAGTGGAATCACCTGCATCCGAACACGATTGCGCGGAATCGTCAGGTCGCGGTTGCTTTCGTCCTCGATGAATCCGGCGAGTCGATCGCCGCTCTCTCGCCGCACGGCGAGCCAGTCGCGCAGCTCCTGACGTCGGCAGCTCAAGAGCGGCCGCACGATCGATCCGTTGCGCGGGTACATCCCGGCGAGGCCCCGCGGACCTGCTCCGCGGACGAGCCGAAGCAGGAACGTTTCGGCCTGATCGTCGCGCGTATGACCGACAGCGACGTCGTCCGCGTTCAACGCCGCCCGCGCCCGTTCGAACGACTCGTAGCGTGCGGCGTGCGCCGCAGCCTCAATCGATCGCCGTTCGTGCCGCGAGCGTGCCCGCACGTCCGCGCGCTCGACGACGATCGGCTTGCCGAGCGCATCGGCCAGCTCACGACAGAACCGCTCATCCTCGGCGGCCGCGTCGCGCAGCTGATGATTCAGGTGCACGAAGCCGGCAAGTCGGATCTCGCCCGCCGAGTCGAGCTCGTTGAGGATGTGCGCGAGCGCCACCGAGTCCGATCCGCCCGACAGCGCCGCCACGACGCGCGCGCCGGACCGAATCAGATCGTGCTGCCGCAGGTACTGCCGGACGCGGGCCAGCAAATCCATGAGCGATATGAAGGCGGGCTTGCCAACCAAAGCTCCGCGAATCGGCGTTGAACGCTGGCTTGCCAATCGAAGCTCCGCGTAGCGGAGCGAAGGTTGGTGCCGGAGGGCGGACTCGAACCGCCGACCTAGCGCTTATGAGACGCTCGCTCTAACCGCCTGAGCTACTCCGGCTGGAATGCTCGATCTTACTAGGGCTGCGGGCCGGGGGCTAGGGCTTGGCTGCGGCTTTCACCGCTGCCGCGAGCAGCGGAATCATGATTTCGTGATGGCCAACCAGCGAGTACCCTCGGCCCGTGCCGGCGGTCGGACGAGCGACGACGTTCGTCTGCGGGCGATAGTGCCTGACGAAATCGAGGTTGACGGTCGTCAATCCGGCGAGCGTGATGCCGCCGTTGCGCGCGAGCGCGACAGCCTTCAGAAAGACTTCCGGCAGCACGACCGCCGATCCGCAGTTCAAGTAGACGCCGCGCTCGAGGCGCGCGACGTTCGAAACGAAATATCGGAAGTCGCGCAGGCTGCCATCGCCGAGCGCCGCGCCCGACGCGGCCGGGTGCATGTGGATGATGTCGGTGCCCATCGCGACGTGGACGGTCACGGGAATATCGAGGCGTGCGGCGGCGTCCAGCACGCTCGCGCGCGCGAACTGCGGCTGCTTGTCGTGCACGTATCGCGACACGGCTTGACCGAGGCCGAGGCCTTTCGCGACGCCGTCACAAATCGCCGCGTTGAGGAGGCGACCCGTTTCATCCGCCATGCCGAAGCGTCCGGGTGCGAGCGCTTCGTCGACGTCTTCGGAGGTCGCGCCGACGAGCGCGATCTCGAAGTCGTGAATGATCGCGGCGCCGTTGGTCGCAATCGCCGACACGAATCCTCGCTCCATCAGGTCGATGAGGACCGGGCCGAGACCGGTTTTGATGACGTGCGCGCCGAGCCCCCACACGATGCCGCCGTCGCCCCGCTTCGCGTCGACGATCGCGCGGACGACGGCTTTGAAATCGGCGCCGGCGAGGATGTCGGGCAGGGAGTCGACGAACGCGCCGACGGCGGCACACGGATCGATTGGACGTCCGAAATCGGAGGCGCGCGCCTTGCTCGCGCGCGACTTGAGCGGGTACGTCTTCACCCCCGACAGGTCGAATTCCCGGTACGGGAATCTCATAGGATCAGCATCGCGTCGCCGTAGCTGTAGAAGCGATAGCGTTCCGCGATCGCCGCATCATACGCGGTCCGGATGCGATCGCGTCCCGCGAACGCCGACACGAGCATCAACAGCGAAGATTTCGGCAGGTGAAAGTTCGTCAGCAGCCCGTCGATCACGCGGAACTCGAATCCCGGATAGATGAAGAGGTCGGTCGCGCCGCCGCCGGCGGCGATGCGCCCGTCGTGCGGGCGCGCCACGGCTTCGAGCGTCCGCGTCGTCGTCGTGCCGACGGCAATGATGCGGCGCCGCTCGTCGATGGCGCGGTTGATCGCCAGCGCCGCCGCTGTGCTGATGTCGTACGACTCGGGCTCGAGCCGATGATCCTCGACGCGCTCGACGCGGACCGGCTGAAACGTCCCATACCCCACGTGAAGCGTGATCTCGGCGAGCTCCACGCCTCGGTTCCTGAGGCACGCGATCAACTCCGGTGTGAAATGAAGTCCCGCGGTTGGCGCTGCTACTGACCCTCGGCTTCGCGCGAACACCGTCTGGTAGCGATCGCGGTCGGCGTCGCGGTCGCCGCGCTTGATGTACGGCGGCAGCGGCACGTGTCCAATTGCATCAATCGCCGCATCCAGCGCCGAGCCATCCTCGGTCCAGAGACGAACGACTCTGCGTCCGAAGAACTTCTGCTCCAGCACTTCGCCGTGGATCGTGTGGATTCCTTCAAACACCACCCGTGCTCCAGGATGCAGTTTCTGCCCCGGATGCATCAAGGCTTCCCAGGCTTCGGAAACGGCGTACCCGGAATTTCCGGGGTCCGACACGGGTCCGACACCGGTCCGACACGTGTCGGACGCCGCAGATCCCAGTCGTCTCACCAGCAGGCACTCGACGGCGCCGCCGGATGGGACGCGATGGCCGAGGAGCCGAGCCGGAAACACGCGCGTGTCGTTGACGACGACGAGGTCGCCCGCGCGCAGCAGGTCGGGCAGCGCGCTGATCGTGAAATGCGCGACGGACCCGGTGTCGCGGCGAAGATGCAGCAGGCGCGCAGCCGTCCGATCGCCGGATGGTTCCTGTGCGATTAAATCAGCGGGGAGATAGAAGTCGAACTCGCGGACGTCCATCCGTGAGTGCTCATGGTAGCCGGTCCGGCGAAGAGCCGGACCCTAGTGAAGGACGACGCGTGGTCCCCAGACCGCCTTCGCGCGCCAATCGTCAGCGATGATGGTCCAGAGCGCCTGATCGAGATACTCGCCGTTCCGCAGGAACGATCGGCGAAGTACACCTTCCTGTACTGCGCCGATCTTGCGGAGGGCGCCGTTGCCACGGCCATTTTTCAGGGCCGCGCGGGCTTCGAGACGATGAACACCGACCACGTCGAACGCGAAATCCGCCGTCATGCGCGCGCCTTCGACGAACATCCCGGTGCCCCAATACTCCGACGACATTGCGAACCCCCACTCAGCAGTTGCAAATCCGGGCCCAAGGGAACGTACCTGAAACAATCCGACCGCCGTGTCCATCCCGCGTGGAACGATCGCGAAGCAGATGTACTGTCCCGCCTCGCGCTGACGCTGCGCCCACACGATGAACCGTTCGAATCCTTCGACCGTCGTCGGCGGCGGCGAGATGAAGCGCGACACCTCTTCGGTGGTCAGCGCGAAGAACAGCGACACGGCGTCGCCGACGCGCAGCTCGCGCAGCGTCAGCGACGATCCGGTGAGCACAGGCAGACCGCTCCGCCAGTCCGTCGGCTGCTTCGTCGTAATCATCCGCGACAGCGTCGACACGATCGTGTCGAGCTGCGGCTGATAGGGCATCTTCTCCATGTCTGTCTCGCCGCCGCTTAGAAAACGGAACCCAATGTGGTGAGAATGCCGGTCCCCCAGATGACATTGGGATCCTCGGCGAACGATGTGCCCCAGAGGATGTTCAGATCGACGGACGTGCCCCACAGGACGTTGCCGGCCGTCACCGTGCCCCAGAGGATGGTGTTGCCGATGACTCTCGTGCCCCATACGACGTTCGCATCGGTCAGCGTGCTCCACACGATGTTCTGCGCGCCCGCCGTTCCCCAGAGGATGTTTCCGTCGTCCAACAGCTGGCCGATGAGCCGGTCGCTCCAGACGATGTTGGTTCCCCAGAGGACGTTGGTGCTCCAGACGATGTTGCTCGCGCGAATCGTCGTGCCCCAGAGAATGTTCAGGTCTTCGGCTGTCCCCCAGAGGACGTTCGTCCCCCACAGAATGTTGTTCACATAGAGCACGTTGCCGGTAAACACCGTGCTGTTCCACACGATGTTCTGACCCCAGGAGTACGTTTGACCTCCGACCGTGGACGAGGGCGTCACGCCTTTGGCGAGCCACCACTTTCCTTCGCGGACGTCGGTGTCGATCGCGCCGGCGAGGACGATCGCGCCGGCCGCGTTGATTTCGCCGGCGCCCTGAGTCAGATAGTCGAATCCGTCAATCGGAATCGCGCTGAATTGCAGAATGCCCTTCGCCAGGTTCGCCGTCAGCGGCTTCTTCGAGCGCAGACCCGACTGGTTGTGGGCCTGCACCATCAGGGCGACGACGCCGCTCGTCACGCCGGTGGCCATGCTCGATCCACTCAGGGCCAGCAGCGGCTGCCCGGTCTTTGACGTGACCTGGTTTGCCTTGAGCAAGTTGTATAGATACGACGAGACGCTGGTCGTCGACGTCAGGCCGTGGCCCGGCGCGACGACGTCCGGTTTGGCGAACGCGTCGAACCACGACGGTCCGCGCGAACTGTACGGAGCGATCACGTCGTCGTCGCGCATCGTCGTGTTCCGCGTCATCGCCGCGCCGACGGTGATGGCGGACGGCGCGTTGCCGGGCGACGTGATGCCGGTGTAGCCGGGCTGGCCCGTCTTCGGGTTCTGACCGAAGTTGCCGGCCGACGCGACGACGATCAATCCCGCAGCCGTCGCTCTTTCGACCGCCTGCACCAGCGGATCCTGCTGCGCCGGCGCATAAATGGGATGGCCGAGCGACAGATTGACGATCTGGACGTTCAGCGTGTCCTTGTTCGCGATGATGAACTCGATCGCTCTGATGACGTCGCTCGTCCTCCCCTGACCGACGCCGTCGAGCACCTTCAAGCCGACGAGACGCACGTCGGGCGCGATCCCCTGATATGCGTAGTTCGACAGCTTGCCGCTGCTGGCGATGAGGCCGGCGATGTGCGTGCCGTGACCGTAGTCGTCGTACGGCGCGGTCGCCACGCCACCCTGCGTGAAGTCGTAGAAGCTGATGATGCGTTCCGCGAAGTCGTCGCTCGGCGCGATGCCCGAGTCGACGATCGCGACGGTGATTCCGGAAGCGCCCGTCGGCGTCCCCGACGTCGCGACGTGCGGCAGCCCGAGCGTGTCGCGGAGCGTGCTCGCCGACGTCTGAAGAAGCCTCGACGTCTGGACGTCGACCTGATTGATCTGCTGGAACGTCTTGCTCGGATCGACGCCGATCGTCGTCGACCGGACCGGCGCGTCCGATGCGATCGTTTTGATCCAGGGCTGCCTCGACAGCTCTGCGATGTCGTCGCTGTGAATCTCGACGGCGACCGCGTCAAGGACGGGATGTTCGGTCCTGATTCGATCGCCGTGCCGCTGCAGCGCATCGCGCAGCGCGGGGCGATATCCGCTCTCGACGGTAATGATCACCGATTGCGTCGCGGCGCCTGCGCTCAGGGTCTCGCGCACGCGGCGATCAATTTTCTGATCCGGTCCCTGCGCGAATGCCGGGACGGCGAACAGTAACGTGAGGAGCGCGCCGAATGCCGCCAAAGGGAGTCTGCGAGAGGACATAGCGACGTCTTCTTCAGCAAGGCGACGGCCAAAGCTCATGCGGAGCAGCACGGATGCCGCAAGTTGTTGAGGATTGGTCACTTGAATTCGGAATCAGGACTATAACGTACTCGACAGGACTGTAGTCGGTTGATTCGGAACGTGACACAACATTTTGTGAAAAGATGCGAAATTGGCTAAAAATGGAATGAAATCACGAGATCGTAATTTTTGTTCAATTACGAAACACATGTCGCTCAATCGAACATAGAGTTCGTCTCGTTTTTCGAGCGGTCGTGGTGATGGTCTTGCACCCGCCTGCGGTTCGATGTTCGACGTCGTCGTGATCGGCGGAGGCCCGGCAGGCTTGAGCGCGGCGCTGATGCTCGGACGGTGCCGCCGCCGCGTCCTGCTTTGCGATCTCGGCGAGCCGCGCAATCGCCGCTCGCGGGCGCTGCACGGCTACCTCACCCGCGACGGGATCGCTCCCCGCGAGTTGAACGATCTCGGACGCCGTGAGCTCGCCGCCTACGACGTCGAATTCCGGTCGGTCGGCGTGATCGACGCTCGTCCGATTGGGAACAGCTACCGCGTCACGCTCGCCAACGGCGGCGAGGAAGATGCGCGTTTTGTGTTGATCGCCACCGGCGTCGTCGACGATCTGCCGGGCGTCTCCGGCTTCGACGCGTGCTACGGCCGGAGCGTGTTTCACTGCCCGTACTGTGATGGCTGGGAGTGGCGCGATCGCCGGCTCGCCGCGTTCGGCGCCGGCGCGGAGGCGGTCGGCCTCGCGCTCGGGCTGAAGACCTGGAGCGCCGACGTCATCGTGCTGACCAATGGGGTACCGCTCGACCGCCGTCTTCACACGGGCCTCGCGCGACATCTGATCGACGTGCGCACCACGCGGGCCGATCGCCTCGAGCACGACGATGGAGCGCTGCGCGCGATCGTGTTCGAGGACGCAACGACGCTCGAGCGCGACGCGCTGTTCTTCACGACGGGACAGCATCCGCAGTCGCATCTGGCCGTGCGGCTCGGATGCGAGCTCACCGCCCGCGGCACCGTGAAGACGGGATCGCTTTCCGACACGAACGTCCGCGGTGTATTCGTCGCAGGCGACGCGTCGCGGGACGCGCAGTTCGCCGTCGTGGCTGCCTCGGAAGGCGTGAAGGCGGCGGTCGCGATCAACAAGGCGCTCCAGGCCGACGCGCTGGCGCGCCCTAGACGAACGCGCGCAGGTCGAAGCGGCCGCGCGCCTGCAGCAGAGGCTTCCACAGATCTCCCAGCCGCTGAACGCGCGCGGGAACGTTCCTGACCGTGAAATCCTCCAGCCGGACGCCGCGTTCGACTTCCCGCCACGTCACCGGCGTCGACACCGTCGCCTCGGGCCGCGGGCGGGGCGAGTACACGGAAGCCAGCGTACTGCCCCAGCGGTTCTGGTTGTAGTCGACGAGCACGCGCCCGTGCGGACGCCTGGCGACCCGGTACTCCGCGGTCATCAGCGCCGGATGACGCGCGGCGAGCTCCTGGGCCAGCGCCTTGGCGAACAGCCACACCTGCTTCTGCTCCGGGCCGCGCACGATCGGGACGTAGACGTGCATCCCCTTCGATCCGGTCGTCTTCGCGAGCGGCCGCATCTTCAGCGATTCGAGCGCCTCGCGCACGATCAACGCGGTCTCGATGACGCGCGGGAACGTTGCGCCGGCGCCGGGATCGAGATCGAAGTGCAGATAGTCCGGTCGATCCACGTCGTCGCAGGTCGCGTACCACTGATTCAGATCGATGCAGCCGAGGTTGATGACCCACATCAGCGCGGCTTCGTCCTGAATCATCGGAAAGTCGATCACGTTCCCGCTGCCGTGATCGATCCGGCAGATCTCGATCCACGGAGGCCGCGGGGTCGGCGCGCGCTTCATGAAGAAAAAGGCGCCGGCGGCACCGTGCGGATACCGCTTCATCACCATCGCGCGGTTGCGGATGTGAGGCAGCAGCGCGCCCGAGACGTCGGCGTAGTACTGCAGCAGATCGCCTTTGGTGATGCGCAGCTCGGGCCAGAATATCTTCCGGAGGTTGGTGACGCGAACTTCCTTCTTCCTGACGATCAGGACGGCGTTGTCCTGATCGCGCGGAATCTTCATGTGGGCCGGGCGTAAAGCCCCGCGCCACTCCGTAGCGGAGGCAGTTTGGGTGGACGCGCGCCGTGAAGCACCGCGCCGATGACCGGCACGTAGGGCAGCTCCACGCCCGCGCGCGCCTGTCGCAGGAGCAGCCCGCCGCGGGACATGTCTCCCCGGCCGACGAAGTCGATTGGGAACTTCAGCCGCTCGCCGAAGATGACCGTCAGCACGTCGACGTACTTCGGCGACGCGACGCTGCCGAGCAGCACGACGTCGCAGCCCGGACCGATCTCGTCGAGCAGGGCGCGCGCGCTCTTCTCGAGGGGCAGCCGGTAGTCCGCGTTGTGGTGATGGATATCGCCATCGGCAAACGCACGGAGCGCCTTATGGGTGATGTAGGTATCGGGTCTGCGCAGCCCGGCGTTTGGAGTGATGACGTGAACGCCGTCGAACCCGGCGAAGCGCACCGCGTACGTCAGCTTGCCGCGGAAGTAGAGTCCGCTGACGAAGGCGAACACGTCGCCCAGCATCGCGCCGCGCCGAGAGCGCAGCTCCGCCGCCAGCGAGGACTGCGACCTGGGCGAGAGAATCTGCTTCGCTCTCGTACCGTTGCAGTTCGCCGGCGAGAGCAGGAAGATGCGCTGGGGCGACATTCAGCCACTCAGTACAACACGGCGGGCCGCGCGAGCGCCAGCTCGACGCCGGACATCGCGATCAGAAACCCCAGCGGAGCAGAACCGCGCCGACGGTGAACCCCGCACCGACCGATGCGAGCAGCACCAGGTCGCCCTTCTTCAGTCGCCCGGCGCACAGCGCATCGTCGAGCGCCAGCGGGATCGTCGCGGCCGTCGTGTTGCCGAACCGATCGATGTTGATGATGACCTTGCTTTCGTCGAGTCCCAGCTTCTCCGCCGCCGATTCGATGATGCGCCGGTTCGCCTGATGAGAGACGAAGAGATCGATGTCGGACGGCTGCAGGTTGTTGCGTTCGAGCAGGCGGCGCGAAATCTCTTCGGTCTTGCGGACGGCGAACTTGAAGACCGCCGCGCCGTCCTGTTTCACGTAATGCATCCGCCGATCGACGGTTTCGTGCGACGCGGGCTTCAGGCTGCCGCCGGCCGGCATGCAGAGCGAGGCGCCGCCGGAGCCGTCGATCTCGTGTTCGAAGTCGAGGATGGCGCCGTCCTTCGCGCCGTCGGGCGCCGCCGACACGACGACCGCGCCGGCGCCGTCGCCGAACAGGACACACGTCGCGCGATCGGTGTAGTCGATGATGCTCGACATCACGTCGGCGCCGACGACCAGCGCATGGTCGTGCGCGCTGGTGGCGACGAGCTGACTTCCGGTGGTGAGCGCGTAGGTGAACGCCGAACAGGCGGCGCTCAAGTCGAATCCCCACGCGTGATGCGCGCCGATCTTGTCCTGCAGCAGGCACGCGGTGCTCGGAAACATCATGTCGGGCGTCACCGTCCCGACGACGATGACGCCGATCTGGTCGGCGGTGATGCCCGCCTTGGCGAGCGCCTTGATCGCGGCTTCCTTAGCCAAATCGGACGACGCGACGCCCGGGTCGGCGATGTGCCTCTCGCGGATGCCGACCCGGCGCAGGATCCACTCGTCGTCGGTGTCGACCATCTTCTCGAGATCGGCGTTGGTCAGCAGGCGCGGCGGCACGTAGGTCGCCAGCGATGTGATCGTCGTCGGCCGACCGCCCGCGCGCGGTGTTCGTCGCACCTGCGCTGAGCTCGTCGAATGGGCCTGGGCTGAGCCTCTCGAATGGCCTACCAAAGTCGTGAGTCCCTTCTCTCGTCGGCGGGCGCGGTGAGCCCGAAATAGCCGTAGGCGCGCGGCGTCGCGACGCGGCCGCGCGACGTCCGATCCAGAAACCCGATCTGGATGAGGAACGGCTCGTAGATGTCTTCGATGGCGTCCTTCTCTTCGCTGATCGCCGCGGCGATCGTATTCAAGCCGACCGGGCCGCCGGCGAACTTGTCGATGATCGTCCACAGCAGCTTGCGATCGATCTCGTCGAACCCGTGCTCGTCGACCTCGAGGAGCTTCAGGGCGGCGTGCGCCACGTCGATCGTGATCGTGCCATCGGCGCGGACCTGCGCGTAGTCGCGGACCCTGCGCAGCAGCCGGTTCGCGATGCGCGGCGTGCCTCTGGCGCGGCGGGCGATCTCAGTCGCCGCCGCGGCGTCGATCGGCACCGCGAGAATTCTCGCCGAGCGGCGCACGATCTCCTCGAGATCGACCGGCGTGTAGAACTCGAGCCGGTGCGTGATGCCGAACCGCGATCGCAGCGGCGACGTGAGCAGTCCCGTCCGCGTCGTCGCGCCGATGAGCGTGAAGCGCTCGAGCCGCATCTTCACCGTCCGCGCGCTCGGCCCCTGACCGATGACGATGTCCACCTCGTAGTCCTCGAGGGCCGGATACAGAATCTCTTCGACCACCGGCGACATCCGGTGGATCTCGTCGATGAACAGCACCTCGCGCGCCGCGAGGTTGGTGACGATGCCGACGAGATCGCCGGGCTTCTCGATCGCAGGACCGGATGTCGCCCGAACCTGCACGCCGAGCTCGTTACCGATCACGTAGGCGAGCGTCGTCTTGCCGAGGCCCGGCGGTCCGTGCAGCAGGACGTGGTCGAGCGGCTCGCCGCGATGTTTCGCCGCGGCGATCGCCACCTGGAGGTTCTCGCGGATGCGGTCCTGGCCGATGTACTCGTCGAGCTTGCGCGGACGAAGCCCCGCTTCGTACTGCGCGTCTTCGTCGACGCGCGCGGCCGTGACGATGCGATCGTTGTCCATCGAATCTCGTAGGGGCCGACCCAATGGGGCGGACACGTTGGTCCGCTCCTACTTTGCAAGTTCTCGCAGCGCCTGCTTCAACGTGCGTTCGAAACCGCCGTCGGGGACCATCGTGATGGCTGATGCGACCGCTTTCTCGGCGAGCGGCCGATGATACCCCAGGTTCACGAGCGCGGAGAGCAGATCGTCGCGGAGCTCGGTCGCCGGGGGCCGTGAATCGCCGCCCAATGCGACCGCCGCGACCTGCGGACGCGGCAACCGATCTTTCAGCTCGAGTACGATCCGCTCGGACGTTTTCTTTCCGACGCCGGGAATCGCGGTCAGACGCGCGATGTCGCCGCGCTCGATCGCGCGAATCAGCTCGAGCGGCTCGATCCCCGACAGCACGGCGAGCGCGACCCGCGGCCCGATGCCGCTGACGCCGATCAGCCGCTCGAACAGCTCCTGCTCGAGGAGCGTGGCGAATCCGTAAAGCGCGAGCGCGTCCTCGCGCACGTGCGTGTGCGTCCGCAACGTGATTTCCGTCCCCGCGTCGCCGAGAACGTAGAACGTCGAGAGCGGCACGAAGACGTCGTAGCCGACGCCGTTGACGTCGACGATCACGCGGTTGGGATGTTTTTCGAGAATGCGTCCGCGGACCTGCGCAATCACGACCGTGCGGGGCGGTAGTGGCGTCCGCCTCGAGGCGGACGACTCCCAGGATCGCCGACCTGCGTGTCCGGCTGAGGCCGGAGGCCACCCGCACCGTTCCGGTACGAATGCGCGTGACAGATCGCGACGGCCAGCGCGTCGGCCGCATCGTGCGGCGCCGGCGCCGAAACGAGGCCGAGGAGCAGCTTCACCATCTGCTGCACCTGCGGCTTCTCGGCGCGGCCGTAGCCGACGACGGCGCGCTTGATCTCCGCCGGCGTGTATTCGACGACCGGGACGCCGGCTTCCACGGCGGCGAGCATCGCGACGCCGCGCGCGTGACCGAGCTTCAGCGCGCTGCGCACGTTCACCGCGTGGAAGAGGTTCTCGATCGCCACGCAATCGGGACGACAGTCTCTGATGAGCTCCGCGAGGCGGCTGTGGATGCGAAGCAGCTTGCCGGGAAAGGTCGAAACCGCGGCCGCGCTGATGGCGCCGCACGTGACGATGCGGTGGCGCGAACCGTCCGTCTCCACGCAGCCATAGCCGGTGCGATCGGAGCCGGGATCGATGCCGAAGATTCTCACGCGAGCGAGGCCTCGATCTCCTTTTCGGAAATGTTGAAGTTCGACGACACGTTCTGCACGTCGTCGTGATCCTCGAGCGCTTCCATCAGCTTCAGCATCTGCTGCGCCGCCTTGCCCTCGAGCTTCACGTAGTTCTGCGGAATCATCGAGACCTTCGCCGTCGCCGGCTCGATGCCGAGGCTCTTCACCGCCTCGTTCACCGCCGGAAATGCCTCGGGCGTCGTGAAGACTTCCCAGTTGTCCTCGTCGTCCTGAAGATCGTCGGCGCCGGCGTCGAGCACCGTGGACATCAGCTTCTCCTCATCGACTCCGGGCGCCTTGCTCTTCTCGATGACGATGTAGCCCTTCTTGTGGAACATCCAGGAGACGGCGTTGGTCGCGGCGAGGTTGCCGCCGTGCTTTTCGAGGAGGTGCCGGATTTCTCCGACTGCGCGGTTCTTGTTGTCGGTCAGCGCGTCGATGATGAGCGCGGCGCCGCCGGGGCCGTACGCTTCGTACTGCACTTCCTCGTACGAAACGCCCGGCTCCTGTCCCGTGCCGCGGCGAATGGCGCGCTCGATGTTCTCGCGCGGCATGTTGTTCGCCTTGGCGTCGGCGATGATCGTACGGAGCCGCGGGTTCATGTCGGGATCGCCGCCGCCCGCGCGCGCGGCGACGGACAGTTCCTTGATGAGGCGCGTGAAAATCTTGCCGCGCTTGGCATCGGCCGCGCCCTTCTTGTGCTTGATCGAATGCCACTTGGAATGGCCGGACATGTTCTGAACTCCACAGAAATCGGCGAAAAGGTGCCGAAAATTCTACCCTTTTTTCAGCGTCCCTTCCAGACTGCGGGCCGCTTCGTCAGAAACGCATCCATTCCTTCGGCCGCGTCTTCGAGAGCGACGTTCCGGACCATCGTCTCGCCGGCGGTCGTGTATGCGTGCTCGAGCGGCCGCTCGATCTGATCGTAGAACGCCCGCTTGCCGAGCCGGATGGCCGCCGCGCTGCGCGAGACGATCTGATCGGTGAAGCGACGGACTTCGGCGTCGAGCGCGTCCGCCGCGACGACGCGATTGACGAGCCCCCACGCCAGCGCGGTCCGTGCGTCGATCGTGTCGCCCGTCAGCAGCATCTCCATCGCACGTTTACGCCCCACGTTCCGCGCGACGCCAACGGCCGGCGTCGAGCAGAAGACGCCGATGTTGACTCCAGGCAGCGCGAACGTCGCCGTGTCGGCCGCCACCGCCAGATCGCACATCGACACGAGCTGACAGCCGGCGGCGGTCGCGACGGCGTGAACGCGCGCGACGACCGGCTGTGGCAACCGCGTCAGGCTCATCATCATGTCGGCGCAGCGATTGAACAGCTCGCGCTGCCAGCGCGTGTCGGACGCGTGCGCGCGCATCTCCTTCAGATCGTGGCCGGCACAGAACCCCTTGCCGTCGGCGGCGAGGACGACCGCGTGCACCGAGGCGTCGGCCGCGGCAGCGTCGATCTCGGCCTGCAGCGCCTGAATCATCGAGAGCGAGAGAGGGTTGAACCGCTCGCCGCGGTTCAGGGTCAGCGTCAGCACGCCGCCGTCGCGTGTGCCGAGCACCAGCGGTCGATCGTCGAGCGGAGCACGTGCGGGCGCAGCCATGGGCGTTCTCCTGCTGAACACACAGGGGCGGATTATCTTACTGCCGGCGCGTCGCCACGATGATCCAGACGTCGGCGCGGGCATCCCACGGCTGTCCGCGGTAATCGCCCAGAATCCGCTCGACGACGAAGCCGGCGCGCTCGAGCCGCGCGGTCATCTGCGGCACGGTCAGCGTGCGGAACGTCAGCTCGAAGCGATGCTCGGTGGTCGCTCCGTTGCGGCGTTCGAGGTACCGCTGCGCGAAGGTCGTGAGGCCACGGCGCCGATCCTGGCGGACCGATTCGATGAGCGTCAGGTGGCGGGAACCGGCGCGGCCGCGCAGCTGCACGCGGTTCTCGTACTCGCGCCACTTCGGCACGTCGGGGACGAGATCGATGCCGAACGTGCCGCCGCGATCGATGACGCGACCGACCGAGTCGAGCGTGGCGACGAGATCCGCTTCGCGCACGAGCGACTGCAGAATGCCGTACGGCGCAATCACCATCGCGAACGTGCGATCAGCGAACGGAAGCGAGCGGATGTCGCCGCGCACGAGACGCGCGCGCACGCCTCGTAATGGAGCGCGAGGCTTCTGGCGAGCGTCAACCGCTCGCGCCAGCATCGCCGCCGATCGATCGATGCCGACGAGATCGACGCCCGCTCTGGCAAGCGGCTTCGAAACGCGTCCGGTTCCGCATCCGAGCTCCAGGACGGGGCCGTGCGCCGTCAGCGCGAGACGGCGCCAGAACGGCACATCGCGTCGAGCGAGCGTCTGCGCGTTTTCCCAGTCGTAGAACGGCGCGTACTCGTCCCAGCCCTCCCAGCCCTGGATATCGGGAATCCGGGATTTCGCGTTCGCCACTAATCGGAAACGGCGAGCTCGCCCGGGACGATGGGACGCGTACGCGGCAGGCGTCCCAGGCGCGCGAGATTGCCGACGAAGGCGAGGATCGCCAGAAACACCACCAGCTTGAGCGCATCGCTCGCGCGCGTCTGCGGCAAGACTTTCCACATCACCCAGAGCGCCGGCTGTGCCCAGCAGACCGCCCATACGGTTCCGTAGAAGTACCGACGCTCGTGCCCCTCACCCTTCGTCGACGGCTTCACGCGCGGCAGGCGGCCGAGCGCGCCGAGCAGCCATAACGTTGCCGCGATCGGAAAGTATCCGTACCGATAGATCTGTTTCAGATACCAGTGCCCGCTCGCGATCGAGACGACGAGGCCGGCGATGTTCAGCATGGCAAACGTGACCGCTTCGCTCCACGCGAACGTGTAGCAGATCCGGCGATACAGCGGATTCGGACGATCCTCGGTGAAGCGGATGATGTACGGCTTCGGCTCCAC
>Ga0070699_100001907_pt1 | contig 18836 bp, 16 predicted proteins | sample KBSK1503metaG_FD_65473 | JGI IMG/M metagenome (GOLD analysis project Ga0070699, IMG submission 65473) | Corn, switchgrass and miscanthus rhizosphere microbial communities from Kellogg Biological Station, Michigan, USA - KBS K1-50-3 metaG | ecosystem: Host-associated > Plants > Roots >... | reverse complement strand
TGCGACCGGTACCAATCCTTTGAGCGATCAGGCGACGGCATGCTCGACACGCGACCCAGCAGCTGTCACTGCGCGACGAGTTGACTCTGGATCAAGTGCCTGTAGAACGCGGACGTCTGCATCAGCTCGTCATGCGTGCCGCTGTCGACGATGCGGCCGTGGTCGAGCACGACCACCCGATCGACCGTCGCGACCGTCGACAGCCGATGCGCGATGACGAGCGTCGTCGGGCGGCAGTCGATCGATCGCAGCGCGTCCTGCACGATCGATTCGAGCTCGGCGTCGAGCGCGCTCGTCGCTTCGTCGAGAATCAGTATCTTCGGACGCCGGAGGATGGCGCGCGCAATCGCCAGCCGCTGCCGCTGCCCGCCCGACAGCTGGACGCCGCGATCGCCGATGCGCGTCTCGTATCCGTCCGGCAGCCGGTGAATGTACTCGTCGACGCAGGCGAGGGCCGCCGCGTCCTCGATGTCCGTGACGGTCGCCGCGTCGACGCCGTAGGCGATGTTCTCGGCAATCGATCGCGAAAACAGCGCCGCCTCCTGCTGCACCGTCGCGATCTGCGATCGCAACCAGGCCGGATCGAGCGTGCGGATGTCGCGTCCGCCGACCATCACGCAGCCTTCGTCGGGATCGTAGAAGCGCAACAGGAGATTGACGAGCGTCGACTTGCCGGAGCCCGATTTGCCGACGAGGGCGACGATTTCGCCCGGCAAGATTCGAAGATCGATCCCCTTGAGCGCCTCGACCTCCGAACGCGTCGGGTACCGAAACCGCACGCCTTCGAACACGATCGATCGGTCGAGCGCGTCCGGGCGATCGCCGCCGTCCGGTGGAATCGACGGCTGGCGGCCGATCACATCGAAAATCCATTCCGTCGCGCCGATCGCGCGCATCGACTCGGCGGCGAACCGCGAGGCGTTGCGAAACCCGCGGGCGACGAGCATGGCGTACAAGACGAAGGAAACGAGCGATCCGGTCGTCAGACGGCCCGCGACGATCAGGTTGCCGCCGACCCAGATCGCGAGCAGCGCCGCGCATTCGCCGGCGACGAACGACACGCCGCCGAGCGCCGAGTGCGCGACGATCTTGCGCCGGGCAAATTCCAGAGCGCGATCGCTCTGGCGCTCGTAGCGCGCCGCCTCGGCCGCCTCCTGCGAGAAGGCGCGGACGGTTCGGATGCCGCCGATCACCTCGGACGCCGCCGCGCCGGCGTCGGCGTGCGCCTGCTGCATGTCGGTTGCGAGCGCGCGGACGCGGCGGCCGAGCATCGAGGTCGCGACCACGATTGGCGGCACGGCGAGCAGCGTCAGCAGCGTGAGGCGGGTGGACGTGTAGAACAGCAGCGCCGTTCCGCACACGGCGAAGACCGAGAAGCGCAGCGCGTCGGCGAGCTCTTCGCCGAGCACGAACTGCAGCGCCGGCACGTCGGCCCACAGCCGCGTCGTGATCTCGCCGGTGTCGCGGCGATCGAAAAACTGGATGTCCTGTCGCAGCAGCGTTCGGAAGACGACGCGCCGCAGGCGCGCGCCGACGCGTTCGGCGCCGAGATTGAAACAGTAGTCGCGCGCGAACGTCGCGCCCGCTTCGACGAGCAGGATGCCGACCATGAAGAGCGCGAGCGCATTCAATCGATCGAGGCGTCGCCCCTGAATCCCCTCGTCGATGATGAGTCGAATGACTTGCGGGTACGCGAGCCCGGTTCCGATGCTGAGCAGGACGAAGAGCACACCCGGCCCGTACAGCCGCCGCTCGCTCCAGACGACGGCCGCGACGGCTCGAATCTGGCCGCTCATACGGCGCACAGGCCCAGCTTCGTCAGTTTCTCGTCGACGCATGCTTCGAGCAGCTGGAACTTGCTGCCTCGCTCGATTGGCGCATCCCACTGATTGTGCCAGTGCCAGGCGAAGGCGCCGTCGTAGAAATTCGCGCTCGCCGGCGTTTTCCGGAACGGTTTGAACTCCGGATCCGCCTGCCATTCCGTGTTGAAGAAGGGCGACGGAAACACGCTGATCCGATGCCCGCGGTCGATGGCGCGCTTCACGTTCTCGCGGCCCCAGTTGTACTTGCCGGGAGGGATGTCGATGACGCCGCGGATCAGCTCTTCGGCGAACGCGCTTCCTTTACGGAGCCGCATCAACGCCGGCGCATAGACATCGTCGAAGCGGTCCCACTGGTACACGAACTCCTGATCGAGAAAGACGCCGAGGCTTCGCAGCAGCACCGTGTCCATGTCGGCGTAGACGCCGCCGTAATTGCGGAGCGCGAGGATGCGGAACAGATCGCCGTCGCGATAGGCGCGTCGATCGCGCTGGAGGTAAATGTTCGGATGCGCCTCGAGCGCCGTTCCGCGCGCTTCGGTCGCCGCGTCGTAGATGCGCAGGGTGATGAACGGCAGCAGCGGCTGCAGCCGCGCGTTCGCCGAGAGATCGGTGTCCGACCAGAGCACGAGGGAGCACGACGATCGATCCTGCGTCGCGAGGAACGCCTTCACCGGCAGCGCCTGCTTGCGGCCGAAGCGGCGGACGGTCGGCCACAGGCCGCCCGCACGCTCGCGCCAGTACATGTGGAAGGTGATCGGCTCGCGCGGCGGCACGTCCGGCAGCGCGCGGCAGAAATCCAGCGCCTTGCGCCAGTCGTGATAGAGCTCGTAGTGGGTCGCGGGGGAAATGCTGATCAATAGAGGCAGCACCGCGCGTACACGGCCGCCGGAAGGTGGAAGCCGATGTACTGATAGAACCAGCGATCGCACTTGCACCGCACGCCGAGATCGCGGCACGAATCGTCGGCCAGTCGAAATCCGCGTTTGTGCACGAGGTACGACAGGACGGCTTGATCCTGCCGATGATTCCTGCGCGACGATCCGGCCGGCGCGATGCAATCCCTCGCCATCGCGCATCGTTTCCACGGAACGACGAGGTCGCGATAGACGCGTTCGCGGACGGCCGCCGACGGATGGCCGGTGGCAAATCCGATGAGCGTCGCGTCGGCGTTCGGCCGCTCGCCGTAGTCCGCGGGATTCTCCTGCAGGTAGTCGAACATCAGCGGATGCGTCCATTGGCGCATCGTGCCGCTCGACGCGCGGACCCAGAGGCCGTCGCTCGCGCGGACGCGCTCCGCGATCGGCGCGAGCGTGTGGAAGTACGTGCCCGCGTCGGCCCACAACACGTCCTCGCGTTCGCCGCGCGCGCGCACGCCGTCGATCGTCTCGGCGACGATCGCCGGCTTCCATGCGTACTCGCCCGCGTGCACGTCGACGTTCATGTGGGGCGGGTACGCCGCGTAATCGAACTTGTGGTAGAACAGCCCCCTCCAGCGTGGCAGCGCCCGCACTTCGGCCGCAGTCAACCCGAGGTCGTAACAGTTCACGCGTGCGTCGAGCGCGCGCAGCGAGCCGAGCAGATACCTCAGCGCGCCGGCATGATTGGACGACGCCGCGGTGACGACGATCACATCGTGAAGCTTAGGTCAATTCCGGCGACCGCGCCAAAACCGATTTTCCCGGCGCGCGATTCGTCCGCGACGGGGTGGCCTCGCTGGCTGACGTACGACGAGTGGAACGTCGGCATCGCCACGCTCGATCGCCCGCTGCGGACGATTGACGACCTGCTGCCGCTGCGAAACGTTCGCTGGCTGCCGCCGCAGCCGCCGCTCTCGCTCCTTGCCGATCCGTTTCCGTATCGCCACGACGGGCGCGAATGGCTGCTCGCGGAACGGTACAGCCATCGCAAACGCGTGCGCGGCCGCATCGCGCGCATCGATCCCGATCGCCCGTCGGCGATCGAGATCGTCATCGAGCGCGATCGGCATGTGTCGTATCCGTTCACGTTCACCGACGGCGCCGACGTCTACTGCGCTCCCGAGATGAGCCAGGAGGAGGGCTGCGTCATCTATCGGCTTGCGCCCGATGGCCGCTGGGCGGCGAACCATCACGTGATGCGCGGACACCGGCTGGTCGATCCGACGCTCTTCCACCTGAACGATCGCTGGTGGCTCTTCGCGACCGAGCCGCCGCCGTCGCACAACGACTCACTCCACGCGTACTACGCGGACACGCTCGAGGGTCCGTGGACTCCCCACGCGCGGAATCCGCTGAAGCGCGACCTGTCGTCGGCGCGTCCCGCCGGCCGGCCGTTCACCATCGGCGAGCGGCTCTATCGTCCGGCGCAGGACTGCAGCGTCACGTACGGCGGCGCCGTTCACGTGATGGAGATCGAAGCGTTGACGCCGACCGATTTCCGCGAGTCGATCGTGCTGCGGCTCGAGCCCGATCCCGACTGGCCGTACCCCGACGGTCTGCATCATCTCGTCGTCGACGGAACGCGCGTGTATTTCGATGCGAAACGCGCGCGCGTCGACTGGCTGCTGTGGCTGAAGGTGTGGCTCTAGCCGCGGCGTACTCGATCGTGACGCCGACGTTCGAACATGCGTCGAGCATCGCCGATTGTCTCGATGCGACGCTCGCATCGGCATCGCTGCCCTTCCACTGGATCATCGTCGATGACGCGTCGCAGGACGGCACGGCGGATCGGGCGGAGGCGTGGCTGGCGGCGCATCCGTCGCCGCTCGTCACGCGAGCGACGGTCGTCCGCAATCCGCGTCCGATCTTCGAGACCGCATGCGACAACATCGGCTTCAGAATCGCCGAGACCGACGTCGTGATCGAAATCCAGGCGGACATCCACGTCCGCGAGCCACGGTTCGACGCGCTGATGATCGAGGCGCTCGACATGTCGCCGAAGCCGTCAGCGGTTTCCGGCCGATGCGGTCACACGTTCGCAGCGCTCAAACCGGTGCCGCTGTTATCGAAGCTCCTCAAGCGCTCGAAGATGGAGTCGATCGGTCTGTGCGGCCGCGCGATCGAAACGCCGCATGTCATCGATGCGATTCGCGGCCACGTGTATCGATGCGAGACCGTCAACCGCGGGCCGTGGCTCGTGCGGAAAGAAGACCTGGAGCGCCACGGCTATCTCGACGAGCAGCACTTCTTCCTCGGCAACGACGATCATGACTATCACCGCCGCCTGTTCGAGGCGGAGGCGCGCCGTCCGTTGTACGTGCCGATGGCCATTCACGCACCGCTGGCTCTGGGCGCGAACCGGCGCAAACGCAGCGGGATCAACCAAGAGATTTTCGATCGACTGCGCGCCGAAAAACGCGGCAGCCCCGACTTCCACCGCTTCCTCGCGTCGATCGAGTCGTCGACGCCGCCCCAGCGGATCAAGTGAGCCGTGAGAAATCCAAACCACAGAGTCACAAGACACAGAGCGCCTCGGTTCGATCGGCGTTCACTGTCCGGGCTTTTGCGCTCTGGGTTGAATCCTCTGCGTCTCGGTGTCTCTGTGGCTGTTGTTCCGTGAACGAGATCGCAGCGTGACAGGACTGAGATTATCGGATGGGCAGCAGATCGACGAGCGTCGTATCGACGCGGCGGCCGGCTGAGAGCGCGGTGGTGACGACGTCGGCGAGCGGCTCGCCTTCTTTCCGCAGCCGCTCCTTCAGCCCGTCATCGGTCGGGAACCTCGCCGCGCCGGCCGACCAGGTCCCGCGGGCCTTCGCCATTTGCTCGAGCCGGAAGTAGCCGTCGCCGAGCGCCGTGTAGACGCGTGCCACCAGCTTCGGCGGCGTGCCGGGGGTGACCATCGAGAGCGCCTGATTCAAGTCGGCGACCCCTTTGTCGGCGCGGTGGAAGATGAACCGGTTGTAATAAAGGTTGATCAGCCCGCGCATGTAGTACGCGAGCACGCAGGGACGCTGCGCGATCGACGCCGTCAGCGCGCTCATCGCGTCGCGCCCTAGGTACAGCCGCCGGATGTCGCCGGACGTCGGCACCTTGTCGACGTACGCGAGCGCCAGGCTGACGCGCACGTTCGGCCCGCTCCCTGTCCGCTTCGCCAGCTTGTCCAGGAAATCAATCGACCGATCGAACTGCCCCGCGCCGATCACCAGCTGACGGTAACCAGCCGCGAGCGCGAGGTCTTCCGGATCCGCCGCGATCGCCCGCTCCAGCTCGGCGAGACGCGCCGCCACCGGCGCTTCGGAACCGTGAACGGGTGCGCATGCGACAAGAGCAAGAACGACCGCAGCCGCGCGCATCGCTATCGCTCAAAGCGTAACTGAAGGCGGAACTGTCGGTACTCCGAGTTGTAGAACGACCCGAACGCCGGCGACGCCAGGTTCGACTGCACATCGGTGGGCAGGAACGCGTCGAGCGCGTTGTAGGCGCGCAATCCAATCCACGGCTCGAACTTGAAGATCTTGAATCGGCGCTCGATCGCCAGCTCGAGGCGCGTGTAGGTCGGGAAGCGCAGGCTGTTGCGCGCGCCGACGAACTCGAGCATCTCGTTCGTCACCGAGTACGGCAGCCCGTTGCGCCAATCGAACGTGCCGACGAACAGCCACCGCGGCGTCGGCATGAGCCGCCCGCGCGCGAGCAGCCGGTTCGGCGCGTCGGCATTCGATCGTGCGTAGGCGTTCGCGCCGACGACGGGCCACAGCACGGCGTCGAAGTAGTTGCTGAGCGCGTTCAGGTCGCCACTCGCGGCCGATCGCGTGTAGGTGACCTTGACGTCCGCAGTCGGCAGCCGCGAGAAATGCACGTTCGCCTCGAGCTCGCGGTAGCGCGAGCGCCCGCTGCTCGAGAGCAGCAGCGCCGGCGGGCCGGCCGACACGATGGGATCGACGATCAGCTCGTGGCTGCCCTGCCGATCGATGCCGCCCAGATGCACCGACCACATCTTGTTGAACCGGTGGTCGTAGCCGACGTCCCACGTGCGGCTGCGCGGCGTCTGCAGCGCGGAGGTCGTGTGCGTGACGAGCGTTGGCGGCGCCAGCGCGACACCGTCGGCGCCGAACCGCGTGTCGATCGCGTCCTCGAACTGATCGAATGCGCCGGCCGTGGACGGCGTGCGCTCGAAGAACAACCCGAAGCCGCCGCGCAGCGTCACGCTGCCCGACTCCGTGAGCAGCACCGCCGTGCCGACTCGCGGCGTCACGTTGAACTGATCGGCGACGCCGTCGCGATCCAGCCGGCCGCCGAACTCGAGATACCAGCGCGCCCCCGGCTGATATCGATCCTGCGCGAAGAACGCCGCGTCGGTGCTCCGAACCAGCTGCGTCGACAGCGGCTGATAGTCGAGCCGGCGCGCGAGCGATCCGTCCGCGCGCTCGATCAGCACCGGGCGGCTCGCGCTCGATCCGCTGTAGTGCGTGCCCAGCACATCGACGCCGACTTTGAAGAGGTGCAGCCCTCCGAGCGCGTTGCGGCTGCCCGACACGTTCTCCACGAGCTGATACGTGCCGGTATAGCGATGCTGACGGTTGAAGAAGTTGCCGAGCGTCGTGTCCGGCATCAGCACCATCGGCTGCAGACCCTGCGGCAGCACGTCGGTCTGAAAATCGTGGAGCTGGACCGTCGTCTCCGAAAACAACGAGTCGGTCCAGAGCGCACGCTCCATCACGCTCGCGCGGTTCGCGTGCGAGCTGATGTCGACCGTCGCGTCTGGCGGCGTGAACGTTCCGAGCGTGTCCAACGCCGACCGGCTCGGGAAGATGCCGCCGGTCGCGATCATCGAATGCCGCGGCGAGAGGTTCGCGTCGACGCGCGTGAACGAGCTGAACCACTTCGATGTACGCAGCTCGTCTTCGGGACGGCTCGCCACGTCGGTCGCGCCGTAGCGGTACTGAGCGGTCTGCTCGACGAACAGCCGATCCCTGACGAGCGGACCGCCGATCTCCAGGCGCGGCGCGAACACGCCGATGCCTTTCACGTCGAACGGCGAGCCGCCGCGTTTGGTGCGGAAAGTCGGATCGACGTTGTTGAGCCGCAGACGCCACTGGTCGCCGGCGCGACGCGTCTGAATCACGACGAGCCCGGACGAAAAGCGGCCGTACTCGACGGCGTACGGATTCGGCAACACCGCGATCGAATCGATCGCATCGTCGGGCAGCAGGACTTGCGTCAGCCCGGTCGTCGGGTTGACGAGCGTGCTCGGTCCGAGCTGAACACTGGCCTGGCTCGGGCGTCCGCCCTTGATGCTGACGCCTCCCGGAACTTCGATGATGCTCGCCAGGAGGCGAAGCGCCGCCTGAAACCCTCCACCCGGCGCGTACTGATCCAGTTCCTTGCTGCCAATGCTGTCGCTCGGCGCGAGCGTGCCTTCGTTGACGACCGTGGCCGTGGCCCCGACGACGTCGACAGTTTGTGAAATTCCTGTGATCGGAAGATCGACGGGGACGTCGGCGGGTTTCCCGGACACAACCTCGACGGTGACCGCGGCCGAATCGAATCCACTGAGCGTGGCCACGACGCGATACTTTCCAGCAGGCAGATTGTCGAACCGGTAGCGCCCGTCGCCGTCAGTGATTGCCCGCGCGATGTCGCGATCCGCGACGTCCTTGAGGACAACCTCGGCGCCCGGCAAACGGACCGAACCGCTCTGCGTCGTGACATAGCCCTGAACGACGCCGACGCCCGCCGGGACACTCGTCGTCTGCGCCGCGGCGAAGACCGGCGACAGGATACACAGGAGGAGAGCGAGAAAGGATTTCGTCAACGAATTCGGCGCCACTCTCAGGCGGGGGAGCTTTATTGTATCAGACGCCGCTGAGGCTCACCGCGACCCACGTGACCAACGCCAGCACGGCTCCTGCCGCAACGTCCATGACGTAGTGATATCGGCCGACGACACACGCGATGCCGATGCTGACGGCGAGGAGCCCGAAGAGCGCGCCGGCAACGGGCATGAGCGGCGCAACGGCGAGCGCGACGGCGAGCGACCCGGCGACGTGGCCGCTCGGGAACGTGTTTGCACGAATCGTCAGGTGTTGCACCATGCGTGATGCCGCGCGATGAACGGCGGGATCGGTCAGCACCGGCTTGCGCTCGAGCGCCCACGGCGGCCGCGTTTGAAATACGGTGAGCGGCGCGAACGCACCAAGCTCGGCCGTCAGCACCATCGTCCAGTAGCGATCGGCGCGCGATGCGTGTCCGGCGAGCACGAGCGCCGCGAATCCGGCCGGCACGATCAGAAAGCAGAACATGTAGACGATCTCGAGATAGGCGACCAACGTGCGCGGCCATCGCGCAAACCGCGTCGTCGGATTGCCGAGCACGCGCCGGTCCCACGCGACGAGCCACGATTCGAGACGCGGCGACGGCGCGACGAAGAGCCAGCCGGTGATGTAGTAGCCGGCAAGGATGTACGCGCCGGGCAGCCAGTCGCGGAGCGGGAACGTCACGCTCGCAACACTCCACACGACCGCGACCATCGACAGCGACGCCGCGGCGACGAGCGCGCGCCGCGCGATCGGCAGCGGCGACACGATGGCCGCGGCGGCGAGATAGAAGAAGTACGCGATTGCGATCGTCTCTGGCGGACGCACCGGTGAACGATATCCCAGCGGCATGTCGCCGCCGCATCGCGGCCGCCACGAAAGCAGTTTTTTTCGCGTGTTCCGTGGTTTCGTGCGTTCGTGGTGATTTTCCGCGTTGGTGCTGATTCAGTGAACGTAGCTCACTACAATTCAACGCATGCGTTCGACCGAGGTACGCCGCGTGCGCGGACGCGCGGAGTTCCACCGCTTCATCGATTACGCGTACGAGATCAACGCGCGCGATCCTCACTGGATTCCGCCGCTGCGGATGGCGGAGCGCGAGCGGCTCACGCCGAAGAAGAATCCGTTCTTCGCGCACGCCGACGTCGAGCTGCTGCTCGCCTGGCGCGGTCGTCAGATCGTCGGCCGCATCGCCGCCATCGACGATCGACTCCACGGCCAGACGCACGGCGACAACGTCGCGATGTTCGGCTTTTTCGAAGCGGCCGACGGTGAAGCCGCGCGGGCGCTCGTCGAACGCGTCGAAGCCTGGGCGCGCACGCGCGGCCGCGCGCACGTCCGCGGTCCGCTCAACCCGTCGCTCAACGAGAGCGCGGGATTGTTGGTCGAGGGCTTCGACACCGACCCGATGCTGCTGATGCCGCACAACCCGCCCGCGTACGCCGACTACATCGAGTCGGCGGGATACCGCAAGGCAAAGGACTTGTTCGCCTGGCTCTACACGCTCGATCGGGAATTCCCCGCCGTCACGGCGAGGCTGGCCCGGCGGATGCGCGATCGTCTCGGGATCGCGTCGCGTCCGCTCAACCTGAAGGAATTTGCGCGCGAAGTCGAACGGCTGCGGATGCTGTACTGCGAAGCCTGGAATGGCAACTGGGGCTTCGTGCCCCCCACCGAACAGGAATTCGCGCGCATCGCGCGCGAGATGAAGCCGATATTCGATTCGCGCTGCGCGGTCTGTGCCGAGATCGGCGGACGCATGGTGGCGTGCGCCGTTGCCGTCCCCGACATCAATCAGGCGCTCGAGAGCACGAACGGCCGTCTGAACGTGCGTACGATCTGGCGGCTTCTTCGCCGCAGCCGTCATATCGATCAGGCGCGCCTGCTCCTCCTCGGCGTCGCGGCCGAGTACCGCTCGCACGGTCTGTATCCGTTGATGCTCTTCGATCTTCACCGGCAGATGGCGCCGGCGTACCGCCGTGTCGAGTTCTCCTGGGTGCTCGAGGACAACCAGAACATCAACCGGCCCGCGGAAGAAGCCGGCGCGAAACGGTACAAGACGTACCGCATCTATCAGAAGACGCTCGCCTGAACCGCCTTCGTCAAGGCTGCGGAAGTGGAGAAGGGCTCGCGCTACGATCCTGGCGTGCCAGCGGTCGCGGTCACCGGCGCTTCGGGGTTCATCGGCAGCAACCTCACAGCGCAGCTGTCGGCTCGTGGATGCGACGTCCGCACCGTCCGGCGCCCGTTCGACCGGCCGGACCTGATCGAGACGCTTCGCGGCTGTGATGTCGTCGTTCACCTCGCCGGCGTCGTGGCCGCCGCTCGCGACGAGGAGTACTTCGAGGCGAACGTGACGGCGACGCGCCTCGTCGCGGAAGCGACGTGCGCGGCAGGCGCGCGGCTCGTGCACATCTCGAGCCTCGCCGCTGCCGGTCCCGCCTCGCCCGATGCGCCTCGGGTCGAGGACGATCCGCCCGCGCCGATGACCGCGTACGGCCGCAGCAAGCTCGCCGGTGAGCGCGCGATCAAGGACGTGAGTGGTTTGCGGTGGACGATCCTGCGCCCCGGCGTCGTGTACGGTCCGCGCGATCGCGCCGTGCTGGCGTTGTTCCGAATGGCGCGCGCCGGCATGCTCCCGCTCGTCGGCCGCGAGACCGCCGCGTACACGATGATTCACGTGGCCGACGCCGTCCGCGCGATCGAGGCCGCCGTCGATCGCGCCGACGCGTCGGGCGAGACGATGTTCGTCGGCCACCCCGAGCCGGTGACCGCGCGCGCGCTCGTCGAAGGCGTCCGCGATGCAGCCGGCGGCTCGGCGGCGATCGTCTCTGTTCCACGGCCCGTTCTGTGGATCGCCGCGCTCGCGGGTGAGGCGATCGGGACGCTGCGCGGCAAGCCGGCCGTGATCAATCGCCGGCGGTACGCCGAGCTGAACGCTGCAGGGTTCGTCTGCCGCGTCGATCGGCTGCGCGATCGTCTCGGCGTCGTGGCCGGGATCGGCTTACGCGACGGGCTCGCGCAGACGGCCGCGTGGTACCGATCGCAGGGTTGGTTGTAGGCGCTCGCCTAAAGGCTCGCGCTCCATCAAACACTCGCGCTTCCAACAGTGGAGCGCGAGGCTTCAGCCGAGCGGGAGCGGCAGCGCGAGAAGATGTCCAGCGCGCGATCGATTTGATCGGGTGTGTGCGCCGCCGAGCAGCTCGCACGCAGCACGCAATCGCCCTTCGGGCATCCCGGAGGCACGATGAGATTCACGTAGAGACCGGCCGTGAGAAGGTCCTGCCACAGCGCGATCGTTCGCGCCTCGTCTCCGATCAGGATCGGAACGATTGGCGATTCGCTTTCGCCGATCGCGTAGCCGATGTCGCGCAGGCCGCGGCGCAGCGCGCGGATGTTCGCCCAGAGCCGCTCGCGCAGCTCGGGATGCTGCCGGATGACGCGGACCGCAGCCGCCACGCTCGCGACGTTGGACGGCGATCCCGACGCGGTGAAGACGTACGCGCGCGCCAGGAATCGGAGCGCGCGCAGCTCGGGATGGTCCGACACGCAGACGCCGCCGATGCCCGCGAGCGACTTCGAAAAGGTGCCGACGATGAAATCGACGCGGTCGAGGACCCCTTGATCCTCGGCGCAGCCGAGGCCCCGCGCGCCGTACGTCCCGAGCGAGTGCGCTTCGTCCACGAGCAGGTAGGCGCCGTTCGCGCGGCAGATGGCGGCGATGTCGACGAGCGGCGCCACGTCGCCGCGGATGGAATACAACCCTTCGACGACAACGAGCCGGTTGCGCTCGCCCCGCGGCAGCCGCTCCAGTTTTCGGCGCAGGCTGTCGGCCGAATTGTGGCGGAAGCCGATGACCTGCGACGCCGTCTGCCGGGTGGCGTCGTAGATGCTCGCGTGGCTGTCGCTGTCGATGAGGATGACGTCGCCTGCGCCGCACAAGCCGCCGATCAGCGACAGGTTCGCCTGATAGCCGGTACTGAAGATGATGGCGTGGCGCTTGCCGAACCAGTCGGCGAAGTCGCGCTCGAGCGCTTCGTGCAGCGCGAAGGTGCCGTTGGCCGTGCGCGATCCCGTGGTTCCGCTGCCGTAGTCGTCGAGGGCGCGGCGCGCCGCGTCGACGACGTCGGGATGCTTGGTCAACCCGAGATAGTTGTTCGACCCGAACATCAGCGTCGGGCGTCCTTGCACGACGACCTCGCACGGCCCGAGCACCTCTTCGATGACGGTGAGCCCGGGCGTCGCCGCCGCGTTCTCGAACATCGCCAGACGCGATTCGATCGCACGGAATTTCTCGAGCAGATCCATTTATGACGCCGTTTCCATCAGCCCGCCGCGCTCGTACCGCGCTTTGGTCGCCGCGCGCTGCACCTTGCCGCTCGTCGTGCGGCCGACCGTCCCGCTCGGCACGAGTGCCACCTCGTCGACATACAAACCGAAGTCGTCGCCGATGCGACGCCGAATCGCGTCGATCAGCACCTCGGACGCCACCGTGCCGCTGGGCTCGACCACGACGACGATGCGATCGGGGCCGCCGCGCTGCATCGTGCCGAACGCGACCACGCGTCCGCGACGAACGCCGGCCAGATCGTCGACCGCCCACTCGAGATCCTGCGGGTGGAATTTCCGGCCATTGACGATGATGATGTCCTTGACGCGGCCGCAGACGAACAGCTCGCCGTCCGACAGATAGCCGAGGTCGCCCGTGTACAGCCAGCCGTCGCGGATCGTCTGCCGCGTGAGCTCGGCGTCGTTATAGTAGCCCAGCATGACCGAGGGTCCTGCGAGCGCGATTTCACCAATTTCCCCTTCGGCGGCCGGCCGACCTTCTTCGTCGACGATGCGCAGCATGTGCCCGGGCAGCGGCGATCCGCAGCTCACGAACGTATCCTCGACGCGCGGCGCGCGATGGCGCGGCGGGAACGTCGCCGCGAGCACGTGCTCGGCGAGGCCGTAACACGGAAGAAAGCTGGCCGCTCGGAATCCGACCGGCGCGAACTTCTCGGCGAAGGCCGCCAGCGTCGGCGGGTGAATCGGCTCGGCGCCGCAGCCTGCGACGCGCCAGCACGACAGGTCGAGCCCCTCGAGATCCTTCTCCTTGACGCGCCGCACGCACAGATCGTACGCGAAGTTGGGGGCGAAGCTGATCGTCGCGCGGTGCCGCGAGATGGCGCGCAGCCACTCGCCCGGACGCTTGACGAACAGGTGCGGCGGCAGCAGCACGACGCGGCGCGCCGAGAACACCGGACCGAGCGCCATGCCGATCAGACCCATGTCGTGGTTGAGCGGCAGCCAGCTGACGCCGATGTCGGCGCCGGTGGTCGCGAGGCCCGCCGGACCGTTGATCGCGTCGACGTTCGCCGCGAGATTCCGGTGGGAGAGCGCGACACCTTTCGGGTGCGACGTCGATCCCGACGTGAACTGCACGAGGACGATGTCGTCGAGCGACGGCAGCGCGGCCGGTTCCTGCGCGGCGCCGTCGAACGCTTCGCGAGTGAGCACGAGCGCGAGATCCGGACACCCCGCGCGCAGCGCCTCGAACGACGGCGCGAGCGTCGCGGACGTGACGACGACGCGCGCTCGGCAGGCGCGCAGGATCCGCGCCGTCTGCTCCAGATACCGCGGCAGCTCCCCCATCGTCGAGGGCGGATACAGCGAGGCAGGCACGACGCCCGCCATCGACGCGCCGAAGAGCGTGGTGAGGAACTGCTCGGCGTCGGCCAGGACGATCGCGACCACGTCGCCGCGTCGGACGCCGGCGTCGTGAAGCGCGCGCGCGACCTGCCACGACAGGCGCTGCACGTCGGCGTACGAGCGATAGGTGCCGCTCGCGGCGTCTGGAGCGGTGCCTGCCCCGTTCGCCGAGACGAACAGATAGCCGGCGTCGGTGCGCGCGGCCTCGGCAAGCGCCTCAGGCAACGTCCGCAATCGCGACATCAGTTGTTCGAGCGCTGCTCGACGAGCTGCGCCACCTGCGCCACCACCTGCGCGACGGTGCGCGTCGCCGGCACATCGTTCAGTGGAATGGAAATGTCGAAGCGATCCTCGAGCTCGGCGATCACTTCGAGCACCTGCAGCGAATCGAATCCGAGGTCGGCCACGAGGTCGCTTGCAAGCGTCGGTTCGATCGGCCGCCGGCTGACGTTTTTGAGTACGTCGATGACACCCTCTTCGATTTGGGCCGACGCGGGCTGCGACATCGCAAGTGATCAGGCGCCGGTGGTGAGGATAGCTTAGATCCGGGCGCGGGACCAACGGCTGCGTCCCCTTTAATTGTCGTAAGTCGCCGAGAAAAAACTGTGACTAGCGTCGAGCGGCCCGGCCGTTCGCGCAAGGCGCACGACGCGATAGGATAGAGGGACACCGATGTACGACCGGCTGATGGTTTTCGTGGCGGCGGCGGTCGCGCTTTGCGCGATCGCGGTCGGGTCGGCGCAAATCGATCCGCGGACGGCGCTGGCCGAGCGCGCGGCCTGGGAGGCGCTCGGCAAAGGACAGGCGCGCCAGGCCGCGTCCGCCTTTCGCGAAGCGATTGCGGCTGATCCGAAGAACCCGCGGCTCCATCTCGGCTCGGGCATCGCCGCCATGCTCGAGCGGCGCGATCGCGACGCCAGCGACGCGTTCGAGACGGCGCTCGCGCTGGATCCGAAGCTGACCGAAGCGCGCGCGCGGCTCGGCCTCGTCCAGTACCGGATGGGCGACACGGCGGGTGCCATTCGAACCTACGAGACGCTCGTGGCCGACGCCCCGTCGGACGCCGACGCGCGCGGGACGCTCGACCGCTGGCGCCGCGAGCAGGATCTGCACGATCGCATGCAGAACGCGGTCGGATCGCATTTCACCGTTTCGTTCGAGGGACCTGCCGAAGCGGCGCTCGCCGAGCAGGCGCTCGAGTCGCTCGATCGCGCCTACTGGAGAATCGGCCAAGAGCTCGGCATCTATCCGAGCGATCCGATTCGCGTGGTGCTCTACACCACCGAGCAGTTCCGCGACATCACGCGATCGCCGACGTGGGTCGCCGGGGCGTACGACGGCACGATCCGGGTGCCGATGCTCGGCGCGCTCGGGAAGCCCGCGGAGCTCGATCGCGTCCTCGCGCACGAGTTCACGCACGCGGTCGTGCGCACGCTCGCGGCGCGCAACGTGCCGACGTGGCTCAACGAAGGGCTGGCGGCAGCGCTCGAGAGCAACGACCTGGAGTGGGCGAACAAGCTGGCCGACAAGACGCGCGCCGTGCCGCTGCGCGCGCTGCAGAGCGGCTTCTCGCGGTTCAACGGCGATCAGGCGGTGCTGGCGTACGCGGCGAGCGCTCGCGCCGTGCGGCGGATGCTCGACGAAGCGGGCGGTTTTGCCGTCGCCAACCTGCTGCGTGATCTCGGTGAAGGCATCAGCCTCGACGCGGCGTTCCTCCACCGCTTCCAGCGGCCGTTCGCCGATTTCCAGGTGGAGCTTGCCGAATCGTGACATCTCCCGACGCTGAGAGATCCGAGAAGACAGAGATCAGGTAACCACAGAGACACCGAGACGCAGAGACGCCGATCGGTTCGGGCCGCGACGCGACGCCCGAACCCATCGGCGTCTCCGTGTCTCCGTGTCGCTGCGGTGGATTTCTCCGTGTCTCCGATCGCTCGGTGTCGTCCGCGCCTCAATCGATCACCGATTCCAGCAGCTGCGTCAGCGTGTCGATGCGGTACCGACCGTTGATCGGATTGTGATAGCCGACGGCGCGTTCTGCGGACGCCAGCTGAGCCTCGTCTTTCATCGGCTCGAACTGATGCCCCTCGTGCCACTCGTTGAACGAGTTGATGTAGACGAGGAAGAAGCCGTGCTTCACGTTGGCGAGCGACGCGTTGGTTTGCAGGGCGAGCGTCGTTCGAAATGACTCGCGGATGCGCGCGACGCTGGCCAGCGTGGCCAGCTCGCGATCGGCCGCGCGCGACCAGTCGTACGCGCTGCGGCCCGGCATGAAGTCCGGCGGCGCGTAGCACGAATTGGGATCGACGGTTCGCAGCAGCATGCCGTCGTACCCGGGGTTGACGTTGAACGAGAACACGAGATTCTCCTTCGAGAACCGCTCTGCGTGCCCGGGCCACGAGTCCGGCTCGACGTAGTTGTCGTAGATCGCGATCCCGTCGAAGCCGCTCGCCTTCGTGCGGTCGACGTTCAGCGAGTCGGCGAGCAGCGTGATTCGATCGAAATCGCGCGCGAAGGTCTGGCGCACCCTGTCGGTCTGCTGGCGCCAGATGCCGTCGGGGGCGTAATCGGGAATGCCGCTCGTGACGCCGTGGCAGTCGGTCGACTGCGCCGGCAGAATCGTTCGAAACGATTTGAAGACGGGTCCGGACGTGCCGTCGGCGTGCTGCAGCAGGAGCAACGTATCCCACCGCCTGCGGTCGCCGTATTCCCTGATCAGGTACTCGACGTCGGCCGCGTAGCTGGACGCGTGGCGATTGTTGTACGGCTCGATGTGGAACGTGACGGCGATGTCGTGCGCGCGCATCACGTCCATCAGCGTCGGAATGATGTCGTTGACGTCGCTGTCGCGGCCCCACCAGCTCACGTTGATCGCGCGCGCGCCGGTGCCGGCGATCCACGCGGCATGCTGCTCCATCACCTCGACGGATCGCGAATCGTACGCGCCGAGGCGCGGCATGTAGTTCGAGGCGACGTCGGCGGGCGGCTTGCGTTCCCACTGGTCCCAATGCACGTACGGATTCGCGCGGTACCACGGGTAGTACTCGAAGATGAAGTGGCGCGCGAGATCGGGAAAGCGATCGGCGAGCGTCTGCGGCGTGCGTCCCTGGGCCAGCAGTGCACGCGGCAACACGGCGCTGCCCACCGACGCGACGGCGATCGACCTGAGGAATTCCCGGCGGTCCATCGTTTCCGATCATAATAGCGTCATGGTCCAGAAAACAGCCCTGCGAGCGATTGCCGTCGTCGCTGCGATTCTTCTCGTCGCGCCGCTCCACGCCGCGGCGAAGACGTTCGCGTGGAAGGCCACCGGCAAAGGCGGCACCGTGTATCTCGTCGGATCGGTGCACCTGCTCTCGCGCGATTTCTATCCGCTCAACCCCGCGCTCGAGGCCGCGTACAAAGACAGCGCGCTGCTGGTGGAAGAAGTCGATCTCGGCGAGATGAGCGCCCCGGAACAGCAGTTCTCGCTCCTCTCGCGCGGCATGCTCCCGTCGTCGCAGTCGCTCGACACGGTGCTCGCGCCGCAGACGCTCGCGCTGCTGAACAAGAAGCTCGGCGACCTTGGCGCGCTCGCCGAACCGCTGAAGCGGTTCAAGCCGTGGATGGCGGCGCTGACGATCGAGTCGCTCGAGTGGGTGAAGGCCGGCTTCGATCCGAACTTCGGCCTCGACAAGCATTTCTACGATCGCGCGAAGGACGACGGCAAGACGGTCGAGGGGCTCGAGACCGTCGACTTCCAGGTCTCGCTGTTCGATCAGATGCCGATGCCGGAGCAGGATCGGCTGCTTGCGTCGACGCTGAAGGACATCGACACCGAGCAGGCGAACATGTCGAAGCTGATCGGCGCGTGGCGCAACGGCGACGCGCCGGCCGTCGAGCAGATCGTCCTCGCCGATCTGAAGTCCGAATCAGCGCTGTATCAGCGCGTCCTCGTCGGCCGCAACAAGAACTGGATACCGAAGATCGAAGCGCTGTTCGGCCGCAGCGGCCGCGCCTTCATCGTCGTCGGCGCCGCCCACCTGGTGGGACCCGACGGACTCCTCTCGATGCTCCGCGCGAAGGGATATGCGATCGAACAACTCTGAATCGGGTAATCGGGTAATCGGGTAAATTACCCGATTCACGTCTCATTGACTGTTCGCTCGCGGGAAGTGCTTTTCGTACCACTTGATGCTGCGGTCGATGCTGTCGACGACGTGCTTCGATTCGCGGAGGCCGTGGCCTTCGCGCGGATAGCGCACCATCACCGCCTCCGTACCGACGTCCTTCAGCGCGATGTAGAACTGCTCCGCCTCCGCGATCGGCACGTCGTTGTCGTTCTCGCCGTGCATCAGGAGCGTCGGCGTGTGCGCGTTCGCGACGTGGCGCAGCGCTGACCGCTGCAGCAGCGTGTCCATCAGGTTCCCCTGGTGCGGATACACGCCCCACTCCATCGCTTCGTACTGGTTGTAGTAGGTCATGTAGTTGTAGCTGACGATGTTGGTGATCGCGGCCGTGGGGATCGCCGCTTTGAAGATGTTCGTCTGCGTGATGAGCCACGTCGACAGCTGCCCGCCGTAGCTCGTGCCCTCGACGCCGAGCCG
>Ga0070699_100001906_pt1 | contig 18836 bp, 14 predicted proteins | sample KBSK1503metaG_FD_65473 | JGI IMG/M metagenome (GOLD analysis project Ga0070699, IMG submission 65473) | Corn, switchgrass and miscanthus rhizosphere microbial communities from Kellogg Biological Station, Michigan, USA - KBS K1-50-3 metaG | ecosystem: Host-associated > Plants > Roots >... | reverse complement strand
TAGAGGGTGGCCTTGGCGACGGCGGCCCGCTCGATGATCGTGTCGATGCCGACGGTGTGGACCCCGTGTTCGTAGAACAGCGCGCTGGCCGCATCGAGCAGCCGGTCCCGGGCCGGCCTGTTACAGTGCGCTACGTGCGCCACATCCCCAAAGGCCACGCCGTGCACCAGGATTGAACCTGTCAGACGCCACAGTCCACATCAGCCGCGAGACCCAGAAGAACAGCGCGTCGGTCACAGACCACCTTCAATGAGAAGGGACACCAAGCCATGCCGGCAGCTCCGGGAATGCCCGGGCCGCCTGTCAGATCCCGGGCCCTTCGTAACCAAGGGAACCAAGCGCCGGACATGTCCGCACCGGTAACGGCACAGCCAGGCACTGAGACGGTGCCTGACTGCCCCAGCCCCGACGGGGCTATCCCCGCAAGCTCTAGGCCGGGTCGCGGCCGGTCCCGCGCAGCAGGCCGCCGCTGCCGGGGCGACGGCCCGGCAGCCGCCATGGCGGTGAAGGCGCCGGCGGCGGCCGCGCCCGTACCATGCCCACATCCCGCTGGGCCTGGGCGCGGGGGAGCTGGACGACCGGCAACCGCGTCCCTCCGCCCGCCGGAGGCCGGCCGCCACCGGGCGACCCTGAGGTGCCGGGTCTGGTATCGCATCTCGCCCGGACCCGGTCGCGGGCATCAGTTTGCTGACACCAGTTGAGCCGACTAGCAAGGCGGGTTCGCCGAGGTAACCGCCCGGAACTCCAGCGCCTCGTCCAGGGTGCGAGTCAGCGGTATCCGGCAGTCCAAGCCGGTCAGGCGCACCAACTGGCGGATCTTCGGCAGGGCGCAGGCCACCTGCAGGGTGCCGCCGTGCATGGCAGCACGCTTCGCCGCGCCGACCAGCACGGCGAGCCCGACGGAGTCGATGAAGCTAACCTGTTCCAGGTCGACCACCAGCGGGGCGCCGCTGGCTGCTACTTCGAAAAGGCGCTCGCGCATCGGGGTCACGGTGGAAATGTCGATCTCCCCGGCGACGGTCACGATCGCGCAGCCCTGTTCGTGCCGGACCTCGATGGTCAGTGCCTCGCCCATGGCCAGCCTCCACCCGGCCTCGCCGGTTGTCCTGCCGGGGGCCGGAGCGGCTGGTATTAACCCTTGCTCGCTCCCGGCTACAGCACAGAACCCTTCCCGCCACGTTGCTGCCGAAACCTCAAGCCGCTGCCTTGGCCGACCGCGCCCAGCGGGTGACCGGGCTAAACCATTCCTGTGGTTAGCGGAACAGGCGGTACGTCTCGTCTTAGCCGTCGCTGGCGTCAGAAGACTCAACCTGTTACCGGCCCGCGGGCTCGTAGCCCCTGACCATTTCATCCTTCCTCTCGGGCATACTTGCCGGGACGGACTTGCCGATCTCGATCGGGCTAGGTCCGTCATTTTGAGTGGCAGTGGTAACCACGCTCTTGCTGGGCGGGCGCGAAGTTGGCCAACCTAAGCGTCTCAATGGGCGTTCCGTCCTTGCGCCCGCCGCTGCCTGCTCCTAGCGTGGTGTCAGGGCAGCCTGATCACAGAACGAACGCACAACAGGGCCGTCCATATATCCCTAGTGGATAGGTGCGAATGCAGAGCGGGTCTCCGGCAGAGCGGGGTCCTGCTGGCGCGCTCGTGCCGCTCGGTTGATACAGCTGAGGGGGTCACCATGCCGAAGGCTGGCTTTATCGTCACACGAATCTCTTTCTTGGTACTTGCCGCAAGCATGCTCGGGGTGGCAATGCTCGCCGCGCCCGCGGCCGGGCAGACGTCCACCTGCTCCTCGACCAGCAAGTGCTTCTTCGCGGTGGCCGTCTCGCCGTCGAGTCCTGCGGCGGGCGTGAGCACCTCTTTTGCGTTCACGATCAAAAACGAGGCCTCGCCTCAGCAGCTCGGCTCGGTGCAGATCTCCGCGCCCGCTGGTTTCGTGATCACCGGCGCCTCCGTCGCCTCCGGCGCCTCCGGCACGACCAGCTTCACGTCGAGTTCCGCGCTGTTCCTCGATCTGTCCCTAGCCCCGGGGGCTAGCACCAGCTTGACCGTGAACGCAACCGTGCCGTGCGGCCCAAGCACTTATCAATGGGGAATCGCGGCCAAGCAGTCGAACGATTTCAACGGTACCGGCAACCACTTCCAGCTCGATCCCAACAGCGCCAATAACCTCAACGGTACGCTCACGGGATCATGTACATCCACGCCCTGCCCGCCCAGTGCACCGTGCTCGGCATCAGCATCGTCGGCGACGACGTCCGGGACCGTCACGACCTCAGCGCCTTTGCCGTCGGGCGACTCCATCGTGACAGGGATGGAAAGCGTCAACTCCAGCTTCAACTACAGCTGCCCGACCTACACGGCGGTCGCGGACGTGTTCGGCTTCGCCGTCTTCAACGCCGCTGGTGCCCCCCAGCCGACCCTCCTCACCGTCACGGTCAGGATCGACAAGTCCCTGGTGGATTCCTCAGGTCATCCTGGCGCTTCGTCCTGGCAGATCTGCTACGCCTCCACGACATCGTTCACGACGCTCCCTGGTACCTCCCAACAAAATGTGACGATCGGCGGTAGCCCCGGCTATTTCACGGGCCTGCTGCCCGACTGCTCGACTAGCCAGGGGGCGCCGTGTGTGCGGTCACGCAACAAGAACAACGCCGGCGACGTTATCGTCACGTTCCTCGCGTTCGGGGATCCCTTCGGGCACCCATGACCCGTATCCGCTACGCCGGTTCAACTGCGGGTGGCCGCTAGCTGCGTGATCCGCAACGCCGGCCGGCCGGCGTCATAATGACCGTCGGCAGGGCGCGGACGTAGGCTGAGATAGTGCAGACGTGCCCGGGCTGCTGCGAGGAAAACCCCGACCGGTTCCGGCTCTGCGGCTACTGCGGCTCCGTCCTCGCTCCTCAGCCACCGCCCCAGGAGGTCCGCAAGACCGTCACCGTTGTCTTCTGCGATCTGAAGGGCTCGACGGAGCTGGGCGATCGGCTCGATAGTGAGGCGTTGCGAGAGGTGCTCGCGCTGTACTTCTCGGCGATGAAGCCGGTGCTGGAGGGCCACGGCGGGACGATCGAGAAGTACATCGGGGATGCGATCATGGCCGTGTTCGGTCTGCCGCGGATGCACGAGGACGACGCGCTGCGCGCGGTGCGCGCGGCAGCGGAGATGGGCGAGGCGCTGGCGGAGCTGAACATCACCCTCCGGGCCGGGTTCGGGGTCACCCTGGAGAACCGGACCGGCGTCAACACCGGCGAAGTCGTCACCGGTGAGGGCGGCGGCGCACAGCGCCTGGCCACCGGCGACACGGTGAACGTCGCCGCCCGGCTCGAGCAGGTTGCTCCGGTCGGTGAGGTCCTGATCGGCGAGTCCACCTACCGGCTGGTACGAGAAGCCGTCGAGGTCGTACCGGTCGAGCCGTTGACATTGAAGGGCAAGCCGGAACCCGTCCCGGCCTACCGGCTGCTCTCGGTCACCGCCGACGTGAGGAGCGCCAGACCGACAGACCGGCCGCTCGTCGGCCGGGATCGCGAGATCGCCGCCCTCGACGCGGAGTTCCGCCGTGCGGTCGCCGGAGCCGAGTGCCGGCTCGTCACGCTGCTCGGCGAGGCCGGGGTCGGCAAGAGCCGGCTTATCGAGGAGTTCGTCCGACGCCTCGCCGACGAGGCGACGGTGCTGCGGGGGCGCTGCCTGTCCTACGGCGACGGCATCACGTTCTGGCCGCTGGCGGAGGTGCTGCGACAGGCGGCCGGGATCGTGCCGGATGACAGCGAGGAGGACGCCCGCATCAAGCTCAAGGCCTGCTTCGGCGAACAGCTGGCCGACGCGACCACTCGCATCGCGTCGGGCATGGGCCTGTCGCAGGACCAGTACGGAAAGGACGAGCTGTTCTGGGGCGTGCGGGTGACCCTGGAGGAGCTGGCCCGGCGCACGCCGCTCGTGGTGGTCTTCGACGATATCCACTGGGCGGAGGCAACCTTCCTCAACCTCATCGAGGACGTTCTCGACGCCTCGCTGAGCGTGCCGCTCCTCTTCGCCTGTACGGCCCGGCACGAGCTGCACGAGGACCGGTCAGGCTTCGCCGCAGGACGACGGACGGCGTCCCAAATCGAACTCCAGCAGCTGTCCCGGGAGGAGACCGGCCTCGTGATGAGGAACCTCCTCGGTGCGGCGAGCCTGCCCCAGCGGCTGGAGCGGCGCATCCTCGGCCTCACGGAAGGCAACCCCCTGTTCGTTGAGCAGATGCTCTCCATGCTGATCGATGACGGGCTCTTGCGTGAGCAGGCCGGGCGCTGGGTGTTCTCCGGCGGCGCTGAGGCCGTTTCGATCCCCGGAAACGTCTCGTCCTTGCTTGGTGCCCGCCTCGACCGCCTGGGGCCGGCCGAGCGTAGAGTCGCGGAGTCGGCCTCGGTGATCGGCCTGGAGTTCTCCAGCGACGCGGTGTCGGCTCTGCTCGAGGAGAGCGATGGCCGGACCGACCTCGAGTCTGCGCTCGCCGCGCTGTGCCGCAAGCAGCTCATCCGCCGGGCGCAGGCGGGCGCAGCCGACGACTTCCACTTCAGCCACATCCTGGTCCGCGACGCGGCGTACGCACGCCTGCTCAAGCGAACCCGGGCCCGGCTGCACGAGCGTTTCGCCGGCTGGCTCACCGACGTGGTTGGGTCACGGGTCGCCGAGCACGAAGAGATCCTCGGCTACCACCTCGAGCAGTCGTTTCGTTACCGGTCCGAGCTCGGCCCGGTCAACGACGACGGGCGGCGGCTCGGCGCCGAGGCGTCGCGGCGTCTGAGCTCGGCCGGTCGTCGCGCCCTGGTCCGCGGCGACCTGTCCGCGGCTGCGAACCTGCTGCAGCGGGCCGCCGCCCTGCTCGGCGAGAAAGACCCGGCCCGTGCACTGCTCCTGCTCGACGCCGGCGAGGCGACGGTCGATATCGGCGAACTCGAGCGGGCCGAGGCGATACTGACCGAGGCGGTGGATCGGGCGCTTTCCGCCGACGAGAGGGGGACCGCCCGGGCGGCGTCACTCGCGCTCCTGCAGCTGCGTTACACGCACGATGCCCACGCCATGGAGCAAAGCATCGGGCAGCAGGAGAGCATGGTTGAGCTCGTGGAACATGAGATTCCCGAGCTCGAGGCGATGGGCGACGACCGTGCCCTGGCGCGGGCTTTCAGCTTGCTCGCTTTCGTGCACTGGCACGGTGCCCGCTTCGGTGACGCGGCTGCCGCCGCTGAGCGTACGATCCGGCATGCGACCGCCGCCGGCGATCAGGCGACCGCCCGCCGCTTCCTCGGCTCGCTTGCGAGCTCCGCCCTCTACGGTCCGATGCCCGTCGTCGAGGCCATCGCCACCTGCGAGGAGGTGCTCGCCCGAGCGCAGGACGACCGTAAGGTGAGAGCCCGTGCCGAGCTCGCCATCGGGCAGCTCGAGGCGATGCGGGGGAACTTCGATCGCGCCCGCCTCCTCTATCGCCGGAGCCGGGCCTCGCTCGAGGAGCTCGGCTGCCTCTTTCTTTCGGCACTCACGTCCCTCGCCTCCTCTATCATCGAGTTCCTCGCCGGGGACCTGGCTGCCGCCGAGTCGGAGCTGCGAACCGACTACCGCCGTCTCGATGAGATGGGCGAGCGCAACTACATCTCGACCACGGCGGGCCTGCTCGCCGACATCCTGTACCGGCAGGGTCGCTACGACGAATCGGCCGAGTTCGCCGGGGTCTGCCAGCAGCTCGCCTCGCCCGACGACGTCGCGTCCCAATTCTTCTGGCGCAGCGTAAAGGGCAAACTCAGGGCCCGGCAGGGGGCCATCGACGAAGCCGAGTCGCTGCTTTCGGCGGCGACCGCGCTCATCGAAGCCTCGGACCAGCTTGACTTGCAGGGCCATGGCCTGCTGGACTTCGCCGAGGTCTGCGAGCTGGCCGGAGCCCCGGCCGATGCCGCCGCTCTCAGCGTCAGAGCCGCCATGCTCTTCGAACGCAAGGGAAACGTCGTCTCGGCCCTAAGAGCGCGCCAGTTCGCCGAACGCCTGCGCTCGACGCCAGCGACCTCATAGCGCGAACACCGGTTGAAGCCGGCGGGTTTCGGCAGTGACGGCCGCGCTGGTATTACACGAATCCGTCAGCATAATCACGAGCATGGACATCCAATTGAACATGAACTATCGAGGCGGCGCCGGGGCCGCCCTCGCCGGGGCTTCGGGGTCAGGGCAGGTCTATGGTCATGCCGTCGTGGGCTGCGAAGACGCGGATGGGTGCGGTCGCGTGCTGCGCCACCAGGGCGTCGATCTGGGCGTCGGTGCGCCACGGGTCGTGGTGGAATAGCGCGAGTTGCCGGGCGCTGGCGCGCTGTGCCAGCGCGACCGCGTACTCAACGGCTGAGTGACCGAGGAAGCCCAGCCGGGGTAGCTCGGCCGCGGTGTGCTGGGAATCGTGCACGAGCAGGTCGGCGCGGTCGGTCAGGGTGAGGGCTGCGTCGTGGTAAACGCCGGTGCCGTCCGGGCCGGGGCCGAGGGAGATAGGGCTGTGATCGGGGAGGTAGGCCAGCGTGGCGGAATCGTCGCTGACCCGGTATCCGAACGTGCGGCCGCCCTTGTGCGGGATCTCCCGCGCGTCCACCAAGAAGCCCTCGAGCTGATAGTGCCCGGGCTCGATGGCGTTGAAGGTCCAGCCGTCGCCGAGCTGCTTGGGCCGGATCGGGAAGTGCGGCGGCGAGATCGCCCGTGCCAGTAGTTCTTCGGGGTCCGCCCCCTGCTCGGGAAGGTATACGTCGACCCGGTTGCCGGGAAGCGTGCCGCTGCGGAAGAACGGCATGCCGTGCGTGTGGTCCCAGTGCAGGTGGCTGAGCAGGAGCGTGCCGCGGAACGCCCGGCCGCCTAGCGCGAGCGGCAGCTGCTGCAATCCGGTACCCGCATCCAGCACGATCGTGGGCGGCTCACCGGTATGGGCTAGTCCGATGCACGAGGTATGACCGCCGTAGTACAGCTGCTCGGCGCCGTTGACCGGTGTCGAGCCGCGAGTACCGCAGAAATAAGCCCGCATCACTACAAGCATGCCTCATAAAAGGGCTCCGCCGCGGTGAGAGCGAGAAGCCCCGGCGGGCGAAACAACGCCGAGCCTCGGGATTATCTGGTCTGCCACGACCATCGCGTACATCCATTGACGCCCTCTCGAGGGTGTAGCGACGCTGTTGGTCAATCACACCTGCTATCACGTCCGGTACCGGGGTCGACAAGAAATGTCGGCATGAACTCGACAAGCGCCCTTCAGCACTAAACCGCGTACCTGGCAATTGTCCCGGAGGTTCCCTTATAGGATGATCTTACTCCTATTCATGCGCATACCAGACCTACAAGTATTGTCCGAACCCGTCCGTCCTCACCCGCGCCTGCACGCAGTGGTGCCCGCGGGCGCTTTGGAACGTCTTGGCCCCTTCGGCCGGTACCGCCCCTCCGCCCGGCTGTGACGGCCGGGCGGAGGGGCCCGCCCCATTTTGTCGGCCAGCCTGAATGACCAGCTGCCATTAGCGTGCCGGACGACGACGCGCCTGTCTGTCACCCAGCTGACATGATTCTTGACAGCTTGCTGACACATTGGTCCTGGCGGACGGGCCCAGCTCCGCGAGCAGGTGTACTGCGCGGGGCACCGGATTTCTCCCCGGCCTGAACGCCGGGGGAGACTTCTCCCATAGTGGATACGTGTCATTTCCGCAACCCGTGTGTTGGGGCCTGGTCGTACAGCTGTCGGGCAAAGTACCGGCACTTCACTCATCCAAGGTCAAGACCGCGCCTGTGGAAACGGTCGGCGACGCCTTTAGCTGGAGGACAGGGATGAGTACTGACGTGACGGACATCCTGCGCACGACCGATCTGCTCGGTTCGGCGTCGGCCGCAGACCTCGAGGCTATCGCCGCGGCATCCCGGTCGCGGACCTTCCGCCGCGGTCAGATCCTGTTCACCGCCGGTGACCCAAGCAGCACCTTGATCGTGGTCATCTCCGGCCGGGTCAAGGTGGTGGTTCGCTCCGCGGACGGCGGCGAGCTGACGCTGACGGTCATCGCGCCGGGCGGCGTGTTCGGCGAGCTCAGTGTCGCCGACGGCGGCCCCAGGTCGGCCGACGCCGAAACCCTGGAGGATTGCCGTCTGCTGTTCGTCCCGCGCGAGGTGATCCAGGACCTGTGCGGCCGGGCGCCGTCGGTCGCCCAGGCCTTGGCGAGTTCTCTTGCGGCCAGCCTGCGGCGGCTTACCGAAGAAGCGTCCGACCTAGTGTTCCTGGACCTGCCGCGCCGTGTCGCGAAGGTGCTGCTTAGCCAGCCGCGGGCCGATGATGGCGTAATCGGTCAGAAGATGACGCAGGAAGAATTCGCGCACCGGGTCGGAGGTGCCCGGCAGAGCGTCAACGCTGCGCTGCGCGGGTTTGAACGACGCGGCTGGATTCAGGTGCGCAACCAGGCCGTAACGGTGAAGCAGGCAGCGGCCCTGAGCCGATTCGCCGGTGACTTACCAGCCCACGCGAAGCGACCGCCGTGCGGGCAAAGCCGTGAGGCGCACCAGGCTCAGAACGTGCACCCGGGCTCGTTCGGCATGAAGGTTTTGAACTTCGCGGCTGGCCGGCGTATCACGGCACGCCGAGATGAGGCGGCGGTCGCTCGTCGCGAACAACGGCGATCATCTCTCACCAACGAAGCAAGACCGACGGCGCGCGGAGCCCGGGGATGCTCAGCGATTCTCCGGACGCCCGAGTCGCCGCGCACCGGCAGGAGGAGGCAGGGACTCGCGGCGCGCGTGGCCTATGAGTCGAAGGTCGGGCCGTACCACGGCCAGCGCCTGGCACGCCCGGGCAACGCTGTCTCGCACGACGTCGTTGCTGACCACGAACACGACCTCGAACCGGTGCGCGATCCCGGCGCCGCACGCCCAGCCAAGGGTGGGCCACGAGCACGACAAGGGCGGCGAGGAGCAGCATCGACGGCGCGCGGAGCAGTCCGGCCAGGGACGAGCCCGGCGGCAGCGACCGGGCCGCCTGGATGGGAACGATGACCGCGAGAATGCCCAGCGCGGCCCCGCCGCCGAGCCGGTGGACCGACTCAAAGCGGTTGTGCCGGGAATGACGCACCCGGTCCCTGGCGGTGCGGGCCATGACGACGAGGATCGCGAGCACGCCGGCGGATGCCATGCCTGCGGCCCGGGAGGATGGCACGGCGACCGCGGCAGCGGCCGCGAGCCAGGCCATGCCCGCGATCGCCATCGCGCGGTGCAGCTGACCGAGGTGGTAGGTCAGCTGGTGCAGCCGGTAGGATCGGATCTGCCGCCCCAGCACGAATGCTCCGCGGACGATCCCATCGTGGCGCGCGGCCACCGCGATGCAGAATGTCGCGAGGGACCACTCCACTGCCCGGCTGCCGACCCCACCGTGGCCTGCTAACCACGCGATGAGCCCGCTGTTGACGGCGGCGGTGACCGCGAACCACACGGCCCGCGCCTTGTCAGCGTGGTGACTGACACGCACGCCGCGGTCCGGCACGGTTGATCGCAGCCGGTCAATCCCGTGCGGTGCGGCTCGCATGGCGACTTCAGCCGCTACATCTTCGTCGGGCACTACGCCCGCTACCGGTAACCAGCCACGGTCGAACAATCCGTCGGCCGGGCCACACAATCACTCGGAGGACAAAATGCAATCAACGCCAGCCGCCGTACCCGCCCCAACAGCGCGCCCGCGTACTACCTTGCTCGACCTGCAACTTTCTGGATCACCACCACTACCCGCCAGACCGGAGCGCCTGGCGCCGACGGATAGGTCACCTCAGCCTCGAGCGCCAGGCAGACACGGCGGTCGGCCTTCTCACCGCCACCGACGGGCACTGGCTGAGTCACTGAGGCTTTCCGGCACTGCGAGCCGCGGCCTTTGATCCGGTGGATCTCCGGACAGGTCATGTGGGACCAGGTCCATCACTGCTGTCTGGCGGGTCGGTGGACAGCCGCTGTGCCGCGAGTGCATCGGCCGCCATCTTGCTCGTGCTGTTGCCGGTGACGGCGGTGAGGAACTCCTCCCGGCCAAGGGCGAGGGTGCGCAGTGGCTGCTCCGCGGTGACGGTCGCTGTCCGCGGGATGTCGCGAAGCAACGCGATCTCGCCGAAGCAGTCGCCCCGCTGAAGGGATGGCCTGGGCGCGCCTTGTACGCTCACCGCCGCGGCCCCATCGACGATCAGGTAGAAGTGGTCGCCGGCCTCCCCCTCGCGCATGACCACCGCGCCGGCCGGGAACTGGCGCGGTTCGACTTCGGCCGCGAGCAAGTCGGTCACCGCCAGCGGCAACGGCGCGAACATGGCCAGCTTCCGGAACAGCCCGGTCTCCGGGCCCGGCACGGGCATGGCACGGTCCAGGCGCCTGAACCGGACGGCATGGGCCAGGGCGAGACCGGCAAGTCCGCCGCCCAGCAACGCGAGGGTGCCGCGGACGCCGAGCACGTGCAGGAGCGGGGGCGTGAGGATCGATCCGGTAGCGAGCCCGGCCAGGGCCACGAACTCGAGCGCGCCGAGCACTTTGCCCGCCGTGCGGGGCCCGGCCAGCCGTGTCACCATGGTGAAGAAGGCGACGTCTACCACCGCATTCCCGACCCCGACGACGACGAGAGCCAGGTAGGCGATGGCCGCGGTCGGCGTGAGGGCAAGGAAAGCCAGGGGCAATCCCCACAGCAGCATGCCGGCGATGAAGCTCCGGCCAAGCCGGGTGACGCGGACCGCCCCCGCGGCCACCGCTCCGCCAGCAAGACCACCCGCGCCAAAGGCAGCGGTGAGCCAGCCAACCGCCGACCCGCCGAGACCCAGGACGTGGACGGCGAGCACGGCGATCAGCACGACGAGCGCGCCGCGGAGCAATGTCTGGGCGAACGCCAAGATCGCGACGCCGCCGGGCGGAGCCATCCGCCAGAACTCGGCGAGGCCGCTGGTGACGTCGCGGATCACGGGACCGGCGCCCCGGCCGGCGCGTTTCGGCGTATCGGGGACGGTGAGCCGCAGCAGCGACACCGTCGCGATGGCGAGGGAGCCAGCCGCCACTGCAATGGCTGCTGCCGGGGCGGCCACGGCGAGCAGGACGCCGGCCAGCAGCGGCCCGATCAGCGCCCCGGAGTTCTCCATCACGGCGGTGACGGCATTCGACGCGGCGAGCTCGGCGGGCGTGCGCACCAGCCAGGGCAAGACGGCAGCCTGGAGCGGACGGTAGGTTCCCGCCAGCGACGAACTGGCGGCCCCGGCCGCGATGACCGCGGCCGGCGGCTGGCCCAACACGGCAAGCAGCGCCGCGACCGCCAGGAAGACCATGCGAATGCCGGTGCTCCAGCGCAGCAGGCGATCGCGCCGCAGCCGACTGGTTATGCCGGTCAGGACCAGCGCCACCGCCATGCCAGCCACGGTCCTGGAGGCGACATAAGCAGCAACCAGTGCAGCACCGCCCGTGCCGAGCGCGTAGACCACGAGCGCGACAGTGCCTGCAAGCTCGCCCGTTATCGACATACCGTAGCCAAGCTCGATCCGCCGCATTTCGGGAAGCTGCAGCGCGTCGCGAACGGTTCCCACTCAGCCCTCCCCTCTAGGGGCGCCTTCTGCACGCGCCGCATCCGCTGATGCTCCAATGCCCGCGGGCCTACTGTGGAGCCGTCGCCCACGGGCGGGTCGCCCGCCATCGCAGCGGTGCCGCTCCCGATGGCCCGGAACGGCTGGCTCCTCACCCGGAGCCCCGCCCCGCGGTCCCGGCCCGGTTGAGCGGCCGGTAAGGGCGCTCCCCAAGCGGTCTGCGGCGCCGTCGGCGGCCTCACCCTGGTTAGCCGGGTCGCAAGGACGGGGAGACACCGCGATTCTCATTTCACTCAAAACATTCTGCGTGGCACGCTCGCCGTTCTCAAGACAACAACCTGGTGGCTGAGGAGAACTGGCGGCGCGTGCGCCGGTCGCAGCGAGCCCGACCGGCCATGGTCGTCAGGCCGATCGCCCGTAACCGCCAGCACCGCTCGCGGCCGTGACCGGCGACCCGCCCACCGATCTCCAGATGCCCGTAATCCCATGGTGCCGCCGGATAGCCACCCGTCCGCACCAGGGGCACTCGGCCCCAACGGCGCCGCTATCACGGCCCTAAGCCAGCAGACGGGGGGCGGTGCTCAGTCGTTCGGCCCGCGGGACATCACCGATGCTCACTGCCCCTGAAAAGCTTCGTGATCGGCCACACCTAGAACCGCCGTTTGGGGCAGGGTGCGGCCACCTGATGGCGACGGCGACACCATGTGCATATCAGAATTTTCTGCGCATCGCAGGCAGTCTCCCCAGCCGCGAGGACCACTAGCGAGAAGAACACAACTGTCCGCCTTGACTGCCCTGAGCCCGTCTTCACGGCCCAGGGACTCCGCGCCGCCCGGCTTCAGCCTGGGTCTGCTACGTCTGCGGCCCCTGGGTCGTTGCCCCGCGTGGCGTCGGTGGCCAGCTGGGCGTCGACGATGCTGTGCGCCTGTCGCTGGGTGGCGGCATGGCCGAGTACCGCGGTCAGGAAGGGTTCCCTGGCGAGCCTGTACACCGTGCCGCCGGTCTGCGCGACGACGCTCGCAGTGCGGGGGACAGCGCGCAAGAGCGCGATCTCCCCGACTCCCTCGCCCCGCCCGCAGCGCCGCAGGAAGCGCCCATCCTGGAGAACGTCGAACTGGCCTGCGGCGATCGCATAGTAGGCATCCCCCTCCTCGCCCTGCCGGATGAGGACTGCCTCGGCCGGCACCTCGGCCGGGGTAAGGGCGGCCGCAAGGCCTTCGAGCGCGGGCGCGGGCAGCTCGGCGAACAACGGCAGCGAGCGCAACAGCGCGATCTGCACGACCGGCACCGGCGCCTGGGCGTCCAGGGTGAACAGGGCGCGGCCGCCGGCGGCGGCGGCAAGCGGCAGCACGGCCGCGACGCCGAGCATCGCGAGCCGACTGCCCCCAAGGTGCACGAGCACCGGCACCAGCACCGAGCCGATCGCGAGCCCGGCCATGGTAAGCCCTTCGAGAAGGCCGAATACCTGGCCCAGTGACTGGGCGGGGACGGAACGCTGTAGCAGCGACCGGCTGGCGACGTCCAGCAGGGCGCGGCTCGCCCCGGCCAGCGTCAGCAGGGCCACCGTCCCTGCCAGGCCGAGGTCCGCCACGAGGGCGGCGAGCGCGCCGCTGAGCAGCAGCGCCGAGCCGGCGATCGGCCCACCTAGGCGCCTGCCGACCAGCAGAACGCTGACCGTGGCGGCCAGGATCGCACCTACCCCGTAAGCGGAGTTCAGGTAGCCGACCCAGGCCTGCGAGCGGCCCAGGACGGTGACCGCCAAGATGACGAACAGCAGGTCCAGCGCACCGACCACGGCCGCCTCAGCGGTCAGCAGCGCCAGCATCAGCCGCAGCTGCGGCTGCCGGACCACAAGACGCGCGCTCGCGCTCAGGCCGGCCGCCACCGGGGGACCATGCTCCTCCGGCGCGGCCAGCGCAGCGACCCGGAGCCTGAACACCAGCAGCGTGGCGACGGCGCCGAGGGCGGCGCACACGCCAAACACACCCGCCACACCACCGAACCAGATCAGCAGCCCGGTCAGCGAGCCCGCGGCCGCGATCCCCGCGGCCTCCACCCAGCTCACCACCACATTGGCCGCCGTCAGCTGGTCCGGCGTGACCGCCAGCGACGGAATCAGCGTCGACTGAGCCGGGCGGGTCCCGGTGACAGCCGTGGAAGCGACCACCGCAGCCGCGTAGGCCGCCAACGGCATACCGCCGGTGATTGCTACCGCGGTCGCGCCCATCGCAGCCGCCTGCACCAGGTAACCCCCGGCCAAAAGAACCACCGGGGAACGCCGGTCCGCCAAGGCGGCGAACACCGGCGCCAGCAGCGCCGCCGGTACCAGCTGGGCCAGCGCCACCACGCCGGCGATCGTGGCGCCGCCCCGGCTGTAGGCGTAGACCAGCATGGCAATCCACACCGAATATTCGGTAAGGATGAACAGCGCGTACCCCCCCACCACCCGCCGCAGCGCGCTGTTGCCCGCCAGCGCCCGGAAGGCCCCAAGGCGGTGCCGCCTAGCCACCGTGGATCACCTCACTCCGGTGATTCTCGTAACCAGATGCCCAGTGAAGCGGGCGCGACACCACCCAGGGCGTGCCCGCAGGCACGGCAAAACGATTGCTGGGCCCGGCGGGCTCACCGCACGCCAGACGAATGAGTTGATCTGTGCGCGGCCATGCGAGAGCGACACAGCTGAGCGGCGCTCGATTCTGCCGAAATGAGTAAGCTATCCGCGTGCATATCTATGCACGTCCCAGAATACTCACTCAAGCTCTCTTGGCCTTTGCCCATCAAAGCGCGGCCTTTTCCATCGTTGTGGTAGAAATCAGATCGCCGAATACTTACTGCCGGTGATGCGCCCCGGGATTGTTCGATTGGCGCGCGGAACAACCCATTAGGTTGCCTGCGCGGTGTGTTCAGCACAGGGCTTGCTCCTTGCAGGTGCGCTTTGCTGACTTATGCGTGTCGGGCGGGTCGGAGGAGCCAGCCGCGGACGCGAGCTGATTGGATGCCGCCCGAGCCCGAACTGGCCGAGGGGAATGACCCCGTCGGGGTCGGGTATGTGCCGGGCCCTCCTCGCGAATGAGACGTGTGCCGGCCTCGGTGGCAGGTGCCGATGGTGAGGTCGTAGATCAGGCATTTGCGGCCGTGAACTTCGTTTGAGGAGATCCCGGGCTGTTAACCGTGCTCCGCGAGGACGACTCGGACCGCGGCGTTGGTTGCGGCCGTGCTGAGGTCTTCGGAGAAGACGCGGCCGGGTAGCTACTCAGCCGGTCAAGTTAAATCCGGCCAGCACCTTGGTGGGGCGGAGCCGAACTATGAGCTCGCCGGGTACGCCGTTGCGCTTGCCAAACTCCTCGGCCCGGTCTGGTCCCATATAACGCGCGGCGATCATTGTCGCGATGCGGAGGAGTTCGCCCGGATCCTCCGACAGCTCGGCTTCACCTTGCACCTGCACGAAGGCGTATGGCGGTTCCTCCAGGTCCGTGCACAGCGTGACCCGCGGATCGCGATCCAGCGCCCTGGCCTTGGCGGATTTGCGGAAGGTGTTGAAGACGATGCAGCCGTCCTCGACGATGAACCAGACTGGCGTCACCAGCGGCCTACCGTCCATGCCCACGTAGGCAAGCTTGCCCGTCCGTGTACCCGCAGCGAGAAACGCGTTTATCTCCGGATCGGTAAGCGATGTCACACTGCTCCGTTTAGCTCCACATGACCCTGGCAACCCGCCTTGCGGGCGGGGACTGTCTTCTAACGGTGTTTCCGCCAGTGGTCATCGGCGGTGTCTTCATGCCGGGCTCGGCGTCGTGAACGTCGGCCAGGTCAGCGCGAACCCTGCCGCGCGGGCCGCCATGGCCGCGGTGGGGCGACACCACCGCGGCCATTCTCACCATGGCCGCACGTCAGGCGGCGTGCTCGGTCAGGTAGCGGATGTAGCCGGCCACGTCGTCGGCGACGAGCCGCCCGATGGCGTCGCTGGAGTACACGGCGACCCGCACTGTCCCGTCCGGCGCCAGGACGAAGCCAGTCGATTGCAGGTAGTGCGGGTCGTCATTGACGTACGCGCCTGTCGCCGCGGCGACCTTGCCGGCGTCCGCGCTGTGCCCGACGGGGAAGCGCAGCTTGTGCCTGGCGGCGAGCGCGGCGGAGGTCTCCTCGTCGTCGACGGACAGCGCGACGACCCTGACGCCGAGTCCGGTAAGCGCGTCGAGCGCGCGGGAGAACGCAGCGAGCTGCGCGTTGCAGTACGGGCACCAGGACCCGCGGTAGATCAGGACGACGCCGTACGAGCCGGCGAGGTCGTCCGGCAGCGAGATCGTGCCGCCGCCAACAGCGGGGACCTCAAGGGAGGGGAACGGCTGACCATTGCGCAGTCGGGACATCGGCATCCTTCCGATTAGTGGACTACTTGGTCCACCATGCCAAAGAAGAAACTGGACCCACAAGTCCAATCGGTCTACACTGCACACGTGGCTACGAAGGCACCTCCGCGGCGGCTGACGGCTCGCGGCGCGGCGACCAGAGCCCGGATCGTCGCCGCGGCGGCCTCGCTCGTGTACGAGCGAGGGTTCGCCGGCACGAGCCTGGACGACGTCATGGCGGCAACCGGCACGAGCAAGTCGCAGCTTTACCACTACTTCGCCGACAAGGACGCGCTCATCCGCGAGGTGATCAAGGCCCAGCTCGGCCGGATCATCGCCGCGCAAGAGGCGGCAGGCCTGCACGAGATCTCGTCGTGGGAAGGCCTGCAGCGGTGGTGCGATCACTTCGTGACCGCCACCCGGGAGACGCAAGGTGCCGGGGGCTGCCCGCTCGGCTCGCTCGTGGGCGAACTGGCCGACCAGTCCGAGCCCGCGCGGCGCGTGCTCGCGCAGTGCTTTGCCGAATGGCAGTCGTATCTGTCCGGGGGATTCAGGGCCATGCGCGACAATGGCCAACTCGCTGCACAGGCCGACCCGGCCGAGCTCGCGCTGACGATGATGAGCGCGCTGCAGGGCGGACTGCTCATGGCCCAGGCAATGCGCAGTGCCCGTCCGCTAGAACTCGCCCTGAACATGGCACTCCAGCACATGGCCACATACCGGCCGCGCCCAAAGCAGGCAGGACGGCGCTGATCAGCGACCGGGCAAACGGCAGCCGCGGCCATCTGCTCCAGGCCGGTGCAGGTAAAAGTGCGTTGCGGCAGTTCCAGGGCGACCTGCAGCCGTCCGGGCAGGCGAACAGCAGGTCAGAGCCGCAGAACGCGATCGCGGCTAGTGATTCCCATCTCGTTCCCAGCCATCATGCTCACGCGGTCACGGCGACCGGCCTTCCACCGGTGCCGAACCGCCACGGCGAGCGCGGGTCGCCTTGTCGCTGTACTCGTGGGGGCGCCGGTGATCGGCTCACCCGAGGATGCCCGCCACGACGTCAACCAGCACGCGGCCCGCGGCCAGGTCGCCGGTGTCCAGGCTCGGGTTGTAGATGGTGACGTCCATGCCGGCGATCAGCCCCCGCCGTACGAGTGGCCTGGCCAGGGACACGGCCTCGGTGACGCTCAGCCCTCCGGGCACCCGCCAGTCCACCGCGGGCATCAGCTCGTCGTCGAGGCAGTCAGCGTCGAGATGCAGCCAGACCTTCTCCACACCCGCGGCAGTCAGGAACGCGATGGCATGGGTGGCAGCCTCGTGCATCCCGGCGGCCCGCAGCTCACCCAGGTTCCGGACCAGCATCGGCTCGGTGTACACGTCACGGCTGCCGGTCTCGAGCTGCTGCGCCCGGTCGCGATGCCCGTAAACCACGCACGCCTCCGACCGCACCAGCGGCCGCAGGCCCTCCAGGCCGGCGAGGACATCGGGGCCATGCCCGGTCACGATCCACAGGTCGCTGTCGGATAGCTCGCCGGTCCCGTCCGGCAGGTCCCAGTAATCGGTGTGAGCGTCCAAAAAAGCCAATCCCGCCGACCCGCGCCGCCGCAGTGCTAGCAGGCATCCGAACAGCACGCTGTCGTCCCCGCCCAGCACCACCGGGAAACCGCCGCGATCGAGGATCTCACCGACCCGGTCCGCCTGCTCGATTGCCAGGGTCGCGGCCGCCGCCACATTGCGGGCGCCCAGCACCGGATCACGCCGCTCATCAAACGCCGGCGCGCGAAGGTGCCCGGCCACCTGGGCGCTCACCCGCTGGGCCAGCCCAAGTTCGAGAAGCACCGCGCCCAGCCGCTCGACCCCGCTTGGGCGCAGTCCGAGGTTCGTCTCCACGTGCAGAATCCACCGGGACGGCACCTCGGTATGATATGCACGGTGCATATCACGGGTCAAGGGAGAGGCCGATGCAGGCAACCGAGCCGACCGACGATCTCATCGGCGCGGCGGCGCTGGCGATCAGCGCGGCCGTCTGGGCGTCCTATCGCATGGAACCCACCGACGCGGCCGCGCTCAACCTCGTGATGGCCGAGCCCGGCACCTCGATCAGCAGGCTCTCCCGGGCCCTAAGACTGAGCCACAGCGCGACAGTGCGGGCGGCCGATCGGCTCGAGGGCAGCGGCCTGGTGACCCGCACCCCAGCCGGGCACGGGCGCACCGTCGCCCTCACCTGTACTGAGCGTGGCCAGCGCCTGGCGCGCCAGGCCACTGCTCGCCGCAGGCGCGTACTGAACCACGCCGCGTCCGGGCTCACGGCCGCCGAGCGCCAAACCCTGCTCAGCCTGCTGGCCGCAATAGTCCTCAAGCTTGCCGGCGACCAGGACCAGATCGACCACGCATGCCGCCTATGCGACCAGCGGCGCTGCCTCAGGCGCGGCTGCTTGCTCCCGGCCTGACCCGGTTCTGCCACGTCGGCGCACCAAGTTCGCAAGCAAACGCCAGCGATGCCTGGCACGCGGACCGCTTGAGTTCCATGGCATGGAAGAGGCCAGGGGTGAGTCGGCTGGTGCGCATGAAACCTAGTTCGGTACGGCGGGACAGCAACGCTGTCTGGTCGGCAAACGGCGCGCGTAACGGCGGGTCGGCACGCGGTTATCAGAGGGATCTTCACCATGCCCGCTGCCCAGCAGACCAGCGGTCGGCTCAGCATGCAGCGGCTCGGTCTGAATATTTATTCATGGCAGGCCCGCAGGGAGAATGCCCGCATCTGCCGCCGACAGGGCGGGCGCTGGGCCGCTGCATTTTCCGTCGAACGCGCTGTTATGCGGCCTACGGGTCGCCGTCACAGCGGTAACGCCGGCCGCGGGTCGCGGCGGAGAGGGTGATCGGCAGGAACCTCGACCAGGACGATCCGGACGCCGTCGGGGTCCTCGATCCACATCTCGATCAGAC
>Ga0070699_100001904_pt1 | contig 18837 bp, 18 predicted proteins | sample KBSK1503metaG_FD_65473 | JGI IMG/M metagenome (GOLD analysis project Ga0070699, IMG submission 65473) | Corn, switchgrass and miscanthus rhizosphere microbial communities from Kellogg Biological Station, Michigan, USA - KBS K1-50-3 metaG | ecosystem: Host-associated > Plants > Roots >... | reverse complement strand
ACCGTTGCCACCCATATTCGCAACATCATGAACAAGCTCGGAGTGAACTCACGGGCACAGATCGCAAGCTGGATCACGTCATCCAATTGCTAGCGGTAGCCACCAGTAGTAACCGGTAGAAAGACCCCAAACACCGGAAAGGTCCGACACCGTCCCTAATGCGCCATCCACGATTTGCACGCTCGGATCCGTATGTCCTTCCCACGGAAAAGGGGGTCGGCTTTTGACGGCTCAATGGACCATCGCCGGGGCACAGCCGGGGCACAGATTCCCGGCACCAGGCGGCTCTTGGAGGACACGGACGGACACCAAGGCGCGGCAATTTGAGTTCAGGCGGGCACCGCACTCAATCAGAGGGTGTCGCAGGGTGTCGTTTCGTATTCAAAGTGGGTGGGTCGAACTCACCGATACAGAACCCGGCTTATAGTTCGCGTGCCGCCAAAGTTCTGTTCTCTGGCGGTATCGGAAACCGCGCTGGCGAATATGTCGGCGACGCGGTTAGGTCGCGCGCGATCAGCCTGCCAGGCTAATCACAACCGGGCCCTGGCCAGTTTCTGCGTCGGCATCGCCAGCCGGCGCGGACTAGATCGAGCGAGTGGGCTATGTGGCCGCATATCAGATGTTCATCGGGCAGCACACCTCGCGCCGGGGCAGCGAGTATCCGCCATGGCAAATGACAGCACCTGGAGGATCCGGTTCAGGACGTCGGAGGGCGAGCAGCGGGCGCAGCTCGTTCTCAGTACCAGCGGAAGAGTTGTGACCGGAACTTACGATGGCGCGCCGATCCGGGACGGTCAGGCGAGAGAAAACGAGACAGCTTCAAGGCCGAGCTCACCTCACCGTTCAAAATGACGGTGACCTTCACTGCCACGATCATCGGCGACACGATGACCGGCAAAGGCCAAGTCGGCCATGATGACGATTCCCTTCACCGGGACGCAGGCAGCCCCTTGAGACCGCCGCGGCCGGCGGCCCCAATGGACTACACCGATTGCGCCGCGAGGAGGAGAAGAAAGGCGGCCAGCGCCGCCCACGTACGGATGGTGTCGAGACGTTCCCATCTTCTGATCAACTCCATCCAATCCCCGGGCGGCGCGGTTGCCTCCCACTCGAGGACCTGAGCGTTGATCGGCACCGTCCCGCCCAGGGTGACCGCCACCCAAACGAGCAACGCGACGAGGGCCGCGCAGCGCACAAGAAGGGCAGGTCCGAAGCCGGTCAGCGCCGGCGCGGCCAGGCCCGCGAGCAGGGTCGGGAAATAGATTGCCGGCACCAAGATGCGCAGCCTCCGGATCAGGTCCTGACGAAGCTGAACCTGTGGGAGCTGGTCGAGGCGTGCCACCGGCGCGCGGACCCCGTATCGGACCACGAACTCCTCCCCCGCCAGTAGCCCTGCACCGAGGAGGCTTAGGAGGCTTGCAACTTCTCCGGAGGTCACCCGCCCTCACCCAGTCCTAAGAGGCTGACGGACACCGGACTCCCGAGGCAGCCGGGCGTGACCGAGTCGGATCGACCCATAGGCTCGGCGTCCATTCTGTTCGATTATGTCGACAGTTAGCCGCCCAAACAGATGCTTCACGGCCGAGAAACAGTATATGGCTCGGCCGGTTGGCCCATAAAATGTTGGCAGAATGCCCAATCTAAACTACGATGATGCCAGCAACTCTGCTCCAGGCGCTCCTGCCCGGGACTCATTTTGGGAGGCGGTTCATGTCCATGGGGATCGGCCGTAGAGCAATCCACATGCCGTCGGATCGGGGACCGAGCGTCACGTACGCCTCTCGCCAGGTGGGCGGCAGCAGGGAGGCGTGTTGATGTCGGAGGGCCTCATGCTCGCGCCCGGCCAGGGCCGCGTGATGACTGGAGGCGCGCTCACTGCCTTGTTCAAGGTCGGCAAGGACGCCACCGACCTCGCCTCGGTCCTCGAGGTGGTCGTGCCTCCGGGCTTCGATGTAGGCGCCCACCGGCATTCCTCAACCCAGGAGCTGTTTTACGTGCTGGAGGGCGAGCTCGACCTCCTCGCGTTCGAACCACGGAAGCCCTCCAGCGACTGGCACGAGTGGGAGTCAGCATCTGGCCGTCGCTTCCTCAAGGGTGGCGCTGGCTCCATGCTCTTCGTGCCCGCGGGCTGCCCGCACGCCTTTGCCAACACCACTCAGCACCCCGCCCGGATGCTCTTCCAGGCGGCGCCCTCTGGGCACGAGGAGTACCTGGCCGAGCTGGCGCTTCTGCTTGTGACGGCCGGCGGCCGGCCCGACCCCGAGGCGATAGCCCAACTGCGCCGGCGTTACGACATCGAGCAGCTGACCGCGCTCCGGTTCAGTGCCGGCTGAGGCGGCATCACCCGCTGGGAGGAGAAAGATTTTCATGTCCATGCAGATCGGCCATGTAGCGCTGCAGGTCCACGAATTACAAACATCCGCGGACCACGCGCGCGAGACGTTCGGCCTCCGCCGGACCGAGGCTGGAGACGGCTCCGCAGCCTACCTGACGGCGAACGACAAGCACCATGAGCTCGAGCTCATCGCGTCCAGTCGGGCAGGGCTCGACCATATTGGCTTGGAGGTCGAATCGGCGGAGGAGCTCGGCATCTTCCGCGATCGAATCGTCTCGAGCGGCGCAACGATGCTGTCGGTAAATCACACCGAGCCCGGGCTGACGGGCGCGTTGCGCGTCCTTGCCCCCGGAGGGATCGTCTTCGAGATCTATGCCGCGATTACGCGCGAGCCGCTCTCGCTCGAGAATGCCCCGCCGCCACTGGCCCGCAAGCTTGGGCATCTCACGCTGTTCTCGGTCGAGAAGCCGGCGCTGGAGCGGTTCATCCTCGAGGTGCTGGGCTTTCGGGTCTCTGATCGGATCGGTGACTTCGGGACCTGGATGCGCTGCGGCCCCGATCATCACGGGCTAGCGGTCGGACAAGCCGCCGAGGGCACGCGTCTTCATCACTACGCGTTCGAACTCGAGGGCTGGGCCACGGTCGAAGTCTTTGCCGACCGTGTCGCCAAGAGCGGTCAGCAGCTCCTCTGGGGCCCCGGACGTCATGGACCCGGTTTCAACGTCTTCACGTACCTGGCGGATCCGGCCGGCGGGATCGGGGAGGCGTACACGGACTTGCTGAGAATCGAGAACGACGCCGCCTACCGCCCCATCGACTGGTCGACTGAACCCCGGGCGCTGAATCTGTGGGGCCCCCAGGCGCCTCCCGGTTGGAACGAGCTCGGCCTGCCCGCCCTGCCCGCTGCGACCAGCGCTTCGTTTTGACGCGCACGGCGTCCGCCATCGCAGGGCTGTTGACAAGTCATGCCATGTGGAGTACAATCTGTCGACAGATATGCCCATGTCGCCCGCGATGTGGGCAGTCCTCAAGTCGGATGCCCTGGAGACAAGGTGAGGCTGTTGACAGGTTCGGCAGGAAACGGTGAGGCGGAGGTCTGAGCTGGACGGTTCGCAGGGACCCGTAGGGTCAGCGGCACTGTCGGCCGAAACGGTCTGCATTGATGCGCGTCATCTCTCGAAGACGTTCGGCAGGACGCGCGTGCTCACCGACGTCCATCTCCGCGTCCAGCGTGGGGAGATTCTCGGTGTCGTGGGCCAGAACGGCTCCGGTAAATCCACCTTGGTCAAGCTGCTATCCGGCGTGTTTCCGGCAGACCGCGGCGCAGTGATCGCGGCGGAAGGGCACGTCCTGTCCAACCCACCGACACCGCGGGAGCTGCGCGACCATGGCCTGAGATTCGTTCACCAAGACCTCGGTCTGATCAATGAGCTGACCGTGACCGAGAACGTCTGCGTGGGGCAGTACTCTCCGCACCACATCAGCCGAACGATCCGCAGGCGACGCGAGCGGGACGCTGCCGCAGAGACGCTGTCCGGGTTAGGGTCCGACATCAATCCGGACCGCTTGGTCAGCGCGCTGCAGCCGGGTCTGCGTGCAGTCGTCGCTGTTGCGCGCGCACTTCATAAACTCACTCCCGGAAGAGGCTGCATCGTCTTTGACGAATCGACGCGATCGCTGCCCCGCGAGCTGCTGCCAGACTTCTACGCACTCGTCCGTCGGCTGGCGGTTCGCGGCAGTGGAGTCGTATTCATCAGCCACCATTTGGGCGAGGTCTTGACGGTCGCCGACCGGGTCGCCGTGCTTAGGGACGGCGACCTGGTGGCCGCTGCCCTCGAACCTCGTAAGACGAGTGAGGCGGCGCTTGCATCGCTGATGCTCGGCAGGGAGCTGGAGCAGGAAACACGCCGTCCAGATCGCGCTTCCGCGCCGGCGGTACACGGAACGGTCGCTCGTCTACGCGTCTTGGGGCTAACCACCCTCGACCTGAAGGGCATCGAATTCGAGGCGGCCCGCGGCGAGATCGTCGGGCTGACAGGCGCATCGGGCTCTGGGCTGGAGGACGTGCCGTATGCCATCGCCGGAGCGCTGGCGCGAGCGCGCGGACAGATCACCATCGATGGCCAGGCGTTTTCGCTTCCCGTGCCCAGCGTCCGGCCGCTTCTTCGGGCCGGGATTGCGCTCGTGCCCCAGCAACGGGCGGCCGAGGGTCTCGCGTTGGACGTCAGCGCCCAGGACAACCTCACGCTGCCTCGGGTGGCGGACAGAAGCCCATGGTTCTTGGACTCGCGCTGGCAGAGTGAGGAGTTCTCCAACGCCACCCGAACCCTTGGGATTGTGCCCCGGCGTCCACACATGGCGCTTTCGAATTTCAGCGGGGGCAATCAGCAGAAGGTATTGCTGGCCAAGTGGCTGTTCAGCCGGCCTAAGCTGCTGCTGCTGCACGAGCCGACGCAGGGGGTAGATGTGCACTCCCGGCTGGACATCCTCCGCAGCGTGCGAGCAGCTGCCGCATCAGGCATGACGGTGCTCCTCGCTTCGATCGACAGCCGGGACCTGGCGTTGGTCTGCGACCGGGTTCTCGTTCTGCGAAACGGTGAGATCGATGCGGAGCTGAAAGGTGATTTAAGCGCCGCGGCGATCGAAACCGCCACCTACGGCGCCGGCACACTCGAACCCTCAGGGGAGCGATCAGGCTGATGTCGATCGTCCACTTGAAGGCGAGCGAAGACGACGCCAGCGGAAAACCAAGCCCGCAGGCGCGCGCCACTCTATCGTCGGTGATGCTCGGCGTCGTCCGGTGGGATGACGGGCACACATTCACCTCCCGATTCGCGCTCGTTGGACTCTGGATAGCGATGGGAGCCCTGTTGACTCTGCTCGTGGGAGGCCAATTCTTGGGCGCGGGCACGTTCAAGACCGTGTTCGGGAATCAGCAGCCCCTCGTGTTCCTCGGGATGGCTGCCGTACTGACTTTCGCGGCCGGCGAGTTCGACCTCTCGATCGCATCTCTGCTCGGGCTAAGCGCAACTCTGGTGCCCGTTCTCGCAACCAACTATGGATGGCCGCCGCTGACAGCAGCGCTGGTGGCGATTGCCGTAGCCGTTGCTGCCGGAACAGTGAATTCAGTGATCATCGTATTGCTGGGCATCAACCCGATCATCGTCACCCTGGGGATGGGGACGCTTCTGCTCGGCCTGGCCTCGAAGATCTCGGATAGCACGGCAGTTGGCGGACTGAGCAGCTCGTTCGCCGGTATTTCGAACACCCAGATCCTGGGCTTGCCGGTCACGTTCTTCTACGGCGTTGCGCTGGTGTTGGGAGTGACCTATGTGATGCGCCTCACGCCATTGGGACGCCACATGAGGTTCGTCGGCGCCAACCGTCAGGTCGCGCGGCTCGCGGGCGTGCGTGTGGATCGGGTGCGGATGGGCGTGTACATCGTGTCCGGGCTGATCTGCGGGGTTGGCGGTGTCCTGCGCGGCAAGCGTTGGCGGCTTTGACTCGAGCACGTCGGCGACCTACCTTCTGCCTGCCTTGGCGGCGGCCTTCCTCGGCACGGCCGCGATCGTGCCCGGCGAATTCAATCCGCTCGGGACGTTTGTGGCGATCTACTTCCTGGCCACCGGCATCGTTGGCCTGGAACTGTTGGGCGCCAGCGGCTGGGTGAGCGACGTGTTCTATGGCGGCGGGTTGGTCCTGGCGGTGGTGATCGCGACCATCACGCGCCGCGGCTCCCTCAGAGCGTAAGCGGCATCCAACCAAGAACAGGAGAGGAATGATGACTGGATCTACTCGGGGACTGCCCAGGGCCGCCCAAGCCGCGGCTACTTTGGTGTGCGTGGCCCTACTCACAGCCGCTTGTGGGGGTTCGTCCAGTGCCAAGAGCTCGGGTTCGAGCGACAGTGCGGCGGCCGGCGTCACGCACGCTCGGCAGCAGCTCAACCACTACGCGAACGCCAGCTCCACATTCACGCCCCCCGGGCCGCAGCTTCAAGCTGCCAGCTTGTTGAAGGGTAAGACGGTATGGTTCGTCCCGATTACCTTCGAGGCACCCATCTTCCTCATCGAAGCCCAAGCGCTTCGGACGGCTCTTGAACCACTGGGCGCCAAGCTGCAGGTCTGCGACGGCAAGGGAAATCCGACGACCACGTCTGGCTGTATCACGCAAGCGATATCCAACGGAGCCGCCGGAATCATCACCGATGCGATTGCTGTGCCCTTCGCGCAGCAGGCCTACGCCGCGGCCGTCGATCAGAAGATCCCAGTTGTGGCGAACGACAACGTCCTCCAGCCGCCTGCAACGTCGAACTTTGCACGATATTTCACCGGCATCAGCGACGGGATCGAGCTCAATGGACAGCTCATAGCCGACATGGTCATCGCTGACTCTTCGGGCAAGGCCGATGTTCTGTTCGTCAACGACACCACGACTCCCCTCACTCAGGCCGCCGGAAAGGCGCTGCTCAATGAGTTCGCGACCTACTGCCCGGGATGCAAGCTGAGCACGGTCGAGATCCAGGACACAGCTCTTCAGAAGGTGCCCACCCAGGTGCAAACAGCGCTTATCACTGCTCCGTCGGCCCACTATGTCGTGACCCAGTTCGATGCGCCCTCCGGACAGCTGGTCGTCCAGGGTGCTAGCCAGGGCCGTCCGGGCATCCAGTTCGTCGCGTCGGGGGGGCAGCTTGCTGGGCTTCAGCGGGTGCAGGGCGGAACCCAGCTCGCTGACCCCGGCGTCGACCCGGTGTCGGGCGCCTGGGCGGCCGTAGACGGACTCCTCCGCATTCTCGCCGGCAAGCCTGCGGGGAAGTACGACGACGCGGTGCTGCACCGCGTCTTCACCCAGTCCAACATCGGCAAGACCGACTTGACGCAGGCGGGCTGGTCGAGCGGCAGCTGGTACTCGACCGGCGCGTTCCAATCCGGCTACCTAAAGCTCTGGGGAGTCTCATGACACCCATGTCGTTCGCTGGCAAGATCGCGCTGGAGGAGCACTTCCTTCCGTCAGAGCTCGAGCACCTCCAGCCGAGGTTCGGTGCTGAAGATCTCGTCCGTGACCATATCCGGCGCCTGATCGACGTCGGGGACCAGCGTCTGGCTGAGATGGATGAGTTGGGCATCGAGCTCGCGGCGCTCTCGTTCACCTCGCCAGGCGTTCAGGGTATTTCCGGTGTCGACGAGGCGGTCGCGGTGGCGGTGCAGGCGAACGACGAGCTGGCGGAGATCCTCCACCGCCGTCCGGACCGCTTCATCGGGTTCGCGGCGCTGCCTATGCAGGATCCCGACGCTGCGCCGGCCGAGCTCGATCGCGCGGTGCGCAAGCTCGGCTGCAAGGGCGTTCTGGTCAACAGCTCCACCGATGCAAGGGAGCGCGGCCAGGGCGTTTTCTACGACGGACCGGAGTACCGTGACTTCTGGCGCGAGGTCGCCCGGCTGAAGGTCCCCTTCTACCTGCATCCTCGCAATCCCGTACCGGCCAATCTCGGGTTATTCGCAGGCCGACCCGAGCTGCTCGGACCCACCTGGGCCTTTGCCGTCGAGACTGGAACCCACGCCCTCCGGCTGATTGTCAGCGGGCTCTTTGACGAGGTGCCTGGCCTTACCGTCATCCTTGGCCACATTGGCGAGTTCCTGCCATTTGGAATCGAGCGGCTCCAGCAGCGCCTTGCGCACTACCCGGGGGTCTCGCTTGAGCGGCCGCCCAGCGAGGTGCTCGCGCAGAACTTCCACGTTACGGTGAGCGGGAACTACCACACGCCTTCCTTGATCGGCGCGATCCTGCAGCTCGGCGCCGACCGAATCCTGTTCGCAGCCGATTACCCGTTCGAGCGGATGTCAGACGCGGTCAGCTGGTTCGACGCTGCCCCGATCAGCGCGGCAGACCGCGACAAGATCGGGCGCACTAACGCGCTGAAGCTGCTCGACATTGCGGCGCCGGTGGCCTGAGATGGAGTCCCCATCGATCGCAATCGTCGGGGCAGGCCCGGGCGGGCTCCTGCTGGCTCGCGTGCTCCAGGTTCACGGTATCCGTTCGACAGTCTACGAGCTCGAGGCTGACCCGAAGGCGCGAGGTCAGGGGGGAATGTTCGACATCCACGAGGACCATGGGCAGCGGGCCCTGCGCGTGGCGGGCCTGTTCGAGGAGTTCACGCGCCTTGCGCGCCCCGAGGCCGACTCGGTGAGGATCCTCGACAAAGCCGGGTCCCTTGTCTACGAGGACACCGCGGCCGGACGGCCGGAAATCGATCGGAGACATCTGCGCGAGATGCTGCTTGATTCGGTCGATGCGGGAACTATCGCCTGGGGCCGGAAGCTGCAGGAGGCCAATCGGCTTCCGGACGGCCAAAGCGAGTTGGTCTTCGCTGACGGTGGTCGCGAGACGGTCGGCCTGCTGATCGGAGCGGACGGCGCCTGGTCCCGGGTCCGGCCGCTCGTCACCGGGGTGCGTCCGGAGTACACGGGGGTCACCTTCGTGGAATTCGTGTTGCCAGACATCGATCGCCGGTACCCCACCCTCTCCAAGCTGGTCGGAGCCGGAAGTATGTTTGGCGTGGCCCCCGGCCGTGGCATCGTCGCCCAGCGCAACAGTGGTGGCGTCGTGCGCGTCGGAGCCGCACTGTTCGTTCCGATCGACTGGCTCGCGGCCGCCGATGCCGACGACGACGAGTCGCCCCTCGACCGCCAGTTGCTGCTGGATCAGTACGCCGGCTGGAGCCCCGAGCTGACCAGCCTGATCCGGTATCCCGACGAGGATGAGATGGTCACGCGCAGGCTCTATGCGATGCCGGTCGGCCATGCCTGGTCGCACGTCCCTGGCGTCACCCTGATCGGTGACGCTGCTCATCTGATGTCGCCATTCGGCGGCCACGGCGCCAACCTGGCGATGCTTGACGCGGCAGAGCTCGGCGCCGTGATCGCCGCCAGCCCGAACGACCTGGACGCCGCGGTGCTCAGCTTCGAGCTTGAGATGTTCCGCCGGACTGAGCCGGTAGCAGCGGAATCGGCGGGTATCACCCAGGGAACTTTCGGCCCAGACGCACCACACGAACTGGCTGTTGCGATGGCCATGGAACGAGGCGGCGGAAAGTTCGAGAGCGGGGAGGACTGACATGGTCGACGTGAGGGTCACTGCCGACATTCCCTATGCGGACGTGGACGGCGAAACGCTGTACCTCAACCTTTACCAGCCCGAGATCGAGGGCCCCCTTCCGGTGGTCCTTTACGTGCATGGCGGAGCCTTTCAGTTCGGCGATCGGGCGACGGACGCGGAGCAGCGGCTGATGCCGCTTGCTGCCTACGGCATCGCGGTGGCCTCCGTCGATTACCGTCTCGCGCCAAAGTCCACCTTCCCCGCCCAGGTGCACGACGTTAAAGCGGCGGTGCGATGGGTCAGAGCGCGCGGCCACGAATACGGACTGTCTACCGATCGGGTCGGCGTGTTCGGCTCCTCGGCCGGGGCGGTGCTGGGATCGCTGGTCGCGCTTACACCCGGCGACAAGGAACTCGAGGGTCCGGTGGTCGAGCACCTCGACCAGTCGAGCGCCGTGGACGCCGTGGTGCACTGGTTTGCGCCAGCCGAGTTCATCTCAACTCGCAGTCGGAGCCCGTTTGAATCGAGGATTCTGCCGCCGCGAACAGAAGACGTGTTCTTTGGTGCCGGCTCCGAGGAGGAGATGGACGCGATCGCGACGAGTGCAAGCCTGATCCCCCGCCTCTCGCCGGAGGCTCCCCCGTTTTTGATCGCGCACGGCGATCGCGACCGGTTGATCCCGGTCGCACAGGGCGAGGCCTTCCACAGCGCAATCTCGGCCGCCGGCGGCCGATCCGTCTTCCTCTGCCTGGCAGGCGCTGGGCACGAGGACCCGGCGTTCAACCGGCCGTCCAATCTCGCCATGACCGCCGCCTTTCTGCGCGCCGAGCTGCTCCGATGAATCCAGACACTGCATCCGAACGCGCAAACGAGGACCACGGCGCCTGCCGAATCGGACCTGCATCAGCCTGATCTCTCGCCCGTGATCTTCAAGAGCCCTGACCCCGACATCCAGATCCCCGATATCGCCCTCACCCCGTTCGTGCTGGAACGAGCGGCCAGGCTCCATGACAAGGTCGCCATTGTCGACGCACCTAGCGGTCGTTCCTACACCTATGGTCAGATAGCTGACGGAGTTCGCCGGCTGGCCGCCGGTTTACACGCGAAGGGATTCCGCAAGGGCGACGTGCTCGCCATCATGTCGCCCAACGTCCCCGAGTACCCGATCGCTTTCCACGGCGTCGCCTTGGCGGGCGGCATCAACACAACCCTCAACCCGACCTATACCGCAGATGAGATCGTCTACCAGCTGAACGACTCGCACGCGCGGCTCCTGCTGACGGTGCCGCCACTGATCGACAAGGCACAGGACGCCGCGGCGCGGGCGAAGGTCGAGGAGATCCTCGTCTTCGGCGAAGCTGAAGGGGGGACCCCGTTCGAGTCCCTCCTTTCTGGCGGCGACCAGCCACGGGTCCACATCGACCCGGCCGAAGACCTCGTCGCCCTGCCCTACTCGAGCGGCACCACCGGCTTTTCGAAGGGGGTCAGTCTGACCCACCGCAACCTGGTCGCGAACCTGATCCAGACGACGGCGCAGCTGCAGATCAAAGAGGACGAGAAGTGGATGGCCTTCCTCCCGTTCTTCCACATCTACGGGATGACGGTGATCATGAACCAGGGTCTCCGTAACGGCGTAACCCTGGTCACCCTGCCACGCTTTGAGCTCGAGCCCTGCCTCAAGGCGGTCCAGGAGCACAAGGTGACGCGCTTCTTCCTGGTTCCGCCGATCGTGGTGATGCTCGCCAAGAGCCCGGTGGTGGACAACTACGACCTCTCATCCGTGACGCGCGCGTTCTCGGGCGCGGCGCCCCTCGACGCGGAGACCGCCGAGCTGGTCAGCAAGCGTATCGGCTGCCGGCTCAGCCAGGGCTACGGCCTGACTGAGACGAGCCCCGTGACTCACGTCGTCCCCGACCGCGTCCGGAAGGCCGTGCCGGGCTCGGTCGGCACGCTGGTGCCCAACACTGAGTGCAAGATCGTCGACGTGGCCACCGGCAAGGAGCTCGGCCCGCACGAGGACGGCGAGCTCTGGATGCGCGGGCCCCAGGTCATGAAGTGCTACCTGAATAATCCGCAGGCCACCCAGAGCTCGATCGATGAGGACGGATTCTTCCACTCCGGCGACATCGGGCACATCGATGAACGCGACCAGTTCTTCATCGTCGACCGGCTCAAGGAGCTCATCAAGTACAAGGGCTTCCAGGTCGCGCCAGCCGAGCTCGAGGCGCTTCTGCTATCCCATCCGAAAGTCGCGGACGTGGCGGTCATCGGCGTCCGCGACGAAGAAGGCGAGGAGGTGCCGAAGGCCTTCATCGTGGTCAGGGAAGAGGTTTCGGGCCAGGAGATCATGGACTTCGTTGCCGCGCACGTGGCGCCGCACAAGAAGGTGCGGCGTGTGAAGGTGATCGAGCAGATTCCGAAATCGCCGACGGGGAAGATCCTGCGCAGGGTGCTGCGCGACAGGGAGAAGGCCGCGGCTCGGTAGCGAACCTAGTAGCGGGACCAAGGATGGACTGGCCAGTCAACTACCTCGGAAAACTGTCGACACCATGGCTCGAAGCTGCTACGGTAGTGTTGACACGCGATGACTCAACCGATGACGAGCAGCGGGCGTTCTCTGTCGGACTTCAGGGGTGCTCCGGATCCGCTGGTGAGGGTCGCCAAGCTGGGGTTCATCAGCTTCGACACAACCGACGTCGACCGGCTGGTGGCGTATTACCGCGACGCGCTCCAGTTCGCGCTGGTCGAACGCTCCAGCGACCGCGCCTACCTGACCACCGGTGCGGACCACCACTGCGTCGAGATCCGGCATGGCGAGACGCGTGGTCGGACCGCGCTCGGGTTTGAGGTCTCGGGCGGTCTGGATCGCGCGGCCGATCGCTTGGCGGCAGCGGGTGTGGTAGCCGAGCATCGCGCCGACCCGATTCCGGGTATCGCCGCCAGCCTGGTCATCGAAGAGCCAGGCGGGGCGCCGCTGCATCTGTATGAGCGTCAAGCCAGTAGCGGCGAGAAGACCACGTCAGGGATTCGCCCGACGAAGCTCGGGCACGTCGCGTCACACGTCCCCGACCTGGCGGAGATGCAGATCTTCTACGAGGACGTTCTGGGATTCCGCTGGTCAGACACTGTCGGCAACTTCTTTGCCTTTCTGCGGTGTGGCCCTGAGCACCACAGCATCAACCTGCTGGCTGTGCCGGCCCCCGATGGCAGCCGCAACAAGCTCTTCCACGTCGCCTATGAGATGCGCGACATCACCCATCTGCGCGATTCGCTCGATCACATCTCCAAGCACGGGTGCGCTCTCGAGTGGGGGGTGGGGCGCCACGGCGTCGGACACAACCTGTACAGCTACCATCGCGATCCGGACGGAAACATCGTCGAGCTATTCACCGAACTCGATCTGATCTTCGACGAGCGGACCGGCTACTTCGAGCCGCGGCCGTGGCACGAAGAGTTCCCGCAGGGCCCCAAAGTCTGGGTGCCCAGCCCGGCAACTCAGAACATATGGGGGATCAAGCCGCCATGGTGAGCCCCCACGCCGAGCAGGTGGAGGCTGGGCAGTCGCCGGGCACGCCGACGATGCGGGCAATGGTCGTCGAGGCCTTCGGCGGGCCCGAGGTCTTGAAGCTCAAGGAGGTGCCGATACCGACGCCCGGCGCGGGCGAGGTCCTCGTGCGCGTCCGAGCCTCTGCGCTTACACGCACTCGCGACGTTGGGACCCGGGCAGGCCGCGGTCCCGTGTTCCCCCGCCTGGTCTCCTTCCCGCACATCTTCGGGGGAGAGCACGCTGGAACAGTCCAGGCGGTTGGGCCCGGAGTATCCGACGAGCTGGTGGGTGTCCGCGTCGCGGTTGCATCGCCGATCTACTGCGAGCGGTGCGATGCCTGCCTCGGGGATCGGCACTGGGAGTGCTCGGCCCCGAAACTGGTCGGGATCAACCATCCCGGATCCAATGCGGAATTCACGGTTGTCCCTGCGGGCAACCTCGAAAACCTGCCGGACACGGTCTCCTATGCCGACGGCGCGCTGCTCGCCTACGGCGGTCCGCTGGCGGACGCCGAGCTTAAGGCAGCGCGAACCGTCGAAGGTGAATGGGTCCTCGTTCCTGGGGCGAGCGGCGCGGTGGGATCACTGGCGGTCGGCCTTGCAGTGCGCAAGGGGGCCCGCGTGATCGCGTTGACCAGATCGCCCGACGCGCATGCTCCGCTGAAGGAGCTCGGCGCCGAGGCGGTGCTGGACACCGACCGTCCCGACCTAGGCGAGGCGATCCTAGAGCAGACCCACCGTCACGGGGTCGATGTGGTCATCGACAATCTGACGCTGATCGAGCTCTGGGAACGGTACTGGCCGGCGATCGCTCGCGCTGGGCGTGTCGTGGTCTGTGGTCGGGTGGGAGACTTCGACAAGCCGTTGCCGGTCAACGTCATCGGCCTCTACCAACGGCACCTGTCCCTGATCGGGGTTGCGATCGGAGACCGACGCGAGGTCAAGAGCTTTTGGGATGACATGCGCACCGCCAGCATGCCGCTGCCGGCCGCGCTCGTCACCGCCTTTCCGCTCGAGCGTGCGGCCGAAGCTCACGCACAGCTCGAGCAAGGCGCTAAGCTCGGACACTTCGCGCTGACCGTCGACTAGTTCGAGCGGGTCGCTGTCTTCGGAAGGGCCGGCGTGAGCGGCCGGATCGCAAACCTCATCGCCTCCCGAACGAGCACCGGCTCGTGCTCGGGCGCCGCGTGCGCGAACAGCATGAGAGCACTCCGAGCCAGATGGCGAGCCAGCAGCACCGCACTCTGTTCACGGTCACCGGCAGCGCACGCCTCGAGGATCTCGCGATGCTCCCTCTCCGCCACGTCCGCGGCCTGCCGATCGTCGTGGTGGTAGACGCGCCGGTAACGATCGGCGTGATCGAACAGCTCGCCCAGCATGCGCGCGGTGCGCTCGCCGACCCCGCTGTAGAGGCCCGCGTGAAACGCGCGGTGGTGGTCCGACCACGCGAACCAGTCGTCGCTGCGGGTGGCATCCACCATCCCGCCGACATGTCCCTGAAGGAGTGCGATATCGGCCGCGGTCATGCTCGGAACCGACTGGTGTAGGGCGAGACCCTCGTTGACGATTCGCAACGCGTAAAGCTCGTCGAGGTCTGAGAACGACACGGGGGAGACGCGAACCATGCGTTGGTGTTCGGTGACCACCAGGCCGTCTCGCTCGAGCAGACGGAGCGCCTCGCGCAGGGGTCCGCGACTCACATCGAACTGCTGCGCCAGCTGAACTTGCGACAAGCGCGACCCTGGTGGCGATTCGCCGTCGAGGATCGCGCGCCGAAGCTTCTCGTAGACGGCGTCGACGTTCGATCGGGCCTCGTCCGAGGCCCCATCGTCGGCTTGAGGGGTAAGGCTCAATGGTTCATCCTGTGTTTCACGTTGCCTTGATCTTGGCCCTTGCCGGGCTTCGTGCATGTTGACAGACAGTGGCCGCCGAGTGCCAGTTACCTCCTCGGATCTCCCGTACGACGCCAGCCAGACTTCACGCCGAGGCGCCGAGGCGCCTGAAAGTGTCGACATATGTCGCCATGGGCTCTTGCCTTTTGTCGGCAGTAAGTCTAACCTTTCAGGCGAGGCGTGGACAAGCTCCGATGTTTGCATTAGGTACCTTCGCTGACGGAGGCGACGCGTTCGCCGGTCTCGTCGTCGACGATCGTGTGGTCGACCTACGCACGGCCCTGGGGTCGGACATCAACACCGCGGCGCTGCTGGCCGACTGGCCAGACTCGCTCGAGCGCCTGCGCCAGCTAGCCGAATGCGATCTTGGCCGGGCCATGCCGCTCTCGGCGCTACGTCCGCTGCCGCCCATATCCCCAGCTCGACAGGTGTTCTGTGCCGGCGCGAACTACATCACACACCTGCGGGAAATGGCATACACCGGCGCGCGGGGCGCGCCGGGCGAGAGCCGTCCTGACGAAGAGGTAAAGGCCGAAGCGGAGATCGCCGTCCAGAACTTCCTCGCCGCCAAGGCGCCGCCGTTCGTGTTCACCGTGCAGTCCAGTGCTCTATCGGGCGCTCATGACGACGTGGTTCTGTGGGGCCCCGGCAGCGCGCACGACTGGGAACTCGAGCTTGCCATCGTGATCGGGCGGGCGGCGCGCGATGTCACGCCCGGCGAGGCGATGGGGCATGTTGCCGGGTACACGATCGCGAACGACATCAGCACTCGGGACGTCATGTTCCGGCCGAACTTCCCGCTGAGCGACTTCCTGATGTCAAAAGGCCGGCCGACCTTCAAGCCCACCGGCCCTTACCTGGTGCCGCGCGAGTTCGTCGAGGACTACCGCCAACTCCGAATCAGGCTCAAGGTCAACGGCGAGGTGATGCAGGACGAGGCGGTGGCCGACATCATGTTCGGCGTCGAAGAGCTGGTCTCCTACACCTCCAGCGTCACACCCCTCGAGCCCGGCGATCTTCTGCTCACCGGCTCGCCAGCCGGCAACGCCGGCATTCATGGCAACCGCTGGCTCCGTCCAGGCGACGTCATCGAGGCCGAAATCACCGGCCTCGGAAGCCAGCGCAACACCTGCGTACCCGATCCTCGGCATCGGAATTAACTGATGATCGTAGTGACGGGAGCAGGTGGAGCTGTTGGCTCATGCCTTCTTGGCGAGCTCACGGCCATTGGCGAGCCCGTCCGGGCCGCCTATCACTCTCCAGCTGCTGCACAGGCGGCTGATGCCGCCGGCCGCAGCGTCAAGGTGGTGGACTTCGACGATCCCGCGACTCTGGCGCCCGCATTGGCAGGAGCGGAAACATTGTTCCTGCTCAACGCGATGGGCCCTAACCAAACTCAGCAGGAGCTCGGCGTGCTCGCGGCCGCAAAGGCAGCAGGCGTCCGTCGTGTCGTGAAGCTGTCGGTTTGGCGGGCCGACGAGTTGCTGTCGCCGATCGCACGGCTGCACTTCCCGGTCGAAGAAGCACTTCGCTCCTCAGGCCTCAGTTGGACCGTTCTGCGACCCAACTTCTACATGCAGAACTTCAGCCGGGGCATGGCGGACCCGATTCGGCATCGGGGTGTCTTCGCGCAGCCCAGGAGCGACGCCGCAATCAGCTATATCGACGTCCGAGATGTCGCGCGCGTGGCGGCGAGGGTGCTGACGTCCAGCGGGCATGAGAGTCGGACGTATTCGCTGACGGGTCCGGAGGCGCTCACGTACGGCGAGGTGGCCTCATTGTTTTCGAAGGTCCTGGGCAGGACTGTCCGCTACGTGGGGATGAGCGACGAGGAGGCCAGAGACGCGCTGCTGAAGCGAGGGATGCCCGCCTTCCAGGCTGATGCGCTGATCGAGTCCCGAGCGGCTTATCGCGAGGGTGGGGGCGAGACTCTGACCCCGACCGTTGCCGAGCTGACAGGTCGGACCCCGATCGGCTTTGAACAGTTTGTCCTCGACCACATCGCGACCTTCACAGTTCCATCTGGGTCGATTCCAACTGGCGCGGGCGGCGCCCAGAAATGAAGAACTTCTTCGACCGTCTAACCTGCGGCCGAACGTCGAGCAGCTGCCGCGACTGGCTGCGCGAGGGAGACAGCTATGACACAGAGAGATAGAGACGCCCGGATGGACGAGGCACTGTCACTCGAGCATCTCTTGAGCAGGATGGCGAACGTCCAGCTATTCATCATCCTCATGCGGCCGACGGAACTCCACGTCGTCAATTCTGACGAGGGCAAGGAGCTGCTCCGCGAGCATCTGCAGTGGCAGTTCGACTTGGAGGAGCGCGGGTTACTGCTCGGCGCGGGGCCGCTCGACTTCCAGTACAAGCGGCCGACCGGGGATGAGAAGCTTGTCGACGCGATCGGCATCTCGATCATCGCCGCAACATCGCGCGAGGAGGCCGAGCGCATCGCGGCGACCGAGCCGTTCCGGATGCACGGGTGGCGCGAGACGCAGGTCGTCTCGTGGCACCTCAATGAAGGCGTCGGCGCAGCGCTCGCTCGGGAGCTGGTTGCCGCTGCGACCACACCCTCCCCTTGAGTGGCTCGGCGTGTCTCGTAAACGGGTGTGCGTCCCCTCGATTAGGCAGCCCAGGAGCATTTGTCGAGTTGCCAGGTCGGCCTGAGAGAACCATCGGCGAAGTGGTCTTCCGCGCCGTGGTCTAAACGGGTCAGACAAGGCGCCGATCCCCCTACGGCACCAGGTCGAATCCCGGTGTGTGAGCGGGCCTGACGACTCCGAAGTGCCTCCGGTCGAGAGATGCGATCGTGCGCGAGCCAAGTCGCTCGCAAGCCCCAACGACCGACGCGTCGACGGTGCCGAGCGGCAGATCGCGGTACGTAGCCACCAACTCGGCAATCCGAAGCCAGTCGGCAGAAGCGACCTGCTCGGGCACCAGCTCGCCGGCCGCCAGGTCGCCGAGGAAGCGCACCTCGGTCTCCGTTCCGACCCGAGTCCCCAACAGGTACGCGACTTCGGTGACGACCAGGATCGGTACCAGGACTGGACCCGCGTGGTTGTGGAGAAGTCGCCGACAGCGACTGTGCTCGGCATCGTCGGCGTCGTAGGCTGCGTAGAGAGGTCCCGCGTCGGCGATCAGTGGGCCGCTGACTCTGACCGTAGAATCTCCTCGATCCGATGCGAGACATCGCTCCGGCCACTCCGACCGGCAGCGCCGAGACGGCGCTTGCCACCCTCGACCAGGTGACTCTCAATAGCTTGGCGGGTCAGCTCCGACACCGTCATTCCGCGCCGCTCGGCTTCGTGACGGAGCCTCGCATCCAGGTCATCCGGGAGCTTGACAGTGGTTCGCTTCAAGGTATGCCAGCATACCCCTCCTGACAGCAGTTTGACAGCAGTTAGGGCGAACTTGGGCGAACGACGGCGTACAGACGGACCGACCCAAGCTCGATTTTCGTATTCCAGCGACCGTCCGCGAACGACCGCGTACGGGGCGTAATCTCACTCAAAAACCGCTGCGTCGCAGGCTCGGCTCGGTCCATGTCCAAGAGTCCAGTTGACCACCAAGCTGACCGCCAAACCAGCGACAACCGCGGATGCCCCTCAACCGCGGGGCACTCAGAGGTCGGGGTCGGTGTCTCCGGTTCTGCCGCTGGGCGGTAAGACTCACGCCATGGCCTTCCTCTCCGATTGACGCAATGCGTCTGTAGCCAGTTTTGTAGCCAACGGGCTAAAACGAGCCGGGTTTTGGTAAGCCCCGATGGACGCTAGCGAACTCGATGACCACCCTTTGAAGGGGGCTGGCTCGAACTCCGGACCGCAAGGCAGGGGGTTCGATTCCCTCCAGGCGCACTCGTATTCGAAATCAACCGTCGCGGGAACAGATCACGAACCCTGAGCGGAGGTGAGTCCGCGGCTGACCGCGGTCGGAGCCTGGCCAGCCCTCATCTGGCCAGGACCGGCCCCTGG
>Ga0070699_100001903_pt1 | contig 18843 bp, 17 predicted proteins | sample KBSK1503metaG_FD_65473 | JGI IMG/M metagenome (GOLD analysis project Ga0070699, IMG submission 65473) | Corn, switchgrass and miscanthus rhizosphere microbial communities from Kellogg Biological Station, Michigan, USA - KBS K1-50-3 metaG | ecosystem: Host-associated > Plants > Roots >... | reverse complement strand
CTCGCCTACATCGCCCGCAGCAATACGGCCCCCAAGCCCTTCGTGTGGACGAAGACCGCCGACGAGATCTTGGCCAGTGTGGCTCGATTTTGTCATCGAATCTCTGGGTCAGGACACTAGGTCCCGAGCTTTCGCCCATGAATCAGGAAGCAGATAAGCTCCCATCATCACTCCTTGACCAGTGCAAGCCGCCTAACATATCCGCCAGCCCATTCAGGGCGACTCTCAGTGCACGCGCACCGCCGAGCAGCCTCCGGCCCCGCAAACAGGATTTGAGCTTGTTGCAGGATCGACCCGAGCCGTACCGTGACCGCCCTACATTCGAGCTCGCCAAAGCCCGTCAGGACAACTCAAGCCATTCCCCGATTCGTTCATCGTCCGGCTATCACACCGAGGTCACTGCTCCGCCCCCGGCGAAACTGCCGTGGGTACCGCAGGGCGGCGAGTGACATCGCGCATCACCTCGATCATTTCTAGCAGCCGCGCCCGACCGCCCAGCAGCCAGATACTCGCCCCATATCCGGCCAGCGACACACCCACTTGGACCGCGAGCTTCATCAGACCCGGCGGAAGCTCGGTAGAGAGGCTGAAGGCCAGCGATCCGGCGCACAGTGCCGCCACGACCGGTAACAGGGCAGACGACACTGTCCAGCAGTTGACCCCGGGCTCGCTCCGGCGGCAGAGCGCGATCAACGTCGCAGTCAGGACCGCGGCGGCCACCAGGTCGCCGAGGGCAGCGCCAAGTATGCCCCACCAAGCCGCCAGGGGACCCACTGTGAGAACCAGCGTGACGAGCTGGGCGCCGGTGGCCAGGCTCGTCAAGTGTCCCCGGTCCGTTGCTACCAGGAGCCCATTGGAGGCGATCACGACGGGCCCCACGAGGACCGTCACGCTCATGACCTGCAGCACCGGCACCACCGGCAGCCACTTCATCCCCAGCACGGTCACCACCAGCGAGTCCGCGGTGACGAACAGGAGAGCACAGGCAGGCGCCATCAGAAGGTACGCGTGGCGGAGCGACTCGAGGATAACCTGCTCCATGCGCTCGGCGTCCGATCGGACCCGCGCCAGCGTCGGGACGAGGACGAGTCCGAGCGCTTGGTGCAGGATCCACGCCGGGATCCGCGAGGCGCTCCACGCCATTCCGTAGAAGCTCATCGCCGCGGGCCCCAGGACTCCAGCGACGAGAATATTGTCCACGCGCCCGTTGAGGTAACCGACGAAGCTTCCTACGAAGACCCTAACCGTTGACGTCGCCGTCTGCTTCCAGAGCCCGGCCATGATCCTGCCATCCCACCGAGGTCCCGGAGATGCAAGTAGCCGGGACCACAGGAGAGCACCGCTCAACCCGCCGGCAACCAGTGTTGACGTCGCCACTCCCATGGCACCGTACCCCAGCCTCAGGAGCATCAGGGACAGTCCCACATGCGCAATGATCTGGACGAGGCTCGCGCCGGCGAGGGGGGTCAAGCTGAGGCGCCGCTGCAGCAGCACACGCGGATACGTTGCGGCGAGGTCGAGCACCAGCTGCCACAGGAGCACGTGGACGAGCCCCATCAATTCGGCGCTCGAGGGCTCCTTGCCGGCGAGGAGATGGACGACCGCCGGTAAGAACAGCGGGGTCAGAGCCAGCAACCCACCTGTGACGACTCCGCGAAGGACCACGGACGTCCACGCGTACTGAGGGTCGGTCCCTCCAGAGCGGCCGATCACGCCGGCCGTCTCCGCGCACGCCGTGACAACTGAAAGAATTCCTACAACGATGACACCCACACCGAGCAGTCCGACTTCCCGCGGCTCGAGCGCTCGCGCGACCGCAATCGACAGGACAACGGTGAGCGCCCGTGTAACCATCTCGACGGCGCCCGAGGCAAAAGCCGCCCGAGCTACGCCGCGGCGCAGCGACGTCACCGCTTTGGGCACCGGGTCCCCTTCATGGCCACCGCCATCAGTAGCCATGTCGTCACAGACAACGACCGGCCATCTTCATGACCGAACGGCCCACCATGTCCATTCCCACCCCCTCCCGATGAGCTTTCCCAGCGACAACACCGCGTTCACGCCCAGGCGCACCAACGTCCCGAAACGGGCATCCGTCGCAGGCAATCGAATGTTCCAGCGGTGCAGTTCAAACCTGATCGGGCGGAACCCTGTGCGGTCCAGGAGCTACCGGGGGCTTAGCGGACAGAAACCAACAACGTGAAAGGCTGAGAATGTTGGGCCCAGGTTGATCGCCCAATCTTTCGCCCTCAGGCGCATGTATGCGTTGCCGGCCCGGGTCATGATGGAGCATTCGTTCGGAACGTCAATGAACACCAATCCACCGGAGCGGAGAGCACCTCTCACGCGCTTGAGGGTTTCCGCAGGTCATACAGACGCTCCAGGATCGCGGCCAGAAGTAACGACATCATAGGACGACTCCTCGTCGAGGCTCTTTGCACACTCGATCGAGGCGCGCTCGATCTCTAGCCCGTGCGTCTCACTCGCAACACGCGCGTACGTCTCCGTCATCTCTATCCACCCCCGGTCGGCCGCGCCCCGAAGGAGCTCCCCAGATCGCACGAAAGTGCGGTAGGAGTGTGTCATGGCCAAACGCAAGCGGCGGGCGTTCACGACGGAGTTCAAGGCGCAGGCAGTCCGGATCGTTCGGGAGAGCGGGAAGTCTGTGGCGGGGGTGGCGCGGGAACTGGATCTCACGGAGACGGCGCTGCGGAGCTGGGTGCGGCAGGGAGAGATCGACGCGGGCCGGGGGCCCCCCGGGGCGCTGACGACCGAGGAGCGGGAGGAACTCGGGCGCCTGCGGCGCGAGAACCGGACGCTACGGATGGAGCGCGACATCCTAAAAAACTGTCGGGCACGGCAGGGGCCGTCCCACCTGTTGCACCAGAAACTCACGGTGCGGCTATGCTGAAGGGCGCTCCGGGAGCCGTGGCCGTCCGCTTCATGGTGCCATCGTGAGCCCGTTAAAAAACATGGTCCGGGGGTGGATGGCGCACTTGCCATTGGTGACGCCATTAGGCGATCCCGTTTAGGAAAGTGATCCGTGGCGCCACCCCTGCTCTCCGAGGGCTCCTACAGGAGGCCCGAGCATGCCAGGGAGTCACAAAACACGCGGGAACACAGCGGGGCGGCTCTCCACTATCAACCCCGATGCGGCCGGCATCGATGTCGGCGCGACCTTCCATGTCGTCGCGGTGCCGGGTGACCGAGACGAGCAGCCAGTGCGCACGTTCCGGACCTTCAGCAGCGACCTGCATCAGTTGGCCGATTGGCTGACGGGGTTGGGATCACCACGGTCGCCATGGAATCGACGGGCGTGTACTGGATCCCCGTCTTCGAGGTGCTCGAAGCGCAGGGTTCGAGGTGCTCCTGGTGAACGCCCGCGACGTCAAGCACGTCCCGGGCCGCAAGACCGACGTGAACGACGCGCAGTGGCTGCAGCAGCTCCACCAGCATGGCCTGCTTCGGGGCAGTTTCCGTCCTCGCGACGGGGTCGTTCAGCTCCGCGCCTACCTGTGCCATCGAGAACGCCTGGTGGACTATGCCGCGGCGCACATCCAGCATATGCAGAAGGCGCTGATGCAGATGAACGTGCAGCTGCACCACGTCGTGACCGACATCACCGGGGTGACGGGGATGCGGATCATCCGCGCCATCGTGTCCGGCGCCCATGCCCCGGAAGCCCTGGCCCAACTCCGCGACGCGCGGTGCGCGGCCTCGCCCGAAACGATCCGTGAGGCCCTTACCGGGAACTACCGGCGAGAACATGTGTTCGCGCTCCGCCACGCGCTGGAACTGTATGACGTCCACCAAGCCAAGATCGCCGAGTGCGACGCCGAAATCGAGGGGGTCTTGCGCACGCTCAACGACGCGCGCGTGACGCCGGAGGCGCCCCTGCCGGCCGTGCGGCACGCCAAGAGCCGGAACGAGCCGAACTTCGATGCCCGGCCAGCCCTCTACACCTTGCTTGGAGCCGATCTGACCCAGATCCATGGCTTCGGCCCCTACACCGTCCTCCGGCTCATCGCCGAGTGCGGCGACGACATGAGTAAGTGGCCAACGGCCAAGCACTTCACGTCGTGGCTCAGCCGGGCCCCGGGCAACAAGATCTCGGGTGGCCGCGTGCTCAGCTCCAAGACCCGTCGGTCCGCCAATCGGGCGGCGGTGCTCCTGCGAATCGCGGCGGTGAACATCGGCCGGACTCAGACCGCCCTCGGCGCCTTCTACCGCCGCCTCGCGGCGCGAACCGGCAAGGCCAAGGCCATCACCGCCACCGCGCGAAAGCTCGCGATTCTCTTCTACAAGGCCCTGCGCTTTGGCATGCTACGTGGATCCCGGCGCCTCGTACTACGAGGAGCGCTACCGAGAGCGGGTGCTCCACAACCTCCATCGCCGCGCTCGGTACTTCGGGTTTACCCTCATCGCCGACGCGACCGCGGGGGCAGCCCTCGATGGAGTTTCTTAGGAAAGCGACGGCCTTCTTCGCGAAGGAGAACCCGTGAGGTTCGCGTTCATCGCTGCGGAGAAGGCCGCCTTCCCGGTCCGGCTGTGCCGCACGCTCCAGGTGTCGCGCGCGGGCCTCTACGCGTAGCAGGCGCGGCCGCCAGCGCCACGAGCGCGGGCGGCCGGTCGGCTGGGCCTCGAGATCGCGGCGATCCATGCCGAGAGCCGGCAGTGCTACGGCAGCCCGCGGATTCACGCCGAGCTGGCGGCCCGCGGCTGCCGCACGAGTCGCAAGCGCGTGGCGCGCCTCATGCGGGTCCGCGGGTTGGTCGCCCGGCGCCGCCGACGCTTCCGGATCACGACGCACTCGCGTCACCCGTTTCCGATCGCGCCCAACGTCCTGGCGCGACAGTTCGAGCGGGCCGTGCCCGACCAAGCGTGGGTGACCGACATCACCTACATCCCGACGGGCGAGGGCTGGCTCTACCTGGCGGTGATCCTCGATCTCTGCTCGCGCTTCGCCGTCGGCTGGGCGATGAGCGAGCGCATCACCGACGACCTCACCCTCGACGCGCTCGGCCTGCCGTTGGCCCGCCGGCGCCCGCCGCCGGGCCTGCTGCATCATTCGGATCGCGGAAGTTAGTATGCCAGCGGCGACTACCAGCGGATGCTGGCGCAGCACGGGATCGCCTGCCGTATGAGCCGCCGGGGCAATTGCTGGGACAACGCCGTCGCCGAGAGCTTCTTCGCGACCCTCAAGGTCGAGCTGGTCCACGACGCGGCCTGGGCCACCCGGGCGGCGGCGCGCACCGAGCTCTTCGATTACCTCGAGCGCTTCTACAATGGGCAGCGGCGGCATTCGGCGTTTGGCTACCTTGGTCCCCGAGCGTTCGAGCGACGGCACGAACAGGACGCGGTGGCACCTTAACCCAGGTGTCAACGAAACCGGGGCAAGTCCAGAGATCAGTTCGTGACTTTCCCTCGTGCATACGGGACATGTTCTTCCGAACTCCGGTTGAATCTGCGGCGATCGATCAGCGACCATTTCTCTCCGTCATCTGTCTCTCTTGCTCCCCTTCGCTTCCCGTCTTTCGACGCTCTCAGAGTCATTTGCACCTCTGCAGTCATACATCCGAACGGTAGACCGATCGATCCGCGGGCATCTTTCCAGCAGCAGGCGATGTGCGTCTCTGGCAAGAACGTCTTGACGACTCGACTGAATCACGACTAGTCTCCCATTGACGTCTTGCGCTCGGAGGTCGTGGTATTGGCCTCCCTCCCGCACGCTGAGTGAGCTCCCGTCGTAGCCCACGGTGATTGGCCGAATCCGGTAGTCACGCCCGAGGTAGTACTGATAGATGTGCCCTCCGTCAACCAACGCTTCCTGACCGCGAAGCACATCCCCAAGCCAGTGCAGGTCCTGACGTGCTCCCTGGTCGAAAGCGCTGATACTTCCCATTGGCCACGCTCCGGCTATCGCAAGGCCAGCCAAAACGACGGCACCGGCACGAATCCATAACTTTGACAGGTGGTCAGAAGCGGCAGCCGCAACACAGGCTAGTGGAGCGACGGCGGGAACAAGATAGTGGGCTTGAACGGACACCGGTATCATGGCAACTCCGTACATAACTCCAATAACGACGAATGGCCCCCACAGGCGAACGTTGAGCCGGCTGCTCAACAGTAGCCATGCCAGCACGGGGGCCCCGAGCACAACCACAGGGAGCAGTCTCCTGGCGATCTCCCCATAGGCCACGCCGGCGTACTCATTCCCCAGTTGAACCGCGTACACTCGAGTGGCAACGGTCTTGAGAATCGACATTTTGCTGAAAGAACCGGGCCACGCTATGGCGACAACAAGAACTGCAACAAGAAGTCCCAAGAACAGATCCCGCGGAGTGAACCCAGACTTACCGGCCCGGTAATCGCACCAGCGCGAGACTAGGAGCCACAAACCAACGCCCAGCCACACCACGAGGCCAGTCTCGAGTGTCAGTAGTGCTAACGCGAACGTAGTACACAGACCGAGCCGAAGGCGCGTATCCCCTACGCCCGGCGATCTGCCCAGAAGCGCGAGGAAGGTGGCCGCTAGCGTGGCCCATATTGCCTCCCACCCGTGAAAGGAGAGCAAGCCGAAGGCCAGGTAGCTTATCCACAGCGCGAAAGCCGAGACGAGAAGCATGCCAGACCAGCCGGCCGACCCAGCCATGCTTTGGTAACCGAGGAACATCGTTCCGATAAGGAGGAGCGCTCCAAGCAACTGGACGGATCGGACGCTTCGTTCACTTCGAACCTGTGGCAGAACAGCGAGCAAGTAGACCACAAACGGTGGATGCCCGTGTCGCAAAATAAACGGATCGCGCTCTTCATCGTAGCCAGGTGGAAGGGTCGGACTTCTCTTTGTGGCCTTCGACAGAGCGAACTGCACGAAGTCGAGGGGCGACAGCGACCCTCGCTCGAACGCATTCGCCGCAATGCCCAAACCGGCGGCGTTCACGTAGTCTACTTCGTCCCAGGTGAGCACGGAGCCATGGTGGGGCCAGACCAGCACCACCACCACCAGCCATACAACCAGGGAAGACCAGCAGCACACCACGACAGACCGGCTCAATAGACACGACCGAGGCCCCGCGACGACCTCGCCGTGGGCCTTCACAGATGCGATCCAATAAAGCCAGCTCCGCCGGTGATCAGCGCTCTAGACATGGTGGCCACTTGAGAATCCCGGACCGCCCTTCAGACTCTTCGAGCAATTGCAACGATGTTCTGTGCGAAGTATCCAAGCGACCCTAAGCGCAGCTGCCTCTCGACGCTGGAGAGTCTGTAGAAGGCGGTCCGAACGGCTTTCCGTCTGATGTCCATGAACCAGGGGGTCGGATACTGATAGTAGTGCCCCACGTATTCATGCCAGTTCGGAGTTTGTACTGGAGCCTCCGTCGAAATCTCAAGAACCCGAAACCCGCCCTCAGTCAGAATCCTTTTCAGAGTCTGATCGGTGTAGTGGACGACGTGCTCGTATGAATCCCATAAACCCTGCCGGGGAGGCTTCCCAACAAGCCCCAATATCTTCTGCTTGAAGATATTCCAGCGCGCATTCGGAACCTTCACATACAGGAGCCCGTCTGGCTTGAGCAGCCGCGCCCCTTGCTGCAAGAACGGAAGCGGCTCTGCAATATGCTCGAAGACATCGGAAAGCGCTACCACATCAAAGGATGCGTTCTCACTCTCGGGCACTTCGTGCATGAAACAGTTCCAGACAAGAAAGCCGTGTTTCTTGGCCAGCTCAGCAAGCGAGGGTGATGGCTCCAGGCCCACGCAGTTCCATCCTCGTTTGACAGCAAGGCGAAGCAGCATGCCCATATTGCAGCCAACATCAAGGAACCGCCCAGCTTTCCTGTATCGCTCGATCGCCCATATTTCGCCGAGATAGTTGGGATCACGGTGGTGAGCGGCTTTTCCTTCGAAGATAAGTCTGGCTTCTTCGTGATAGATGGAGGCGTCGCCCCAGTAGATTTGCTCCGGCGAGTGAATACGCGGACTTGTATAAATCAGGGAGCAGACCGAACAACGGGAGATGCCAATTGCGCCGTGCTCCGTAAAGAGACGCTCCCGGTCTTCACTGGCGCACAGCGGACAGCGCACTTCCATGACTTCATCGGGACTGTAGTTATCCTTTTGCGTTCCACCGCGGACGTAGTCCTGGGATTCGGCAATAAGCCGGAGCGTTCCAGATGGGCCCATCTTCGTCTCCCTCAGTCGCAGCTCACGTGTCGCCTACCGCTCTCGCTCATACGCAACCACCCGCTCCAGCATCTCCGGCAGGTCCAGAACCGGCCGGTACCCGATCAACCGCTGGATCTTCGAGATATCCGGCGCCCGTCGCGCCATGTCCTCGAACCCCGCCTCGTACGCCTGCTCGTACGGCACGAGCACGATCTCCGACGCGCTGCCGGTCATCTGCTTCACCAGCACCGCCAGCTCGTAGATCGAGATCTCCTCCGTATGCCCGATGTTGAAGACCTCCCCGTAGGCCTTCGGGTGCGCGATCAGGGCTAGCATTGCGCTCACCACGTCGCCCACCCAGGTGAAGGACCGGCGCTGGGTGCCGTCGCCGTAGACCGGGATGGGCTCACCAGCCAGGGCGAGGCGCACGAAGCGCGGGACCACCATGCCGTACTGCCCGGTCTGGCGGGGGCCGATGGTGTTGAAGAGCCGCGCGACGACCGTGGGGAGCCCCTTCTCCTTGAAGTAGGCACGCGCCAGGAACTCGTCGATCATCTTCGAGGCGGCGTAGCACCACCGGGCCTTGGAGGTCGGCCCCAGGATCACGTCGTCGTCCTCGCTGAACTTCGCCTTGTCGAGCTTGCCGTAGACCTCCGAGGTGGAGGCCAGCAACAGCGGCCGGTGCTTGCGGCCGGCCAGCTCCAGGATGAGCTCCGTCGCCTTGATGTTGGTCTCGATGGTGTGGACCGGCCGCTCCACGATGAGCCGCACGCCCACCGCCGCCGCCAGGTGGAAGATCACGTCCGCGCGGTCCACCAGCTCCAGCATCAGCGAGCGGTTCATTACGCTGTCCAGCGTGTAGGCAAAGTGCGGGTGGCCCTTGAGGTGCCTGATGTTCTCGATGCTGCCGGTCGAGAGATCGTCCACCACCTCCACGGTCCAGCCCCGCTCCAGGAGGGCTTCCGCCAGGTGCGACCCAATGAAGCCGGCTCCGCCCGTGATCAGTGCTCTAGACATGTTGGCCCCCCTGGCGCTCCATGGTCACTGAAGGATGGTCAAACCGGACGGGAAACTCGACTGCGCGGGGTGGGACTCGATGACCGCCCTTCGAGTCAGAACTCGAAGTCGAGGAGGAAGAATTGGGTTGGCCGATCGACCGGTGGGTAAAAGGTTGATGGTACCGATCACTTCCACAGCTCCGCCCTCTCAATTACAGAGGTGGCTGAGCCGTCCTTCACCCCCTCTGGAAGTGGCGGGAAGTACAACACAAACCAAGGCTCCTTTCAAGCGAAGTTCTTGTGATTACTGAGTGGGGAAAGCCGCCGAAGACACGGCCTTATGCGATGGGCGTGGGTGGCCAGTACTGAGCGAGTCGCCTGGCCCCAGAAGTAGCGCCCAGCGGCCCCCGGGCCCCATGGGCTAGAGGGAAATTTATTTCCCTATCCCGGACCGAAGGCCGCGCGTAGGATCCTGGAGCAGCTCCCGGACTGGGGCGATGTCTACGCCCGGAGGAAGCATGCTCGCTCGTAAGACGCTCCCGGAGCAGTTCCTGCGCTGGAACCGCCGGTGGGGTGCTCCCTTCGGCAGGAACCGTCTCCCTCATCGGTTGGCATTGACCGTGGCACCGGCTCGGTGGCGGCCGTGGATCGTGGGACCGTTCGGGTTCCAGCCCAACAACTCAGCGACGCGGCACTTCGAATACCCGTGGGCGTTTCACGCGACGACGCTTCGTCGCGGGATGACGGCAGTCGACCTTGGCGGCAGCCTGGCCGGCTTGCAGTTCATGCTCGCCAAGGCGGGACTGGCCGTCGTGAACGTGGATCCGAGCGATGCGGCGCCAATGGGCTGGCCCGTAGACGCGGCGACGTTCCGGGCCCTCAACCGGGCCTTCGGCACCAACGTGGAGCTTCGCCGCGCGTTCCTCGAGGATGCGGGACTGGAGGACGCGTCGGTCGACCGGGTCTTCTGTATCTCGACGTTGGAGCACGTCCCCGACGACGCCATCGCGTCGATCCTGCGCGAGATCCGGCGGATCCTGCGACCGGCCGGCCAGTGCGTACTGACCGTCGACCTGTTCCTCGACCTCGCACCCTTCACCGATCGGGCGACGAACGTGTCCGGCAGGAACGTCGACCTGTCCTGGGTAGTGGAGACCTCTGGGCTCACCCTGACCACCGGTGATCGGAGCGAGCTGAACGGGTTCCCGGAGTTCGATCCGCGCCGAGTTCAGGCGAACCTGGGGGACCTGCTGTATGCGACGCACGTTCCCGCCTTGACCCAGGCGCTCGTCCTCACTCGCCCCACGTCCTAGGCTGAGGCTTCGTGCTCCCGTCCGCCGCGGCCCGCAGGTGGGCCGCCAAACGAGCGTTGGCCTCGGTCAGCGTCCAGCGCTCGTGGACGACGCGCTCCCCTTCGGCGCCGAGGCGAGCAGCGAGGTCAGGATCCTTCAGGAGGCGCGCCATGGCGCGTGAGAGGTCCTCTTCCAGGTCGTCCACGAGGAGCCCGTTGATTTCGTGCAGGACCGTCTCTCGCACGCCGCCCTCCGCGATGCCGATGACGGGGGCTCCGCAGGCGTTGGCCTCGAGCGGGACGAGCCCGAACGGCTCAAGGCGTGGGGTGTAGACGATGGCGCGGGCGCGGTTGAGCACATCCACGAGCCGCTCGTCAGAGGCCCGTCGATGCAGGACCAGTTCGAGCCCGGCCGACGCCGCGAGCTGTCGAACCTCGCGCTCATATACCTCATCGACGCTCGCTGCCACCCATTCCACACGCGGGGGGGGCGCCGGGACTCGGGCGGCGGCCTCGACGAGAGCACGGGCGTGCTTCTGGCGCACGAGGTTGCCGACGCCGGCAACCATGTGTTCCCGCTCGGCGCCCGTGCGTCGGAACACGTCCGTGTCGACGCCTAGGTAGCAGACGCTCGACGCGAGGCCGTATACCCGCGACACCGTCTCGCAGCTGAAGCGTGAGTTCACGAGCAGCGTCCCGAACGCCGCCGCATTGTCGACCTCGAACCGCGCTCGCGCGCTGCGTCGCGCAATGCGGACGAGGTCCAGCAGCTTGCGTGGTAGTGGCGCGTCCGGCGGTGCCGCAAGCCAGGGCAACTCAGGGTTGGCCTCGTACAGCCAGCGATGCGGCTCCTGGAGGTATAGCACGCTTGGGCGCGTCAGGAACCTTCCCACCGGCGGGGAACCGAAGACCTGATCGGTCGCGACCAAGTGGACGTCCGGTTGGTCGGCGTTCATGGCCTGCGCGACGGCGCGCGCCTGCTCGAGCGCGCGTTTGATCGCCCCTCGGGGGCTGCGCAACCCTGCCGCGCGGCCATCGGACCACCACGGCGGGGCCTCGTCATCAACCGGCACGATTCGTGTGGGCGCCAGCGCGCCGATCCGCGGCTCGGCGTCATCGCCGTGCGGGGGATGCCAGACGCTGACCTCATGTCCGAGTTGCAGCAGTCCGCGAACCTGATCGCGCAGCGATCGCTTGGCTCCGCCCGGCGGCAGGCTGTAATAGACGGCGATCTTCACGGTCGAACGGACCCTATTCTTAGGCTGGCGGTTGCGCAGCGGCGGGAGATCCGCCAGACAGCGGTTTCCTCAGTCGCAGCTTTCGATCCAGGTTCCGCTTGTCCTCATCCATCCATGAGCCCCTAGCCGCACCGGCTCGTCGCGCGGGAGACGACGTCATCACCGTGCGGGCGCCGACGGATGCGCTCCTTCGGGCTCGCGATGTGCTCGGATACCGGCCGCTCCTCCGTACTCTGGGCAGCCCGGATCTGAAAGCCGGCTACAAGCAGTCGGGGGCGTAGTCAACATGAACGCCCTCCGGCACCTCCCGCCCCCCTCGTGGCTCCCGTCCCCGTGACGTAAACTACCAGAGTCGGATGCCGGCCGCCCAGGAGCCGACGGCACAGCGTCCGGCCCACGGGCTCCGCGAGCTCGGTGAGAGCGACACCACCGATTTGCAGGCAGTCGTCGACGACGGGAAACTGCGTCATCGACGCATGTGTAACCCGCGCGTTGCTCATAAGATCACCCGGCTGCTTTTTGCTCAATCACGATTCGATCCTCGACCACGATATCCGCGACGTATAGTCCAACCGGCTTGCCCTTACGGGATTCAGATCTGGCCTCACATCCCGATATTCTGACTTACGACGACTTTGTGAGCGAGGCCAATTATCTGGTGGTGTCGCCAACCTCAACGGATAGCGCTGAACAATGGTAACTTAGAGCTTGTATCAAAATGAATGATACGGCGCCTGATACGCTCTGGTGACTTCGCAATTTAAGAGAACACGGCCATGTTCAAGAGTTTTGCCAAACGAGTACGGGAATTTATTAGCGAACCGGTCAGCCGTCCGTTGAATCAAATCTACGACTTGATTCTACGTGAGCAGATGCTGAGTATTACGCAACGTCAGCCCAATCCTCTCAGTAGGTGTGGACGAAAGATTTTCTCTCAAACCGATGAAGATGGAATCACTTTTGAAATCATCAGACGAATCGGGCTCGATAGAGCAGGCACCTACGCGGAATTCGGCGTAGGCAATGGTCTGGAGAACAATACTTTGGCATTGGCCGCACTTGGCTGGCGTGGGTTTTGGGTTGGCGGCCAGAATCTTGCGTTTAACGTTCCGCAGAGTCGGAAATTTACATACTTCAAAGTCTGGATAACGCTCGATAACATTGTACAGATGGCTCAGCAAGGGCTGAGTTTTCTCAATTCGAATGACTTGGACATCATCTCCCTGGATCTGGATGGAAACGACATCTATTTTGTCGACAAGCTTCTCACCAATAACATCAAGCCTAAGCTTTTTATCGTTGAGTACAACGCCAAGTTTCCCCCACCGATTCGATTTCAGATTGACTACGATCCACAACACCGATGGCAGCGTAGTGACTACTTTGGAGCCTCATTGAGCAGTTTCGACGAGCTATTTCGGAAGTTCGGCTACAAACTGGTTTGCTGCAACGCCCATACGGGATCGAATGCATTCTTTGTCCGCATTGAATTTGTTGATAGATTCGCCGACGTTCCCGCAGATATCAACCAGATCTATGTCGAGCCGCGCTACCACCTGCATAAATCCTATGGACACAGAGCCTCGCCCAAGGTTGCGGAGGTCATTCTAAGAGATTGATTAAACCCATATCAAAGCAGCGCCTGTACATTTTTCGAGAACTTCCACCAGGTAAACTGCTGCACGGACACCCTGATGACGCTGCCCACCGTGCTCGCTTTCGCCGTCATCGCGAGCGTTTACCTGTTCGCGTCTTCCGCAGCCCAGGACCTGCGCCGACCGCTCGCCACCGGCCTCTTGATCGCCGCGCTCATCGTAACCCCGTGGATCGTGCGCAACGATCTCGTGCTCCATACGGTCGTACTCACGCGGACGAACGTCGGCTACATCTTCTGGCTGGGCAACCATCTGGGCATGTCGGGGGGCGCGGCCGATGCGTCCGATCCGACTTCCACGGTCTCGATGTTCGAGACAGCACCGGTGGAGCTGCGCGAACGCGTGCTCTCAGCGGGTGAGATCGAGCAAAACCGCATCTTCCTCTCCGAAGCGCTCGGCTGCGTGAAGGAGGCGCCTGTGGAATTCGTCTGGCGTTAGTTGCGCAAGCTTGGATACTTCTGGAGGGCCGCGCCCTTACCCGGGCAAGCGTTATGCACGCTGGCAGATTATGCCTATCACGCATTTTATATTGGGCTGGTCACCGCCACCCTCGCCGGCCTATGGTCGGCCTGGCATCGTCCCGTGGCCGGTCAGGGTCCGGGTCTCGCTCTGGCATTGCTGTTGTCTGCCTCGGTCTCGGTAGCCCAGGCATTGTTCTACATCGAGGGCCGTCACCGGCTGGGCGTCGAGGCCATGCTCGCCGTGCCTGCCGGCCTCGCCCTGGCAAGGCTGCGAAAGCGTTTCCGTCGAGGCCCCTGACCCGGTTAAGCATGCAGCCCTCTGGCTAGTGCCTCTCCAATAGACGCGTATAAATCTGCTCACTCATTCGAGCAAGATGATGTCGTTGAGCTCCAGATGGATTGTGAAAACGGCCAGCGAGTTGTAGCCCTGCATCTGCAGTGCCGGGGAAGCCTGTTCCACGGTGAACCGCAGCGGGCCGCGCTCGACCGACCGGACCGCCCGCACCGGTTTCGGCAGCGGCAGCCGTACAGTGAGCGCCTCGATTGCTCGGTATGTGAAGTTCGCCAGGACGAGCGCCGTGCCAGCTGGAGCATCGTACACGCCGGCCTCGACCACCGGATGGGAGAGCTCGGCGAGCCGTGGAACCCCTCGCGCACCGGCGAAACCCGTGAAAATCCGCCGCTGGGCTAGCGGATATCGCTCTTTGAGCTCCATGGGCACGAAGCCGGCATCCTTGAGGTACGAGAGCCCTGGGCATGCCCCAACGTAGACCGCCTTGCCGCTGCCGAAGTCATGCATGACCGCAGCAGGAGTGTTCTCCTTGAAACGGCCAATAACCTGGCCCGTCTTGGGCACGAAGGTGATTTGCACGCCCAACACACCAAACGCCGCCGGCTCACCTAGCAGTGGCGTCCGGTCCAGCCTGATCCGATCGAAGTAGTCTATCCAGTTGAGGCTGCCGCGGACGCGGTATTCCTCGGGACGGACCTCGCTCCGAATGGCTGCCTCGATGCCAAACACGGCTGCAAGACCCTGCCCGGGCTCGTTGAACTCATCGCGGCTGCCGGCGCCACAGGCACCGAAAAGATATCCGCCGTCCAACACCCATTGCTTGATCGCGGTCGTCGCGCGAGCGCTGATGTTCGGGTCGACCGTGTAGAGCACGTCATAGTCCTTGAGCCGCCCGGCAGCGACGTCTTCCTCCGTCAACATGTCGACCAGATACTGGTCATGCACCAGCGCGAGGTAGGTGGCGCGGCGCTCCAGCATATGGATGTACCCCCAGGGTTGCCAGAGGTCGGCGCTGATGCCGTACAGGAGGGCGACTCGCGTTTTCCGCGGCACACCTGGCGCGATGATATGCTCCGCGCTCGCCAGCTGACGCGTCATCCGGACGATGCCATCGTACTCACCGCGCAGGTCGGACCAGTAGTTCTCGGTGCTCGTCGCTGTTGGACCGTACGTCCAATAGAAGAAATGCTTCGCGCCTTGCGCCAAGGCCGAGCTGCTCTTCAGCACGAGGTTCGTTGCATCGCTGGGGGTGATCCACGCGATGATCGGCTGCATGCCGCGGCTCCCACTGCGAAAGATGGTTGCCTGAAACCCCATGAGCTGGAAGCCTTCCCAGGTGTACCGGGGCCCGTACATGTACTGGAGCCCCATCCAGTCCTCGATCCCGATCACGTCTACCGCCCGCTGACGGGCCAGGTCGAACCAGTCGAGCGACAGCGGGTAGCCTCCCCAGGCCATGTTCGGCTCGCTCATGCCCATTCCGAGGCCGGAGCCCGCGAAGTACGGATGATCGGCGACGAGACTGGACGTCAGAATGTTGGCTGCCGCGTATCGGTGAAGACTCTCCGTCAGCCACCGGAGCCGCTCGGTCGCCGCCGCCTGCCGGAACCGTGTCGTGTAGTAAAAGATCCGGTTGGCCACCTTCGGGTTTTGCTGTTGGCGTTGACGAAGGACGTCGGGCGATTCGATGGGCACCACGTCGTCGAGTGCTTTCACACCCAAGTCCGCCGGACGCACGTTCTGTGCTTGAAGCCAGCCGTGAAAATGCCGCAGGGCAGCGGCGTCGTTGCCGATGGCCGGGGCCGTGATCTCGTCTGAGAAGTTGAAAAGCGTGGGCCGCGGCGAGCCCCGGGTCGCCTGGGCCGGCGGGCGGATCTGGCTGTCGATGTCCTCTCGCGTAAAATTCGGCTCGAACTTTGCCCAGTGATGGCCGCCCGGGTCCGCGAAGTCGTACTTCGCCCGAACTTCGGGCCACCGATTGACGATGTTGAAGCCCAGGAGCCATAGCACCTCGGCTTCTTGCAGGTTCAGCTCTGGGCGTTGGGGACTCCAGAATGATGTCTGGACGATGAGCTGGCTGGGAGACACGCGCGTGCCCCCACTTGCCTCGCGCGCCCAGGTGAGTCGACGTCTGGTCATCTGCGAGGCGGTCTCCAGCCTGTCCTGGTCCGCGGCCAGGCGTGGCGACACCAGGAAGCTGGTCAAGCTGCCCGTGAACGACTCGTCGAACCGCTTGACCACGGCGCGCTCGTCGGGCGCCGTGGCCAGCTCGATCACTACCTTTCGGGTGAGGCTGTCCGTACTGGTGACGAAGTTGGCCGTGATGTTTGGAAACTCGGCGACACCCCCCGCCCGGCGGAGCTGGCCATGCAGCTTGGGCCCGGCGTATTTCCCGAGGTCAAACCAGTCCGTGAAGGTCCCGCTGCCGACCCGCTTGGCGCGGTCGCTGTCAGCTCCGGCTGGCCAGACTGCGCCCGGGAGAGTCCATGGCTCGACGTGGATGTAGGCGCCGATCTGAATGTAGTAACTGGTCTCCGTAGGCTCCAACAGCTTGAAGCGCACGAAGACCCCGCTGTTGGCCGAGGCGGACGACAGCGTTAGCGCAACTAGAAGCAGGACGAGCAACCGCTTCAAATGAGGCGCCATCTTCACGCTCGTCTTGAGAATTGACATGCCCGTACTTCGGTACGGGACGCAGCAACCGGGGGAATTATCTCTCGGGTCGAGCCCTTTGGGCCAGGGATCGCAGGCGGGCGATCCCCCCTACACGCGCGCGGCCGCCTGGTCATCACTCCGCTCGGCGCCCGAGCCTGCAGGTTGTGACGTTCCTAGCGTCTCCTCGCGAGGCCCAAAAGGCGGCCTTGCTGAGCGGGCACGCTAGCCAGGCGCGGCGCCGCCGTCAAGCGGCAGGCGGCCCGGCCGGACCACCGCTAAGGAATGCCTCATGTCGGGTTGGGTTTGACGTTGCTACTTTCTTTTTCGAGCAACGCCGGCGCCGGGCTTAGATTCTAAACGCGAAGCCACCGATTCTCGAAACTCAAGCAGATCCCCTACCGTACAACCAAAGTAGTGGCAGAGCCGTGTCAGGTCGGAGAGCTCCACCCGTTTTGCACGATCGTAGTAGAGCTTGGCCAACATGTTCCGGCTAATGCCGGTAGAGCGAGCGACATCGACAATCCGAACCCGCTTCTCCCCCATCAACCGAGAGAGATGGCAACGAATCATTGCTCGAGTCTCGTGACCATCTTGGTCTGGCGCGCACTCTAGCCCACGCTTCGCAGGGATGCAAATTGCCCTTGACAGATGCATTCGTAAGATACAAAATGCCTCTTAGAAAAACTAAAAGCACCGTAAAAGTGCTTCAGCGTGCACAGGAGGGTAGGAATGAGCAGCCTCAAACGATGGCGCCAGGTCGGGCAAGGGCAATTCCAGAAGTGGGAGACCCCTGGACAAGAGCTCGAAGGAACCTGGCAAGGAATGCATGAAGGACGCTTCGGAGCCCTCGGGACGTTGGAGTCGGGAGATGGGCGCTTCACCTTCCCTCTTCCAGTGGCGCTCCGGGACCGTCTGGCACAGGTCCGGCCGGGTGCTCTGGTACTCGTTCGTTACATGGGCCTTCAGACCTCCAATGCCGGCCGGACCTTCAAGGGCTTCGAGGTCTTTGTGGCGGAGCAGGATGGCTGGGGCGGGCCTATGACCCCAATGCCCCTCCCCTTCGGCAAGGAGGTCTGAGATGGCCCAGGATTCTGCGACGGCATGGCGCGACCGCTTTTACACGATCGAGGGACAGCGGCTGCCCTCCGTGACCACCATCCTGGACATCATCGCCAAGCCGGCCCTGGGGCCCTGGTACGCCAAGGAAGAGCGCCGATATTTTGAGACCGCCATGCTCGAGGTCCTTACCCGACCTGGGGCCCGAGATCCAGAGTATGTGTTGGCTGCCGTCGCTCAGGCGGTCACCGGAGTCAAGGCCGCAGACCGTGAGAAGCAGAAAGCGGCGGCCATCGGCACGGCCGTCCACGCGGGCATCGAGTGGGAACTCCGGCGACAGCTGGGCGAGGATGCAGGCCCGGAACCCCGACTCCCCGAGGCCGCGGCCTGGGCCCTGGAGAGCTGGAAAGACTGGGCCCGGAGTGTGAACTTGGAGCCCCTGGCCATCGAGCGGACCATCTACTGCCTGGAGTGTGGGTACGCGGGAACCCTCGACCTCTACGCCCGGGTCAAGGGGGTCCTGACCGTGCTCGATTGGAAAAGCGGCAAGGCGATCTACCCGGAGGCATTCCTCCAGAACCTCGCCTACCGCCATGCCGCGACGCGCGCCGGCCTTCCCTCCACCCAGGGCCTCATCGTTCGGCTCCCGAAACACCTCGATGACCCAGCTTGGGAGGTAATGCCGGTGCCGGCCACGCTCAGGCTGGAGGATTTTCTCGCCGCCCTCCGGCTCTGGCGCTGGCAGCGCGCGATGAGCGGGCAGCCGACGGGAGATCAGCAGGTGGACCGAGCGAGCCATCGCGAGATCTCGTCTCCGACAGTGTGACCCGCGTCCGATGAGCGCGACGCTGACAAACGACGCCGTTCCCGGAGGCTCATGGGCGGCGGTGGCGCGATTCCTAACGCAATACCCTACAGGGAACCGTGCCGAGGCTCTGCACCTGGCACTGCAATCCCTCAAGGCTCGGGTTGAACCGGACCGGGTGCTCGCCTGCGAGCTCGCCTGGGAGATGCACGCCCACGGGTACTGG
>Ga0070699_100001902_pt1 | contig 18844 bp, 19 predicted proteins | sample KBSK1503metaG_FD_65473 | JGI IMG/M metagenome (GOLD analysis project Ga0070699, IMG submission 65473) | Corn, switchgrass and miscanthus rhizosphere microbial communities from Kellogg Biological Station, Michigan, USA - KBS K1-50-3 metaG | ecosystem: Host-associated > Plants > Roots >... | reverse complement strand
GCTCTTTTCGCCGGCCATCAACGTGGTGGTATAGATCTTAGGGAAGACATGCTGCGCGGCGAAGGCATCGGAGAGCATCTCTCCTCCCTTAACTCGATCGCGGACGTTTTCCAATAATTGCCGCAAGTAGGCATCCCGCTGCCGCTTGATCAGCAGATCGAGCGAATTCAGGATTGGCAATCCTGCGCGGATCAGCGTCAAGAACTGTTGGTTGAAAACCAGGAACGAATTTTGCTTCAGCCGCCGCCGACGCCGGATTCCTCCCGAAAGCAGTCCCTGAGGTTTGACCCAGTACACCAGATAGCCTTGCTGGGCGAAACGGTCGCGCACTTCGGCCTCGGAATATCCTTGCTCGACCTGCTGTTGCAGGTGGCCGCGCTCGTCCGCGATTTTTACCAGAAACTCGGCCATTTGCCTTTATTTTGTGGTCGATCGCCCCGCTAGCACCGAACCTTCTAAGTCTAACATTCCAACTCGGCATTGGATTTGCCGATCTGCTGAAAGCCTGCCTTCTGTGGTATCGCAAGTAACGTCTTTGGAACGCCTCTCCCAGCGCGCAACCTTCGCCACTAGGTCCATCTGACACAAAAACTTACAAAATTACAGCGTCCGCCGCGACTGGGCCTACGGTCCTAGATCACCCTCCACCGTCTCGACTCCCTCCGGCGGAGCAAATTGGAACCGTTCGTCTGGAACTTGGACGTTGTCCTTCTGCTCTTGTAGCCGATATTCCGTCACCGATCCGTCGACTTGGCCGATCACGATTCGCACAATTCGATAATCAGGCGTGATTTCGAGCAAAAGCTCGCCCACTCGGTCCGCCCACCCCTGCGGCACTCCTCGCAAGACGACATCGCCAGCGCTCAGGGGAGAAACATCAGGCGCCCACGACAGCCCCCGTAACTCTTTCTCCAGTCTGGTCTTACCGAGCAGAAAGGCAAGGGGCGACCGAAGATCGTCAAGTTTTCTTGCCGCCATTTTGCGCGCCTGTCGGTCGCCCGGCACGTAAAACCACACATTCCTGCCGTCGCTCACAAAAAGCTTCTCCGTCGGAGAACGATACTCCCACCGCATCTTGCCGGTTTTTTTCTGGCCGGATTTCTTCAACCACAGCGTGCCTGACTCCGTACGCTCCGTGCCCAAGCCTCGATAGATCTCGGTGAACTCTGCCTGCAGGCTGTGCAAGTGGTTGTAGCGCTCGTCGACCGCAATTGCGGTTGCATGGACATCCGCTGCCGGTTTAGCCAGGGCCACCCAGGCGGAACCTACCCAAATTGCGAAACAGAAAAAAGCACCAGCAAGCCGCATATTTTTCGACCACCCGGTAATTAGATGCTTAAGAATATGCGCTCCCGCAACCGTGGCGGCGGCTTTTTGTCGGAAACAAATCTTTCTCGCCCAACAGATTCTTGAAAGTCCTGAAGTCCTTGCCCGCCATATTCATTTTTTAAGAAAAGAAAATCAACCCGAACTGTCATTTTGAAACCGAAGGCGATCAGCAACCTGTCTGACGCTCCGTATTTCACTAACGTTAAGCGTGTCTTATCTGATATTGTAGAGATACGTTGACTTCCAATCGATAGTTGAGCAAATCCCGCTGCCAACTGATTTCGATTTCCAAACGGAGTTTCTTTGACACGCGACGAATCCCGGGCTGGCTACGCGATTATCAGGCACAATATCCGCACCTATATATCGGATGGGGTCGTGGCCGTAATTCGCGGCAGAGAGAACGCTGAAGCCACGGTTAAGAGCTTTGAAGAAGGACAGAGCTCCGAAGATCGCTGGACGGGTTGGCGCTACTTCCTCGAAAAGACTGAGATCAAGCCGGGAACCGATCCTCAACAGGCCACCAGGGTGCGCCAGAATGAGTTAGAAACGCGCGAGTCCAAGGCCTTGGACGAACCCGCTTCTGTGTCGTCGGATTTTCGCCCAATTCGCAACTAGTCAGGCGCCCGTCAACTCATCCTCACTGCCATTGCTTAGAGTGGTGCAGTCGGCTCGAGACTGTCGGTGTTCAGTATGAAGAAACCCTCCCTGCGCGTTACAAAATGGCTAGGAGACATCCCCGTCGAGGGCAGTTGCACGGCCTGTCCCCAAGTTACATTTCGCGCGATCTCGACTCACCATCGCCCCAACAAGCACGAATACCAGGAGAAATTGATCTGCGCCTTCGACCTTCATTGCAAGGAATTCCACATGCGCGGCGAGGATAGCCCTCCGCGCTCTCCGTAGATTTAAACCGCAGCATCAGATAGGCTGCCTTGCGCACGCCGGTACAGGAATTGTCGTATTGGCATCAGTTTCGTTCCGTCGGAAACTTGCGCTCAAGGAGGAATTTCCATGCCCGAACGTGAGACCGTTGAGCGAGCCCGCGAAGACGCCGCTGAAGGAAAATCACCTTCCACCCAGGCGGGAGCGTTTGTGCGCGAAGAGATGCACCACATCCGTGAAGGAAAACATGGCGCGGCATCGACCAAGCAAGCCATTGCTATTGGGCTTTCCAAGGCACGGCGCGCTGGCGTGAAACTGCCAGCCAAGGGATCGGCGTCAACCCAAAAGAAAGCAGAGCAGGATTCGCGAGCCTCGCGCAGCCGACGCAAACCGTCACGCACCCGTTCGCGGGCAACCAGCAATGCTTTAAAGCGCGAACCGCGCTCTGCCGCCAGCCGCAGTTCGCTGTCGCGCCAAGCCAAGAGCAGTGCGGTGAGCCGTGGGAAGCGCGCCCGTAGTGTGGCGGCGAAGAAAGCTGCACAAACTCGCACCCGCCGAGCGGCGTAGCCGACACCGTTAGCTTTGTCACCGGGCGGCAGAGCCGTGACGCGCGTTTAGTCGCGGTCGTGATCGTGCTCGTCCCAATCACGTTCCGTGTGCCAGCGGTGCTCGTGTTCATCCCACCACCGGTGACGCTCGCGCCAGCAGCGCTCTCGTGCCGCGTGTAATTCGCGACGCTCGTGATTCGCCTGCCGGCTGTGCCGTCCGTGGTGCTCGATGGCTTCGTGCAAGTCATGCTCAGCATGCTGCACGCGGCGCTGGCACCGGTCGATGTCTTCGGCATGCAGGCGTGCCGGTGCGAGGAAGGAGAGCGCGGCCGCGAAAACAGCCGCAGTCAGAAGCGATCTTCCCGACGCCGATTTCTCCGAGGCTAGCGTAATCCGCTGGTGCGTGTTTTTCATGAATGATCCTTCCGCTCGGTGTTGGAGTCGCGGCAAAGTTGGATGCGGGAATGGCTTGAAGGTTTGGGACAAGAACCAAACCCTTTCTAGGCTGGTCGTCGAGCTGGGCATAGCACCAGCGGACGCGCCGGCGTTGACAACCCCTTCGCTCTTATCGAGGGGCACGGCTCGAGAGCGGGGCTAGTGTGACCGGCTGGGCCGCTGCGGCCGCGTCGCCTGTCGGCCCCTGTCGGCACCAATGATTCCGTAAGGTGGGGGTAAGGTCCGAGGCCAGTCCGTATATTGGCAAGGGTTTCACCTGCGCTCGCGGATTGACGTCATTCTTGCGAATCTCGGAAGGTACTTGATTTTCTGCATTTCTGACACTATAGTGCCTGTCATATAAAACCATCCGGCGAACCCGACCTGGAATTGCGCGGCAAACTCGTCCGCAGCCTCGGTTTGTTCCGCGAAATGTTGCCCGGTTCTTTTGTCGAACGCCAACGGGCCTGTGGCCGGCCCACCTGTCATTGCGCCGACGGCAAACGCCTGCACGTGCAATATCAAATCTCCCTGCTGGTGGACGGCAAGCCGAAGACCCTCAACGTTCCGGCGCAGTGGGTGGAGAGGGTGCGCGAAAAGATCGAGATGCGCCGACGCTTTGAGGCTGCCGCCGCGACCATCTGCAGCGTGAACCTGAAACGGTTTCTTAAGGAAAAGCTCAGGGAAAAGGAAGATCGGCCAATTTGAGCCGACACCGGCATCGGTTCGAGGCTTATCTCGACAAGGTGTTTGGCTTTTCGGATTTGGTGAGCGCTCTGCCCGAAGGACGGCAGTTTCCCCAGCACGCGTGGAAAAAAGTGTTTGACGCAGTCTTCTTGGGAGCGGCGATGCAGATTTCCAGTCTGCTGCAGATCGAGGCCGAGTGTCACCATGGGGCGCTGGCCAAGCGCATCGGACTGATCAGCGATGACACCCTGGGTTATTCGCTCGAAAGACAGTCTCCCGAACCTGTGTTCGCGCTCAGTTGTGAAATTGCTCGCCGCCTGAAACGCACGGCGTGCTCCGCTCCGACTGGTCCCGAGGGTTGGTGGTGGGGGCGGTCGATGGCATTGAAATCTGCAGTTCGTTTGCCCGCTGTTGCGCTGCCTGTATGGAGCGGGAGGTGCAGCACAAGGTGAACGGCGAGATGCAAACCGATATTCAGTATTATCACCACATCGTCGTCGTAGTCTTGATGAGCACAGAGTTCCCCATTCCCTTGGGTGTCCGCTTTCAGAAGAACGGCGAAGGCGAGGTCGCCTGCGCCCTGGCTCTGTTGCAGGACCTGGTCGGGCAGTTGGGCCGCCGCTTCCTGGATGTGTTGGTGGGGGACGCTCTGTATCTGCAAGCCCCCTTCGTTCAAGAAGTGGAACGTCTGGGTCTGGTTTGGGCCTTCACCTTGAAAGAGAACCAGCCCGAGTTATTGCGCGAGGCGGAGCGTCGCACCCAGGAATCTCCCACCGGCGTTCAGGAGGAACCGGACCGGGAGATTCGATACTGGCACTTGCCGGAGGTTGATTGGCCGGTCGCTGATCGCCAGATACGGGTGCTCAAAACGGTTCGCATCGAACAGCAGCGTCGGGTCACGGTCCGCGGAAAAGACGCTGCTCGAATGAAAGGCAAGACCGCGATCTTGCTCCCCAGCACTAACTTCTACGCTACCAATTTCGAACTGGGCTCGATCTCGCCCCTGTTCATTCATCAGCTCAGTCGCAGCCGTTGGCGAATCGATACAGAAGTCTTTCAGACCATCACCACCGATTGTCATCTCAAACACCCCGCGGTCCACCAAACCACCGCCCTGGTGGTGCTGACCATGATCCGGTTTCTGGCCTATACCCTGTCCCTGGTCTTCTACCACCGCCAAGTCCGCAGCCATGCCCGCCGAAAATGCGACACCTTTCATGCGCTGGCCAAGCGCTTCGCCTACTGGTTCCTCGCTGTTTCGCCCAACACCAGTCTGATCGAGCCGCCGTGCCTGGCCTTCGTCGTGTCCGGCAATCTTTCCGGGTGTCCGTCCTGACGCCCTGACGCCGTATTCCTTCCAACTCTAAAAATCAAGCGCATTCTCCATCCCGCGAGCATTCCAACTCGCTCCAGCTTCCTTGCCTGCCACAACCGGAGTCAAATCAGCGGCGTACTCGATGGGAAGATGGCACTTTACGGAATCGCTGCCTGTCGGCCGCGTTGCCTTTACACCTCAGATGCTCGCGTGTTAACCTCAATAACGTCACCAAGATAAATCGAAACCAAAAACAGGAGTGCACCACGTTAGTGCTAGCCAGAGAACAAAAAAGATCCCTCATTGACCAATACGGCACGCACGCGAGCGACACCGGCAGTCCGGAAGTTCAGATCGCGCTGCTTAGCGAGCGCATTGGCCATCTGACGGAGCACTTCAAGACGCACCTGAAGGACCACGGTTCACGGCGCGGCCTACTCATGCTGGTCAGCAAGCGGCGTCGCTTGCTCGACTACCTCAAGAAATACGATTCCGAGCGGTACAAGTCCGTGATCACGAAACTCGGCATCCGCAAGTAAAAGCGCTCCGGGTCGGCCTCGCCGCGTGTGTAGGCAGCCCGGACATTTCTGAGACAGCCGTCTTCCGTCGGAAGGCGGCCGGCCATTGAGGAAGTCCATAGAGTGCGTATTTCGGCCTCGGCTCCGCTGGCACCTGTCGCGTCTTTCCATTCGCGACACCGTCGCGCAATCCCAACCCTTTCGCCAAGAGCGCGAAAGGTTGGAGCACCCGCAGGGAATCGGGGTTGCCCTCCTAATTGATAAGGATGAATCATGAAACCAGAAAGTACTGAAGTTGAAGTAAGTCTCGCCGGCGGCAAAAAGATCACATTTGAAACCGGAAAGTTAGCCAAGCAGGCGCATGGTTCGGCCGTGGTTCGTCTGGGCGATAACGTTGTGCTGGCCACGGCGACGGCCAATCCCGATCCGCGGGAGGGCATCGATTTCTTTCCCCTCACGGTTGATTATCGCGAGTACACGTACGCCGGTGGACGCATCCCCGGCGGCTTCATCAAGCGCGAAGGCCGTCCCAGTGAGCGCGAAATTCTTACCAGCCGCATGATCGACCGGCCGGTGCGGCCGCTGTTTGCCGAAGGCTTCAAGTGCGAGACCCAGGTCATTGCCTTTGTGCTCTCGGCCGACACTGATAACGATCCCGATGTGTGCGGCATCAACGCCGCCTCCGCCGCCTTGACGCTCTCTGACATTCCGTTCCTCGGACCGATCGGCGCGGTGCGCGTGGGACTGGTCGACGGCCAGTTCGTGGTGAATCCGACCTACGGCGAGATGCGCGATAGCTTGGTCAACATTATGGTGGTCGGGAGTGCCGACGGCATTGTGATGGTTGAGTCCGGCGCCAAGGAAGTGAAAGAGGAAACCGTTGTCGATGCCATCGAGTTTGGCCACAACGAAGTCAAGAAGATTTGCGCGGCCATCAACGATCTGCGCGCCAAGGTGGGAAAAAAGAAGCGCGAGGTAGTGCCACCCGAGTTTGATCAGTCCTACTACGACAAACTGAAGTCGCAGATTGGCGCAGACCTCTCCGACCGGATGGACACGGAAAAGCATCCCAAGGCGGAGAGTTACACGCTGGTCCGGGAACTCAAGAAGCAGCAGCTGGCGGCGCTGCCTGAAGAAGACGAAGAAGGCCAGCAAAAACTCAAGCACTATTACGAAATTCTGCGCGAACGCATCTTTCGCGAACAGGTGTTGGAGAAGAAACGGCGTCCGGATGGGCGGGCTTTCGATGAGATTCGTCCCATATGGATAGAGGCCGGGGTTTTGCCCCGAACTCACGGCTCTGCCATCTTCACGCGCGGCGAAACTCAGGCGTTAGTCACTACCACGCTGGGCACCAGCGACGACATGCAGCGCCTGGAAGGATTCGAAGGCGAAGCCAAGAAGCGCTTCATGCTGCATTACAATTTCCCGCCGTTTTCGGTGGGTGAAGTTGCGTTTTTGCGCGGCGCGGGCCGGCGTGAGATCGGGCACGGCGCGCTGGCGGAACGCTCGCTGTCGGCGGTGCTGCCGACGGAAGAGGCTTGGCCTTATGCTATGCGGGTGGTTGCGGATATTCTGGAGTCGAATGGGTCGTCGTCGATGGCGACGGTGTGCGGCGCTTCGCTGTCGCTGATGGACGCGGGTGTTCCGCTGAAAGCTCCGGTGGCGGGCGTGGCGATGGGGTTGGTGAAGGAAGGCGAGCAGTACGCGATTCTCACTGACATCGCAGGCGCCGAAGATCACTACGGCGACATGGACTTCAAAGTCGCGGGAACAAAAGACGGCATTACTGCTCTGCAAATGGACATCAAGGTCGCCGGCATCACTGCGCAGATCATGCGCGAGGCGCTGGCCCAGGCGCAGCGTGGGCGGCTGCACATTCTGGGCAAGATGGAAGAAGTTATATCGGCCGGGCGGGAGAAAATTTCCGACTACGCTCCGCGCTTCTATACGGTGCAGATCCCGGTCGACAAGATTCGCGATCTGATCGGGCCGGGGGGCAAGGTGATCCGCAGCATCGTGGAGCAGACCGGCGTGAAGATCGACGTGGAAGATTCCGGGCTGGTGAAGGTGGCGTCGAGCGATCAGGCGTCGGCCGCGAAGGCGCTGCAGATTATCGGCGACATCACGGCCACTGCCGAAGTGGGGAAGACGTACTTGGGCAAGGTCACACGACTGGCGGACTTTGGCGCGTTCGTGGAGATCATTCCGGGAACCGATGGCCTGCTGCACATCAGCGAAGTCGCTGAACACCGCATCAACGATGTGCGCGACGAACTCAAAGAAGGCGATCAAGTGCTGGTGAAGGTGCTCGCGGTCGAAGGCAACCGCATACGGCTGTCGCGCAAAGCGATTCTCAAAGAGCAGCGCGCGAAGATGGGCGGCGGCGGAGAAGCCCCGCCTCCGACCGATGGCGGGGGAGAGGTTCCGGCCCCGGCCATTGTTATCGAGGGCGGCGGTGACTTTCCCGACGAAGCAGCCGAAGGGGAGCCGAACTTCAATCGCGATGCGGTATCTCACGCTGGCGGTGGTCGACCGGACCGTGGAGGCCGCGGCGGACGTCCCGGTGGCGGCCGTGATCGAGGACGCGGAGGTCGTGGCGGACGTCCGGGCGGGAGTGGCGGGCGGGGACGCGGCGGTCCCGGCGGTGGGCATGGTGGGCCGAGACACTGAAACTCCTGGCGTCACGGATTTACCCCGATTGAATTATGAAGGCCGCGATGACATCGCGGCCTTTTCTACGAGGCTAGGGGCGGCCTACCACCGGAATTCAGTGCCGTGGGCTTTGCGCGCAGCTACTGTCTGAATCGAATCCCTTGGCTGTGCATTCAACAACTCCCTCCGCCATGGGTACTGCTCCCGAGCCGAGGCCTCTCCCAGGCCCGCGTTCGCCCTTATTTCCCGCCGTTCAATCAGCATTCTAGAAAAAGGAGTCGATACGGACGTCCCAGTCTTCGGCGGAAAATCTTCGCTGTGATATGGGACTGGACGCCGGCAACAGTGGCCTCATCTGCGCATGATTCACAGGAGCTTTAAGAATACAGCAGATTACTAGCGTTCGATACACAACCCACCGGATGGAAACTACTCAGGATCCGCGGTATCACTCAGTACGCTGACTACGGGCCATTCAGCGGCCCGAAAAAACGCGGAAGGCCCAGCGCCTAGCCCCTTATTCGTGTGGGTTTACCTGGGCAAGGGACAAGACACCACCATTCTGGTGCTGGGCTATGGCGTCGGAGAAAAGAGCTATTCACCTGCAGACAGCATCAGCTTCAATTTTTCCGAAGAGGGCGCCGGCATGGCTGCGACTGGTAGCTGTATTGGTGGCCCTGGCTTCTATGCTTGCGATGTCCAGCCTGGGTTGGGCAGACTCCTGCTCCACCTTAAGCCTTTCCTTAAACAGCCAACCGATCAACTGCACCATCCCTGAGGCAAACCCGGAGGTAGCTCTGTCGGTGACCCTGACCGGTCTCACCTTCACAGGACAAGCGCAGGGGATGGTGCTGATTTACGACGATTCCACCCATACGCTGCTGAGTGACGTAGTAACCTTCACCAACGTGGGAGGCGTGGCGACGGTGGCGTTCGTGTCGGATACGGACGGCATCCCGGTCACGGCTCAGGGATTGCCCGTCCTCGGCCAATTTACCAAGAGCGACAGGCCGATACTTATCTCTGTGGCGTTGGGGAACGGCCAGTTTCTCCATGCCAAAATGTGCAGCGACGTCGGAGAAAGCCCGAGTTGCTCTGACGGAAGCGATTCTATTGGCCTGTCAATCGGTAAGACTTCGATTCCTGAGCCTGGAACCTTTGTATTGCTGGGTTCGGGCTTAGTTGGCTCAGGCGCATGGCGGCTGGCAGCCCGGTCGGTGGGACGGCGTTTGCTCAAGCGCGTGAACAGCTAGCTGCGACTGACAACCTTCGGCAGTTTGGGCATCACGCTCGTGCTGGAGTCGCGGCCTTCCTGGGCAGCATTTCTCCAATGCGGCGGATCTGGGCGCCCACGCCGCGCAATTTCTCCTCGATATTCTCGTATCCCCGATCCAAATGGTAGACACGGTCGATAATCGTTTCGCCGTCGGCGACCAGCGCGGCCAGCACCAGCGACGCCGAGGCGCGCAGGTCTGATGCCAGCACGGCGGCAGCGCTCAGGGGACTTCTGCCGCGGACGATGGCGCGGCGGCCCTCGATTTTGATGTTGGCTCCCATGCGCGTAAGTTCCTGGGCGTGCATGAAACGGTTCTCGAAAATATTCTCAGTGATAATGCTCGTGCCTTCGGCCTGCGTGGCCAGCGCCATGAATTGCGCCTGCATGTCGGTGGGAAAACCGGGATATTCTTCGGTCACCATGTCGGAGGCAGTGAGTGGATTGTCCCCCATGACGCGCACGGAATCGGAATTTTGTTTGGTCTTTACGCCGACCTCCGCCAGCTTGGCCATCAGCGCGCCCAGATGTTGAGGGTCGCATGCGGTGATGTTGAGATCACCTGCGGTCAGGGCCGCGGCGATGATAAAGGTTCCGGCTTCAATGCGGTCAGGAATGATGCGATGCCTGGCTCCGTGAAGCCTGGTCACGCCCTTCACGCGGATGGTGGAAGTTCCCGCACCTTCGATTTTCGCTCCCATCTTGTTCAGCAAGGCGGCGAGGTCAGCGACTTCGGGCTCGCGGGCGCAGTTCTGCATGATGGTCTCGCCCTCGGCCAGCGTTGCAGCCATGAGCAAATCTTCGGTTCCAGTCACGGTGATCTTCTCGAAGACAATCTCCGCTCCTTTGAGACGCTGGGTGGTGGCTTCGACGTAGCCGTGATCCTGCGTGATCTTCGCGCCTAAACGCTCGAGGCCTTTAATGTGCAGGTCGATGGGCCGGCTGCCGATGGCGCAGCCGCCGGGGAGAGAAACGCGGGCATGGCCGCAGCGGGCGACCAGAGGTCCGAGCACGAGGGTGGAGGCGCGCATGGTCTTGACCAGTTCATAGGAGGCTTCGGGCGCGGCCAGAGTCTTCGAATGAATGGTGGTGCGATGCTGGGCGCGGCCGTAGCCAAGTTCGACTTCGGCTCCCATGGCGGCGAGGAGGTTGCGCGTAGTTTCAATGTCGCGTACCTGCGGAATGTTTTCGAGGATGACAGGTTCGTCGGTGAGCAGGGCAGCGGCCATGCAGGGAAGCGCTGCGTTTTTAGCGCCGCTGACACGGATGGTGCCGAGCAGCGGTTCACCGCCGCGGATTACGAGTTTATCCATGAGTGTGAGTCCTGGGATGCCAGCTCCACCCCTCTCGCAAAGGAGCGAGAGGGGTGGGGCACCCGCAAAAAACCATTCTAATGGCGAATGAGGATTTGGATGGTTAATCGGGAGGGCACGGCCTTGTGGGGACGGCGGTGGACGCGGATGCTACATTCGTTTTGCCAAGGCTGTGGCTTGGCGGACGTGGCCGCCGGATTTTTTCAGGGCGGCGCTGGCTTGGGCGCGGGTAACGCCAGCGGCCAGCATAACCAGCGCGACCGGCGTGCGATTGCCGGCGGCGGCAAGAGTGCGGCGGGCAGTTTCGCGATCGGCTCCAGTGACGCGTTCGAGAATTCCGATGGCGCGTTGAGTAAGCTTCTCATTTCTTGGGAGGACGTTGACCATGAGGTTGCCGTAGACGTATCCCAGGCGAGTCATGGCCCCTGTGGAAAGCATATTTAGAACCATTTTGTGGGCCGTGCCGGCTTTCATGCGCGATGAGCCAGCGAGAACCTCAGGACCGACTTCGGTGACGATGGCGAAGTCTGCTACTCGCTCCAGCTGTGAGTTGCGGTTACCGGTGAGCGCGATGGTGCGGGCTCCGTGGCGTCGGGCATATTCGACGGCGGCGACGGTGAAGGGAGTGCGTCCGCTAGAGGCGATTCCGACGACGACATCGTTCTTGCCGGGTTTTTTCTTCGCCATTTCGTCGCGGCCGTTTTCGGTGGAGTCTTCGCTGGCTTCGGTGGCCGCCGACAGGGCCTTGATGCCTCCGGCAATAATGAACTGGACGGTCCGTGGATCGGTATTAAAGGTGGGGCCGCATTCGGAGGCGTCGAGGGCGGCGATGCGTCCGCTGGTGCCGGCGCCGACGTAGATGAGGCGTCCACCTTTGCGCAGAGCGGCGGCGATCTGGTCGATGGCGCGAGCGATTTGCGGCAGGGCACGCTTCACGGCCGTGGCGACGATGGCGTCTTCCTGGTTGATGAGGCGGGCGATTTCGAGCGAGGATTTGCGGTCCAGGTCGGCGGCGGCGGAGTTGGTTTGCTCGGTGCGCAGGCGGTCGAGATCGGCGGATTTGCTGGTGCGCTTCAAAGGTCTGCCTTTCGATCGGGGTTCGAATATTGTGTCATGAAGCTGGTGCTTGCGCGGCGGGATAGATTTGTTCGCCCCTCGGGACGGTCGCTCGGCACATTTCTACCAGCTCGCAGCACGTACCCGAGGGGCTGAAGCCCAGATCAAGTGTCGTCGCCAACCGCAGCGCTGGAAGCGCTGCGCCACCCAAAATCTTTCACTGAGAACGCATTCGTCATGCAAATTTCTCCAGCGCCTCGATGACCGCATCGTGGAAGTTGGGCCGCAGTCGCTTGATAGCGTCGTTCGCGCAGTCTGGCCAAGTTCGGTTGGTCAACAGGGTTACCGAGAGTTGGCGCTCGGGGTCGATCCATAGAGAGGTTCCGGTGTATCCGAGGTGGCCGAATGAAGAGGAAGAAAAATATTTTCCAGATTGCGAGGGTGGGGAAGGAGTGTCCCAGCCTAGGGCACGTGAGGTGCCTTCCGGACTCGACTCGCGGCGAGTGAATAGGGCGACGGTTTCGGGGCGGAGGATGGGAGGGCCGCCGTTGAGGATACAGTGGGCGAACCGAGCGACGTCTTGCGCGGTGGCGAAGACACCAGCATGGCCAGCGACGCCGCCGAGCACGCTGGCGTTCTGGTCGTGGACCTCGCCCTGGATGATTCTTCCGCGGAAGGTGCTCGATTGCGAAAGCGCGAGATTTTGCTTGACGCCGGCGGACGGTTGCGATTCCGGCGTTTCGCGGAGGGGAGGGTTCGCGCCATACTCGTTGGCAGTGGGTGGAATGTTCTTGCGTTGCCCTGGAGGCGGGTTGTAAGTGGTGCTGGTCATGCCCATCGGTCCGAATACTTCGCGCTGGCAGAAGCGGTCGAGGGATTCATTGGCGAGGCGTTCAAGGGCGACGCCGAGGATGATAAATCCAATGTCGCTGTATTCGGCACGCTGGCCTGGATCGGTGGCGAGTGAGATGGCGAGAGCAGCGTGGAGTAGTTCGTCGCAGGTGTGCGCTTTCACAAATAGCCTTTCGTAAGCGGGCAGGCCGGAGGAATGAGCTAGCAACATGCGCAGAGTTACTTCGCGGCGACGAAGATCCTGTTTTGTCTCTGGCGAGGCGGAAATAAATTCGGGAACGATGGCTGCGACGGGAGCGTCGAGATCGAGGAGGCCGCGCTCGTAAAGAATCATGCACATGGTGGCGGTGGCGACAACTTTTGTGAGTGAGGCTAGGTCGAAAAGCGTCGCAGACTGTACCGGAAGATTCCCACTGCTCGCGAGGGACGCCAGAAATGGGGCACCTACTTCCGATTTGTCGGATGGGACATCAACACCCCCACCCTCTCGCAAGGCGCGCGAGAAGGGTGGAGCGCCCGCATCGGATTCGTAGATCAAGTGCCCCGCGGCTTTGAGCGCAACCAAGCGACCCTGATGGGTGACTGCGAGTGAGGCGGCGGGGAAGGCGCGCGTGGCGATGGCATTGTTAAGAACGGAAAAAGCTGAAGAAAAAATATCGTCCTGATGTTCGAAGGCTTGAAGCGGCGATGAAAAGCCTTGTGCGGTACTGTTCAGGGGAAAGACGCTTTCTGAAAACGTTTTTCGATCTGTGCGGTTTATAGCAGAGTTCGAGGGCAAGGGTAAAGACGGGCACAAGTCGTGGCCTGGTCGGTAACCCGTGCTTAAGTTTGTTGAGTGATTTCCAGGGGTTGTGTAAAGTCAGAATATTCGTATCCGTCCAAACTCGCAAGCGCGATGGAGGCGCGGGATCTTCCTGGCGATCACGCTACTTCCGGTTAGCGTTTTGGCATTGGCTACGACGGAGCCTGGGCGCACGATCCCGCCGAACCGGCTCGCCGTGTTGGATCCCATCATCGAGCAGGCGATTCACGACGGGAATATTCCAGGAGCCATCCTGCTGGTCGGGCACGATGGGCACGTGATTTACCGCAAAGCTTATGGGGCGCGGGCGCTGGAGCCTCGACATGAGGCGATGACGGGGGACACGATTTTCGATCTGGCATCGCTGACCAAAGTTATTGCGACTACGACTGCCATGATGCAATTGGTGGAGCGGGGCAAGGTGCGGCTCAATGATCCGGTGGCGAAGTATCTGCCAGAGTTCGCGCAGAACGGAAAAGAAGATATTACGGTGCGGCAGTTGCTGACCCACTACTCCGGGCTCGAACCGGATCTGGATTTGAAGACCCCGTGGCAGGGCAAAGAGACGGCTTTCCGCATGGCGTTTGCCGAAACCCCGCAGGAGCCTGCGGGGTCGGGATTCACCTACAGCGATATCAACTTCATCACTCTGGGAGCGCTGGTGGAGCGTGTGTCCGGAGAGCCGCTCGATCAGTACACCGTGCGGCATATTTTTGCGCCCTTGAGGATGATGCATACGCGGTTTGTGCCTCCGGTGGCCTGGAAAGCGAAGATCGCGCCGACACAGTATGACGACAATAACGTGATGCTGCGGGGAGTGGTGCACGATCCGACGGCGCGACGGATGGGCGGAGTGGCTGGGCATGCGGGACTTTTCTCGACTGCGGATGACCTGGCGAAGTTTGCCCAAGTGCTGCTGAATGGAGGCGGCGGAATTCTGTCGGCATTTTCGGTCGAGAAGATGACCAGGCCGGAACAGCCGCCGGAGGCGCCGGTGTTGCGTGGATTCGGATGGGATATCGACTCTCCGTTTTCCTCGAACCGCGGTGACCTGCTGCCAGTGGGTTCGTTTGGACACACGGGTTTTACGGGGACGTCGGTGTGGATCGATCCGACCACCAAGACTTACATTATTTTGCTGAGCAATGCGGTGCATCCGCGAGGCAAGGGAAACGCGGTGGGGTTGCGCTCGAAGGTGGCGACGGCGGTGGCGGCGGCGTTGCCGCTGACGGTGAGCGAAAAAGAAACCCTGCGCTGGGAGAGCATCACCGGCTATAACGAGGCGCAGAGCGCGGCGCGGCGCTACTCGGTGCGGAATGGCAATGTAAAGTCTGGAATTGATGTGCTCGAAGAGCACAATTTCGACATTCTCGAAGGCACTGCCGCTCCCGGGTCGGTAGCGAAGAAAAGAATTGGCTTGTTGACCAACCAGACTGGGGTGGATTCGCAGGGGCGTCGCACAATTGACGTGCTGGCCCAGGCTCCGGGAGTTTCGCTGGACCTGCTCTTCGGTCCTGAGCACGGCGCAGCGGGCACGCTCGACACTACCAACCTGAGCAATTCCAAAGATGAGGCCACTGGAATTCCTATATATAACGTGTATGGCGGGACGGATGCGGCGCGACGTCCGGCGCTGGATGTGCTCAAGAATCTCGACGCCGTAGTGGTGGATATTCAGGACGCCGGGGTGCGCTTCTACACCTACGAGACTACGTTGGGATATTTTCTGGAAGCAGCGGCAAAGCTGGATGTTGCGGTGATCGTGCTGGACCGGCCGGATCCGATAACGGGATCGTTTGTGCAGGGGCCGGTTTCGGATGCGGGCCGGGAAAGCTTCACGAATTATTTTACTGAGCCGGTGCGACCAGGCATGACCATGGGCGAATTGGCGAAGATGTTCAATGCGGAGCGAGGCCTAAAGGCCAAGCTGACCGTGGTGCCCATGGAAGGGTGGCAACGGGGAGATTGGTTCGATTCCACGGGCCTGGCCTGGGTGAATCCATCGCCGAACTTGCGCAGCTTGACGGAGGCTACGCTGTACCCGGGCGTGGCGCTGATTGAGGGCACCAATGTTTCGGTGGGACGTGGGACAGACACTCCTTTCGAGTTGGTCGGAGCACCGTGGATCAAGGGCAGGGAATTGGCGGCGTATCTGAACCGGCGAGGTATTGCTGGCGTACGGTTTGTGGCGGTCAGCTTCACGCCCAGCGCGAGTGTGTACAACGGCCAAAGGTGTGAAGGTGTGAATGTTGTGCTGACCGACCGAAATGGGTTTGATGGGCCGGAGTTGGGCATCGAGCTAGCGTCGGCCTTGAGGAAGCTTTATCCGGCAGATTTCAAGTGGGATCGCATAACGGAGTTGTTGGTGAATCAGCGGGTGTATGATGCGCTGGTTGCGGGAGAAGACCCGCGGCGGATCGCGCAAGACTGGCAGCAAGATTTGGAGAAATTCCAGCAGACGCGGCAGAAATATTTGATCTATAAATAAGCCCCAAGGCGGATCACTCGGCTCGAATGAGGCCGCGGGTTTATGGTTGGCATTCTCAGTCTAATCTTCGGCTTTGGCATTTTTTTGGGGGTGTTATGCGCTCTCTGATATATGAGATAGGGACGCTCTTGCTGGTGACAGGCATTAGTTTTTGCCAAACTGCGCCCGAGTCTGGGAATGCGACCGAGCCGGCTACTCCGAGTCGCGCCGCGTCGGATGCGCAGCCGGGTCCGGCGGCCGATCCGAATGCGATCACGATTCCTGCGGGATCGAAGATTCCTCTGGGGCTCAAGCAGGCCATCTCGACGAAGAATGCGCGCGAGGGCGATCCTGTGTACGCGGAGACTACGTTTCCATTCGTCATCAATGACCGCGTGTTGGTGCCGGCTGGAACGTATATTCAGGGGAAGATCACCCGCGTCGAGCGGGCTGGACGCATTAAAGGCCGGGCGGAGATTCTGATGCACTTCACCTCGATGATCTTTCCCAGTGGATACACGGTCATGCTGCCGGGTTCGGTCCAGAACACTCCGGGGGCGGAGAAGACCTCAGTCAAGGATTCCGAGGGGACGATCCGGCAGGACAGCGACACAGGAAAGAAGGTTGAAGATGCAGCAAGAAACGGGGCTTACGGCGGCGCGGTGGGCGGCATAGGAGGCGGATTGGGTGGCGGCCTCGACGGCGCGCGCATCGGAGCGGGTGCCGGAGCGGCAGCCGGTATTGCGTGGGCTCTATTGAAGCGAGGGAACGACGTGAGGCTGGAAGTCGGCACCTCGATTGAAATGGAAATCCAACGGGCGATTACTATCGATGGCAGCAGAAGCAGGCCAATGGCTATAGTGAATCGGTAGCGTCGGGCTCGTCGAGAGTTTTCTCCCACGAGCTAGTGAAGCTCTAAACCGTGATCACAGAGGGCGCAGAGGCAGGGCCGCGGAGAACGCGGAGACTAACCCGCTTCACTATTCTTCTTTCCGATCTGTTTTGGTTTCCGGCACTATTCTTAGTTCACCTGCCATTCTTACTTCAGATTAAATAGCGCGTTGACGTGGGCGGTTACTGTGACGTTCTGGGGAGTGAATTCTTCGGTCGGTGCGGGTGCGGCTTCGGCCCTCATGGCCATGGGGCGGGACATTCTCGGAACCGGGCGCGGGTTCTCAAAGGTATCGACCGAGGCGTAGGAGAGCTCGCCTAAGGCACGACCGCTGGCGTGGGCCAGCGTGTCGGCAGAGGCTCGGGCGCGGCGGTACGCATCTTCCACCGCTTTACTCTTGGCGTCGTCCATATTGTCGAGCGCATAGTTTACGGTTTGAGTTTCGCTGACGTTGGCGTCCGCCAGTTGCTGCGTGATTGGCCCGACTTTGGCGAAGTCCTTCAACTTAAGAGTCACGTCGGTTGTGACCTGATAAGCAACTAACTTGCGCTTGGCAGTTTTCCAGTCAAAGACCGGTTGAATGGAGAAAAAACCGAGATTAGCGGTCTTCGGTTCGACGCCGTTGGCCTGAAGAATCTGGCGGATTTGCTCCGCCTCTTTCGAGGCGTGCTGATAGGCGGCTTGCGCGGTCTCTTCCTGCACCGAGAGGTTGAACTGAATGAGAGCGGTGTCCGGCGCAGCTTCATACTTTCCCTCGACGCCAACGTAGACAGTGTTGGCTTGTGCCGTGACGGCGGGATGCTCCTGAGCGACGGCATAGTTGGCGATAACGAGGACGATGCCGAGGACGGCGGGGAAATTGCTGGTCGATCGCATTTTCATCGAGCCTCCGAGGGCGACTCTTAGTTCGAATAAAGGCCTGTCCAGATTCAGGGTGTATGCGTTTGCCGGTTACATCGGAAGAACGCAACCGCGATGATTTCTTGCGACGTTCCGCCTTTGCAATAAACCAGGCGACGAGCGCATGCGAAGCTGGCACTCCGGTTGTGACGAGCTTCGCGACAAAGTGGCGGCCGTCCTTATCGTGACCGCAGTTGAAGGTTGCGGTCCAGGCGGAGTTCTAGTGCAGTACCCTTCTCCAGTATGAGGTCGTGCCCGGCTTCGAACGCGGCCAGACCGCTGCTGGCAGCGCCCGATCCTGCGCCGGTTGCAGCGCCATGTTTTCCGCCCGAGTGCGCGCCCTCGGCGGCGCCCTCACCGGCACCGATTACGACAGCCTCGGCAATTTCTTCTTTGGTCATGCCTTTGCGTTCGATTTCGCCTTCCTCGCCGAGTTGCTTCAGGCCGTGTTCGCCGGGGACTCCGGTTACGGTGGCGATCAAGGGCAGCCAGCCGTGGTCGGTTTCAATTTCGTCGAAGCTCAATAAGAGCCGGGTATGCAGGCCGGGCTCCACCGCGCTAACGTGACCTTTTATTTTTCTTCCTGGTGCCAGAGTGAGGCCGTTTGCTGCCGTCAAGTCTTCGGCCAGAGTGGCACGAAAATGATCTCCGCGTCGTGCTCGCCGGGTATCCAGTTGGTCGGTCAGCTGAATCAGGAACGTGGTCCCTTGGGCAACGGCATTGAGCGGAGTTTGAGGAGCGGTTGCCGTGTCCTGACCGGCCAGCCGAGAACTGCCCAAGGTCAAAGTGAGGAGCACAAGGAGCAGTGAAGGAACAGAGTTGCGAAACCAATCTACGCTGCACTGTCCACCAGGAAACCTGATACGCGAAGACCAAACGATCATAGACACCCCCGCCGAATAAAAATGTTGTGCATG
>Ga0070699_100001901_pt1 | contig 18856 bp, 14 predicted proteins | sample KBSK1503metaG_FD_65473 | JGI IMG/M metagenome (GOLD analysis project Ga0070699, IMG submission 65473) | Corn, switchgrass and miscanthus rhizosphere microbial communities from Kellogg Biological Station, Michigan, USA - KBS K1-50-3 metaG | ecosystem: Host-associated > Plants > Roots >... | reverse complement strand
CATCCAGACTTCTACACTGCGCCTTTCTTTGTCCATGATGCTGGCATTGTGATTTTGGATGCACCTGCAGTCAAGAGCACTTATGGTACTCTTCCCTCTGTGAACCAATTGGATGCACTCAAAACGAAACGCGGGCAGCAGGATGTAACTTTTACTGCGGTAGGTTATGGCCTTCAGCAGAGTTTCCCCGATGCAGCTTCCTGGAAAGAGCACAATGTGAAAATTCGTATGGTGGCGACGCCAAAATTGAACCAGATTAATGTTCCCGGCTTTACCGGCGATTTCTCATTGTTATTGTCGAACAATGCCAACACGGGTGGTACGTGTTTCGGTGATTCAGGTGGTCCTAACTTCCTGGGCAACAGCAACGTAGTCGCGGGTGTGACCTCTTTCGGCATCAACGGCAATTGTGCAGGCACGGGTGGCGTCTTCCGTATGGATCGCCAGAACGTTCTGGATTTTGTAAATTCCTTCCTGCACTAAATTTGTTTTCAAGAGGGATATTAATAGTACCAAGGAGCTGCTTACTGGCAGCTCCTTTTCTTAATTTGAGCAAAAATTTCTAATTCGTTCCTAATCGAAAAACCACGATATGTTCAATAAGCGGCTGACCTAATAGGCAAAACATACCAATTGAATATCCTTCCCCAGGCAACCCCTGCGGGGATTTCTCTTATATAAATTCTATATGGCATTATCTCTTTTCTTATATCTTCAAAATAAACTAGACCCAATACGATTATCACCAAGGAGATAATAACCATGACATTCTATTTACACCCTTATGCCTATACCCAGTCCAAACCCAATCGCCGCCTCGTGCGCCGCTGGGTGGAAAATCGCGATGAGGCTTTGGGCGTCAACATTCGTGAGGAAGCTGACGCTTATGTGCTTTCTGCTTTAGTGCCCGGGCTCAAAGCCGAAGACCTGAGCATTCAGGTTTTGGAGGATGTTGTGCGCATTGAAGGCGAGTATAAGGTAGAGGAAAGTGAATATCTTCTGCGCGAACTGCCAAATGGTTCATTCACCCGCACATTGCGCCTGCCCACGGTCATCGAAGCCGAATCAGTGGAAGCAAAGATTGCAGATGGCGTATTAACGCTGACACTGCCCAAGGCAGAATCGGCCCGGCCGAAGAAGATTCAAGTAACGGCTAAGTAAGAGGCGTTGCCTTTAATCCAATTTTGGATTTGAAAAACTCACCCCGAGTTTAACTTGCGGGTGAGTTTTTTTATTTGCATCATTTGGATTTTTACTTTACAGATTATCCCACGGAGCGACTCCCTGTCTGCCTCCGCTTCGCAACGACCCGTAAACTGCCTCTGACAAATCGGGCAGAATCTCCGCTGTAGCCGCCAGCAGACCAAAACAACCCGCGATCATCATATCTCCAAAGGGGACCGCGAAATAAGGTTTCAAGGTTGGGTTGTTCGCAAACATGGAGCGTCGTGGTCCTGTCACCACGACATCAAAATCATCGTTCCCAAACTCAAAAACCTCATCCGTATACATCAGCGCCCCATGACCCATATCGTTGAATACATCTTCGTGTTTCAGTGAACTATCTGCCAACCTGTACAATAACGATTCAAGTTTGGGTAGATCAATCTCACCAGTGTGATGTTCAAAGACTCCCTCAATGTTTTTGCCCAAACGGAATGCCAGTGTATGAAAGTTGCCCACGTTGCAAATGATTCTTTTATTGTGTTGAGCCACAACCGGGTCAAATAGCGTGCCAAGGACTGCTGCGGGCGCGGTATCCATCACCACCAATGGACAGGGCAAGTCCTTCGCCGAGTCCGCCACAGATTGCAGGCGTGTCATGATGGCCGGAATCTCATTGGAAAGATAAGCGAACGCGGCTAATGAATTCCTGGCCCTGATACGCTCATCCAAATAATCGAATCGAAATTGCCGGTCAGAGATGCCTGAGGGCGCATTGCCGTGATCAAAGACCGCCACAGCGATGGCTTCCAGATCGTTCAGCGTAATGCCATAATCCTTGAAGGTTTTAGAGATCAATTTAAAGTCAAAATCCTTTAACTCGAGACTTTCGACTTTTGACATTAGGCTTATTGCTTCATCTTCCGAAACAATCTTGATTCCCAAAGCTTCTACTTTATCCAATTCGTCATTAAGCGTGGTCGCGGCCGAGGGTATCATATATACCGGAATTCCGGCTCGCGCGTATTCTTCAATGGCCCAGGCAGAAGGCCCGCCGCCCATTTGGTGCCCGGTAAGTAACAGAGGCGTGCGTGCAGAAAGCATCTGCTTGAGGCGACGATGAACCATCATGGTGGGAGATGGCAAGACGAGTTTGAATCCATTCTCGATGTCGAGCTTCGAGTCGTAAAGGAAAATATCCTGTGTGCCTGTGCCGATATCTACAGCTAAGATTTTCATAACGCTAATCGCTTGTTTCAGGGTTCATTCTCGAAACGCGCGTTTAAATTTCAATTCCAAGCCATTGTCGGATGAAGTACCCGATTATGAACGAAAACAAGGCAACGCCCAGGCTCAAGCCCGCCATCTCCAAAAATCGGGCGCGAAACGATTCGCCTTTTGCAACCGAGATGTAGTAATTGAACACGGCGATGATGATGACAGCCGTTGTGAGCGCGACGGCCAGATCAAGATAATAATTGTCGAAGAGCAGGTAGGGTAAGACCAGCAGCGCTACTGTAACGATGTAAGCAATCCCAGTGTAGATCGCCGCACGGACCGGCTGTTTGCTCGTCTTTTCTGAGCGTGTGGAAAGATATTCACTCGCCGCCATGGACATGGACGCCGCGATGCCGGTAATCAGCCCTGAAAGTGCAATCAGTTTGACGTTTTGTAGCGCGAGGGTAAGCCCTGCCAGCGCGCCGGTCAATTCCACCAGCGCGTCATTGAGACCCAAAACCACTGACCCCGCATATTGCAGGCGTTCTTCATCCAGCATATCAAGCAGTTGCTGTTCATGCTGGTCTTCTTCTGCCTGATATTTTATCGCCTCCGGGATTGCGTGAGCGACAGCCTCATAATTTGCCTGTGCCGCTTCCTCACCGCGCTCCATCAACTTGACGCCAAAGGTGAAACCAAACATCATACTGATAATGTAATAAAACCATACTTGATCCCAGCGTGGTTGGACTTCTTCATTGGTGTATCTCTTCCAGTCTTCATAGTGGCGCTGTTCATCCTCCGCGATTTGATCGAGGATTTTGGCATTCACGTCGGATTTGATTTTTTTTGCCAGGCGTTTGTAGATGTGATATTCGGTGATTTCCGTCTGCTGAAATTGCAGGACTTTTTTTCGCAGGTCATTCGTAAGTTGCATGAGTCACTCCAAAATTGATTTATGAATTGTACGCCATTTCCCTCTCTGGCTGTGTAATTGTCTTTACAGTATGGTGAATCATCTACCATGACGCTCGGCAGGTTTTAGCTTGAAAGAGTAGGTTCTCGGCTATTCCCAAATACTTTTGGAAAGTCGTTGTAAGGGATATACAGCTGATATTTAGATATAATTTTCCAATGTCGGGAAATTCAAAGAGCAAGCCTTGGTAACAATTCCCTCCTTTGAATGTAGATTTTGCAGTTAATTGGCTTGAAATGGCGGTTAAGAATCCGGCCATAAAGGGAAAACTATCTATCGATTCATAAGGAGAATCAAATGAAAACTCAAAAAGCAAGTCTTGTACGATCTATATTGTTAATTTTCACTTTTGCGCTGTCTGCGTGCGGAGCCTTGGCCCCGGCTCCCACCTCGACACCAGCATCCACTAATACACCCGAGCCCACAGCAACCATTACACTCACACCCACCAACACCCCTCGTCCATCGCCAACGCCTCGCCCGACCAAGACGCCCAACCTGGCCGCGACAGAGCGTATGGAAGAATTCAATTCAGAAGCCCAATCCTATTTTGAAAAAGGCTATCTCGTTACAGATGATGGCGCAGTCAAGGAAATTGACGATTTTTCCTATGATTGGGCCCAATTGAACTGGTATAACTGGTGGCCTTTGAGTGAAAATGCAAGCGACTTCTATATTAGCGCCCATGTGAAATGGTCAAGTGCATATCGAAATGCAAACGTTTCGGGATGCGGATTCATCTTTGCCATTCAGGAAAACGGCGATCATTATGCCGTGTTTCTGGATCGAAGCCAGATCCTATTCCTCAATGCAGATCAAACCTCAGGGTATTCCAAAGCAGTAGGTTTAACCCGCGGCACTGGGCGTGTAAAATTTGATAACCCAGCCGATACGCCCCAGGAGGCGGATTTTACGGTGATCGTTAATGGCACATATACTTATGTGCTGGTGGACGGCGAAGTAATCGGTGAATACACCCTTGCCAAAAGCAAGATTTTACGCGGCGATGTCGGCTTGTCACTGCTATCGGGTACGAATAAGGATTATGGCACACGCTGCGAAATGACGAACATCCGCCTCTGGACTCCCAACTAACAACGAAACATAAGTCAAGTTTGGGCATGCCTTCGTTTTCATAACTGGAGGCATGCTCAATCCATACAATTAGTAAAATTTTATCGGGCGGTTTCATATGTCTCCCTTTGCAAACAGGGGAGGCGGGTGTATGATATTAATTCTTTAATTGCTTGTATTCTGAAAGGATTGGCCAGGAGTATTGATGTCTCACCCCGCGCTGACGGAGTTGCTTGCCAGCTACGTACCCCGACTGATTCAAAATCGGGTTGTTGCCAATCCTGCTCCCATTGAAGCGCCCATCTCTGAAGAATTTGAGGCCGCAGTCCTCTTTGCAGATATTTCGGGTTTTACACGCCTTACAGAAGGTCTTGTGGAACGGGGACCAGCGGGTGTTGAAACCCTTGCACGCATCCTCAATGAATACTTCGGACAATTGATTGATATCGTCCACGAATATGGGGGAGATGTGGTCAAGTTTGCAGGGGATGCCGTGATTGCCGTCTGGCATATTGTGCCGGATGGTTTAACCGCCTCAGACGCAGGGACAGCTGATTCAGTCTCGAGAGCCGATCAGTGGCAATGGACCATGCGGGCTGCCGAATGTGCTCTTGCCATCCGCAAGCGACTTTCCAACTATAAACTGGAAAACACAAATCTATCTCTGAAACTTGCCGTAAGTACGGGCCGTATTACAGCTGTCCATGTTGGTGGTGTGTTTAATCGTTGGGAATTCCTGCTTACAGGTAACCCGCTTGTGGAACTGGGAATTGCAAATGGTCTTGCCAATGCCAGCGATATTATTATCGCGCCATCGGCCTGGCGCTTAATGCGCAATGACTGTGTTGCTGACACAGTGGAATTTGAATTAAGAGTCGCTATTGCTCAGGGTGGGCGCCTGAAAGACTTGGATAAACCATCCTCCATTTTTGCTTCCTCGCAAAAGATCGATATTCCTGACGAAGCCGAAAAATCGTTACGCGCTTATATCCCTGGCGCCATTATCAATCGCCTCAGTGCTGGTCAAAGCGGGTGGATCGCCGAGTTGCGACGCGTGACCATCCTTTTCGTCAATCTGCCAGGGATTGATCAAAATACTGAACTGGCTGATGCACAGGAACTGGCACGCCTGGTTCAAACTGCGGTTTATCGCTATGAGGGCAGTATCAACAAAATCAACGTGGATGACAAAGGCATCACAATCGTCGCTGCGCTGGGTTTGCCGCCTTTCTCGCACGAAGATGATCCCGCGCGCGGCATGCAGGCAGCCTTGATGATCCGCAAGGAATTACAGGGCTTAAAAGTAAAGGTAAAGAGTAATATTGGTGTAGCGACGGGCCGTATCTTTTGCGGCTCGATTGGGAATGAGAAACGCCGTGAATATACGATCATCGGTAATGCTGTCAATCTCTCGGCGCGTTTGATGGGGGTGGCCGGCCATCAACACAAAATCGTGGAGAAGTATGGTATTTCGATTGTGTGTGATCGTCTGACGTACGAAGGGGCGAAAGATGCGGTGGAGTTTGAACCTCTGCCGCCTCAGCAGGTCAAAGGGTTGTCTGAGGCGGTGGAAGTTTTTCATCCACTGGACTTTAAAAAGAGTGTCATACGTCCAACCACTGAGCTGATTGGCCGCCAGGAGGAAAAGACTCTCATTGCGAATGCGCTGCAGGAGTTGTCGCGCGGCGTTCAGCATCATACGATCATTCTGCAGGGAGAGGCGGGAATCGGGAAAACACGTTTATTTGAGGACCTTGTGCGCCAGGCCGAAACCCTGCGGGTGCACATGCTGGCGGGCAGTGGCGATCCTATTGAAAAATCAAGTCTCTATCATGCCTGGCGTCCGATTTTCAACAAGATTTTCAATGTTGAGGATCTACTGGCCACAGTGGACTCAGTGGGTGAAGCTCGTGCAGTGCTTGCAAAGCAAGTGGTAGAAAAGTTGAACGTCATTGACCCTGATCTTATTCGTTATGCGCCTTTGCTTGATGTATTGTTCCCAGTCCCAATAACGGATAACGAACTGACTGGTGCAATGACAGGAGAGATACGTGGCGGGAATATTCGTGAAATGTTGACGCGCGTGTTGTCGCATGAAGCCGCGCAAGCCCCTTTGTTGATCGTGATGGAGGATTTACACTGGTTTGATTCTGCCTCCTGGGCTTTACTGGTGGATGTACAGCAAAAGGTTCGCCCGATATTGCTGGCTGTGAACACGCGGCCACTGACCGAGCCTATTCCAGTACAGTTCAAGCAATTGGTGGATGCGCCCGAAGTGCAGTTTATCAAGCTGGAAGCGATGAAGCTGGATGATGTGGAGTCGTTGGTTTGCCAGCGGCTGGGCGTCAAATCGATTCCGCCTCTGATTGGCAGATTGATTCGCGAAAAATCAGAGGGCAATCCATTCTTTGCCGAGGAGCTTGCTTATGCTCTGCGCGATTCAGGCATCTTATACATTGAAAATCAGGAAAGTAGACTCAATTCGCGATTTATGAATTTGGAAGATTTGACTCTGCCAGATACATTACAAGCCGCGATCACCAATCGCATTGATAGTTTGAATCCTTCACAGCAGTTGACATTGAAAGTAGCCAGTGTAATTGGCCGCATCTTTGCCTATCGCGTGCTTGAGGCGGTTCACCCTATCGAGTCAGACCGTCAGGCCCTGCCTGATTATCTCGAATCGCTGACTCGTTTGAGTTTGACACTCATTGAATCTGAGACGCCTGATCTGGCGTATATCTTCAAACATGCCGTTACACAGGAAGTAGCTTATAACCTGATGTTATATTCGCAACGCAGTCAGTTGCACCAGTCAGTGGCGGAATGGATTGAGCAGAATAACACCGGCAATCTTGAGTCATATTATCCATTATTGGCCCATCACTGGACCCAGGCTGCTGAAATGCATGAGGTGGCACAGGGTGAAGCTACCATGCAAAAGGCCGTGGAGTTTCTTGAGAAGTCTGGCGAGCAGGCCATGCAGACGTATGCCAATAAAGAAGCCATTCAGTTTTTTAGCCAGGCTCTCGAGTGGGATGCAAAACTTCCCACTGCCGGGAGTAAGGATGAATCGCGCAAGCGGCAATTTCGTCGGGCGCGCTGGCATGGCAGGCTGGGTTTGGCCCACTATGGGTTGGGCAATTTGCCGGAGTGTGATCGCAATGTGCGCGAAGCACTGCAATTATTAGGAAGCCCTATACCCAAAACCAGCCTTCAGTTCGCTTTGGGTTTGCTTCCGCAGATTATTCAGCAAGTCCTGCACTGGAATTTCCCTGCCCGTCATATTGGATCTTTCCAAGGCGACAAGCGTGAAGCCGCGCTCGAAGTTGCCCGCCTGTATGAGTTGATGTCGCGTATTTATTTTTACTCAAACGAGACATTGCCCATCATGTATACTGTTCTACGCTTTCTCAATGAAGCGGAAAAAGCAGGTACTTCACCGGAACTCGCAATTGCCTATTCGAGTATGGGCGTATTATCAGGGTTGGCACAATTACATAAGCTTGCAGAAACTTATGTGGAACGCGGCCTGGCAGTTGCAGAGGAGGTTAACCAACTCTCTAACGTAATTACAGTAAATGTGGTGACCAGTGCTTACAAGGTGACCATTGGGAAATGGGATGAGGTCCGTCAGAGAGTCGAAGAAGCGAAGGCCCTATGTGAGCAATTAGGCGATTACCGTCAATGGGGCGATTGCACAGCCATGTTAGGCGAGAGCGCATTGATGTCTGGCGATCTTCAGTATGCGAGCCGTGTACAACAGGAATTACTGGACAATGCACGTCATCGGCGCAGTCCATTGCACCAGGGTTGGGGATTATTAGGAGTTGCCAGAAACAACATTCGGCTGGGGCGCGAAGCGCTGGCAGTCCCGATGCTTGAAGAGGCGCTTCAGATTTTGGAAGAGACACCCAATCTGGCCTCTTCAGCTGAAACGAACAGTCAGCTGGCTCTCGCGTATTTACGTCTCGGGCAGGATGATAAGGCCCGTGAACATGCGGAAAAAGTAATCAAACTGACGGAAAATATTTCTCCCACTGTATATTCGATGAATATCGGATTCGCAGCGGTAGCAGACGTTTGTTTTGCCTTATGGGAGAAAGCGCTTCACGCTCCTCATCAGCCGACAATTGATGCTGACCGATATGAATTACTGACTGAAAAAGCGATCAAACTCCTAGTTGCTTTCAAAAAAGTGTTTCCCATCGGCGAACCAACATTATATTATTATCAGGGTTGGTATGACTGGCTTGTAGGCAATCAGTCACAGGCGTTGAAGAAATGGCAGACAGGTCTCGAGTCGGCGTTGCGATTCAACATGATCTATGAGGAAGCCTTGATCCGGGCCTACTTGGGGATGGCCATTGCGGATGAGGCAAACGCGCGGCGTGAGCACTTCGAGAAAGCGATTGCGCTACTGGAAAAAATAGGCAGTGTATATGAATTAAGTACAGTTAGAGAAAGAGCAGCCAAAGCCGGGTTTTAAAGCTGGTTTACGTTCCCTGTTTCAATCAAAATCAATTTCGGAGGGCAATATGTCATCAGCGATTTCGAGCAGGTGGGGCAATCATATTCCGGGTCCGACTCCCATACCCATCCTGGGGATATTACCAACGGTATTACGCTTTGGTTTCCAGCCACTTGCGACCATGGAGGCGCTTCGTAACCGTTATGGAAAAATGGTGCGATTGGGTTGGGCGAAATACCCGGTCGTGATGGTGTTTGACCCTGAATACAATCGTCAGATTTTGCGTGATCCGGCTTCGTTTTACGCGTACGATCTTGATCTCGTTCCGATCGATTTTCCAAAAGATGGCCCTGTCTACCGCACAACAACAGGTATGCCACTAATGAATGGAGAGCGCCATAACGATCATCGCTCTGCGTTATTACCGTTTTTCCATAAAAAAATCATCACGCGTTATCATGACTCCTGTATCGAAGTAACAGAAAGAAAGATGGCCACTTGGAAGCTTGGGGAAGAATTGGATATCCGCGATGAAATGGAACGGCTGGCCATGTGGCTTGTCACTGCGCCGGTCCTGGGGCTTGACCCCGAACAGGAAGGTGAAGTCATTGGTAGGCAGCTCGAACGCACCATGAAGGTGCTCTTTAACCCCTTTACGTTGATGTTTCCTTTTGATGTTCCCGGTCTCCCTTTTCATGTTTTGATGAAACACGCAGTGAAAATGGAACATATTGTGCGCGGTGTGATTGACCGTAAAAGGGCTGAAGGCTTGAAAGGCGATGATATTCTCTCGATCATGATCAAGATGCATGATGAGAACCCTGAACGATTGAATGAGAATGAATTGATTGGCCATACCACAACCATGTTTCGCGGTGGCTATAACCCAAATGGCATGGCTCTGTATTGGACGATCCTTTTACTCAGCCAGCATCCGCAAGCTATGCAAAGGGTATTGGAAGAATTAAAGCGAGAAACTGATGGAAAAGCTCCGACGCCTGAGGCGATTGAAAAACTTCCCTATCTTGAAGGTGCCATTAAGGAAGCCATGCGGCTCTTTCCCGCCGGAACCTGGACGGGTCGCCTTGCCATGCAGGATTTTGTTTTGGACTCGCATCCCCTGCCCAAAGGCACCTGGATCGTGATGAGTCCGTATGTCACGCATCGGCTCCCGGAATTGTTCCCTGACCCGTATAAGTTCAGACCTGAACGCTGGCTGTCTGAATATCATTCAGCGTATGAGTTCATGCCATTTTCGGGAGGTCCGCGTTATTGTATCGGTACATCTTTGGGGATGATGCAACTGAAGATTACGCTTGCCATTCTGCTTCAGCGCTATTCGTTTACACTGAATACTACAAAGGTGGATTGTGGCGGCTTAAACTCCATCCGTCCATATAATGGATTGCCAATGATCCTCAGAGAAGCAGGTGATCCAGCTATGCGGAAGGATTTTAAAGGCAATATTCATCAGATCGTTGAGTTTGACTATTGAAAGGCCACTTTCCCTGCCTGAAGTGTAACAAAGTCTCCCATTTCTTACGAATTTGGGAGGCTTTGCTTTTGGCACAAGGGTTATAATTCGCCCGATTGTTTAGGCAGTTATTCAGGTTTATGTGTTGAAGCAGGAGGTAGAATGAAATTAACCAAATTTTCGATTTTTACGATCATTTTCTGTTTTTCTCTGGTTTCTTGCGGGGGTGGGCAGGTATCCACACCCACAAGTGTTGCCACTTCTGAACCATCTGAAACACATGCCATTGTGCTGGGCGATATCTCTGATGACCCGGCTGAGGTGATCGATGGGACGCAGCCTTTGGCAGACTATTTGGCCAGTCAATTAAGCGACCTTGGTATCACGGAAGGACAGGTAAGAGTTGCCAGCTCCACAGATGAGATGGCGGAGTTGCTGGCTAAGGGGGAAGTGGACCTGTATTTCGACAGTACCTATCCTGCTACCTTAATCAGCGATAAGGCTGGGGCCAAGATCATCCTGCGCCGCTGGCGATTTGGTGTGGAACAGTATCAAAGCGTCATTTTCGCCAGTGTCAACAGCGGAATTACTTCCATTGAACAGTTACCGGGTCACATGGTGGTAATGGATACGCCTTATTCCACATCAGGTTTTGTTTTGCCCTCTGTTTATTTATTGGAACATGGTCTGACTTTAACTGGCAAGAAAAGCTCCAGCGACCCCGTGGAGAGTGATGAGATCGGTTTCGTATTCAGTTATGATGACGAGAACACGCTCCAATGGGTTCTGAGTGGATTGGCCGATGCGGGTGTGACAGATGACTATCAGTTTGATGTGGGTTTCCCCAGGGAAGCCATCAGCCAGTTTGTAGAATTGGCACGTACTGAAAAGACGCCGCGCCAGGTTGTGGTAATGCGCTCGGGGCTGGACGATGAACTGGCCCAGGCCATTGTGCAGGTGTTGACCACGATGCATGAAACAGAAGCAGGCCAGGCTGCGCTCGAACCGTTCCAGACATCCAAGTTTGATAAATTTCCTGAGGGCCTTGAAGCCGCGTCTGCACGGATGCGTGAAATGATGGAACTTGTTCAGGGCATTCAGCTTCCCTAATTTGAAATGTGGCTTTGATGCGGCGTGTACTAGCAAGAATTAAGAATTTTTGGCAAAAACTTTCCCTGCAGGGCAAGATCGCGGGTCTGGTAAGTTTGCTGGTTACGGCCACTGTCGTGGCTCTGACCTTCCTTTCCATTCAACGGGAGCGTGCAAATTTCCAGAGTGAGTTGTTGGAACAGGCAAACCTGCTCCTGGATGCCACCTCACTTACGTTGCGCGATTCGCTTTACACATTACAGATCGACGAGCTGAAAGATGCGGCGCGCGTGATCAGTAGAAATCCTGATATAACGAGTTTTATTGTATATGATCAGGAAGGGCGTGTGATGGTCGATGCGTCGCAAAGCGGCTTTATCTTTTCCCGGGATGCCGACCCTCTAGGTTTACGCTTGCTGGGTCTTGAGCAGGACGAGGCATATTCTGAATGGCAAACAGACCAGTTACTGGTTGGGCGTGCGGTCATGCTAGGTAATCATCCCATTGGTGCAGTGGCGGCCGGGCTTTCCACCATGCCATTGGATCAAAAGATACGCACTATTACCTTTCAAGGCATTTTTCTTGGTTTGATCACCCTCTCGATCGGTGGGGCGCTTACATTCCTTTTGGCCAGTCAGATTACAACTCCTTTAAGCCAACTGGCAGAAGTTGCCGGGCGTATGGCCAATGGCAATTTTTCGGTACGGGTGGCAGAAACTTCCAAGGATGAGATCGGTCAGTTGGCGCATGCCTTTAACGAAATGGCCACTGGTTTGCAGGAACGCGAGTGGTTGAAGGATATGTTCGGGCGTTTTGTCAGCCAGGAGGTGGTAGAGGCGATTCGAGATGGGCAGGTGATTTTGGAAGGCGAGCACCGGGTTGTTTCCGTTCTGTTTTGCGATATCCGTGAGTTCACGGATTTTTCAGAGCGTCACACGCCGCAGGAAGTGGTTGCCTTGCTCAATGAGTTCCTGCCGTTGGTTGTACACGCAGCCCAGAAGCATGGTGGCATGGTTAACAAGTTTGGCGGGGATAGCACGCTGATCATTTACGGCGCGCCGCATGAGGTGCAGGATAATGCATTCAAAGCGGTCCTCACTGCACTGGAAATTCGCCAATCAGTTCAGGAATTAAACCTGCGGCTCTCAGATATGGGTGAATTCCTGCGGGTGGGGGTAGGCATCAATACCGGGATGGCTTTGGCCGGGGCCGTTGGTCCCATGGAACGACAGGAATATACCGTTGTGGGAAATACAGTCAACCTGGCGGCACGTATCGATGGGCTGAACAAGCAGTTCCCCGAACATGATATCCTGATCAGCACATGGACACGCGAAGCGCTGGGCGAACACGAAAAGTTCTTCAATATGATTTCATTGGGCAGTGTTCTTATACGAGGGCGGAATGAACCGTTGGAGATCTGGTCGGTCAGTGGGACGTCTTAAGAAGCGAGCAGGTTAGCCTGTTATCCCCAGCCACAATTGATATATCCCAAAACCAAGCAAAGCAATGGCCGAGATGCCAAGCAGAGTGTGATTGAATTTGGGCCCCAAACGGCGCGCCATACCGAAGACCAGAATGATCGCGCACAAACTTAGAATCATCACGCCATAGAAAGTGACCAGGAAGCCAAACCCATAGATTGGTGATTGTCGCCAACTTTCCAATAAAACAGGGCCAGTTACAAAACTCCAGAAGAGATAAGCCCCTGGAGCCAGGAGGTTGGTCAAAGCGGCTTTGAATATGCTTTGACTTGTTCCAGACTCTGGTAGGGGTGTGCTTGGATCATAACCTTTCCAGGATTTATAAGCGCCGTATGCTAAAAACAAAATAAATAATCCCCCTGCCAGGTGAAGGAAACGCTCGAACCAAATGGGGATTTGGCTGAGGATGAACATGCAGAGCAGGATGATTGGTCCATCACTGATCAGTGGGGCAAGCGCAGTTGGCAGAGCCCGCTTCCAGCCGCGTGCGATAGCTTGTGAAATAATATACGTTTGAAGAGGGCCAGGTTGAGCCGCCGCGGCGAATCCATAAATGAGTCCCTGTACGATGAAGAACCACATGAATTATTCTATTCCTCAAATACAAATTTTGTAGGGTCTTTTGTAAAGTTGGACCATGCAATACATTGACGCGGCGTGAAGACGAACAATCCGCCCTCGTCCCATGAATCGGGTTTGGGAGAGTATCCCATTTCTTTGTATTTTTTGTAGGCTTGCGAGAGTTTCTTTCCAAACTCAGGTGAGGGTTTTCCTGCTGGTGCAGCAGTGCCTTCGAGAATCACAACTTCGCTGCCGCTTTCAAGATGCAGTGACACATGCGGATTCTTTTCGATATTGTGCGCGTGACGAGTCTCAGGGCTGCCATCGTAATAGATTTTTCCATCCACATACACACACCAACGTGGTATGACGTGGGGCCGGCCATCGGGGCGTACAGAACAAAGCCAGTAGTGTTTGGATTCGGTCAATTGAGTGGCGACCCAGTCCCACGTCAGGTATGAAGCGGGTTTGTCCACATAGCCTTTGGGAAAAGTCGGGCGGGAAATCTTCGGAGCATCCATCGTATCTCCTTATCAATTCTACGATAATGTGAAACAGAATGTGGAGCCTTTACCGAGACCTTCTGATTCTACCCAAATTTTGCCACCATGGACTTCAATAATGTGTTTGACAACCGCCAGGCCGATGTCGGTTCCTTTTGCCTCAAGATGGATTTATGGTGTGATCACAACACGTACATCATTTGTGTAATTTTCTAGATCATCCAGGCGTTGGTTGATTCGAGCGGCATCCAATGGAATAACTTGCGAGACCACGTGTGCTGTATTCAGTATTTTACGCCGTGCCATCTCCACCAATAAAGGCAGTTCCTGTAACAGATGATCGTTCGAACCGATAATCTCTGCCTCCTTGCCGAGCACCTGCAGATAAGTATTGATTTGAATCGGCTGTTGATTCAAACCAACCATCACCGCCCGCCCCAAATTTCCCACACTCTCAATGGCTTGTTCCATTGTTTTGCGCAAGCCGATCATTTCAAGCGCGACATTCACACCGCGACCCTGAGTCAATTTGCGGATTTCCTCCACAACATCCACGCGGCTGGCATCAATGGGGATGGCGTTATATTCGGATGCCAGTTCAAGCTTATCCTGCTTGATATCCACCGCGTAGACTTCGACTGCACCCATGGCGCTTGCCAACTGGATGGCGGACAAGCCGAGTCCTCCCACACCGAAGATGGCCACTGTTTCCCCAACCTTTACCCGGCCTTTACTTAACGCGTGCAAAGCCGTTGCCGACGCGCACATCAACGTTGCCCCTGCTTCAAAAGGAATCTCATCTGGTAGAGGAATTGCATTCCGTGCAGGGACGGAAATATATTCTGCATAGCCACCATCCACATGGTGGCCAAGCATTCTGACTTTGTTACAGAACTGCTCATTACCTGTGCTGCAATAATAACAATCTCCACACGTAAGGTTGTAATGCAAACAGACGCGGTCTCCTACTTTGACATTGCCCACTTGTGAGCCGATCTTCTCAACAATCCCTGCCACTTCATGTCCGAGCGTGATCGGCATCATCCCCATCGCGGAACGTCCGGCACGGTAATGTGCATCAGAATGACAAATTCCGGCGGCGCGCACGTGCACAAGAATGTCTTTGTCGCCTATGTTGGGAATGGGAACTTCCTGCAGCTCCAATGGTTTGCCTGCTTCCACCATGCGGACAGATTTCATTGTTTTCTCCATGATATTGTAGGGGCGGGTCTCAGACCCGCCCCTACATGATATTCCTTGCCCAACTTGCAATCACACGGATATCCTCTGGTGAGGTGCGGCAACAGCCGCCAATTAAACGTGCGCCTGCATCGTACCAATTCCTGGCTTGCTCGCCAAATGACTCAGCCACCGGGTCGTTGTTCCAATCTTTTTTATTTGGGTCATACGTCTCACCTGAGTTAGGATAGGTGAGCAACGGTTTATCCGTCACTTTTTTAGCCTCCCGCATTAAAGCTGGAATGTAGCGTGGAGAGGTGCAATTAATACCCAATGCAATGATTTGTGGGTTGTTTTCCAAAAGCTGTACACAATCTGCGAAGGCTTGGCCTTCTGAAACATGTTTTTCGTCGCGTGCCGAGAAGCTGATCCATGCACTTGTATCAGGGAATTCCCTGAGCAATTTTGCAATCGCCTGTGCTTCGATTAAGGCAGGGATGGTTTCACACGCAAGCATATCGGCTCCCGCTTCGATTAAGGCTTTCATACGTGGGCGATGAAAGTCCATGAGCTCCTGTTCGGTGAGGCCATAATTGCCAATATACTCTTCGCCATTGGCAAGGAATGCGCCGTAAGGTCCTACAGAAGCAGCAATAAAGGGCTTGAGTCTGCCAATGCGATTTGTCTCGTCTGACCAAAAATCCTTACGCGCCTCCTGGGCGAGTTGGACGGATTTTTGTATCAAAGCCACAGCTTCCGTTTGGTTCAGCCCACGTTTCATAAAACCTTCAACCGTGGCCTGATAACTAGCTGTGATGGCACAATCTGCACCTGCCTGAAAGTAATCATAATGGAGTTGCTTGATGGCTTCCGGTTGTTCGAGCAAAATTTTGGCAGACCACAGGTCATCTTTCAGGTCATAACCGCGACGCTCCAGTTCGGTGGCGAGAGCGCCGTCGATGACAAGAGCAGGCTGAAAGTCCAGGATGGATACGATGGGGTTATTCATTGTTCAAAACTTCCTTGAAGAATTCAGTCGAATAATCCTGAAGTACTTTACGATCATGCCCGATCCCATCTACAAGCAGAAATTGCGCATTAGCTCCAGCTTGTTGATAAATGGACTTCGCGTCTTCCCAACGCGAAATGGGATCAGAGCCAAAGAGGCGATCTACTGTCTGCGCATCGGACTCATCCCAACCATCGGCGAAATCAAGCGAGTCGTTATCATCCAGTGAGCCCATGTAAATCAATTGCGGAATGGCATTATAAGCTATAGCATCAAACGTTATGCCGGTGAGCGATTCGAGATCGGCAATGCCTGCTGGGTAGGCGAGTTGCTCGCCGTTGAACGTTGCAACAGGCACAATTGCCCAGCCACCGGGCGAGCCAATCGTCGCGGCTTTGACGCGTTCAGGATGCAGGATGGTGAAGCGATTGGCAAACATGCCGCTGGCAGAGAAGCCTTGAATGAGAATCTTCTCGTCAGTTTTCATATTCTCGGCCGCGAGTTCTGCGCGGGCGTGATCAATCATGGCGATCAGTTGCAGGTCGGGCCGTTTGAGATCTTCGCGTGTGGTGGTAAATGTATCGCGATCCAATGCATGTGTGTAAATGTAAGAGTCTTCTCCCGGGCGGATAAAGGCCGGCACAAGCAATATCACGCCCAATTCATCCGCAATTTTTTGACGTTCGAAGCCTGTCCACCAGGCGTCTTTGCGATGAACTTCAGGATCATCTGAATTTGTCCCGGAGTTGTTGGGTTGAACCAGAATTGTGACCTGCTCGCCGTTTTGCGCTGCGCGCCTGGCCGTGGGTGAAATATACAAATAAAAATCAGCGTAATAACCATTGGAAGGACTGGCTTCAAAGCGTTGCACACTTAGAGTGTAGGGTACTAGCACGAATGCCACAATGAGCAAAGCAACAAGCACAATACCAACCAAGATACGAACGATGATTTTCATTGGTCACTCCAAATTCACTTCCCCAGCAACCATTCGTCAAAAAAGCCAAGCAACCTTCTTTGATATCGACGCGGATTATCCAAATGAATCATCAAGTGCTGAACATTTTCCACTTCCCATAAAAAGCGTGGCTCATTGGCCGCCTCGTACAATTTTCTGCCGGCATCGGGTGGCGCGACTGTATCGCCTGTGCCATGAACAATATACACCGGGCGTGGGCTGATCCTGCCAATGTCACTCGTCGGGTCAATGGCTTCGAGAGGGATGCCCGTCTCTGTGGTGGCGATGAGTTTTGCCAACGGATTAATTAATGGATAGGGAACCAGATAATCAAACTCCTCATCCAGGGAGGCAAACGAACTATCGATAAAAACCGCCTCGATCTCAGGGAATTCTGCCGCGGCGCGAATCAACGTGGCACCTCCCATTGACCCTCCCCATGCGCCGATATGATTTACATTAGGCTGAGTCTGCGCATACTTAAGCGCGGCTTTGACATCCAACACTTCGAGATAGCCAATCGTGGAAATTTCACCGTCGCTTTCACCATGCGCGCGTGCATCCCAAGCCAAAACACCATAGCCCTTCTTCGCCAGCAACGCATGGACCCATTCCGGTCGATTATCACCGTAACCATGTGCAAGCAAAATTACTACACCATTGCGTGGCGGCGTATACCATGCCGAAAGGCGAATGCCGTCTTCGGTGATCAGGTCAAGGTTTTGATAGGGGATATCAAATTTACGGAGTGTGTTCCCTGGCGGCACAATCCGCGGTGGATGCAAGGCGTTGTTCACTTCCGCGAAGCCGACCAGCATCAACAAAATAGCGAATGCGAGGATTGCCTTGGATGTAAAAGTTAGAAGTGATCGCACACGATTCATTCTTGCAAATCCTTGAATTGTTCAATGCCCACCAAAAATGTATTTGTCAAGAAATGCATTACGAAATTTGCCCTCAGGGTCGTACTGTTGAAGAAGTTTTTGAAATTCTGGCAGTTTCTCATAGAGCGCCTGTAGAGGCTTGGGAGGCATGGTAAACAGTTTACCCCAATGTGGGTGGGCGTTGAATGGTGCAAGCTTTTCTTCTATTAGCGGCAATACCTTTTGAACAGCATCCCAGTCCTTTTTCCATGTAAAGTGAATGGCGATACAAGCCTGTTGGTAGCAAGGACTCATCCAAAGGTTATCCGCAGCGATGGTGCGGACTTCAGAGATTTGCAGGGTGGGCGTTATATGCTCGCGCAAATGATCGATGGCACGCAGGGCGGAGAATGCATGTTGGCGGGGTATGAAATATTCGCTTTGTAACTCCTCACCGCTGCTAGGAGTGAATCCCATGCGAAAATGGGGCAGGCGTTCATGACAGGGCCCGACGAGTCCCATTTGGGGTGTGCAGCTTTCAGCTGAGATCGTTTCAATGGGGTGAAGATCACGCATTGCCAGGGTTGCCCCGAACAACTCCCATTTTGGTTCAACAAAGGCGTCTGACAAAGCGCGGCTTTTTATCCAGACCTGGTTGATGTTGCTGTGACGCCATTCAGTGAACAGACTGACACTGTAGGCACTTGAAACGAGTTCTTCAAAATGTCCCTCAAGTTGTGAAAGTGGCAAATTCTGATAAACATCCTGCTGCATGTCAAACGTGGGCTGAATATCGAGGGTGAGCTTCGTGACAATGCCAAGCCCACCTAATC
>Ga0070699_100001900_pt1 | contig 18856 bp, 19 predicted proteins | sample KBSK1503metaG_FD_65473 | JGI IMG/M metagenome (GOLD analysis project Ga0070699, IMG submission 65473) | Corn, switchgrass and miscanthus rhizosphere microbial communities from Kellogg Biological Station, Michigan, USA - KBS K1-50-3 metaG | ecosystem: Host-associated > Plants > Roots >... | reverse complement strand
CGGTGGCGCCGGAGCGTTGATCGTGATCGTGAGGGTTTGCTCATCGAATTGGGGGATCTGATCGGTAACTCGCAGAGTAAATTGAAAAGAACCGGTGCTGGTCGGCGTACCTGAAATATTCCCGTTCGACGCATTGAGGTTGAGCCCAGGCGGTAACGCCCCGCTGGTAATCCCCCATACCAGAGTCCCGATGCCTCCCGTGACTGACACCGTCTGATTGTAAGCCACGTTGAATGATCCGGCGGGGAGCGATGTGGTCGTGATAGTCGGTGCCGCCGGGAGGTTGATCGTGATCGACAGTTGTTTTTGATTCGCCTGTTGGGGATTCCCTGAATCCCGCACTCTAAACGTTGGTGAAGAAGTCCCTGCCGTGGTCGGTGTACCACTTATCATTCCAGTGGAGCTTAGATTGAGACCTATCGGCAACGAGCCGCCGGCAAGCTCCCACGTTTGTATTCCGGTACCTCCCGAAGCCGTTAATGTCGCACTATACGCCTGAATCACAGTGCCGGACGGCAGGGAGTTGGTGGTGATGATCAGCGTTGGCGGGGCCGCGCCGATAATCAATTGCAATGTCTTGGTCGCGGTCTGGGGTGTGGGGGGAGTGGAATCAGTGACGGTGAATGTGTAGGTTTGGTTGCTGGTACTGGTCGGATTGCCGCTGATTATGCCGGTGGATGGATCGAGCATTAATCCATTCGGCAGAGCCGGCGATCCGCCTGCGAGACCCCATGTATATGCCCCTGTCCCTCCTGTGGCTGCCAATTGCGCGCTGTAGTTTTGGTTCGCCGTGCCTTGCTGGAGCGAGGTGGTCGTGATCGAGAGAGGGATCGCATTGATGGTCAACGTGAGGGTTTTTTCGATCGTCAGCGAGGTCGCGTCCGTCAGTGTAAACGTGTGATTGTCATTGCTGGTCACCGTTGGCGTCCCGCTGATGATTCCACTCGGAATGAGTGTGAGGCCGTTGGGTAGGGGCGTCGTGCCGCTTTTGAGGCCCCACGTATAGGGCGTTGTGCCGCCAGTAGGGCTTAAGGCCACGGCATAGGGCTGATTGATCGAGCCATCGGACAGTGAGCTTGTGAGAATGGTCAATGGGGTCGGTGCGACATTGACTGTGATCGAAAGGACTTTTTGGACCGACTGTCCCGTTGAATCCAGCAACTTAAATTCGGTGAGTGGTGTGGTCGCTCCGGTAGGAATGGTTGGTACCCCTGTGATGTTCCCAGTAGATGGAGTCAACGCGAGCCCGGTAGGCAATGGTGGAGATCCGGGGGCCATGCTCCAGGTATAGGGCGGTGTTCCACCACCCGGAGCGAGCGTAACATTATAGTCCGCATGGATTGTTCCAGCAGGGAGTGGGTCAGCGGTGAGAATTGCCAATGGTCCTGGTGCTGCAGGAGCGGGAACGGCGGCGGGAGCAGAAGTTTTCGATACGTCTCCACAGGCGTTCAGGGTTAGGGCCGCTATTATGGAGAAGAGGACTGTGCACAGAATGTTTGGACGGGAAGGATGGTGGTGCGTCCAGACAATCTCAATCATGTGATCCCTTCCATGTGTAGGCGGAATCTTACATGCGGGGCCATATGACCATGAGCGGCCGGCTTCGAATACTAGGAAAAGGCCTAGTGTGGAGGACTCATTTTCAGGGAATTCTGCTACCTGGCGGGTTGTCCAACGCTCATATACCTTGCCTGAATCCTCACGAGTGGCTGGATGGCAGCCGATCGGTGAATTGATCCCTGTACGTTGGTAAAGAAGGCTGAGGGCGAGCCAATCATTGGCAAGCGAACTTGGAGCTATGGCTATATACTGCCGAGGCGCATGAGTAAAGGGATACGCATCAGACTTCGATTGTGGCTGCCCGATCGGTCACAGCCTTTAGTGATGGAGCAGGCGGTTGTGCGATGGAGGGAAGGCGATCAATCCGGCGTGAGTTTTCTGGTGTCGACGCCAGCGATTGGCGGGTACGACTGGCGTATTTATTAATACCGTTACTTCAGGAGGCGCTCTTCTTTATGGAAAGCGAAATGTGATACCCCCGATGATCTGATGCGAGTCCCAAGTCGCCTTGAAGGCACCGGTGGCGGGGCCTAAGGTGGCGTCCTGATAGTTCAATTTCGAGGTAAAATGAGTAAATCGATACTCCGTGAAGAGGCCGATTGACTTGGTAAGCAGGAAGGTCACACCTCCCTCCGCTTTGGCGCCCAGGGCGACATCAGTCCCGTGCTGATTTTGTGGCTGGAAGTTTCTCGCTGTCCCTGCCCAGGTCACAAAGAGTGCGGGCCCGGCGCTGAGGTATGGTTGCAATCGACCATGTGTGAACTCTTCGCTTCGAAGCAGGGGGGCCCGCAACCGAAGGACATCAAAGCCGATGCCCATGACGGGCAATGAGTAATCCACTGGCGCCAATGTTGTTGTGGTGGGACCGAGGCCGGTCATCGTGCTCGGGACTAGTTGGCTGGGAGCCTTGACGTGAAAAAAGAACACATCGAGCCCTAGGCCCAGCCAGTCCAGTCCGTCCAACCAATAGCCGGCACGGCTGCCAGCCGTCCAGGAGTTATTCACCTTCAAACTCTGATTCGTGACGGTGGACCCGAGGCTGCTTGTAATTGTCAAATCCGTCTTGTTCGTGAAGACAGCTCCGCCATACACATCGGCATAAAATTCGGCTGACACATTGAGAGGCGCCACCAGCAGCAGGATGAGCAATTCGATGAGTAGAGGACTGATCCGTAAGTGACGAGTCATTCGTGCTCTCCTGAGAGCGAGATTGCAGTTACCCGATAAGCATAGCTCGTTATTCACACCTGTCAACAGTGGAGATCGGGATCTGCGATGGGGATACTTGTGAATCCGTGACGAATGGATGGTGCATGTGCCGTAATCGTCGAGGGACGAAGACAGGTGAATGCAATTGCGAAGAAGGCCCTCTATCATTTCTCACCGAGATGAGCTGTGGGCGAGCAGGCGTCACGGACCATTCTGTGCGGAGCCAGATGTCGTCACCGTTTCCGGAACCACTGCGAGTGAATCTGCCGGGGAGCTGAACGCTGTACTCTCAATCTCACCACACATCGATCCGGGACCACCCGGCATTCATAGTCGTCAACGAGTTCGTTACTGGCGCGATGGATCCGACGGTGCTCATGGAGCTCATCGCACGAGCACGACGATCAAGCTGAGCCTAAGCCGCCTGTCCATTTTGTAATGGTAGTATCGTGGTAGTGGGATTTGAGAGAGCGAGGGAACCGTGGGTTCCAGGGAACCCACGGTTCCGTTCTTAGCGTGCGGCTTTGGGGTCTTTACTGTTCTCGTCCGGCATTGGAACGCCGTAGAATTCATAAATCACAACAGTCTGGTCCCGGTTACTCAGATCGGGCCAGTGCGTTTTGTCGAAACCGGGCGCCTGCTTGAGATCCTTTTTCGTGACGTCGAGGAGCGCTTTTTTCCGATCGCCACTCATCTGCAGTGCCTCCCACGGGACAGCAAAGTATTTGTCGTTCACTCCTAAGAAGCCTCCGTAATCGAGAACGGCATAATCAATGTCGCCTTCCATAGGGTCGATCACGAGGTCTTTAATCGTACCGAGTTTTTTGCCGTCAGTTCCCTCGACCTTCATGCCGATCAGGTCACTTCCTTTCAATACCCCGCTTTTGTCGCGAGCGTATGTGGTGTCGAGGGGACCGATCATCAATAGGGTAGTGGCAGCCAGTATCATCAAAACCTGTCGCATAGCCCCTCCTTGTGGTATCCCATGCGCGAAGTGGGCATGATGCGCCACCATTTCACACTGATTTGCCTCATGCTGCTCCGCGGATTTCTTGTGATGGTCTGCTGCGTGTTTTGACATGGCACCTCCATGGATTGTTTCATCCATTATGCCAACGACGGAGGGAGCAATCTGGTCACATTTGCTCACCGAGAAAAAATTATCTGACAGCCAGCCATCCTTCCCTTCGCGTCACGCGTGACCGCCAATGACAGGAGCCAGCTCTCCTATCGTGTGATTCATATACGTGGATAGCCTCTCTCGTCGAACATCGTATGACCGGTTGTCATCACACTATTGCCCGGTTCGCAGTAGCGTGCAATCGATCAATATTCCTGAGTGAGCCTGACAAGGGGTTTGCCTAGCTGTCTGAGGTCGAAATAACTGGCAGGTTGAATTAGCCGGCATGGCGAAGTCGGCGCTATCCTGAGTATCCGGTCGTTGGGGTACTGCATGAGTGCGACAAGTGAGATTGTCAAAGAAGGACAAACCAGAGACTGAAATGTCGTCAAAGGAACACAGCGCCGATCCTTCAGCGGTAAAAACTGCGGCACGCAGGCGGTCGGGGCTCTACCTCGAATCCACCGATGCCGAACAGTTGGGAGTCCTTCCACACGAATGCATCCGTGTGAAAGACGTCATGAGCCGTTCCGTGTCGGTCGAAAGTCCGCTGACCGAGATCGGAGAAGCGGTGCGGCTCATGAAGTCATTGGACGTTCGCGTAATCATCGTTTGTAATGGCCGTACAATTGTCGGCACACTTTCCGACCGAGAGATTGCCCTGGCGAACGCACACTCGTCAGAACCCATTTGCAAAGTTATGACACCCCATCCGGCTTGTTGTTGTGAGAACGACCTCCTCATCGATGCTCTCGCGGTGATGCGCGCGCGTGGGTTCGCCGCCCTTCCCGTCTTGAATTCCAGCGGTCTGCTCTCCGGTATCGTGATGCTGACTGAGAGCACGCCTCGTCTTCTCGCGGAGGACAACCCTATCGGTTTGGCATGACACGTATCACGAGCGAATACACCCCCTGAGGGAGGTTGGACGATGGACAAGACACCGCCACCCCTCGATATCCAACGAGCGCTCAAAGACGATCACCAACAAATCCTGGCGTTGTTTCGCCAGTATCTCGCGCTGCCACCTGATTCACGACAATCGATTGTGGACCAGATCCTTCATCGACTCTCCTCGCATTTGGAGAGAGAGGAAGCGCTCATATTCAATGAAATCAGAATGTCGGGACAGCAAGGCCAACAGCTCATCGGGAACGCCGAAATGGAGCATGAGGAAGTCAAAACGATGATCCATGACTTGCAGGAGTCCGAAGCCGACGACGACCAGGAGATGGATGAGGCTTTTGAGGACATGATGCAGACGGTCCGGGCGCACTTCATCACTGAAGAACGGGACCTTTTCCCACTCGTCAAGCGTTCGTCAGGTGCATCGCCGCTATAAGCATCCGACCATTCTCAGCGCACTACCACACAGGGTCTCCATTTCATAATCCTGCGCTCGGCATGGGTAAGCTCGTCTTCCGTCCGAATGCTATTTGAACGGTCTTCTATATCGAAATTCTCAGCCACTGCCCTACATGGAGCTAGAGCATCTGCTCGGTCCTTCATCCTGCTCAATCGTGAGTCGAGCTCTCCTTGGATAACATGTCCGGTATGAGACGTTGTGTCCCAAAAGGCAAGCCATTGTCTCCATCGGAGGAGGAGCCCGAACATACCGGATCTTATGATTTTCTCACATGAATTGTCCTCTTACTGAAACCAATCCCTGAGGCGCGTCTCTTGCTCAGGTTAAAGTAGTAAGGAGTCGACATGGAGGGGAACAACCAAGCGATGAGGAGGATCAGTATGAAAGAAAAAAATGCAAGGCCAAGCCCCCGGTTCCCCATGCTCATTATTCTATTGAGTGCGACCTCATTGGTATCACCGGGGATCACACTGCCGGACATACTGGCCGGTACGATAGAAGGGGAAGCCCGCCAATTATTGCAGGGTAACCATTCAGTCCTGGGCAAAGTCCTTGCGGTAACCTCCGGACAGGTCAAGGTCGATATCGGCGAAGTCCAACCCCGCTTCCTTCCGCTCAAGGAGGCCCATGAAAAAGGTTTCTCTCCTGTCAAGGAGGGAGAAGATCTGATCATCGTCTTGAATGGAGAAAACCTTATCGTGGACTTTCATCCTCTCACGACCGATTCCATCGAGCATACGGTTATTCGTGGCGCTATCTCACAAAACCTCCCGATTGGTCAGGATTCGGTCGTGATCAAGTCAGATGACACGGAACAGTCGTATCCAATCCGCTCGCAGGCCCGCGGTAAGGTCGCAGGAATTCCTGTGGGGATCGCCGCCGTCTTTCTGCTTGATGAAACCAATCAAATTACCGATGCGACATTCACAGACCTTCATGCTGCCCAGCAGGCGAACCACGACCCAACACGCAAATCGCCGATCAAAGGGGCGCATCGTAAAGTCGAGGGGACGATCCTATTCCCATTCGAGGGCCATCACGTCACCATCCGCACTGAGAAGGGAGCGGAGAAGCCGTTCGAGGTCCGGGAGAACCTATACCAGAAAATCGCCGGCCTACAAAAAGGGGATGCCGTGATTTTAATGGTCGATACGGAGAACAAGGTGATCGATCTCGCAGTTCCCCCGCCGGCACGATGAGCCGTCATAAACGATGTGCCGTGGCGAGGGTGACGATCAACAGATCGCATGAACGCCGAAAGGATGGGGCCTTCGCCGGAGGGACCATGCTCACTGGATTGATATGGACCAACGAGAAGCCCACGGTGCCTGGCTTATACTGGCGACGAAATGGGGAACATCAAGTCCCATACTTGGCCCTTGTCTTTAAGGGCCCCAATGGACTGCTCGCACGGATTGTCGAAGAGCCCAAGAATTCGGAGCTGAGTTGGGGCGATAATGGGTCCTTGGAACGTGCCGTTGAAGGGATTACATCGGGGGCATGGGCCGGGCCTCTGGCGCCCAGGAGGAGCCCAGAAAAGGGTGTGGATTCTCAATAAGCCAGTCATGCTGGTCATTCATGACATCGGCAGCCTAGTGGACTGGCCCTTCACCTCCTCCTTGTCCTCCTTGTTTGGAGGAAATTTCAACCCTAGGGTAATCCCTAGTTATCCCTTTTAGTGAGGCAGTGTAGACTTTCCGGAGGGGATGACTTCCCGGATCAGTATGGAATCCACAATGATCCTTCAGCTAGGATTGAATCCCCTTTGGCCTGCGAGCATCGGAAAACCAAGAGGTGCATCGGATGTGTTCTGAACCATTGAGCACACCAGAATCGCCCAGTCCATCCGCGAGCAGTCAACTTTCCCTACAGGGCGACAAGTCCTCAAGGATTCGTGTCCTATTAGTAGACGATCACACAATGCTCCGAGAGGGTTTACGGAGCATCGTAAATGGCTATAATCACCTGGAAGTGGTGGGGGAGGCGAGCACCGGTTTGGAGGCGATTGAAGCCGTGCGGCTATTGAGACCTGATGTCGTCGTGATGGATATCAATATGCCAATGATGAACGGGATCGAGGCGACTGAGCTCATTAAGGAAGCATTCCCAAAAACGTCTGTCATTGGGCTGTCCGTGCATGGTGAGATGGACTACGTTCAGAAGATGCAAGCCGCCGGGATCCATTCGTATCTCACGAAAGAATCGGCGGTGGGAACCTTGTGCCGGGCTATTGAAGACGCGGTCTCGGAAAAACAGTGAATACCAACTGCCTGCTCCCGCCTCGACGTACAGAGCGATGATACCCGTTACGCCACACCGTATTGCTTAAACCAGTCCAGCAGCTTCTTCCAACCATCCTCTGCCTGCTCCTTTCTATAGCTCGGCCGATAGTCTGCGTGAAACCCATGCGGAGTATTTGGATAGACCACGATCTGTGAGGGGCTACCCGCTGCCAACGCCTGCCGCATTTGCTCAACTGTGTCGAGTGGGATCCCGCGATCCTCTGCACCATAGAGCCCCAGCACTGGGGCTTTCAAGGACGAGGCCACATCGATGGGATGCGTCGGTTGCAAGGTGCTGGGTTTACCGGTGAGGCGTCCATACCAGGCCACTCCCGCCTTCAGTTTGGGATTGTGTGCCGCATACAACCACACGATTCTTCCTCCCCAACAGAAGCCCGTGATGCCGAGTTTTTCGACGTTCCCTTCGCCAGACTCTTTTGCCCATGCCACGGCTGCATCGAGATCGTCCAGTACCTGCATATCCGGCACGTGCGAGACCACCTTGGCGACAATCTCCTGGCTGTCGGACAGCGTTGAAACGTCACCTTGGCGGGCATAGAGTTCAGGCGCGATGGCCAGGTAACCCAGCTTGGCGAATCGGCGGCAGATGTCCTTGATGTGTTCATGGACCCCGAATATTTCTTGGACGACGAGAACAACCGCCAGCGCAGTTCCCTGTTTTGGTCTCGCCCGATAGGCCGGAATGTGGCCATCGGTGGTTTGGATCCGGATCTCTCCTGCAGTCAGCCCCGTCTGGTCTGTCGTCAGGGTGTCTGCCGAAACTGGTCGCACGGCCAAGGCGAAGCCTGCGGCCAGTGTCGCCATCACAAAGCCCCGCCGCGTGAAGGTGGCCTGTGAGATGGCCTTGGATTGTTGTTCGAGCCTCTGGTCGTGATCTGCCATTGCCATGTCTCTTGCTCCTCCTTGATGTGAAGATGCACGCGCCTGATACAGAACGGATGTGGTTCTCCGCTTAAAGCCTGGAGCAGGGGATTTAGCCATAGGGAACGCGAGAAACTCAACGGAAACTATTCAACACGATCGTCATGGACGCGAATCATGGCTGACAGAAGCAGAAGGCAGGGGGTAGGATAGTCTTGGATTGAAAGGAGGGTGCGGCGATGCTTCCTCTGATAAAGACGGGATGTTCTGTAACCAGGTTGCTACTGATTGTCGGCACAATCAGTTTAGTTATCGCTTCGACTCCCAGCCCCGCGGAGCAAGCGGCGGAGGTTCCTGAGCGTGATTCACTGAAGGGGCTAGTCGGCATGGAAGTCCTCGTTGAGCCATTAAATATCGAGATTGAAGACCTTGGGCTGCACTCGTTGAAGCTCCAAAGCGATATCAGGCAGCGGCTTCAGAAGGCCGGGATAAAGGTGCTGACTGAACGTGAGCGACTCGCAACGCCGACTGCGGCTATGCTGGCGGTCCGGGTCGATGCCCTCCACGATCGAATTAGCCGATATTTTTACTCCATTGACCTTTTTCTGACACAACGGGTTCGACTGGAGGGCAAGGTCGCGTCTGAACCCTCCGCAGTGACGTGGATGAAGCTGGGGCCAATTGGAATCATCGCAGACGATAACATCAAGCATCTCGAAGATCAGGTGCTTCGCAGGGTGGATCAATTCATAAAAGACTATCTTGCGGTGAATCCCGATAGGAGAGGGAGCGATCATCTACGGAAGCCCTGACCGTCCATGCGGCGCATGATCGTGACGCTGTCAAGGGCAACAAGCTACGTTCCACTCGACGCTATGTGCAAATGCGAAACTCGTTCCTCCTTGCGCGGCTCGTCGTCAGTTCTCCATCTCCCACACTTGCGTAGGCTGAAGGATTACTGCTAAGGAACAGACCTGTAGAGATAAAGGGAGAGGGGAAACGACGCGTGCCAAACACCCGGCCGAATCGAATGCCGCACTGGTATCAAGCGTTTCGAGCCATCGATCGAACCTGTCGCAAAACCAGGCAGCGCCTTGCGAGATATCATGTCCTCATCACGGCCGGATGGGGGTATGCGGTGCTCCTTGTCATTTTGCCGCTGGTGTTTTTCATCGGTCTGCTTATTCATCGAACGCATACGAACTACTACTTGCTGACGGGACCCAAGGGCAGCAGTCGTGATGCCGTCGGCATGCTCATGGCCGAGGCGTTGAATCAAACGACCCCGCTGGAACGATTCCTCCATTTGAACGTGGTGCCGGACTATGTGGTGCTGGAGTCCTGCGGTTCGCTCGACAATCTCTACTACCTCAATCGCGGCCTCGCGCAGTTGGCTCTCGTGCACGACGGCCTGCCTCTCAACGCCGCGTCCGACCCGAGTTGTCCGCTTCCGCTTACGGCCCCACGTTTCAAGGATACGCATCTGGAGATGCGCGTCCGCGCGATGTTTCCGCTCTTTAGCGCGCCGCTGCACGTCGTCGCCCGGCGTGACCTGCAGCTCAGCGATCTGACAGACCTGCGCCCCACCATGAAGATCTATCTCGGCTCTCCCGGCAGCGCCAGTGCGTATATCGCGCATAATCTCCTGTCCCAATCGGGGCTGGCGATCACGCCCCACAGCACTCAGCTGACTTACGAGCAGAGTCTTCAGCAGCTGCGTAGCGGCCAGCTCGATGTCGGGTTTTTCGTGACCGGCCTGAACGATCAGAGCCTCCAGCGCCTCATGCAGACTGGACGTTTCACGCTCCTCTCGCTTAGCCAGGCGTCGGGTCTCCACATGCATTTCCCGTATCTTCACACGGTCACGATTCCCGGTGGCACCTATGAAGGGGTTCCCCATGAAACCGTGACGGTGGGTGCCATGACGATCCTTGCGGCCTCTGCCGACCTTACCGACTCCGAAGTCTACAAAGTTGCCAGTAAACTCTCGCAGCACCTGCATGACATCATGCGCGATGTCCCGATGAATGTCGCCAATGCCGTCGACACCGATCCGTCAAAAGACCTGTACTATCCGTTGCATGATGGCGCCGTTCGATTCTTCGATCACGATCCTCCGTTCATGTTCGATACCCGTATCCTGGCAGGCATCGGCACGTATCTGTCCCTGCTTTATGCCGCGTATGGGGCGTCATCGCAGTATCTCCGTAAATATCGCTTGCAGCGCGTGCTCCAGGCGGTCGATCGCGCGGTATGGTTCAGCGGCATCGCCGGGTACAAGCCTAACCAGCCACGCTATCAATCCCATCTCCGTCGTGTGATGAAGCCTGCATTGCATGCTCTGCGTCACCACACCATCAGCTACGAAGATTTTCAGCGAATCATCGAATATGTGAAAGGTCACTCCTAGAGGGAAACGGGTCGAATATAAGAGAAAGCCGGGTGGGGATGAAAGAAATCAGCGAGTGCGCACGATACGTGTGGATCATCGCTCGCCTTAGGGTCTCTGTTCCTCGGAAGGGGTTTCTCCCTGTAACGTCTGCTGCACGGCATCGAGTAATTCCGGTATTGTAAAGGGTTTTTTCATCGTTCGATGCGCGCCCAGGAGCTTGGCTGCACCAAGAAAGTCACGCTGTCCTAAGCCGCCGGTAAAGACGATAATTTTTACAGTGGGTGATTCACGGTGCAATGTCATCGTGACCTCCAGGCCATCTCTGCCGGGCATGAACAGATCCGTGATCACGAGAGCGGTGGGAGCCTGTCGGAACTGGCGGAGCCCTTCCTGGCCATTAGGCGCCTCGGTGACCAGGTACCCAGCCTCTTCCAGCACCTTCCGAAGGAAGGCGCGGACCTGCCCGTCGTCGTCAATGATGAGAATAGAGCGAAGATTCACGTTGATGTCTTGCAAGATGTCGTGGCCGCTTCGCTAGCGATGGAATCCCTCGCTACGTCGAAGGGTCGGTGTAGATGAGCAGGCGTTTCAGAGAATCACCCAGGAGGTGCAGCGAGAATTCTTTCTCAACATACTCAGTCACCCCAAGCGCACGGATCTGTTGCTCCATTTCAGGTGTCCCGGCCCCCGTCAAAATGATCACCGGCTGCAGGGGATTGAGGGTGCGGACCTCTTGTAAGACCGTGAGTCCGTCCATCCCTGGCATTTTCAGATCGAGCACCACGACATCTGGACGTTCCCGACGAAAGGTCTCCAGGCCCTTCCTGCCATTCTCAGCAAGCACCACGTCATATCCTTTCCGACTGAGAAGCGTATCAAGAAGGTCACGAATGCCCTGTTCGTCATCAATTACCAGAATTTTGGCCATGAATTTCCCGGAGTAAAACGGCACGCGCACCATAACGTAAACAAGGGCTTTAGAGGACCTGGCGGGTCAGCCAGCTCGGAATTACGTAGGGGGCCTAGTCCTGGATCAGTCCAAACGATAGTCAGTTGACAGGGCTCCTGACAAAAAGTAGCCTGCCGGGATTTCACGTGGCACCATGTCGCCTGGTTATACAGTCTGACGTGATTGGCATTGCCACCACACTCCATGGCCATTTTAAGACGGCTCTTGCGAGGCTGCACACCATGACTAAAGATTCAAAAGTATATGACTGACCCAGTACACGAGAGATCGGGCTACGAGGGGCCGGCGATCTTTTCATATGGGTTCAGACCGTTTTTCCTCGGTGCGGCGCTGTTTGCAGCGGTAGCGGTTCCTGTCTGGATCCTACTGCTCACTGGAGTCGTTGACTCGCGTGTCCTTTCTGCTGCTCGGGAGTGGCATGTGCATGAGATGATCTTCGGCTTTCTGCCTGCGGTCATCACCGGGTTCCTGCTCACGGCAATTCCAAACTGGACCGACCGTCCGCCGATCAGAGGGCGTGAGCTGATGCTGTTGTGGAGCGTATGGTTGGCCGGTCGCCTGGTCATGGCCATTCCCTGTCTCACGCCCCTCCTGTCCGCCACGGTTGAAGGAGCCTTTCTTGTTCTTGTGGCTGGGCTGGTCTGGCGAGAAATTGCAGCAGGGAAGAGCTGGTCCCATGCGCCGATGGGCGTGCTGATCAGTCTGTATGCCGGCGCCAACATTTTGTTCCACGGGCTGGCTCTGAGCGGTGCGGAAACGGATCTGTCCGAACGGATGGCTCTCGCTCTGGTCATGCTGCTGCTGGCGCTCATCGGCGGACGCGTGACGTCCAACTTTACTCGCGACTTCCTGGCCGAACAGGGCATGACCGAGCAGCCTGCGCAATTTTCCCGTGTCGATGGCCTGTCGGTTGTGCTTGTGGGAATCGCTGCCGGCGCATGGATTGTTCAGCCGCAGGCCATCACGACGGGCTGGATGTTAGTGGGTGCCGGGTTAGCCAATCTCGGCCGCTTGTTGCGTTGGCATGGCTGGGTCGCCTGGCGTGAGCCATTGGTGGTGATCCTGCATGTGGGTTACGGGTGGCTGGCACTGACGCTGGTCGCACTCGGAGGCGCGATTCTCGGGGTGAGTCTGCCGACAACGGAAGCCCTCCACGCTCTCACCACCGGCGCAGTGGGTGTGATGACGTTGGCGGTCATGACCCGCGCCAGCCTGGGCCATACGGGACGCCCCCGGCACGCTGGTCCTATGACTGTCTGTATCTATATATTGGCGAATTTGGGTGCGATGCTACGGGTATTCGGGCCGTCCACTGATTTTTCGACGAATCTCGTTCTTGGGCTGGCTGCGATGTGCTGGAGCGGCGCCTATCTCCTGTTCGCCCTGGTCTATGGCCCGTTCCTCCTTTGTCCGAGTGTCGACGAATGACGGAGTGGTCCACTCGAGGTTGAGGTCAAGGTTGAGGTTGAGCGAAGATTCGACCGGAATCATCTAAGCCTGAACCTCAACCTTCCGCTCATGATAGCGGACTTTTTCAGAATCCTGCTTAGAGAACGGCATATGTCAAAGATAGATTTTACGCAAACACTCGCTTCGGGCCTCGGGGCCTATAATACGAATGTCGGACAATGGTGGGTGCATAAAACGAGGAATGCGGCTCATGCGGCAGCCTATGTGAATATTGCGGACCATGTGGCCCGGAACGCGCGGGGGAAAGGCGGGCTGCTCATCGATTACGGATGTGGCCCTGGTCATCTCATGAGGCGGCTCGTCGATGTGCTTCCAACCTGGATGTTCCTCGGTATCGACGGCTCGAAGGTCATGCTCCGTGGCGCAGAGACGTGGGCCCGCACGAAGCGGAAAAGCCGTGCCGCATCTATTGAATTCCGCCTGGCAAAGCTGCCTGACTTTTCCGTCACCACACCGAAGGCGGACCTCATCGTCTTCAGCTTCCCGAATATCGTGTCCGTGGCCCGCGAGCGTCGTGCGTTTGAGGAGATCTTTCAAAAAGATCGGGCCTTCGCCGGGTTCTTAGCCATGAAACAGGAGCGGGGGGAGGACGTCGAAGCTCTCTACGATTCATTGTTCATGAGCAGAGTGGTGGCGAGGAATCTGCACTTCTTGCTTAAGAAAGAGGGTCTGTGCGTGCGCGTGGATTACAGTCAAGGCGCGAGAGAGGAGTTGGGCCAGTTCGACCAGTTGTCTACGTTGTTCGAAGAAGGGTCGCTGAGTGCGAAACAGTCTCGCCTGAAGCCACAGAAGTTCTTTGAACTCATCTATTCAGAGTACTATCCGTCGGCGGTCATTCGGGATGTGTATGACCAGACGAAGGATAAAGATTTTCTTGAGGGCGGGTATTTAGTCAGCCTGCTCCAGGCAATCTAGGAAGGGGAAGCTGAGTCAAGCGCCGTTCGTAATGAACGACTGACGGTCAGTTGACAGGGTTGCTGACAAAAAAGTAGCCTGGCACCGTTTCCCGTTCCATATCTACCTCGCAGGACATCGCATGATTGAGCCTGAGATCGCCAAACCGGATACCGGAGAACTGATTCGGAAGCTGCACGAGCGGCCACAGATGCCCCTGGCGGAATGGTTGCGAGCCCCTGCGCATGTCCATTACGAAGCGTTTCGCATGACCGATCCACCGGTGCAGCGGCCGACGAGTCGTGACGAGTTCAGGTCCCTGCTGGAGGCCTTCAAGATCGCCGCGGATGCGATGGTCATTCATGACGCGTTTGGCTATGGTGTCACGACGGCGGCGACCGGCGATCGACTGATCGTGATCTGGCAAGCGCATACCGAGTACTACAGTTATCAAATGTGGCATATTCCCTTCGACCAGGCCGCAGGGGTGGCCTTCGGCCCGATGACCTTTCCGGACTATCGGTTTCCGGTCACGCCGCTCGGTGCGGAGGTATGCCGCCTGGATATCGTGCTAACGGCTGAGCCGTTGCCTGCGAGCGAGGCGTTGCGCCTGCAGTTTCCCGGCCCGGTCATGTATGGCAGCCGGATCCTCGATGAGGAGACCGCGTTGGTGACCAGCTTCACGCCTGACGAATATGGACGGGAGCACTATTGGGTGAGTGTGGGATCAGCCAGGTCCTGCAGGTCTCACCTGAAAGACATCGTCGATGCCATTGTCCGGATCGAAACCTATTACCACTTGCTGCTCATGCAGAAGCCGTTGTTTTCGGCATCCATTGACCAGGCCTACAAGTTCGAGCAGGTACATTTGAAGCAACGGGAAATCATTACCGGACATATCATCGGCCATGCAGATTCCCACACTCTCCAACGTTGGCTCAATGGACTCACGCACGACTTGTTAAAAACCACCCGCCTGGCCGGCAAGCTGCACTTCGAGTTGTCTGCTTCTGTGCCCTACGACAAGATCGTGCATCGAACGCTGGCGTCACTCGATGAACGGATACTCCCCCAGTATCGCCCGCTGTCCGACTATGTCCTCAGCGGGATCACCGGGTTGGCGGAGGGCTACCAACAGCTTTTGAAGCGGGTGGATACGCTCCGTACCGGGTCTGAAGGCATCATTTCCATCATTCGTGCACGCATCGATCTGACGATTCAATCTCAGAATCTGGCCCTTCTGGCCAGTGTCGACAAGACGACCAAGAGCCAGGTCATCCTCCAGCATACGGTCGAAGGTTTGTCGGTCATTGTGATTGCCTACTATCTCAGTGGACTTCTCGGCTATATCCTCAAGGGATTTCAGGAGATGGGGTGGCTTCGCAACGCGAACATCGTTGCCGCCTTGTTCGTACCGTTCGGGATCGGTCTCGCATTTGCGATTACCAACTTCAGTCGAAAACGCCTCCACAAGAAACTCTCCGTCGAACCCACGCCTTTGACATCCGAGAAGCCTCAGGCGTAGCCGAGCCCGTGGGCATGTGGATCGTTGCGTGATCGCGTTCCTCAGTCTTGTCTTGTTGAGTGAGCCTATGCGGTCACCTATCAGTGGTGGATCGGTCTGATACGCCGCTATTTTCCTGCCAACGATTACACCAAAGCTGCGGTCGGCGAAGAAATCATTTCATGTGGGCCTGGATTTCTCATATAGTATGACCGGATAGGGGATGGAGTCCCCCGAATAACCGCCCTGGTGGGCTGATGACTCCTACGCCACGGGTCGTGGCCGCGGAGTGGTCATGTGCGAGGTGACAACCGCTGTACGCGGTTTGTTTATGCCAGGCACCCTGGCCTCGAACGGTTCGTTAAGGAGGACTCCACATGGAACAACTGTTTACGATCGCATCCCTCTGGCTCGCGCTCGCCGTCGTTTCCGCTCTGATCGCCTATCATATCCGCATCTCCATCGCGTTGGTGGAAATCTGTGTGGGAGTGGCCACCGCCGCCGTTCTTGCATGGCTTGGGTATGCCGACTTCCTCGGCGTCAATCAGGAATGGATTCGTTTTCTGGCTGCGACCGGCGCGGTCTTTCTGACGTTTCTCGCAGGGGCTGAACTCGATCCCGATGTGCTCCGCACGAAATTGACGGAGGTCACGGTGGTCGGGTTGGTGAGCTTTGCCGCGCCGTTTCTCGGCTGCGCCGCGGTGGCCTACTATTTACTCGGGTGGAGTGCCCAGGCAAGTTGGCTCTGCGGCGTCGCGCTGTCGACGACCTCCATGGCAGTGGTGTATGCAGTCATGTTGGAAACCGGATTCAACAAAACCGATTTTGGCAAGGGCATCTTGGGCGCCTGTTTCATTACCGATCTGGGAACGGTCATTGCCCTGGGTCTGTTGTTTTCGCCCTTCACCTATAAGACGGTGGTATTCATCATCGTCACCGCTGTCGTGTTAGGGTCGCTCCCCAAAGTCACCCATTGGATCACTATGGCGTATGCGCACCGGACCGCTGCGATCCGAACGAAGTGGGTCATGCTGATCCTGTTTGGGTTAGGCGCGCTGGCCTTGTGGTCCGGCAGCGAGGCGGTCCTTCCCGCCTACATTGCCGGCATGGTATTAGCGGGCAGTGCGGCGAGAGATGCGCAGTGGATTCGACGCCTGCGGACATTGACGGTCGGATTTCTGACGCCCTTCTATTTTCTTCGAGCCGGGACGCTGGTGTCGTTGCCTGCCTTGTTGGCCGCCCCGCTCGTCTTCGTCACGCTCCTGGTTGGGAAGGTTATTTCTAAAATATTCGGTCTCTATCCCGTCATCGCACTCTTTCGGCATAATCGGAATGAACGGTGGTATTACACCCTCATGATGTCGACAGGGCTCACGTTCGGCACGATCTCGTCCCTCTTCGGCCTCTCGCATGGGATTGTATCCCAGGAGCAGTATTCGTTCTTGGTGGCGGCGGTCATCGCGAGCGCGGTGGTGCCGACGGTGATGGCAGGGGCTATGTTTCTTCCCCGGCATCTCTTGCAGGAGCCGGGCCGGCCTGTGCAAGCCAAGCCGCGCGTCAACGGTTTGAGCGACGAAGGGTGAGATGATGGTCTGTGCATCATGCCGGTCATTTCTTGACGTGGTACTGTCGTCTGGATAGGCTGCTGTCATGGCTTGTGAGTCGGAGATGACGTTTCAAAGCGAGTCTGCCAATGTCTGTCATCTCTCAATGAGGTAGGTGCCCATGATTTTTGTCACCGGCGGTGCTGGCTATATCGGTTCACATACCTGCGTGGAACTGCTCGACGCAGGTAGTGATGTCACGGTCTTCGATAATTTTTCGAATAGCCACCCTGAGGCGCTTGCGCGGGTTGAGCGTCTCACGGGAAAAAAGGTGCGTCTGGTGCGAGGCGACATTCGCAACCATGCGGCATTGGCGACGGCTTTGCGCGAGAGCGGAGCCGCTGCGGTGATTCATTTCGCCGGTCTCAAGGCAGTGGGGGAGTCGGTGTCACAGCCGCTGGCCTACTACGACAACAATGTGGTCGGTACTCTGCGCCTGCTGGAGGCGATGGGCGAGTGCGGGGTAAAAACCATGGTGTTCAGTTCCTCCTGCACCGTCTATGGCGACCCGATCCGGCTGCCGCTCACCGAGGATCATCCGCTGTCCGCCACCAATCCCTATGGCCGCACGAAGCTGATGATCGAAGAGATCCTGCGCGATCTGCATCGGAGCGATACCTCATGGCGATTCGGGATTCTACGTTATTTCAATCCCGTGGGTGCTCATGCCAGCGGCTCGATCGGGGAGGATCCGCAGGGCATTCCTAATAATTTGTTGCCCGTCGTGGGCCAGGTGGCAGTGGGACGACGAGACTGTCTCAATGTGTGGGGCAATGATTACCCTACTGCGGATGGGACCGGGGTGCGGGATTATATCCATGTGGTGGATCTGGCTATCGGGCATCTGAAAGCCTTGAAGGCACTGGAACGGTCACAAGAACGGGCCGAGTGTTTAACCGTGAATCTGGGCACTGGTACAGGGTACAGCGTGCTGGATATCGTGCGGGCATTTGAGCAGGCCAGCGGGCGGTCAGTTCCTTATAAGATTGCGCCTCGGCGGCCCGGCGACATTGCTGCGTGCTACGCTGACCCGCAACGCGCGTTTGAGTCGTTGGGGTGGCGGGCGGAGCGTGGCCTTGGCGCAATGTGCGCCGATGCCTGGCGATGGCAAAGTGCAAATCCTGACGGCTACAAGAAATGATTCACAACAATCGGCGCAGAGTCGCCGACGGTCACCATGAATCGTACAAGCTTTGGCATGAAGCGGATGTAGTGCGAATCCTGATGAAGTTCAGGCATCTTGCAGCGTCGTCTCAACATGGGTCGGTCTCCTGGCGTGCCGGACTTCGCTTCAGTCGTTCACTCACCAATTCGAAAGCCATAGAGCAAGCTTGACGCCGTCCTCACTCCTGTGCTGTGGTCTCCCATGATGTTTTCCTTCGATGGCTGTATTGTCAAGCCGAGCGGTTGAGCGCTCTGTCGGTCATACGGATGTCTCTTTGGTATGATTCAGCCCGATATCCCGAACAACACGCTGCTGCGCCGGCGCCGAACTGTCTGGCTCGCTCTGTCCATGACGATTGTCATGGACACGATCGTTCAACTTTGCTGGAAATCCGCCGTCGGACAGGTTCCGGACACCATCGGTCTCTGGCACAGCGTCCTC
>Ga0070699_100001899_pt1 | contig 18859 bp, 21 predicted proteins | sample KBSK1503metaG_FD_65473 | JGI IMG/M metagenome (GOLD analysis project Ga0070699, IMG submission 65473) | Corn, switchgrass and miscanthus rhizosphere microbial communities from Kellogg Biological Station, Michigan, USA - KBS K1-50-3 metaG | ecosystem: Host-associated > Plants > Roots >... | reverse complement strand
CGCCGCGGGTGGTGATGCTGGGCTACGGCTACTGGCGGCGAACCTTCGCCGGCGACAGCGGAATCCTCGGTCAGACGCTGTTGTTGAACGGCGAGCGCTTCGCCATCGTCGGGGTGCTCCCGCGGTTCTTTCCCCTCCCGGTGCGCGACGTCGACGTTGTGGTCCCGCTCGACCCCGACAGCGATCCCCTTCGCAATGCCCGCGGCTCAGTGAATTTCATTCGCATGGTCGGGCGGCTGACGTCGTCAGCGACGGCCGCGACCGCCGATCGAGAGCTGAACGGAGTGGCCGCGCGCCTGCGGCAGGAGTTCCCCACGGAGTATGCCGCGAAAGTCGGCGTGCGGGTCACGCCGTTGCAGGAGTATCTCGCCACAACGCTACGGCCCACCCTGGTCATCCTCCTGGCGTGCGTGTCGCTCATGGTTGCCGTCGCGCTGGCCAACGTGCTTAACCTGCTTCTGGCGCGCGCGGTTGGACGGCAGGGCGAGACCGCGGTCCGCCTCGCCCTGGGTGCCTCGGCCCCGAGGATCGCTCTGCAGTTGCTCGGCGAGGGCGCTTTGCTCGCTGTGATGGCGGGCATTGTTGGCACAGCGCTGGCCCATCTGGCGATAACCTCCGCGGCGGCGCATCTCACCACCATCGCGCCGCGCATCGAAGAAGCGCGACTCGGCCTCCCGGTTCTGGCCCTCGTGTTCACGGTATGTGCCGCCGCGGTGCTGCTGTTCAGCCTGGTACCGATCCTGATTGCGCGGACGGCCTCGCCGGCGACCGCCCTCCGCGCCGCGGGGCGCTCGGGTGGCGTATCTCCGGCCCAGGCGCGGCTGCGTTCCTCGTTTGTCGTGGCGGAGGTGGCGCTGGCCTTGATCATCACCTCGGCGACGGCGGCGCTGCTCCAGAGCCTCATCAGCCTTGAGCGCGTGGAGCTGGGATATCGCCCTGACTCGGTGTTCGTGGCGCGGCTCTCACTGCCCCCGAAACGCTACCAGACGCCAACTGACCTTTCACGGTTCTCCATGGCGATGGCAGCGGCGCTCGCCGGCGCGCCCGGGGTGACGGCGGCCGGCGGGTCCTCCATTGCGCCGCTGAGCGGGGTGCAGGCGGCCGTCCCCTTCGCGCCGGCGCAGGATCCGCCCCCACTGCGGCGCGATTGGCCGGCGGCCACCTATCGGGCGGTGTCGTCCGGGTACCTCGCCGCCGTGGGCGCGCGGCTGATTGATGGGCGTATGATCGCGGAGCAGGACGACGCTGCGGCGCCTCCCGTCGCAGTCGTGAATCGGACGCTGGCGAAGCGGTACTTCGCCGGAACCGGTGCGGTCGGACGGGAACTGCTGATCGACGACAACAATACCGGCCCGCGGGTGGTGACGATTGTGGGCGTGGTTGACGACTTGCGCGAGGTCGATTTGGACGGACCGGTGCGGCCCGACTTGTACATTGCGCTTCGCCAAATCCACCCTGACGCGGCCTCGTTGGTCGCGGCTACCCAGTTCTGGGCCGTCCGCCTGCGGAGCGATCCGGGCACATTCGGGCCGAGTTTCCTTCGAACCTTGCGGGAGGTGGATCCGGCAGTGGCGACTGCCGGTCTGACCGACTTACGGGCCTACGTTGACGCCGCGATCGCGCCCCGGCGGTTCAGCGTGGGATTGCTGGTCGCCTTCACCCTGATCGCCCTGCTGCTCACGACGCTGGGCGTGTACGGCATCGCGGCCTACACCGTGGAGCAAAGGCGGCACGAGATCGGCGTTCGGATGGCCTTGGGCGCGACGCCCCACAGCATCGTCAGGCTGATGCTTGGGCGCACGTTGCGTCTCGCGGGCCTCGGGATTGGCGTGGGGTTGGTGGGGGCCTATCTCACCGCCGGCTTCATGTCGCGCCTCATGTTCGGCGTCTCGCCCGGGAACCCGGCCCTCCTCACCGCCGTCAGCGCGATACTTCTCTCTACCGCTCTCGCGGCGAGCTGGCTGCCAGGAAGGCGCGCGGCCCGCATCGACAGCCTCCGGGCATTGTCCGCCGAATAGCGCGAGCAGCTACCGACCGCAGAGGCATTCGTGGTCATCAGGTGGCGCTTGAACGACGCCGCCCGGCGCCCTTTCGACGGCGAGTCGTCTTCTCCTTTGTCGCCACGTCTTTCGGGGCCTGGCAACGCCACGCCTCAGTAATGATCGGCTTGAGTTCTCGCGCGGTCACGGCGGGCAGGCGGACCAGGATAGCAGGAAACCCGTCGTAGTGCGGCTCGGTGAAGAACTTCGCCGGGTTCAGGGTGAGCATGAAGTCCTTATCAACCAGGCTCGCGACCCTGACTGCGATGACCTTTGGCTGCGGCACCCGGGGCTTCTTGGGCGCGACGCGCTCCATCCAGACCCAGACGAACCCTTTGAGCTTCCCTTTGTTGCGAACGGAGAAGGCGAAATGGTTGGGCGTCTCCTCGGTCCCTGGTAACGATAGAGCGATACGGCGGACCTCAGCCTGACTTGCCATGAGAATCACCTCAGCATTGCGGTTACCGCCCGGCTCACGTGAATGCGGGTCGCGTCGAGCAGCGGCGCCGCACAGTCCGTGTCTCGCAACAGCAAAGGCAATTCGGTACCGGCCAGAAGCACCCCTTCCGCCCCACCTCGTTTCAGACGCTCGATAATAGCCAGGAACCGCTCACGAGTCGACGGCAGGAACTCGCCTGGGATGAGCTCCTTCATGTACTTCTCGTGAACATATGCCTGGTCGCCAGCGGACGGAGCGAGGACCGCGATGCCGCGTTGGGCAAACACTTCAGGATAGAATCGGCCTCGCATGGTAAACTGGGTCCCCAGCAATCCCACGGTTCTGAGGCCCAACTCAGCCGCGGCGTCGCTGGCCGCCTCCACGATGCTAAGCAGCGGAATCGCGCTCTGCCGGGACAGCTCTGGAAAGACCAGGTGCGGTGTGTTCGAGGCCAGCAGGCCCACCTCGGCTCCGGCCCGGGCCAGCCGATCGACTTCCCAGAGCAGCCAATCCGTCAGCTCCTCGAGTCGATTGGCGGCGACCAACTGCAGTAGCCTTGTGACATCAATGCTGTTGATCAGAATGGAGGGATAACTTCCATCCTGCTTTTGCTCACGATATGCCGCGATGATCAACCGGTAGTAGTCCACGGTTGAGCCGGGTGCGATCCCGCCAATGATCCCGAGCGTTCTCATACCGTGCTCAATCTGCCGGGTCGAGACAGCTGAATCCCGAGGTAAATCGCCAGGACGAGCAGCAGCGGAGCGGTACCCACGCCAGGGGTGTACTTGCCCTGGAGCAGAGTCCAGAGCGGGTGGCCGATCCCGTTGATGGTTTCCACCGTCACCCAAGCCCACGCCAGCGGCACAGCACTCGGCCACCCTCGACGGACCGGCCAGGCCCAGCAGCAGAGGCCGAAGGCCACAAGCGCCACATTCGCCAGCACGAAGCCGCGCTCGAGGTCGGTGGAGATCAAGCCACTCACCAGACGGGCCGGCGGAAACGATTCCCAGAGCCGACCCACATACTCCTCCGCCGAGTGCGCCGACTGGGCTAGGACGAGCGCAAGAAATGCCTTCTGGAATCGGTTCATGAGTGAGGTCTTAGGCGGCCGGTGCTGCTCCCACGGAAAGCTCGGCCGGGCTTTCATGGACTGCCACGAGCAACACGCCGGTTGCATAGACCAGGAGGTCAGGGCGCCACTCGCCCCGTGCCGCGTGGAGCAGCACTGCCAGCACAATCGTCAGAAGCAGGAGCATCGCTCCCAGCCGTAGCGTCCGCGGCAGAAGGAAAGCGAGCGCACCCAGCGCTTCGATTGATCCAATCACCCGAGCGTGGAGGTCCGCCCCCGCGTGGAGCACCGTATGCACGCTCCCCCACAGCAGCGCGAGCCCGAGCACCAGGTGAAAGGCGGTGAAGGCTCGCCGGAGTTGCGTCTGGTGAGACATACCAGCCCCCGAATGGTGAAGCGTGATTGGGGCCCTGAGTGGCTAGGCCCCCGCCCGCGAGGTTCCACCTGGCCGCCGGGCGACAGCCAGGAGATGGGCGCTGCTGCCGAGCCCTGCCGGAGCCGTTTCCAGCATTCGGGCCATATCCAGCAGTGCGGCGCGCCGCTGAGCGTGCGCCATACGCTCTGCCACGTCCGACAGGATCCAGCCGGGGCCTTCCAGCCCGTACACCCCGTTCAAGGCGAGGCCTGCGGTCTGGACCTCGTCCGCCAACTCCTCGGGACGATGAAAGTACGCCGTCGTGAAGTAGTCCAGCCGGTCAGTCGGATTACGGTGTTGACCGTCTCGGAGATCCTGCTCTACGATCAGGGTGAACCGGGGATCCTGGAGGAGATCGCGCGCTAGACCATCCAAAGCAGATGCCCACCGGGAGATGGCGGCGGCGAACAGCCAGCCGCCCGGCTTGAGCACGCGAGCCGCCTCACGCAGCGACCGGGCCCGATCCTGGGCGTTGGTCAGGTGATACAGCGGCCCGAGGAGGAGGATCACGTCGGCGGTACTATCGGGCAGATCCAAGGCACGCGCGTCGCCGATTCGGCAGGAGGCCAGCTGCCGCGGTGCGGCCGCGCTGCGACGTTGCGCCTCCGCGAGAAGCCGCGCTACCGGCTCGATCAGATGTACCGCATAGCCGGCCTCGGCGAGCCAGAGAGCATAGGCGCCCGCAGCGCCACCCACGTCGAGGACGGTTGCGGGCGGCGGCGGAGCAAAGCGCTGAATCAACTCCCGAGTGCGCACCTCCTCGAGCTCGAACGGCCCCTGCTTGAGCCGAGCTTCCTCCGGTGTTCGATGATAGTACTCCTGGATGACCGGATCGAAGCCCTTGGGGGAAGTCTCGGCCATGCGTGACACTCCTGCGGCGCTGCCTTCGCTAGCCGGCTATGCGGTACTCGCTCTGCACCATCCCGCTGGGGAACACCCGGGTCGTAACGTGCTCCAGCCGGACATCATGTGACAGCGGCCCAAACAGCGGAATGCCGCTGCCGAGGAGCACCGGAATGCGGGTGATGATGACCCGCTGAATCAGGCCTGCCTTCAGGAATCCTTGGATGGTAATTCCCCCATCCACGTAGAGATGGGTCATCCCCCGTGCGCCAAGTCGGGTCACGATCTCGAGCGGGCTACCGGTCATGAAGTCACAGACCGCGCCTGCCGGCGCCCTTAACGCGGAGGGGTTCGTGCTCAGCACCACCACCCGCTTGGTCCCGTAAGGCCAGGTCTCGAACGAGAGTACCGTCTCAAAGGTCTTGCGGCCGATCACAATAGCGTCCACGGTGGCGATGAACTCATCGTAGCCATGAGGCTCACCACCATCGGCTGGGAGCCAGTCCAACGCACCGTCCGCCCGTGCGATAAAACCATCGAGGCTGGTGGCGATGAATACCGATGCCTTCATATCAACCCTCGATCCAGCCGCGCAGCACATCCCTATTGCGCTGACAGCACGGCGGCATCCGTCAGGTACGGATCATTGAAATGAGCGACCTCGCCCGCCTTCTTTCCGGGGATCAAGAACAACCGGGCGGACAATGGCTTGTGAAGCTTCGCGGAAAGGGCCGCAACGTCCAGGATCATCCGGGCCACCACTTCTACTGGAGTGTCGCCCGGAATCGGCACGACGTCGAGTCCGGTTCCACAGACGCTCGAGTATAGCAGAAGGTCCCGCACTCCATAACGCCCTTCAGTGGCACGTTTCGCGAGCACCGGGTCTTCCAACACCGGCAGCATCAGACCGGCATAACCGCAGGTCCGAACCCGCAGCGATTTGAGCGCGCTGGTTACTGTCGCGCAGGCATCGAGCGTGGAGGCGTTGCCGAACGGCACCTCCGTCAGTGCCTCGATCGCTGCGCCGATGCTGCGGTCCTTGCCCGGTGCGGGTGACGGATCGATGCCGAGATACACGAGCCCCTCACGGCGGGAGATGGCCGCGGCGATTCGCTCGACCGGAGCGAGCGCGGCCTCCAGCCGGTGTTTCAGGCGAGTGCTGGCATCGGGCGCATCCCCGTGCTCCGCAAAGGCCAGCTCCACCAGCGACGCAGACTCCAGCCCCAGGGCGAGCGTGTTGGGACCCTGATGGTAGGCTGCGGGAAAGAACGGAGTGCCCGGCGGAATATTCGCCACCGCGGCAAAACGGAAGTTCCCCAGCCCATCAGGGGTAGTGCGAGAGGTCGCGACCATCGTTTGTGCGGCCACCGTCGCGGCTCGAGGCGCAATGCCTCCCTCAGGAGTGGCTACAGCGACCGTGAGATTCAGGTTCTTGGTCGTCCGAAGCAGCTCGGCAGCCCACGCGCTCAGGTGAGGTGCAGGGTTGTCGGCCAACAGCACCGGGCCGATACTCACGCGGACATCGTGGGCCGCGGCAAGCCTGTCCAGCGCTTGCAGCTGGGGCAGCGCAGCTTCCCGGGCCCGATCGTCCACCTCTGCCATCAGCGGCGGAGTCGCGATCCTCAGCGTCTGGATCTCGTAGTTGTCGGCCTCAAAGATCCTCTGGGCGCGCCCGAGCAGCGCGATGGCGGCTTCGACCTGCGCGAGGTCGGTGGGATTGGAAAGGCCGACGCCCGCTGTGATCGTACGGATCCGGAGCGAGCGCGTCGGCGCCAATGCCTTGATGCGTCGCGGGACCGTATCGACCCCAACGAACGGAAGCACCGTCGAGGCCGCCAGCAGGCTCAGAAAGTTCCTACGCGAAGGCGGTGGCATCTACCCTGTTCACCCGGCCGCGGGCACCGCCACACGGAACTCGGTTCGCCCGGGCTCGGAGTCCACCTCGATCGAACCGTCGTTCTGGTCCACCAGTCGCCTGACGATGTCCAAGCCAAGCCCGGTGCCCTTGCCCACGGGCTTGGTGGTGAAGAACGGGTCGAAGATCCGGCTTCTCACCTCCGCTGGTATGCCCGGCCCGTCATCGATTACGCGTACCACCACCCTCGGTCCCTCGGCGCGAGCCGTCACCATCACCCGCCCACTGTCGCCCACCGCGTCGAGCGCGTTGTCGACCAGGTTCGCCCACACCTGGTTCAGTTCCCCACCGAGGCCGCGCACGCGCGGCAGGTCCGCAGGCACATCGACGGTCAGCGAGACAGACTTCGCACGCGCCTTGGCCGCCATCACGGCAAGCGTATCGGTGAGCCCCTTGGCGATGTCCACCGGCTCGGGCGATGCCGCCCGATCCATGTAGGTGAAGCCCTTCACGGCGCTGACCAGCTCGTGCACCCGCAACGCCGCCCGCTCGATGTCGCGTGCCAACCCGCGGACGGTGCAACCGGCGGCCACCCAGCGGAGCGAGGCACGAAGCTGATCGCCACTGACCGTCGCCGCAAGCTTGTCGAGCAGCGCGAGCGTGACGTCGGTCTCGGCGAGCGATGCTGCGAGCGCATCGTCCGCGCCGTGATCCAGCAGCCAGTTGGCCAATGCTTCCTCGCGATCCGCTCGCTCCAGCGGGGAGAGCACGCTGGTGGCCGGGGCGGCGCCACACACCGAGCGGACCCGTTCAACCAAGGCGAGCGCGCGGGCATCGAGATCAGCCGCGCCGAACGCGCGGGACGCCGCATCGGACTCGGCCAACGCCTGGGATATGAGCTGGGCACTCCGCGCGGCCGCGGACGCCGGGTTGTTCAGCTCGTGCGCCAATCCTGCCGCGAGCTTGCCGAGCGAGGCCATCTTCTCCACCTGGAGGTCGCTCACCTTGAACGCCCGTGCCCGATCCACCATCGCGTGCACCAGCTCCGCCGTCACGTGGGGACACTCGATCGGGAGCGCCGGCAGGTGTTCCCGTGCGACGCGCAGCGTGTCGGTGGGCTCCTGGATCACGGAGTTGCCGGGTGCGGCGGTGAGCCGAGAGTATGGCAGCAGCCCGGTCGCGTCACCCTCGCGCCAGTCCACGGCCTTACGCCAGATGCCGCCCTGATCGGTCAGGTGCGAAATATGTCCTTTGAGGATGATGTGCAGCGCCTCCACCGGCTCGCCCTTTCGCGCGATCATGAGGCCGGCCTCGTAGTGCTCGAGCGTACCGTGCGCGATAAGCCACTCCAGCTCAGCGCGCGGCGCCTTCCCGATCGCCCGGTGTGCCATCAGGCGCGCGAGGAGGTCGGCGTCCTCTCCTGTAGTCGGATAACCGGTTCGCGGATCGGTCATCGCTTAAACCGTTTGGAGATACTGGTGGATCATGCTCACCGTCGCCGAGCCCTCGCCCACCGCAGCGGCGCAGCGTTTGCCGGAGCCGTGACGGGCATCGCCGGCGCAGAAAATGCCCGGCACGTTGGTCTCGAAGAGATAGGGATCGCGCTGGGCCGTCCAGCCGGCCGGGCGATGTCCGTCGGTCATCAGATCGCGGCCGGTGAGCACGAAGCCCTGCGAGTCGCGCAGCACCAGGTTACCACATAGTTCGGTTCGGGGCGCGGTCCCAATGAAGATGAACATGGCGGCGGTTGACAGATCGCGTCGTTCCCCGCTCGCCCCGTCGACCACCGTCACTGCCTCGAGCCGCCCGTGGCCGCGCGCGGCAGCCACCCTGGTGTTCACCAGCACTTCCACGTTCGGCGTCTCGCGAATGCGATCCACCAGGTAGCTCGACATCCCGGCCTTGATGTCGGGCCCACGCACGAGCATGGTGACCTTGCGGGCATACCGGGAGAAGAACATCGCGCCCTGGCCGGCCGAGTTGGCACCGCCGACCACGATCACGTCGCAGCCGCGATAGGTGGCGGCCTCGCTGAGCGCCGCGCCGTAGTACACGCCCGCGCCCAGGAGCGGCTCGATGCCGTCGGCCGCGAGGCGCCGCACCTCCATGCCCGGGGTGATCAGGAGGGCATAGCCGGTCAGCTCCGACTTGTCGGAGAGAATCACCTTCCGGTAGGGGTCCTCCCGCCGGATCTCGATCGCCTCCTGCGGCGTGATGATCTCGGCGCCGAAGCGTCTGGCCTGGCTTGCCGCGCGGCGCGCGAGGTCGGCGCCGCTGACGCCGCTCGGGAAGCCGAGGTAATTCTCGATCTTCGAGCTGCTCCCGGCCTGACCGCCTGGCGCGCTGCGCTCGACCAGGATCGTGCGCAGCCCTTCCGACGCGCCATACACCGCGCCCGCGAGACCTGCGGGGCCTCCCCCGATGATGATCAGGTCGTAGAAAGGCTTCCGCGCGCGGGTCTGCAAGCCGATCCTCTCGGCCAGCTCGCGAATGGTGGGCTGCACCAGGGTGGTCCCGTCGGGGAAGGCCACAATGGGAACCCGTGGAGCGCCGCCGCTCGCGCCGGAGAGGAGCTCGCGGACAGTCGCCTCATCTTCCACGTCCTGCCACTGGTACGGAACCTGGTTCGCGGCGAGGAAGTCCTTCACCGCGAAACACGCCGGCGAGAGCGTCGTGCCCATCAGGATGATGCCGTCGTACACCGGCCGGGCCCGGGCGAACCACTCCGAGAGGAGGTCCTCGAGCACCGGATAGAGCCGCACTGTCGGCGGCTCCCACGGCTTGAGGAGGTAGTGGTCGAGGCCCACCTGGTTGATCGCGGTGATGGCGGTCTCGGTGTCGGCGTAGGCGGTGAGCAGCACGCGGCGGGCGTCAGGGTAGATCTTGATCGCCTCGAGCAGGAACTGGGTGCCGGTCATGTGCGGCATGCGCTCGTCGACCAGAAAGAGCGCGACCTGGTCGCCCCGCTGCAGGAGCTGGCGGGCGGCGTCGAGGGCCTGCGCGCCGGAGGACGCCTTGACCACCCGGTAGTCGGCGCGGAAATGCTGCCGGAGGTCGCGCTCGATGGCGTTCAGCACCTCGGGGTCGTCGTCGACCGTCAGCAGAATGGGTTTGCTCATGGGATGAGATGATACCGTAGGCAGCGGTCTAGACAGGTGTCCGATCCCGAGGCAGTTCGGCCGGCGGCTGCCGTGAGGCAAGGGCCCGCTCCAGGAAATCGACTCGCTCTTGCAGTTGCTCCAGCTCCTCCTGGAGTTGTGGGATAGCCGGGTCGGTGTCGGTCGTGGTTGGAGCGCGACCTTCTATTCGCTTTGCCAGCGCGCTCGCCAGCGGACCCAAGACCCTGACAAGGACCCAGCCGACTGCGACCAGGCCAGCCAGGTCAAAAGGTGAGAACTCGTGCATGATGCTCCCCTATGTTTACGCCGTCCGTCATCGGCGTGGTGGCGACTAGCTCAGTCCCCTCCGAGTCGTCGCGCCAAAGCGAGGAATCGAGGGTTGTTTCGAAGCGGCGCGAGCCTCGGATCGATTTGCATATAGGCGAGCACGGTCGAGCGTTCCTCATAGGCACGCTCGAGGTAGCGAAGCGCCTGATCGCCCTCGCCGAGGCCGGCGTGGACCAGCGCGAACCAGTAGGATGGAACGTAATGTTGGGCGGCCTCGCTGGTGAGTGTCGTGAGAATGCTCCGGGCTCGAGTCGTCTTCCCGGCGACCGCATAGGCGTGACCGAGCGACGATTTGCGGAGGAGACTGCTGCCGCTGATCGGCTCCAGAACCGCGATTGCCTCGTTCAGTCGCCCCTGTTGCTCGGCCACCAGCCCCAGCCCCCACTTGGCCAGCCCATCGGTAGAGTCGCTCTTGAGAACCTCTCGCAGCCGGCGTTCCGCCTCGTCGTACCGGCCCGCGAAATAATCGAGCAAGGCTCGGTTCGTCTGTAGGGGGAGCGATAGCGGGTCCAGTTCCACCGCTCGACCCAATTGTGCGATCGCCTCGTCGAGCCGGCGGCGCGACGCAAGAAAACGGCTGTAGGAGAAGTACGCGTCCGCGTAGTTGGGCCGCAGCTCGAGCGCGCGCCTGAACTCCTGCTCGGCGGCGCGCCAGTCCCACTCATAGTAGGCTCGGATATACGCGTTAGTCGCGTGGGCCTCAGCCAGCGTCTCGTCGAGCTTGAGGGCCTGCACCAGAGCGGCCCGGGCTTTGGGCAGCACCTCGACCGGTGCAACGTCGCTGAAGAAGGGCAGCGAGGTGTAGTAGTTGGCGAGGCCGACGTACGGCGGTGCCCAATCAGGAGCAATTCGGTCCGCCTGCTCGAACTGTTTTCGCGCCTGCTCCAACTCGCCTCGGTCCAGGTAGAAGCGACCCCGAAGGTAGGCCTCGTATGCCCGCTGATCCACCTCGCGGCGCGCGTCGAGACGGCTCCGCTCGGGGCCCTTGAGCTGGGCGCGGATCGAGCCGGTGATAGCCGTGGTGATCTCCCGTTGCAGATCGGGCAGCTCGCCGAGGCGACCCTGATAATCTCTCGAGAAGAGAAGGGTACTGTCCCGGGCCTGGAGGAATCGTACGTTCACCTGAACGGTATCGCCCGCCCGGCGAATCGAGCCCTTGACGACGGCCTGGACGCCGAGCTCGCTCGCAAGCTGGTCCAGGGACCGCGCCTTCTCCTGGGCCAGGGCTCCAGAGGAGCGGGAGATGACCTTGAGTGACCCAACCCCGGCCAGGTCGGCGGTGAGCCCCTCGGTCATCCCCTCGCCCAGATAAGAACTATCCGGGCTGCTCCCGAGATCCTCGAAGGGCAGCACCGCGACCGCGGTGACTCCGCTCGACGCAAGGGCACCAATCTCTGAACGCCGTCCTATCGACCACCAGATCGCGGTCGCCACCAACAAGACAGTCCCGAGCGCGATCAACACTCCCCGGCGTATCCGCGGCACGTTCCGGCGGGGTAGCGGGGTGGGGACAGTCGGCTGGGCCGAGGTGGTTGCCGGAGAGGCCAGCGCATCCAAGAAACCCGGGATCGAGGCGAAGCGGTCGGCGGGTAGCTTCGCCATGGCCTGCATGATTGAGCGCTCCACTGCCTGCGGCACCGTCTGGCGAACCACTCGCAGACTGGGAACTGGTTCGAGCGAGTGCCGGGCCATCACTGCGTGGGCCGACGACCCGGTGAAGGGCGGCTCGCCGATCAGCATCTCGTACAGAGTGCATGCCAGACTGTACTGATCGCTTCGACCGTCCACGGCTGCACCGGCCGCCTGCTCCGGGCTCATATACTGCGGGGTGCCGACCACGATGCCGCTCTGGGTGAGTTGCTCCGTGCCCGCGGCGCTCAGGGCCCGGGCGATGCCGAAGTCGGCGACGACGGCCTGGCCCCCGGACAACATGATGTTCTCGGGCTTGATATCCCGATGGACGACCCCGTGCTCGTGGGCATACTGCAGGGCGCTGCCGACTTCGCGGGTGATCTGGAGCGCGGCGTCGAGTGGGAGCTGCTGTTCCCGCGCGAGCCGCTGCCGGAGCGACTCGCCCTCGGCGAACGGCATCACGTAATAAAGGAAAGAACGAGGTCCCCCGCCGCGGTCGGGCTCTACCAGAGCCTGTCCCGAGTCATAGAGCGGGAGAATGTGGGGGTGCTGAAGTGCAGCGGCGATTGCGATCTCGCGGAGGAACCGCTCGCTGCCGAGGACGGCAGATAACTCGGGCCTGAGCAGCTTGACAGCGACGCGTCGGTGGTGCTTCAGATCCTCGGCGAGATAGACGACAGCCATCCCTCCGTGGCCAAGCTCCCGCTCGATCCGGTATCGATCGCCAAGCGCCGCCGCGAGCTGCTCGAGCAGTTCCATGGCCCTCTCCGCGTGGGAGAGAATGTGTCCCGCGTACGTGAGGCGGGCAAGGAAGCCGGCGCGGCGCGTCCGGGCGGCCAAGTCGGCGCCGGTACCAATCTACTCTTCATTTGGGGCTACGGAGCCTTGCATCAGTGCGCCATGGTGGCGGCTGAGCGACTATCCTCCAACAAGACACCCCCTCAGAGGCTCGATGAACGTTCAGCATGACCCCGTGCGCCAGCGCTTTTTCATTCCCCTCGCGGATGGAGAGGCGGCGCTCTGGTATACCGCCTTCAGCGACGACACCATCGACCTCCGGCATACGGAAGTGCCGCGCTCTGGTCGGGGCCAAGGTGTAGGTGACACCCTCGTGCGCGCTGCTTTGGCCTATGCGCGGGAGCAGGACTTCCACCTGATCGTGACCTGCCCCTTCGTTCAACGTTGGCTCCGGAAGCACCCCGAGGAGCGTCCCGCTGGAACAGTCGACCGGTCCATTTAGCGGATCGCGAGAGCCCCATGCGCCTCCTTCGCTGGACACTTGCGGCAGTGCTTCTGGGGTGCGTCGCCGTTCTCCTGGCGTATCGGATCAAGGACCCGGAGCGCCGCTCTCTCGACGACAACGCTCGCAGGGAGGCCCCGGGGCGATTCGTCCGGCTTCCCGATGGCCTTACCCATTACGAGACGGCCGGGCCGGATAGTGGACCTGTCGTCGTCCTCGCCGCCGCGTTCTCGGTCCCTGCCTATATCTCGGACTCACTCTACCAGCGCCTGGCCGACTCCGGCTTTCGCGTCATCCGATTCGACTACTTCGGGCGGGGCTGGTCCGACCGACCGAACGTCACCTATGATCTGGACTTGTTCGTCCGTCAACTCGCTGGTCTCCTCGACTCGCTGCGGGTGACCGCGGCAGTGGACCTCACCGCAATCTCCTTCGGCGCCGCGATCGCCACGAGTTTCGCGGACCATCACCCTGAGCGCGTGCGGTCGCTGATATACATCGATCCGGTGTTCAATACCGGGCGGCAGCTCCCGCCGGAGGAACGCTCGGCGTGGGCTTGGAACGTCTACATGGTCTTCCGCGGCGGGACCGACTCCATGGCCACCGGCCAGCTGTTTGACTTCTTCCACCCCGAGCGCCATCCCGACTGGCCCATCCGATACCGAGTGCAGCAACAATTCAGAGGATCCCGTGAGGCTCTCCGGCGGACCCGCGCCGCGATTGCGGTGGCACCCCATCAGGCGGAGGAGATCCGCAAGATCGGCCGCGATCCCAGGCCCGTCTTGATCGTCTGGGGCCGTCAGGACCGGGTGGTGCCTATATCAGGCAGCAGGTCGCTTCTGGCCGCCATGCCGCAAGCAACTTTGATCGCGGTGGACTCCGCAGGGCACCTGCCCCACCTGGAGCAGCCGAAGCTCGTGGGTTCGGCAGTCGTAAAGTTCTTGAGAGCTAGAAAGTAGGCGGATAGAGGTCGGCACTTCCGTCAAGGTTTCCCGTTTCCGCGTAGGTCATTGGCTTTGCGTCCGGCGCGAGCACCCGCCCACCCACTACCTGGGCCAGGACGAGCTCGTGATCGCCCGCAGCATGGCGACCGATGAGGCGGCACTCGAGATACGCTGCAGCATCGAGGAGCACCGGCGCCCCTTCAAGCGCTGCCTGCCATCGCTGCCCCACGAGTTTATCGATCACTCGACCGGACTGAGTGCCGAAATGGCGAGCCAGCTCGAGCTGGCCCTGACGCAGGACGCTAACAGTGAAGACGCCGGCGGCCATGAGAATGGGGTACGAGGCGTGAGTGGGATTGATGCTGAGTCCGAGAAGCGGCGGATCGAAGCTGACCTGGGTGATCCATGCGGCCGTAAAGGCATTTCGTTGATTGCCATGAGCGACTCCGACGACGTACAGCCCGTTGGTAAGGCATCGAAAGAGCTCGAGGGGTGCATCACTCATGGACGGACCTTACCTGGTCACTATTTCGCGGGCAGAGAGCCAGCGTACTTGGCTGCACGATCAACCCACTTCCCCAGGTGCGGGCCAGTCGCGAGTCCCTCGGGTTCCACCAAGATCCACCCCTTCATCGGCCGCCCGGTTAGATCGAACACACGCGTGTGGGGCTCGGCCAGAGCTCGATCCGTGTCGGCAGGGTCCAGCCGCACGATCAGCGCATCGCGATGAACCCCACAGCACATATTGCCTTTCATTAGAAAGGCGATGCCGCCGAACATCTTCTTCTCAGACAGCCCAGGGCGCTTGCCTAGATGGGTTCGGATGCGCCTCGCCAATTGCTCATCGAAAGCCATGGGACCTCCTGCTGGCCTCAACCTCTTCCGCTCACGGCGCCCTCGCGGCAGCGCGGCGTGCCTCAGCCAGGTAAGCCGGCTCCAGTTGCATCAAGCTCGCCAGCTTGCGGACCAGGTGGGTTTCGTGATCGCTGAGCTGACCGTCGGCCAGAATGACGCCCCACATGACCTCCGCGAGCACCATCTTCTGCCCCAGGTCATACTCCGCCGCGATCAGCCGAGTGAACTGGAAATGATCCAGCGACTGCGCTCGCTCCGCCTCCGCCAGCCGGAGAAGCTCCTGGCTGGTCGCCTGGTCCAGCCCGAAGTGCCCCACCAGGGTGCGTTCGATATGTTCCTGCTCCGCGGCACTGAACTCGCCATCAGCGTGGGCCAACTCGAGCAGAAGGGCACACGCCGCCAACTGGACCCGGCTGGGTCCGCTCGGCGCGCTGGACTCCTCGGTCGAGGGCCCACTCCCGACGAGGTGGTCGCTGACGAACCGACGAATGGCATCGAGCACAGCCCCTCCCGAGATGGATGCTGCCGACGGCGACCTCACGCCGCTATAACGTAACGCGCGGATTGAGCGGGGTGTAAACTGACCCTATACTAGACCCGGTGATCGAGGAACAGCCGGCTACAGGCTCGTGAACTTCAAGGAGGAGGAAGTATGGCGTGGAAAGAGGCAGCAGCCCAGCTCGGGACCGGCACGTTGGTCAGCGGGCTCAAGGCACTCAAGGGAAAGATGAAGAAGCGGGATTTCAAGCGTCTCGTTTCCACTACCGTGGCCCAGCTGCTGGAGGTCCATCCCAACCTGGGGCGCCGCAAGGCTCGCCGGTGGGCGCGCAAGGCCACGGGAACCCGTCCGGGCAAGTTCAGCCTGGGTAGGAAGGCGAGCCAGGGCCTGAAGGAAGCGGCCGAGGCGGCAGTTGTTAGCGTCGTGGCAGCCGGAGCGACCAAGGCGGTCGACAAATTGGCCACTCGACGGGCGGCCCGACGGCGCCCGAAGGTTGCCCCTGCCAACGGAAAGCCGAAGGAAGGGCCATCCGAAGTGGAAGCCTGAATCGGCGACCATACCACCACGATCCTACCTCACGACCGCTCGCACAGGACTCCGGATGTTGCGAGCGGCGTGCGTTCCCGCCTGCGCGCCTAACCCTCTCCCCCCCGCCCCGCTGACTCTCCTGGCCGGATAAGCCGCCAGCCTCCGCTTTCAATAGTGTGGCTGCAAAGCGCAGCCGAGGCACGGTAATGCATCCACCACCTTCCGGAGAGAGTTTTCATGAAGGCACACGGCTTCAGCCTAGTCTTCGGGCTCCTTACCGCGGCGCTCAGTCAGGGCTGCAGTGACCACGGCGACGTAACGGCGCCCGACCCTACGCCAACCCCGAAGTCCATCGTCGCCCTCAGTGGCGACGTGATCGCGCACGTCCCCGAGTTCGGGCTTGCCATTGGTGACGTGAACAACAAGAACGAGACGGGCCGGCACGCGGCGGGCAGGCGGGAGATCAACTGGGACGGGGTCCCGGCACAGTTCAACAACAACGACGCCTTTCCAGCCGACTTCTTCAACCTGAACGCTCCTCGGGGAGCGATCTATATCGCGAGCAACGGCACTGGTCTCCGGGTGAGCGACAACAACTTCACCGATATCAACTCGACCTATGCGTCAGAGTTCGTCGCGTTCAGCACTCCCCGGCTGTTCGCGCCGATCGGTACGACCAAGACCGAACTCAAGTTCCGGATCCCGGGCACCGACACCGCAGCGGCCGTGCGGAGCTTCGGCGCGGTCTTTGTGGACGTGGACAAGGCGAACAGCTCCCGCCTCCAGGCGTACGACAAGGAGAACCGGTTGATCGCCGATGTTCCGGTGCCGGCCCGTGCCGCCCCCGACCCGTTCAGCCTGGTGGGCGTCACCTTCGACCAGCCGGTCATCGCTCGTGTAGTGCTGACATTGGGCGAAGCCCCGATCGGGGCCGGTATCAACGATCTGAGCAGCGGGGGCCTGGTGGATCTGGTCGTGCTGGACGACCTCCTCTACAGTGAACCCCAGCCGCTGCAGTGAGTGCACTGCAATTGGGCACTGCTACTGCGCGCCGCCAGTGCAACAGCGCACCACGGAAGGCAGGGAAATGGCACGAAACGTTCCGTGCGACTTCAGTGTGTTCCGTGGTGCGCAGTTGTTCTAGTTACAGGTGATAGCGATAGCTCAAGCCTGCGTTCCACAGCAGATCGGCCTGAGTCTTGTCGAAACCACCGCGGTCAAACTTGTAGATGTAAGAGGTCCCTTCGACAAAGAGCCCCAGGCCGCTGGGCAAGTTGTACTCCACGCCCAGGCCGCCTTTGCCGGCGAACTTGGTGAACCGGCCCAGGGTGAGCGTGTTCCTGCCGTCGACGGTCACGGCGCCGGCGCCGGCGAGGATGTATGGCGCGAACCCGCTGACCGTGGGATAGCGAAGCTGAATGTCGCCGCCGTAGAAGTACTGCTTGATCTTTTCCCCGGCGAAGGCGCTGCTCGCGACATCACCTTTGTCCTGGGCATAATCAAAGTCGGCACGGACAGCCACGTATTGGTTCACCTGGATCCCGGCGCCCCCGCCAAGGTTCCAGCCGGTGTTGAGCGACGCGGTTCCACTGCTGTTGAGGTTGGTGAGAGGTGAGTAGCCCCCGCCATTGGCGAACAAAACCACGGAAGGCCGGCTCTCGGAGCCATGGGTTTGAGCGGATGCGACGGCAGGCAGGAGCAAGGCCAGGGTCGCGGCGAGCATCGTGCGATTCGACATACGCGATAGTCCTTTAAGGGTTGCACCTAGAGGTTGACCAACGAGCCGGGAACACCGCTTCGGGCAGATTGGTTCCCAGGAACGAGCGTTCCTAACGGCTCGCGAGTCCAGCTACGAAGTTTTCCAGCTGGGCGATTTGGACGCGGGGTCCACCTTGAATCGGATCCACATGCCCGAGAGTGCGTGCCCGGGAACTCCGCAGATGATCCGGAAGCTGCCACTCGGCGGCACGGTGAAGCGGAGAACGTCTTTTCCGCCTTGCGGCAGACCCTGAGTGACATCCTTGGTGTACGCGCCAGGGATGGCCGGATCTCCCCCACTGCTCGGCATGGGATCCTTATCGGGGATGAGCTCGGCACTGTGCGGCGTGCCGTCCGAGTTCTCGAAGTTGATCACCACGATGCAGTCTGCCGGTACCACGAGGGTGGCGGCGCCATTGGCGTAGCCGTTGAAGCTGAACGGCCCACCCGCGCCAGGAGCGCCAGCCTCCAGGGCGAAGGTTACGGTTTTCGTCGCGGAGTCGTACGACAGCCGCGGGGACGGCTTGGTCTGGGCCGTCCCCTGAGTCGCCCAGCAGAGGCTGCCGAGCGTGAGCAGAGCAAATCCCCATCGGTTCATGTGTGCCTCGCTGTTTCAGCCGCGGGAAGGCCGCGGCGGGTACTTGGCGAACAATTTCGCGACTGCGGAGTCGATGTCCTGAGTGGCGCGCACCGGGTTGGCGACCGGCAGGCTCACGGCGTCGGCGATCTCGCCCTGCCACACGACCTGCTTGGTCTTGGCATCGATCATGTGCACAATCACCGTGCCATCGGTATAAGTCTCGATTTGATGCTGGACCGTCATGGGCCACGCAACCCCATAGCGCCAATACCGCCATCCCCACCCACCCCAGCCCCAGCCGTCGCGATAGCTGTAGATGTTCGCGTAGGTCTTGTCGACGACACCGTAGCCGACGAACAGGTCTGCGTCCTGCCGATCAGCCACGGTGAGTCCCTTGGCGTCGAGCTGGGCCTGAACCGCGTTGCGCACCCGCTCGTCGAGCAGTTGCCGCGCGGCGGTGTCGGGCGGCATCACCAGCGCGAAGGAGTGGAAGCGGGAGAAGCTGGTTGCCGGGCTAAAGTCGGTCGTAACTCGTTGACCCGCGCACCCAGCCGCCAGGAGCAAGCCCAGTCCTAAGGCGAGCTGCCGCACTCTGGTCTGCATGTGTTCCCCTCGTTTTCGGGTTCCTGCTAAGGGGACGCTGACGCGTCCCATCGGCGGCCTACCGGGCCGCGCTCTCGAATGCCGGGAAAGTTGGGACTATCCCACCGGATG
>Ga0070699_100001898_pt1 | contig 18861 bp, 16 predicted proteins | sample KBSK1503metaG_FD_65473 | JGI IMG/M metagenome (GOLD analysis project Ga0070699, IMG submission 65473) | Corn, switchgrass and miscanthus rhizosphere microbial communities from Kellogg Biological Station, Michigan, USA - KBS K1-50-3 metaG | ecosystem: Host-associated > Plants > Roots >... | reverse complement strand
ACGCGGGCGGCGGCGTCGGGACGGCCGACGGCCCGCGCCGCGTCCTCCATCGCCTCGAGCCGTCCCGGCGTCTCCAGCGCCTCCATGACCGCCTGCGCCAGCACCGGGCCGCTGAGCTCCTTCTCCTCGACCATCCGGGCCGCGCCCGCCGCCTGCAGGGCGCGCGCGTTGCTGCGCTGGTGGTCGTCGGCCGCGAGCGCGAAGGGCACGAGCACCGACGCCTTGCCCGCCGCCGTCAGCTCCGCGCACGTCGTGGCTCCGCTCCGGCCCAGCACGAGATCGGCCTCCGCGAAGCGCGCCTCCATGTCGTCGAGGAACTCCAGCACCTCCGCCGCGCGGCCCGCGGCGGCGTAGGCGCCGGCGACCCGATCCCGCATGGCGATCCCGGTCTGGTGGATGATGCGCAGGCGCTCCGGTCCCGGCAGGTGCGGCAGCGCGGCGACGAGCGCTTCGTTCAACACCCGCGAGCCCTGGCTCCCGCCGAAGGCCAGCAGCGTGTAGGGCGCCGCGTGCGCTTTCCTCGGCAGGCGCGCGAAGCCGCCGCGCACGGGGTTGCCCGTCAGGACGCCCTTGGCGCCGAACGCGCGCCGCGCTTCCTCGTAGGAGCACGCCGCCCGGCCGACGAAGGGCCGCAGCACGCGGTTGGTGAAGCCGGGCTTGGCGTTGGGCTCCAGGATCACCGTGGGCACTCCCATGAGGGCGGCGGCGAGCACCACCGGGCCTCCCGCGTAGCCGCCCACGCCGAGGACCGCGGCCGGCCGGCGGCGGCGGACGAGCGCGGCCGCGCGCAGGAGGCCCCCGGGCAGGACGACGAGCCCCGCGAGCGCGTGCGCGATGCCCACGCCATTGAGGGGAAGGATGGGCAGCAGCTCCAGCTCGTGGCCGGCGCGGGGCACGAGGCGCGACTCGAGCCCCTTCGGCGTCCCCGCGAAGACGACGCGGGTGGCGGCATCGCGGCGGCGCAGCTCGTCGGCCACGGCGATGCCGGGGAAGAGATGACCCCCGGTGCCGCCCGCGGCAATGACGTAGGTCTGCGCCATGGCTCAATCCGCATGCTGCGAGACGTTCAGCACCAGCCCCACCGCCAGCAGGGTGAAGAGGAGCGACGAGCCCCCGGCGCTCAGGAAGGGGAGGGGGATGCCCTTCGTGGGGAGGAGCCCCACGACCACACTCACGTTGATGAAGGCCTGCACGACGACGGCGAGCGTCAGGCCCGCCGCCAGCAGCGTGGCGAACGCGTCGGGGGCCTTCCAGGCCGCCCGCACGCCCCGCCACAGGAACACGAGGAAGGCGAGCACCACCGCGCAGGCTCCGATGAGGCCCAGCTCCTCCCCCACCACGGCGAAGATGAAGTCGCTGTACGGATAAGGAAGGTAGAAGAGCTTCTGCCGGCCCTGCGTGAAGCCGACGCCGGTCACGCCCCCCGTGCCCACCGCGATCAGGCTCTGGATGATCTGGTAGCCGCTCCCGCGCGGGTCCGAGTACGGGTTCAGGAACGCCTCGATGCGGTCCCTCCGGTAGGCGGCGGTCATGACCGCCTGGTAGAGCAGCGGCACGCCGAGAACGGCGAGGACCGCGAAGTAGCGCAGCCGCACCCCGCCGATGATCAGCATCACGCCGCCGATGACCAGGAGGACGAGCGCGCTGCCGAGGTCCGCCTGGATGAAGATGAGGTAGGCGAACCAGCCGAGGAGGAGGAGCGCCGGGAAGAGCGAGGGCAGGAACTCGTTCACGCGCTCTCCCTTCCGCTCCAGGTGGTAGGCGAGGAAGAGCACCGAGGTGAGCTTGGCCAGCTCCGCAGGCTGGAAGGACAGGCTGCCCAGGCGGATCCACCGGTGATGGCCGTTCACCGGGCTCATGAAGAGCACCACGATGAGCAGCACCGTGGTGAGAGCGACCGCCGAGTAGACCGTCGCCGGCTGGCGCAGCTTGCGGTAGTCGATGCGCATGGCCGCGCCCATCACGACCAAGCCGAGGGCGGCCCACACGACCTGCTTGACGAGGAAGTGGTACGCGTTGCCGTGGGACTCCTCGGCCAGCGCCGACGAGGAGCTCCACACCATGACCAGGCCCATGGCGAGCAGGGCCATCGTCACCGCGAACAGCGTCGTGTCCGACGACAGCTTCTTCGCCATTACCCTCCGGCCCCCAGCTCCTTCAGCTCCAGGCGCTGGACCTCCTCCTTGAAGGCCCGGCCGCGCGCGGCGTAGTCCTCGAACATGTCGAACGACGAGCAGGCGGGCGCGAGGAGCACGGTATCCCCCGGGGCCGCCTCCGCCCACGCCCGCTCCACGGCCTCGCGCAGGCTCGCGCAGGCGACGACGGGCAGCACCGATCCCAGCGCCTCCACGATCCGCTCCTTCGCCTCGCCGATGGCGAGCACCGCCTTGCCGCGCACGGCGAGCGCGGCCGCCAGATCATGGAGATCGCCGCCCTTGTAGCGGCCCCCCATCACGACGAGGAGCGGTCCCGGGAACGCTTCGATGCTCCTTCTCGCCGCCTCGACGTTGGTGGCCTTGGAGTCGTTGAAGAAGGCCACGCCCCCGATCTCGGCCACCCGCTCGAGCACGTGCTCGACGCCGGTGAACCGGCGGACCGCGCTCTCCACCGCCGCCGGACCGGCCCCGAGCAGTCGGGCGGCCGCCGCCGCCGCCAGCAGGTCTCCCGCCAGGTGCGTCCCGGGCAGGCGCACGGCCGAGAGCGGGAAGAGGGTCTCCACGGCTCCGTCCCGGCGCAGGCGCGCCTCGTCTCCGGAGAAGAAGGCGGCGGGCTCGCGCTCCGGCGGAGCGGAGGCGGACAGCCGGGGATGGAACGGCAGCCGCCGCGCGCGGCCCGCGCGGGCGAGCGCGAGCACGCCGGGGTCGTCGGCGTTCACGACCGCCCAGTCCCGCTCCGTCTGGTTGCGGAAGATGCGCGCCTTGGCGCGCGCGTAGTCCTCGAAGCTCGGGTGGCGGTCGAGGTGGTCGGGCGAGAGGTTCAGGAAGACCGCCACCCGCGGATGGAACGCTTCGGTGCCCTCGAGCTGGAAGCTCGACACCTCGAGGACGAAGATGGTCTCGTCGGTCGACCCTTCGACGAGGCCGGTCACGGCCTGGCCGATGTTGCCGCCCACGCGCACGTCCCGGCCCGCCTCCTCCAGCATCGCGCCCAGCGCCGCGGTCGTCGTCGACTTGCCCTTGGTGCCGGTGATCGCCGCCACCGTGCCCGCCAGGCAGCGGAAGCCCAGCTCCAGCTCCGCGATCACCTCGACCCCGGCTCCCCGCGCGGACACGAGCTCCGGGAGGTCCCAGGGCACGCCCGGCGACACGACCACCAGATCGGCGCCGGTGAACGTCGCGGCGTCGTGCGCGCCCAGCGCCAGCCTCGCTCCCTTCTCCGTCAGCCTCGTCACCTCCGCCGCAAGCTCCGCCGCCGGCTTGCGGTCGGCGGCAACCACGCGCGCCCCCCGTCGGAGGAGGAACTCCGCCGCCGCCACGCCCGACCGCGCCATCCCGACCACGACCGCGCTCTTGCCCTCCAGCTCCACGGGCTCCTCACCTCAGCTTCAGGGTCGTGATGCTGAACAGCGCGAAGATGAAGGCCACGATGAAGAAGCGGATGATGATCTGCGGCTCCTTCCAGCCGATCAGCTCGAAGTGGTGGTGCAACGGGGCCATGCGGAAGATCCGCTTCCGCGTGAGCTTGAACGACGCCACCTGCAGGATCACCGACAGCGCCTCGATCACGAACACGCCGCCGACCGCGGGCAGCAGCAGCTCCTGCTTGATGAGGATGGCGACGGTGCCGAGCGCACCGCCGAGGCTCAGGCTCCCCACGTCACCCATGAAGATCTGGGCCGGGTAGCAGTTCCACCACAGGAACCCCATCGAGGCCCCCACCATCGCCCCGCAGAAGATCGTCACCTCGCCCGCACGCGGGAGGTAGAGCAGGTCCAGGTATTCCGAGAACACGCGGTGGCCGGTCAGGTAGGCCAGGCCGGTGAAGGTCGCGGCGGCGATGAGCGTGCAGCCGATGGCGAGGCCGTCGAGGCCGTCGGTCATGTTCACCGCGTTGCTGGCCCCGACGAGCACCATCACCGCGAAGAAGACGTAGAAGACTCCCAGGTCCGGCATCACCGTCTTGAAGAAGGGCACGATGAGGCGGGTCGAGTACTGGCTGGGCTGCGCGAGCGAGGACCAGTACACCGCCGCGCCCACCAGCAGGCCGACCAGTACCTGCAGCGCCATCTTGTCCCGGCCGCGCAGGCCGAGGTTCCGCTTCTTGACGACCTTCAGGTAGTCGTCGGTGAAGCCGATGGCGGCGAACGCGAGCGTGGAGAGGATCAGGATCCACACGTTGCGGTTGGTGAGGTCGGCCCACAGCAGCGTGGGCACGATGACCCCGGTGAGGATCAGCAGGCCGCCCATGGTCGGCGTGCCCGCCTTGGTCTGGTGGGCCTGCGGCCCCTCCTCGCGGATGTACTGGCCCACCTGCAGCCGCCGCAGCCGCTCGATCATCCACGGCCCGAGGATCAGCACCAGGAACAGCGCGGTGAGGCTGGCGACCGCGGTACGGAACGTGATGTAGCGCACGACGTTGAACCCCGTCACGTCGTGCCGGAAGAAATAGAACACGTGGTACAGCACGCTTACTTCTCATCCCGTGCCGCCCGGGGAAACGCGGCGACGAGGGCGTCGACGACCGCCTCCATGCGCGCGCCGCGCGAGCCCTTCACGAGGACGGCGTCCCCGGGGCGCACCAGACGCGGCGCCGCCGCCGCCGCCGCCGCCGAATCCGGGAACGTCGCCAGTGCGTCGTCCTTCATCCCCGCCCGCCGCGCGCCTTCGACGAAGTACGCGGCCAGCGGTCCCGCGGCCACCAGCGCCTGCAGGGAAGCGGCGACGCGCTCGCCGGTCCGCCGGTGCAGCTCGGGGCCGGACGGTCCCAGCTCCAGCATGTCGCCGAGGAAGGCCACCCGCCGCCCGCGCGCCGCCATGCCGAGCGCGGTGACGGCGGCCTCCACCGCCGCCGGGTTCGAGTTGTAGCAGTCGTCGAGGAGCGTGACGCCCTCTCCGAGAGAGAGCACCTGACCGCGGTGCCGAGCGGGCTTCATCTCGACGGCGGCCTTCGCGATCGCTTCGGCCCCGATGCCGAGGTGATGCGCGACCGCCGCGGCGGCCAGGAAGTTCGAGAGGAAGTGGGGACCGGGGAGGGGCAGGGCGACGTCGACGCTCTCCCCGCCCAGGCGCAGGTCGAAACGCATGCCGTGGACGGTGCCCCGCCAGTTCTCGGCCGACACGTCGTACCGGCGGTCGCGCCCGAACCAGATCACCCGGCCGCGGTGCGGCTTCCCGATCCTTCCTTCCCCGATCTTCCGCACGAGGGGATCGTCGGCGTTGAGCACCGCCGCCCCATCCGCGTCGAGGCCCTCCAGGATCTCGGCCTTGGCTTCGGCGATGGCCTCCACCGAATCGAAGAACTCGAGGTGGACGGGCGCGACCATCGTGATCACCGCGACGTCGGGCCGCGCGAGGCCCGTCAGCGCCCGCAGCTCGCCCGCGGCCGACATGCCCAGCTCGAGCACCGCCGCGGTGTGCTCGGTCGCGAGGCGGAGGAGGCTCAGCGGCAGCCCGTACTGGTTGTTGAGGTTCCCCTCGGTCTTCAGCACGGGGCCGCGCGTTCCGAGAAGGGCGGCCGTCATCTCCTTGGTCGTGGTCTTTCCCGCCGAGCCCGTGATGGCCACGACCGGTACGTCCGCGGTGGCGCGCACGTGGCGGGCCAGGTCGGAGAGCGCGCGGGTCGTGTCCTCGACGTGGACGAGGCCCAGCCCGGGCGGCGCGGCCACGTCCCGGTGAACGACGGCGGCCGCGGCGCCGGCGGCGGCCGCCGGGACCAGGAAGTCGTGGCCGTCGAAGCGCGGGCCGGCGATGGCGAAGAACACTTCCCCGGGCCGGACCGTGCGCGAGTCGATCGAGACGCCGGTGAGATCGAGGCGGGCGGGGGAGGCGAGGAGCCGCCCGCCCGTGGCCGTCGCCACGTCCTCGATCCTCAGCGCCCCCACGGCCATGGCCGGTGCCCTCACGCCTTCCGGCCGCGCAGGGACAGGCCGGCGAGGGCCTCCCGGGCCACCTGACGGTCGTCGAAGGGAACCGTCCGGTCGCGCTGCACCTGGTAGGTCTCGTGCCCCTTGCCCGCGATCACGACCGCATCGCCCGGCCCCGCCATCTCCAGGGCGCGGCCGATCGCTTCGCGTCGGTCCACGATCGCGTGGCGCTCCCCGCGGCGGGATCCGTTCAGCATCCCCCGCTGGATCTCGTCGAGGATGGCCTCCGGCGGCTCGCTCCGCGGGTTGTCGGAGGTCACCACCACCACGTCGGAGAGCCGCGAGGCCACGGCGCCCATCAGCGGCCGCTTGGTGCGGTCGCGGTCGCCCCCGCAGCCGAACACCGTGATGAGCCGCCGTGGCTTCAGCTCGCGCACCGTCTCCAGCAGGTTCTTCAGGGCGTCGTCGGTGTGGGCGTAGTCCACGATGACCGCGAAGTCCTGCCCGGCGTTCACCCGCTCCAGACGGCCCGGCACGCCCGTCATCGTCAGCAGCCCGCGCAGGGCCACCGCGGGCTCGACGCCGAGCGCGAGGGCGGCGGTCAGGCCGGCCAGGAAGTTCTCCACGTTGAAGCGGCCGATGAGGGGCGTCTCCACGTCGAACTCTCCCCGCGGCGTATGGGCGCGGAAGCGGGTGCCCTTCAGCGAGAGCGAGATGCCGGAAGCGCTGACGTCGGGCTTCATTGAGCGGGGGGGTGCTAGCGGCGCACCCCCCCGACCCCCCGCTCGCGTCTTCCGCGACGGCGAAGTGAATTCGCCGCCGCTCATCCCGCGTGGCCGCTCCGCGGCCCCGGGGGGAGTGAATCCCGCTTCGCTCGCCGGTTCGATTCCGTAGGTCCACACCTTCCCGCGCGAAGCGGCGACGAGGGCGGCGGCCCGGTCGTCGTCGGCGTTGATGACCGCGTGCCCGTCCTCGCGCAGGTAGGTGTCGAAGAGCCGGCGCTTGGCCGCGAAGTAGCTCTCCATGTCGCCGTGGAAGTCGAGGTGGTCGCGGGTGAGGTTGGTGAAGACCGCGACCTGGAAGGCGCAGCCGTGGACGCGTTTCAGCTCCAGCGAGTGGGACGAGACCTCCATCACCGCGTCGGTGCAGCCCTCGTCCACCATCTGCCGGAAGAGGGCCTGCAGGTCGGACGACTCCGGCGTGGTGCGCGAGGCCTCCACGAGACGCCCGCCGATGCGGTACTGCACCGTGCCGATGAGACCCACGGCGTGTCCGGCCGCCCGCAGGGCGGCGTCGATGAGGTAGGTGGTGGTGGTCTTGCCGTTGGTCCCGGTCACGCCCACGAGCCGGAGCGACTGCGACGGGTCCCCGAGAGCCGCCGCGGAGAAGAGGGCCAGCGCCGCGCGCGCGTCGGGAACCTGCACCCACGGCCCGGCGCCGTCGGGCGCCTGCTCGGAGACGATCGCGGCCGCGCCCTTCTTCCGGGCGGCGTCCACGAAGCGGTTCCCGTCGGTGACCGCTCCGCGGATCGCCACGAAGAGGCCGCCCGACGAGATCTGGCGGGAGTCGTACGTGACCTCCGTCACCGGCAGCGATGGGTCGCCCTGCAGGCGGGCTTCGGGAACGCGCCGCAAAAGCTCCCCCAGCGTCACGGCGCGTTCTTCCGCTCGCGCGGAGTGAATCCGCGCTCGCTCGTCAAGCTGGGGGGACTCTCCGGTCCCCCCAGACCCCCCGTCGGTGTTCCCTCCCCGCCGTGGGTCCGGCTCAGGGTCAGGACGCACGTCGTCACCGCTTCAAGCTCCGTGCCAGGCGCGGGAGACTGCGCCACCACGCGGCCCGAGCCCTTGAGCTCGACGATGAGCCCCTGGCGCGCGGCGAGGGTCGCCGCCTCGCGCGCGGAGAGCCCGCGCAGGTCCGGCATCAGGGACGGCTCCGCGGGGCCGGCGGGAGAAGGAGCGGGGGGCGCCGGGTGATAAGCGGCGGCGACCGCCAACGCGTCCGGCCGGTACGCCACCATCCGGAGCGCGCGGTCCGGATCTTCGGGCGGGACCGCCAGGTGGGCGAGCGCCTGCTCCGCGATGCGGGCGAAGACGGGCGCGGCCACGTCGCCGCCCTCGTTGTGCTCGCCGCGCGGCGTGTCGAGGGAGACGAGGATGACGAGGGCGGGCCGCGCGGCGGGCACGAAGCCGAGGAAGGACGCGACGTGATCGACCATCGAGTAGCGCCCGGAGGCGTCGATCTTCTGCGCCGTCCCCGTCTTCCCCGCCACCGTGTAGCCGGTCACCGCCGCGCGCCACCCGGTGCCGCGGCGGACCACGCCCTTCAGCAGGTCGGTGAGCACGTCCACGGTGTCGTTCTCCAGCACCCGGCGCACCGCCACCGGCCGCACCGCCTTCACCACCCGGCCGGAAGCGTCCTCCACCTGCTTCACGACCACCGGCTTCATGAGATAGCCGCCGTTGGCGACCGCCGACATCGCCGCGGCGAGCTGCAGCGCGGTCACGCCGATCTCCTGGCCGAAGGAGAGCGAAGCCAGCGAGAGCGCGCTCCAGCGGTTCGGCGGCCGGAGCAGCCCGATCGACTCCCCGGGCAGCTCCACGCCGGTGGCGGAGCCGAAGCCGAAGTCGCGGATGTGGCGGTTGAGGTTCTCCCGGCCCAGGCGTTGCGCGACCCGGATCATGCCGATGTCGCTCGAGTGCGCGAGCACGTCGCGGAACGTGAGCTGGTGGAAGACCGCGTGGTCGTTGATGCGCGTGCCCGCGATCTCGATGGCGCCGTCCCCGCAGTCCACCGTCTCGTCGGGGTCGACGACCTTCTCCTGCAGCGCGGCGGCGGCGGTGAAGACCTTGAACACGCTGCCGGGCTCGTACGCGTCGGCCACCGATCGGTTCCGCCACCGCGAGCTCGGGTAGGCGTTGAAGCGGTTCGGGTTGAAGGTGGGACGGCCGGCCATGGCCAGGACCTCGCCCGTCCGCGGGTCCATCACCACCGCCACCCCGGAGATGGCCCCCGTCTCGGCGACCGCGCGCTCGATCTCCTTCTCCGCCGTGTACTGGATCGCCTCGTCCAGGGTCAGGACCACCGCATGCCCGTCGGTCGAGGGCTTCTCGGTCGTCTCCATCGGGCGGCGGCGCGCGTCGATGCGCACGCTCACCTTCGCCGCGCGCCCGCGGATCTGGTCCTCGAAGGCGTACTCGATGCCGCTCATGCCGGTGTTGTCGAGGCCGACGTAGCCGAGGACCTGGGCGGCCAGCTCGCGCTTGGGGTAGTAGCGGCGGGTCTCGGTCAGGAACCCGATGCCGTCGAGCTGCAGGTCGCGAATCTCGCGGGTGACGCGCGGATCCACCTTGCGCCGCACCCACACGAACGCGCGGCTCCTCTGGAGCAGGGCGACGAGCTCGCGGCGGGCCGCGGCGTCGAGGCCGAGGGCGCGGGCGAGGGTGTCCGCCGTCTGGTCCGGCTCATGGACTTCCTGGGGCACCGCGTAGACGCTCTCGGCGTCCACCGAAACCGCGAGGGGCCGGCCGTTGCGGTCGAGGATCGGCCCCCGGCGCGGGTCGAGGTTGATCGTGCGCTCGCTCTGGCGCGCGGCTTGCCGCTCGAAGCCCTCCCGACCCAGCACCTGGAGCTGCACGAGGCGCACGATCACCACGACGCCCCACAGGCAGACCGAGAGCGCCACCAGCATCAGGCGGAGCCGGACGAGCCGGTCCCGCACGGTCGGCGGCGCGGGGGGGGACAGCATCAGTTCCTTCCCCCGACGCCGTGCTCGGGGCCGCCGGCGAGCCGCGCGCCCGGGGGGACCTCCTTCGGCTTCTCGACCACCACCAGCTTCTCGGGCGCGGGCGTGACGAGCCCCAGGTCGCGGCGCGCGATCGTCTCCACGCGGTGCAGGTTCTCGAGGGCGGCCTTCTCGAGGCGCAGCTTGCGGTTCTCCTCCAGCAGGCGCTCCCGCTCCTTCGACATCTGCTCGCGCGCCCGCGTCGTCTGCCGGATCTCCATGCTCGGCCACGCGTAGAGCACGAGGCCGCCGACGAGCGCCGCCGCCAGCAGGAGCAGCAGCCACAGGTCGCGGCTGGAGCGGGGATCCACCTCCCGCACGACCTGGGAGTTGTCGATGGCCTTCGGAACGAGGTCCACGTCCAGCGCCTCGTCCCTCACGCCGCCTCCCGCTCGATCGCTCTCAGCCGCGCGCTGCGGGAGCGCGGGTTGCGCCTCACCTCGTCCCCGCCCGGGCGCACGGGCTTGCGCCCGAGAAGGCGGAAGCCGGCCGCGGCGAGGGACCGGAACGCCTGCTTGACCTCGCGGTCCTCGAGGCTGTGGAAGGCAATGACCGCCAGCCGCCCGCGCGGCGCCAGCCGGCGGGCGAGGCTCGCGAGCGCGTCGCCCAGTCCCTCCAGCTCGCGGTTGACGTGGATGCGCAGGGCCTGGAACGTGAGCGTCGCGGCGTCGATCCCGCGCCCGCGCGGACGCCGGGCCGCGGCCCGCACCACCTCCGCCAGCTGCAGGGTGCTGCGGAAGGGTGAGCGCCGGCGCGTCTCCACGATGCGGCGGGCGATGCGGCGCGACGCGCGCTCCTCGCCGTAGCGGTAGATGATGTCGGCGAGGTCGGCCTCGGGCAGGCGGTTCACGACGTCGGCGGCGGTGATGCCGCCGCGCGGGTCCATGCGCATGTCGAGGGGGCCGTCGCTCTTCAGGCTGAAGCCGCGCTCGGCGCGATCGAGCTGCAGCGAGCTGATGCCGAGGTCGAGAAGGATCCCGTCGGGCGGCTCGGCGATGAGGACGGGCAGCTCGCGGTAGTCGGCCTGGAGCAGGCGCGCGCGGTCTCCGAAGGGCGCCAGCGTCTGCGCCGCGGCCGCGAGCGCTTCCGCGTCGCGGTCGGCCGCGAGGAGACGGCCGTCGGGCGCGCTGCGCCTCAGGATCTCCGCGGCGTGACCGCCCGCTCCCACCGTGCCGTCGACCCAGAAGCCGCCCGGCCTCACCGCGAGAAGCTCCAGTGCTTCGGCGAGCAGGGCCGGCTCGTGAAGCGCGCCCACATCAGATGCCGAACTCCGAGAGGACCTTCCCGTCCTCGTCGGTGAAGGGCTCCTTCTTGAACAGCCGTTCCTGCAGCCGCTTCAGGTTCCACACCGCGAGGTGGTTCTGCTTGCCGAGCACGCTCACCTCGCCGGCCATCGCCGCGGTCTCGCGCAGCGTTTGCGGAAGCAGCACGCGGCCCTGCTTGTCCATGCTCGTCGTCTGGCCGAAGAAGTTGACCCGGTCGAGGAAGCGCTGCTTCGACGGGTTGGTGGACGGGACCTGGGCGAGCTTGCGCTCGATCTCCATCCACACCGCCAGGGGATAGAGCAGCGCGCTCTCGCCGGTCACGCTGGTGACGAACAGCTCGGCGCCGTACTGCGACTCGACGAGCGAGCGGAAGCCGTTGGGGATCTTCAGGCGCCCCTTGTCGTCGACGCGCGCCGGATGGCTACCGCGAAGCATCGCTCCCCGAGACCGTAGTGAAGAAAGCAGCCCGGCCGACGCGGGTCGGCCGCCCACTTTTTTCCACAGAATTCCACCAGGAGTCTAGAAGGGGTCCCCGGGGGTGTCAAGGGGAAAATGAACTAGCGACTAGGTTTCCCCTGTGGACGGGAGGCGGGGGCGGGCGGCCATTCGACCCCCAGGCTGACGTCTTCGAGCAGCCGCTCGGAGCCCGCCAGAAACGCCGCCCAGCGCTCGGGGGCCCACACCTCGAACCGGTTCAGCACGCCGACGACCGTCGCCTCCCGGCCGAGCGCGCCCGCCTTCCTCAGGCCGGGAGGCAGCAGGATGCGTCCCTGCACGTCCAGCTCGCAGTCGACGGCACGGCTGGCCAGCAGGCGTGCGAGGCCCTTGACGGGCTTGCTGAACGCGGGCAGGGCGATCACCTGCGCCTCGAGCCGCTCCCATTCGGCTGGCGGGTAGGCGGCCAGGCACTCGTCGAGAAGCGTGACCACCAAGGTGCGAGCGCCGACCGTAGCGAGGAGGCGCCGGAAGGGCGCGGGCACGGGCAGGCGTCCCTTCGCATCGAGGCGGTAGTGATAAGTACCTTTGAACACAGTGAGCTAGGAGTATTCCACACTTTTCCCCACATTTCCACATTGAGCTGGGGGATGCTTGAGTGAATCGCGCTCCGCTCGCAGCTTTTGTCAGTAGGCCGCCGGCACGCGATGGGGGGCACGCGCGACGTCCCGGGAAATGGCCTAATCGAGGTGCTGGACCTTCTCGAAAAACAGGTCGACCAGGCGGGCGTCCCACATGCCGGTGCTCGCTTCCTCGCTCATGATCTTGAAGGCCCGGTCGCGGGGAAGCGCCTTGCGATAGGAGCGGTCGGAGGTGATCGCGTCGTACACGTCCGCGATCGTGAGGCACCGCAGCGGCACCGGCACCGCGTCTCCGCGCAAGGCGTCGGGATAGCCGCGCCCGTCGAGCCGCTCGTGATGGCCGCGGATGAGGTCGAGCAGCGGGGCCATCGTCCGCAGCGGCCGGCAGATCTCGTAGCCGACGACGGGGTGCTTCTTGACCTCGGCGTACTCTTCGGTGGTCAGCGGTCCCGGCTTGTGGAGGTACTCGAGGTTCGTGCCGATCTTGCCGATGTCGTGCAGCAGCCCCGCGCGGCGCAGGTTCCGGCACTCGATGCGTCCCAGCCCCACGGCCGCTCCCAGCGCCGCCGAGTATCGGGCGACCCGCTCGGAATGGCCCCGGGTGTAGTTGTCCTTGGCGTCGAGGGCGTTGGCGAGGCTGACGAGGACGTTCTCCGCCTGCTCCAGCTCGTCGACGAGCGACTTGGTGCGGAGCAGGTTGCGGGTGCGCGCGATGAGCTGCTCGGAGTCGACGGGCTTGGTGAGGAAGTCGTCGCAGCCCGCGGCGATCCCCTGGATGCGGTCCTCGCGCGCCACGAGCCCGGTGACGAGCACGATGGGCACGAGGTGCGTGCGCTCGTCGGCCTTGAGGCGGCGGCAGGCCTCGAAGCCGGTGAGGCGTGGCATCGAGACGTCCATGAGGATGAGGTCGGGCGGGGAGGCCAGCGCCTTCTCGACCGCCTCCGCGCCGTCCTTGGCGGTGTCGAGGATGTAGCCTTCCGCCCCGAGCAGGTCGACGAGGATCTCCCGGTTCTCCGCCAGGTCGTCGACCACCAGGATACGGCACTCGGACATAGGGCGCGCCTATTGTAATATCGCTCGCCCTCCACCGCGATGCCGACCCGGACCGCCCCCCGCCGCTCCCGCGCCGACGCGTACCTGTCGAGCCGCGTGCGCTTCGGCATCAAGTTCGGACTCGAAACGATGCGGGCGCTCTGCGAAGAATTGCATCATCCCGAGCGGACCTTCGCGTCGTTGCTCGTCGCGGGCACCAACGGAAAGGGCTCGGTCGTGGCCTACGCCGATGCCGTGCTGCGCGCGTCCGGCCTCGCCGTCGGGCGCTACACCTCTCCCCACCTCGTCCGCGTCAACGAGCGCATCGCGGTGGGAGGGCGTGACGTGGGACCCGCCGCGTTCGAGGCCGCCGTGGAGCGCGTCCGCCGCGCGGCCGCGCGGCTGGTCCGGGCGCGCACGATCCCCGCCCACCCCACGTACTTCGAGGTGCTCACCGCCGCCGCCCTCGACCACTTCCGCCGGTCGCGCGTGGACGTGGCCGTGCTGGAGGTCGGCATGGGTGGCCGCCTCGACGCGACCAACGTCGCCGAGCCGCTCGCCGGCGCCATCGTCAGCGTCGAGAAGGACCACGAGGCCTACCTGGGATCGACGCTCGCCGCCATCGCCCGCGAGAAGGCCGGCGTGCTGCGGGCGGGACGCGTCACCGTGCTCGGCCCGCTGCCCCCCGAGGCCCGCGCCGCCGTCGAAAGGGAGGCCGCCGGGGGGGGCGCCCGCCTCGTGAGCGCCCGTGACGGCGTCGCGGTGAAGGAGACGAGCGACGGGCTCGAGATCCGCACTCCGCGCTTCGCGTACCACGGCGTCCGCACGCTCCCCGGCGCTCACCAGCGCGACAACGCCCTCGTGGCCCTGCGCCTGCTGGAGGAAGCGCGGGCCGCGGGCGTGGCCGTGAACCTGGGCGCCGCCGCCGCCGCGCTGGCCGCGACGCGATGGCCGGGGCGGCTCGAGCGTGTCGTCCTCGAGGGCGCCCCGCCGCTGCTCCTCGACGGCGCCCACAACCCGGCGGCCGCGCGGGCGCTCGCCGCGTATCTCCGCGACGCCCCTCCGTTCGTGCTGGTCTTCGGCGTGATGGCCGACAAGGACGTGGAGGTCATGACCCGCATCCTCTTTCCCCTGGCGCAGGCCGTGGTCCTGACCCGGGCTCCCACCGACCGCGCCGCCGCGCCGGAAGACATCGCGCGGCGGGCGGGGGAGGCGGGCCGCCGGGCGAAAATGGAAGGCAATCCCCGCCGCGCCCTCGCCCTCGCCCGGCGGCTCGCTCCGGCCGGCGGCCAGGTGGTGGTGGCGGGCAGCCTCTACCTGGTCGGAGAGGTCACGCGGATCCTCAGGACGGCGCGCCGGGCTTGAGCACCCCGCGGAACCAGTTGATGGCCTCCGGCGTGTCCCAACGCGCCGGCCCCACGATCTTGCGCACGATCTTCCCCGTGCCGTCCAGGACGAAGGTCTCCGGATAGCCGGTGGTGCGCCAGGCCGCGGTCGGCCCGCGGCCGCCGGGGTCGCGGAGGATGGGGAAGGTGACGCCGGCGCGGCGCACGAACGCCTCGAGCGCGGCCCCGTCCTCGTCGATGGAGACGCCGAGGACGACCAGGCCTTCACGGCCGAGAGCGCGGTGCAGCCCCTCGAGCGAGGGCATCTCCTCGACGCACGGCGGGCACCACGTGGCCCAGAAGTTCACGAGCACCACGCGGCCACGGTACGAGTCGAGAGCGATTTCCCCACCCTGGAGCGCGGGCAGCCGCAGCGGGGGCGCCGGGGTGCCCTCGGTGAGCCCGTAGCCCTTCTTCTGCTGCAGGGCGACGAACGCGAAGGAGGCGGCCAGGATGGCGCCCACCAACGCGACGAGCTTGAGCAGATCCTTCACGCAGTTAGAATTCTGGCATGCCCCGCCTCTCGCCCGAAGTCCTGGCGCTGCGCGACGAGATCCTCGCGCTTCGGCGCGATCTCCACCGCCATCCCGAGCTGGCCTGGAACGAGCGGCGGACGGCCGAGCAGATCGCGCGCTTCCTGAAGGGGAGCCGGCTCGAGCTGAGGACCGGGCTCGGCGGCACCGGAGTCCTGGCGGAGGCGAAGGGCGACGCGGGACCGACGCTGCTCCTGCGCGTGGACATGGACGCGCTGCCGATACAGGAGGACTCCCGCTCCCCTCACGCCTCCGTGGTCCCGGGGGCGATGCACGCCTGCGGCCACGACGGCCACGTGGCGATGGGGGCGGCCGCGGCGCGCCTCGCCGCCGGCCGCGGCGCGCCCGGCAGCGTGCGGGTGCTGTTCCAGCCCGCGGAGGAGGGAGAAGGGGGCGCGCAGGCGATGGTCGCCGCGGGAGTGATGGAAGGGGTGAGGGCGACGGTCGGCGTCCATCTCTGGAACGAGCTGCGCGTGGGCACGCTCGGCGTGAAGGCGGGGCCGCTCATGGCCGCCGTCGACCGCCTGCGCGTCGTCGTGCGCGGCCGCGGCGGCCACGGCGGCAAGCCGCACCGCTCGGCCGACCCGGTGGTGGCCGCCGCCCACGTGATCACCGCGTTGCAGACGATCGTCTCCCGCGAGGTCCCCCCGACCCAGGCCGCGGTGGTGACGCTCGGCTCCGTGCACGGCGGCCAGGCCTTCAACGTCATCCCCGAGGAGGTCACGCTGACGGGCACCATCCGCACCTTCGACGGGGCGCTGCGGCGGTCGATGCCGGAGCGCGTGACGCGCATCGCTTCCGGCATCGCCGAGGCGCTGGGCTGTCGGGCCGAGGTCGAGGTGCGGCCCGGCAACCCGCCGGTCGTGAACGACGCCGCGGTGGCGGAGCGGGCCCGGCGGGCGGCGGCGCGGGTGGTGGGCGAGGAGAACGTCGTGGAGCCGGAGCCCACGATGGGCGGCGAGGACATGGCCGTCTACTTCGAGCGCGCGCCCGGGTGTTTCGTCTTCGTGGGCTCCGCCAACCCCGAGCGCGGCCTCGACCAGCCGCACCACAGCCCCCGCTTCGACTTCGACGAGGACGCGCTGCTGATCGGCACCCAGTTCCTGCTCGAGGTCTCGAAGGAGGTTCTCGACTAGGGCTTCCACTCCTCGCGGAACGTGGTGGCCTTCTCGACCCGCGGCCACACGATCTCGTGGCCGATGCCCGGCCCTTCGGGCACGTCGATCGTCCCCGACGGCGAGACCACCACCGGCGGCTCCACGAGGTCCTCTTCGAAGTAACGCGCGCTGGCCGAGGTGTCGCCGGGAAGCGTGAAGCCGGGCAGCGTCTGCAGATGCACGTTGGCGAGCCGGCCGATCCCCGACTCCAGCATCCCGCCGCACCAGACCGGCACCGACGAGGCGCGGCACACGTCGTGGACGGCCAGGCTTCCCGCGAACCCTCCCACGCGGCCCGCCTTGATGTTGATCACGCGGCACGCGCCGAGCGCGAGGGCGCGGCGCGCATCCTCGCCGGAGTGGATCGACTCGTCGAGGCAGACCGGGGTCCGGATCCGCCGCTGCAGCGCCGCGTGGTCCACCATGTCGTCCCACGCCAGGGGCTGCTCGATCATCGTCAGCGAGTGGCGGTCCATCTCGACGAACAGATCCGCGTCGGCGAGGCGGTACGCGCTGTTCGCGTCCACCATCAGGGGCAGGTCGGGGAAGCGGGTCCGAACCGCCTCGACCAGCTCGCGGTCGTGGCCGGGCTTGATCTTGATCTTCACCCGCCGGTAGCCGGCGGCCGCTTCCTCCACGACCCGCTCCAGGAGGGCGCCGGGGGTGGGCTGGAGTCCGATCGACACCCCCGTCGCGATCGTCCCTCCCCGGCCGCCCAGCGCCCGGTAGAGAGGAACGCCTTCGCGCCGGGCGTGCAGCTCCCACACCGCCATCTCGAGGGCCGCCTTGGCCATCTCGTGGCCACGGACGCGGGCGAACGCGGCCAGCAGCGCGCGCGGGTGGGCGATCTCGAGGCCGAAGGCGAGGGGGACGAGGAAGTCGCGCAGCATGTGGAGGACGGTCTGGCTCGTCTCGGGCAGGTAGTACGGATCGGAGTCGGCCACGCACTCGCCGTGGCCGGTCACCCCGCCCGCGGAGACGCTGACGAGAAGGAACTCCTTGTGGGTCGTCGTTCCGAAGGACGTCTCGAATGGCCGCCGCAACGGGAGGCTCAGGTGTCGGACCTCGACGCGCTGGAGCTTCAGGGCGAGCGGCGCGCTTCGGCCCGCGACGCGCGGGCGGTGCAGCTGCGGCAGGAGCCGTAGATCTGGTGGCGGTGGCCCTCGATCGCGAAGCCGATGTCGGCCGCGATCTCGTCCTGCAGGCGCTCGATGTCGGGCGAGGTGAACTCGAAGATGGCCCCGCAGGACTTGCAGATGAAGTGGTCGTGGTGCTCGCGCTTGTAGTCGCGCTCGAACTTGCTCTGGCCGTCGAGGGCCAGCTCCTGGGCCAGCCCGGCCGACTGCAGGAGCTTCAGCGTGCGGTACACGGTGGTCCGGCCGATGTCGGGGCGCCGCTTCTGCACCATCTGCAGGAGGTCGTCCACGGAGAGGTGGCGGTCGGAGCGGAGGAACGTGTCCAGGATCACCTCGCGCTGCTCGCTCCGCTTGAGGTGGTTCTTGGAGAGGTAGGCGCCGAAGACCTCCTTCTCCTCGCGCCCGACGGTGCTCTTCACAGCAGGGCCAGACTAGCCCTCGCCCACCGGGGCTGTCAACGCTCCGGCGGCGCGGCGAGGGCGCTCCGCGAGCGCGCGAATCGGAGCGTGCGGGCGAAGCATTCCCCGATCTGGAAGGGCAGCCGCGGAAAGCCGTCGAAGCGCGCGCGCCGGCCGACCGTGGCCTCGATGGCGTTCGGCCACCGCGCCCGCAGCGCCCGGAGCAAACCGCGCGGGCGGCGCAGCTCCACCGCCAACGGCGTGCGCGTGCCGTGCGGCTCGAAGCGTCCGTCTCCCCATTGCCTCAGGACCGTGGGGACGAGCCAGCGGGGCAGCGGCCGCCGCCGTATCCGTGCGGGGACGCGCTCGAGGCTCGCGCCGAGGATCTCGTGGGCGAGTCGCAGCGCACAGACGGCGGCGTCGGTGCGGGCGCCGGCGCCGCTCATGAAGCAGGCCCAGTCGAAATCGGGGGGAAGGGTCTCGAGGATGAGGGCCAGGTCGCAGAGCCAGACGGGGCGCCAGGCCCCGTGACGCATCAGGTGCAGGGCGAGGAGGCGCAGGTGGTCCTCGGGGCCGAAGACGCGCACGTCGGCATCCGCGAGACGCACCACGCGCGACCGGGCGAGCACGTCCTCGAACTTACGGTCGTCGAGCTCGACCAGGCCATAGTGCAGGTCCACGGGCAGCGCCTCGGGGCCCGGCTCGGCCAGCGCGGCCCGTCCCGCGTGCTCGTCCTCCCGCCGCACGTAAAGATCGATGTCGCCGTACGGCCGCAGCCCAGGCCGTGGATAGAGACGCGCGACCGCCCACCCCTTTCCCAGCAGCGGCTCGACGCCGCGCGCGCGCAGCCGGGCGAAGGCGGCGGGGACCTTCGCTTCGAGGATGGCCGCGTGCAGCGCGTGGACTCCGAAGGCATCGTGGAGAGGCTTCAGGGCCGGCGGTTGCGCCACTCCGGCCGACTGCGCCCGCCACCAGGCGAGGCCGGCGCTCCCGCTTGGGAGGAGCAGTGGGATCGCTTCGACCAGGTCCGCGGCGTCGAGACCCTCCGCGTCGGGGCAATCACGCCACGCGCCGCG
>Ga0070699_100001897_pt1 | contig 18862 bp, 17 predicted proteins | sample KBSK1503metaG_FD_65473 | JGI IMG/M metagenome (GOLD analysis project Ga0070699, IMG submission 65473) | Corn, switchgrass and miscanthus rhizosphere microbial communities from Kellogg Biological Station, Michigan, USA - KBS K1-50-3 metaG | ecosystem: Host-associated > Plants > Roots >... | reverse complement strand
GACGCTTCACACGCCTGGGTCGTGGATACAAGCTGGACGCCACGCATTCGGTTCCTCGCCCACCGGACCACCGACGGCGGGCGCAGCTGGCAGCAGGGCGTGCAGGTCACGGTCGATGTCGTCTCTCCCGCCGCCGTCGATGAGAACGCCTTGGGAAGCCCAAGTCTCAACTTTCTCGACCCGGAACACGGCTGGCTCTTTTTCGATTGGATCCTTCAGGCAAAGTCCCCACAATCCGAGCCACACTTCAACGCTCTGTACAGAACCGGCGATGGCGGACTTCACTGGACCCTCGTATCGACGAATTCCTGGAGTTTCATAGGCGCCCCGTGGACATCCGGCTGCCCGTGGGGAAGCCCGTTGACGTTCACCTCGCTTACCACCGGCTACATGAACAACCCCGATCGAACTTACGAGCCGGGCAGAACCCAAGATTGCTCCACTCCGAACCAGCTATCGCTGCACGTCACCCATGACGGGGGTCGCACGTGGCAGTTCCAGGCCCTCCAGGTCATAGGGCTGAACACGAGCTGCGGATACGTGTGTGTCGTCGGTGCGCCTGACTTCGTTGATCCACTCCACGGTTTCCTAATGCTGGCTGGGTCAACGTTGCTCGCGACCTCAGACGGGGGAACGACGTGGAGCCTACGCTCCACGCCCGGGAGTTCCCTCGACGCCTCGTCGATCGCCTGGCTTAATGCCAGCGATGGCTGGGCGTGGACTTTCACGGCCGCGACCGTTCCGCTCTATCGGACGCGTGATGGCGGAGCGACGTGGACGCGAATCGACACCAATCTCGTGGGCCAGACGCGCGACGGCTGGATTGGCGCCCTCTACTTCGTGGACCAGAGGACCGGTTTCGCTTACCGAGCGACCGAGGCCGGCGGTATCAGCGTACTTCTGAAGACGATCGACGGGGGAGTCACTTGGACGGATGTCGGTCGGTTCAATTGAACCGCACAAATGTGATCGTGCTCGCTCAGGAAGTCGAACCCTGAACCTTGGGATTAAGAGGGGATTGACCTTCCTTGACTGGAGGTGCCAGGGAATGCCAGCGCGTGCCCGGTCTGTCGCGCATGTGTCACAGCGTGTCTTGAGCTGACTTAGATTGACTGGGCTACGCTGTCAGTAAGCCGTCAAATCGCCACGCTGGCGATCGCGAGACTTGACGCTCCGATTCAAATATGAACAGGCGTTGCAACCCTACGTCTTGGAGTCGATGTGCTCAACCCAGGTCGATCGCCACTCCGCTGCAGGGAAAGGCGCTGCAAAGTACTCGGTGAGCTTTGATGCCTTGCCGTTCCGAAACTCCACGACAGTGACGCCACTCCACACCTCGCCGTTCGGGTAATTGATGCGCGACTCCACGGTGTACACATCGCCCGAGCCAGTTATCCGGAGCGGCGTCCATGACGGCGTAAGCACCCATTTGTCTTCGGCCCCAGCAACCCGTCTGGGTGCAACGCTCGGAAGCTCGGGATAGTTCTCCAATACCGCGCGGAAATTCTTCAACCCCTTGATCCGCTCTCCAGATTGCGGCCACTCCTGAACGACGTGGGGATCTACGAGCTCACTGATCTCGTCGAACTTCCGCTCGTTCAGTGCCGCGTAGAACTTGTTGATTAGGTCGCGATTGTGTGGTGAGGCCATGAAGGCAAGACTAACCCTTACCTGGTGGGCGTGAAACGTCGGTAGCCTTGCGGACTGCCACGCGTACACGGTGTGCTCGCGCAGGGAGTCGAACCCTGAAGCTTGGGATTTAAGAGGAGATTGACCTTCCTTGCCAGGAAGCGTCAGGACGTGTCAGGGCGTGCCAAACGTATTCGAGGGTCCAAGGCGTTTGTGCCGCAGAGCGTCCTGGCCTGCCACAGACTGCCCAGGCTACGCGCTGTCAACGTCCATGACGCCGATGTGCGGTCGCGCTATTTCGGGCTAACCGCTGACTCGCAATTCCAATTCAGAGTTGCCCAGGATGACACGCGACGCGCTGAGGCATCGCTGTTGCGGGAGCAGTCACCCGGCAAGCCAAGACCGGAGCTGGATTGCACACCCGACCACGACGACGAGTCCGCTGATGGGGAGCACGTAACGGAGGACAGGAATCCCGGCCTCGCCGGGTTCTTTGCGCAGAAGCAAGGCTCCAAATGCCGAACCAAGGCCAAGCACAGGTCCCACCATGTCCAGCCAATCCACCCTTTGCACTCCTAGCGGGGACTCTGAAGGACACCACAGGACGGCGAAGTAGCACGATTCGGCTGGGGGCCAATCGTGAGTCGCGTCGAACCAAGCGACCGACAGGAGCGGCAGCGCCATGCTCGCGACGGCAAGAACGAGACGTACGGGCAAGCCGAGAACCGAGCGGGGCTCCGGCGATTCTTCCTTACCGTCCACCGCTGCTAGAGAGGGCCGACATTCGGCGTGGTGACCACCGCCCAGCCGCTGCCCGTGTCCTCGGCGATCAATGTCTTTCCGTTGCTGGCGCCGTTTGCGTATGCGCCGATGTACTGGGCGCCGACAAGGACGCAGTGGTGGTCGCCGGCACAAGCGACGCTTTCAAGATCCACGGTGGCGAGATAGGACGGCTCGTCCGTGTCGAGGGTCAATCGGGGACGCAGTATCCAACCGCTACCGGTCCGTTCCTCGATAACAGATTGCCCCCCGCCGACGCTGCCAACCGCGATGCATCGGGTAGCAGTCGCGCATGTCACGCCGATGAGCGCCCCGTCGGGCCTCGCCCCAGGCGTGACCGGCCAGCCGCTCCCGGCGCTCTCGAGAATCACCGGTTTTTCGGTGTTGTCGAAAGCTGATCCGGAGAACCCAACTATCACGCAAACTGTCGCGCTCCTGCAGCTGACGTCGGTGAGAACTGCCGAACTGTCGACATGAACCAGGTTCCAGCCTTTGCCGGTGGTCTCCGCAACCACGGGATTGGTGTCCGAACCGATGGCTATGCACCGGCCAGCACTGGAGCAGGCAATTTGGTCCAGGTAGTGGTTGCTGTTCGGGGTCGGGACGATTATCCAGCCGGTTCCGGTGTCCTCCTCAACCAGAGTCCTTTCGGCCCCATCGCCAGCTCTGTATCCTCCGACGGCGATGCAGTGCAAGGCAGTGGGACAGGTGACTCCAGAGAGAGAGCTGTTGTCGTCGTTGGTTGGATTCGGGCTGGACACAATCGTCCATCCGCTGCCCGTGTTCTCCTCGATCAGGGTCTTGCTGACGTACCCAACCTTGTAATTCCCAACGGCGACGCATCGAGTGGTCGAAGCGCAAGCGACGTCTCGAAGAAGGCTGGACTCGGCGACGTCGGGGTGCGGACTGGGAACGATCGACCAGCCGTCACCGATGCTCTCCAGGATCAGAGTCCGAGAACCGTCGCTACCTGATGGGTTACCAGAATGGCCGACCGCGATGCAGTGAGAGATGCTGGCACAAGCAACCCCGAAGAGCACGTTATTCGTATGCCTGACGACCTGGGGACTACTGCCGGAACAGCTGCATGCGACCAATAGCATCGAAGCGAGTACTAGGGTCGCGACGCCCGCGCGCACGGCTGGATCACCCCCGATGCGCTCTACCCTGGTGCCGTTGCCGCCAATAGTGGCTTGAATTGACTCGAACATGTCCTTTGTATGGTCGATTCTGACCTCAATTCGCCTCCATCCCACGAGGAAATCTCGGTGGCGTGCCTCCGCTAGATGTCATATCGAAACAGACGACGTGACAAGCTGCTGCAGGATCAAGGCCCTTCCGTCGCACAGAAGGTAGGCTCGCTCACCCGAGCGAGTGCGACCGACTTCTAGACGTAGAAAGAGTGGACGATCACGAACCACACGAACCACACCAATCCTATGAGTACGGGTGAGCCCAGTAGCGTGACGTAGCCCAGGGTGAGACCGGCCGTTGAGTAGGAGCCTCCGCGCAGTCCAAATCTCTTGATGCGGCGTCGGGCCCAGTGGCCGAAGACGACTGCCACAAGAGAAAAGGCTGGAATAGTTCCGACGTCCACGATGGCCATCCAAGACCCAAAGACGATGGTGTCGACGGATAGGCCCAGGCGACCGGCGACTAAGAGCACCACGGTAAGAATCGGCCATGGCCAAACTGCAAGTGCAGATGCCAAAGCAATAACGGCGCGAGGCTCTGTTCGATCGTGATCGATGGTCGCCCACTCCGTCGACTGCTGTCTCTCGACTTCCAGCCGTGCGGCTTCGTTCCAAGCCGTCTTGGCAGATTCGATTGCACCGTTGAAGCCACGGCCGCGCTCGGCAGCGTCTGTGGCGGCTGTCGCGGCGATAACGGCGAGCTCGCTGTCTCGACCCAGGTTGGCCGTTACCCAGTCCAACCAGTTCCGGTATAGCTCCTCCCGGGATTCACCTGCCGACTGGCTCATGCGCCGATCATATTGCCCAGGCAACTCGTAATCAGAGCTTACGTACGAGGCTCCGTTGGGATACGTGGTTGGAGCCAGTTTCATCTTCAGATCGGCCGCGGATTGTTGTGTTCACACCTCTGTCCCCGGCGAGATGCCCCTGCCGGCACTGATGCCGAAGGCTTTTGCTCTGAAGGCATCAACCGGGACGCCGACCAGCGTCAACCGGGCGCTTTCGTCAAGCATCAACCGAGTCAGCACAAGCTAATGCGAGCCCGATCCAAGAACCATCGACGAGACGATGAACCTCAGGCCGGCCTGGCCGCGGCTGTCCGCCTAACCCTCTGCCCGCCGAGCAGCAGCGGCTCGGCTAATTCGAAAACAGTTCCGTCCGGCTTGAGGATCGGCTCGGGCGAGTACTGGACGACGTAGCTGCGCCGCGGACGCGAAGTGCGGTTGGGGCCGCTCCGGTGCAGCAGCGCCGACGAAAACACAGCAATGCTGCCTGCGGGCACGATCACCAGATCGCCCGGGTCGTCGCCGAAATATCCCACGAGATCGTTCAGCTCCGGATCCTTGACATGATCGATCACCTCGCGCGTGCAGGCGCGAGAGAAAGGCAGCACCGAGATGGTTCCGTTCTCCTCCGACATGTCGTCTAACGCGCACCAGAGGGTCACGTAGGTCCGCGTGTAACTTGGCATGTTGTATTTGACGTAGCCCGAGTCCTGATGCCAGGCGAATTTCAGTCCGACCTCGGCCATCTTCACAACAAACTGTTCAACAAAGAGGTAAGCGTCGTCGCCAAGCGTGGCCCTGCAGATATCGGCCACAGTGTCACCGAACAGAAACGGGTCGAGGCGGCCCTCGGCCTCGGCGTGGCGATTGCCGATGAAGTAGCGCTTGCCGCGGCGGTTCAGGCCGAATTCGTCGGTGCGGGCGGCATCCATGGCCGCCTCCGTCCTGGCGATGAATCGATCAAGCTCTTCGCGAAGCACCGCCAAATCGGCCTCCCCGATTACCCGCTCGAGGATGAAATATCCCTCTTTTTGAAACTGCTGTTGCTGCTGGGCGGTGATCGTGAGTGCCAACGCTTCCTCCTAATTTGGGACGGATAGCCCGACCCTAGCGTTCGGAGCTTGGGTCCCGCCTCTCATGAGGCGGCGGAATTCTCTCGCCCGGCGTTGCTTCACCTCGCAGGTACCGGTTGGGGCTGGTTCCGAACGCGGCGCGGAAGGCGCGGTAGAACTGGGCGTGGCTGCCAAACCCCGCATCTTGCAGCGACTGCGTCACGCTGCGGCGAGCGCCGTTTCCATGGATTTGAAGGAATCGCTCCAATCGCAACTGGCCGCGATACTCCTGGAGCGAAACCCCCATCTGGGCCTTGAAGACCCTTCCCAATCGAGATGGACTAAGGCCGCAGGCGGCGGCCAGCTGCTCGAAGGAATCCAGGGTCAGATCGTCACGCAGTTGCATGGCCGCGCGCTCTACGGCGGGATGCACTTCTTGAAGAAGCGACGTCTCAGCATCGAGGTAGAGATGCCAGGCCTGCAGCAAGGCGAACTCAAGGCCGGCATTGTGCTCAGTGGGCGTTTGCGCGCGGGCCACTGCTCCCAACAGCCGATGCAGCCAACCCGCATCGCGTTCCGAGAGGCGGCGGCTGTACAAAGACGTTCCTGCCGTTAGTTGCCGGTGCTTGCGCGATAGCAGAGGACGAAAGACCGCAACCCAGGTGTCGAAGTCGGGCGAGCGATCGGTGAGGATATGGTCCTGCGTCGGCCAAAGCCAGATGAGCGAACGCCGGACGAGGCGATCTCGACGGCCGGCGAAGAGATAAGTAGCAGCCCCACGGAGAACGAGGTTCAGTTCGAGTTCCGCGTGGCGATGGCTGCTCACGATCGGAAGCTCGGGTCCGGCGCGCCAGGCCAACCCTAGACGGCCGGTCGGAATCTTGAGTTGGACCAGTCCCACGGCTTGCCCTTGTAACTCTGAGTCAAATCGCCCCGCGCCAACCAACTACGTGGGCGTGGCTCGATCTGTTAGCTGAGGAGTTCTCCGTGATGGTTGTCGACGCCCGGTGGTGCTCGCGCAGGGAGTCGAACCCTGAACCTTGGGACTAAGAGACTGCTGGACCAGAGTGTCAGAGAGTGCCAAGGAGTGCCAGGGAGCGCCAAACGAGGCTGGCCCTTTGACGCACCAGCGCCAGGGAGTGCCAGAGGGTGCCAGCGAGTGCCACCGTCAAGGTGTCAGATAAGGCGTCAGATCGCACCTGACGGTTCGGAACCGTGAACGCCGCCATTCGACCAAGATCGCTCGCGACGGTTGTCGGACTCAACGCTTCAAATCACTTAGTCGGCAGGGTGATGTTCCCTGACTACGGCACTATTCGCTCTATTGGCGGCTTTGCCCTAGCCCGGCCGGATGTACCAGTAGACGACGCCAATGGCGTACGCGGCATCGCCCGGCCAGTGTGCGCGGATGTCTGCATAGTCCTGCACCGAGCCGCAATGCCCGTAGGTCAGCACCGCCGGAGGCGGACTGTTGCGGTCGATGATCAAGACGCAACCTCCCCTCTCTCGATAGTCGATCTTGCCTGTGTAGCTCTGGCCGAATGGAGCGTCAACCGGCAAGGGCTCGACCTTGCCGTTGTTCGGAGGGAATCGTGTCGGGTCTTGCACGGCCCGACCGATGATCAGTTGGTCGGCCGAAGGATCACCGCTGCCCCAGTAGACGACGAGGGACGCATTCGTGCACTCGTGCTGTTTGACCCAACCCGACACCCAGGTCCTGCAACCTAGGTCGTGTCCCTCATAGACAACGGTCTTGCTGAAGGGAAGCGAGAGCTCGCCAGGGATTTCCTGGTGTGGAGGGCCGATGACGTTGACGGTCAGCAGAATGGCGAGCACTCCACTGCCGACCGCACCCGCGACTAGACCTGGCCTCCACGGAATCGGTCGCAACCGGTTGACCGCGAGGACCGTGGTGGCAACTGGAGGCAAAACCAGCAGCAGTCCCAGCAAGCCTGACGCGGGGTTGGGGTCTCCGGTCTCCGTGACGTACGTGCTGAGGAGTCCGGCAGCCACCAGGAGCACTGCGAGGTTGACCGCCGCGAGCAGGAATGCTGGCCAGACGCTAGGCCCTCGCCATCGCCACGCGAGGACGAAGACAAGGACCGCAGCGGGCACGAGCGGCAGCGTGCCCATCAACCAGAGCACCGGCCCCAGCTTGGGGAGGCACCAGCCGTAACACACCGCTGGGTGGGCGACCGCGTCGTAGTAGTTGAAGGCGGTCGCACCTACGGGCGCCAGGAGGCAGATTCCTTGCGCCAGCAGCGCACGACGCAGGGTGATTTGCCTCACCCCAGACCGGTTATGACCACAGTTGCGGCCATCCGAAAAAAGAGCCAATCGCGGCTGGCCGGCCATTCATCAGTGTGCCTCCGGGTTTCGCCTGTCAAGCCCACATATGGTTACTCGCCGGAAGCGTTCTGGAACCCTGGTTGTGCGAATCACCTGGCTGACGCATCGCGTCATCAGAATCCCCTTGGTTTCAAGGTCTCAGATAGGGTGTCAAACTCGGCGCAATTTCACGTTTTCTCCCCAACCGGAACCACAAACCGAGCCATTTGAGCGCTCGTCTGGGGAATGAGCGACCACATGATGGTGCTCGCGCAGGGAGTCGAACCCTGAACCTTGGGATTAAGAGGCTGCGGGCATGCAGTGTCAGGGAATGTCAGCGAGTGTCAGGGAGTGCCACACGAGCCCGGATTCATGACGCAGCAGGGTCACAGAGTGTCACAGAGTGTCAGGGAGTGTCTGGGTGAAGGTGTCATTTAGGGTGTCAACCTCCAGCGCGGTGGACTGTCCCAGCACAAACGGTTAAGGCTCTGCGCCCCCCGTGCGAACCTCCACCGTAATTCGCGATTACCCAGCGACCGCTCACCTCGGACATATGGGATCGTGGATCGACTGTGTTGTTAGGCTCACCAAAGATCGGCTTCTTTGCCACTGAGCGACCCGTGCCCAGCTAAGGATCTGTCCTGCTCCAAACGCATCGGTTCCGTTGACGCTCGCGTTACGCAGCCGTACTCACCGCGCCACCGCCGGAGCCACAAGTCGACCACTCTTTCGAATGGGGCCATCTTCGGGCTCCCTCCAGAATGATGCGGATTTGTCCTGCAACCCTCGGGGGCTGCGGGCACCTAGTAAAGGTTAGGAATGGATGGAGCCATCGCCAGATCTCGTCTCCGGTGCGCGGATTGGGGACAAGGTCGCCTTCGAGAACCTGCTGCGGCCACATATCGCATCTGCGACCAAGCTCGCCTACGCCATGCTTCAGGACCGAGCTGAGGCCGAGGATGTCGTTCAGGAAGCTGCGCTCAGCGCATGGAGGAGGCTTGAAAACCTTCGCGACCGTGAAGACTTCAAGCCCTGGTTCTTAGGCATTGTCGCCAACCGGTGCCGAACAGTTCGTCGAGGCTCTTGGTGGTCAGTTGTTCGTATGGCAAGGGCGCCCGCTACGCCCGACACCGGCCTTGAAGAGGGAGTTGTCCGCGAATCCGATTTGCGCGTTGCTCTTGCTGCTATTCCGTCCGATCAGAGGGCAGCGGTCCTGCTGCACTTCTACCTCGACCTTCCTCTTGAAGAAGTCGCAAGAGCGCTCCAAATCTCAGTGGCAGGCGTGAAGTCGCGCATCAACCGAGCCCTAAAGCGATTGCGGCCGGCCCTTCGCGCTGACGAAGAGTCGATCTGATGGGCATACGAGACGAGCTCCACGCAGCTTTCGACGGGCAGGCCTTCTCAAGTGAGGCGCTCCTGGCCCGTGTCGCAGTCCAACTCGACTCGTCGCGGCGCGTGCGCAACTATCCCTGGGCGACCGCTGTCGCATTGGTGTTGACAATCGCCTTGATCGCGACGCTGTTGGTCGTCCGAGCGGAGCTCGGCAGCCGCAACTCACTAAACCAGGGCGGCCCAATCAACAAGTGCTTGCCAGCGCAGACGGCGAGCCCGAGCGGGGAGGGGCACAGCACCATCACCGAATACGCGGTCCCGGCTGACCTCGGGGCGCTCGGGGACATTACCAGAGGACCAGATGGAAACCTGTGGCTGACTGGTTATGCTGCCAACCCGCCGCGCAGCGTGATCGTCAAGCTGACGACCTCGGGCGTCTTTACCGAATTTCGAGTTCCGAGCGCCAACACATATCTAGGCGGGATCACAACCGGACCTGACGGCAACATCTGGTTTACCGAGACCACGCAACCTTTCCCCGGGCGCCCAGTGTCAGGCAAGGTGGCGAAACTCACCACCTCGGGCACCTTTACCGAATACATCGTGCCCTCGACTGTGACCGACCTCCGCGGAATTACCACTGGACCGGACGATAACCTCTGGGTGGCCGATTCGGGAGCGAACGAAGTCCTGAAGGTGAGCACGTCGGGCAGCATCACGAAGTTCGCAATGCCATTGTTAAACAGTCGGCCTGAAACAATCACCGCTGGCCCAGACGGCGCCCTCTGGTTTACCGAGTCGGGGACGGCGAAGGTGGCACGGATTACTACCTCCGGCCGCATTACCGAGTTTCCGCTTCCAGCCACCGGGAACCAGTGGGCCTATTGGCCAACAGGACTTGCGGCAGGACCCGACGGAAACCTGTGGATCACCGAACAAGGAAATTGGCCGGGTGGCGGACCGGGCGTTGTGGCGAAGTTGACTACAGCGGGGGTCTTCACCACGTACCGCGTGCCAAGCACCAAGGTCGCACCTGGTCTCTCCCTGTTGAGAGACTCCGGACCCCGCGAGATCACGGCAGGACGGGATGGCCGCCTCTGGTTTTCGGCCGTTTGGAACCTTGACAGCGTGACGACTGCGGGGGTCTTCAGCCAGTACCTCGTCCCAACGCGTGACGGTACGTTCACCGACCTCAGATCGATAACTGCGGAGCCTGACGGCGCCGTTTGGTTCACAGGAGACGACATAACGAAGTCGCCCGGCCGGCCAGTGGTGGGCAAGTTCATAGTCGAGCCAGCATCCTCGTGCTGACGGACAGCACATCACAGGCGCTGCCGGCGTAGTTCCTGTGCTCAGTCACGCTCATCTCCCTCATGCGTGGGAGAGTGACAAATCAGCCGAAGTAGTTGTGACAAATCAGCCGAAGGTGTGTAACGCATCAGCCGAAGGCCTTTTGGGACGCGTCAGCCGAACTTGCACAAACTTGATGGTGCTCGCGCAGGGAGTCGAACCCTGAACCTTGGGATTAAGAGTCCCCTGCTCTGCCAGTTGAGCTACGCGAGCGCGTCGGGAGGGGTCGCCTGACGATTCTAAGGGTCTCACGAAATTAACAAGCTGGATTCCAAATCGACCCATGCGCGCATACGGTGGGCAGCATGTCCGCACGCGTCCCGCTCGATGTCGACCTCGAGGACAAGCTCCTCTACGGCCTGACGCCAACGCGCCTGGCCTACCTCGTCATCGGACTGCTCGCCGCGTTCTCGGTCTGGTCCACACAGTGGGCGCCATCGTCCATCCGCGCGGGGTGCGCAGTCGTCATCGCCGCCGTGGGAGCGGCTGCGGCCTGGGGTCGGTGGCGCGGTCGAGCCGTGGACGGCTGGCTCATCGACTTCGTCGTCTATGTCATGGCGACCAGGCGGCTTCAGTGGACCTGGCGCCGGTTCTGGATGCGGTCGTGATCCGCGTCGTACACCGCGAAGCGGCGCCGATCGCCAACCGTGAGCCGGGCGTCACGGTCATCGAGACGACCTCGATCGGCTTCGCAGGCGCCGCCGAGGATGACCGCAGGCGATGGCTGACTGCATTCCGCCATCTGCTGGACGGTCTCGATTCGCCGCTGCAGGTCGTCATCGATGTCGTTCCGGGGTCCGATGAGAGCATCGAGTCATCGGGCTGGCTACCCGACACGTTCGAAGACATGCGCGGCGCCGACATGGAGTTCGTCTCGGCGATCGAGCGATCCCGCTCCGCCCACTCGATCACCACGAGCCTTGTGCTCGCGGCCAGGCACGCGATGCGAATGACCACAACCCTGACCGAGATGGGGATCGCGAGCGTCGTGACGCAAACGGCGGACACCTTCGCATTCGGGCGCGAGCTCGCCTCGCGCCTCCTGCAGGTCCGGGGTTTCAGCCGCAGCTGGTACGTGCACCGCCTGCCCGGCACGGAGATCGAGCCCGGTTGGCTCTTCAACCTGCTGCCGCCGGGCTTGAGGCTGAGCCTGTCCTGGCACGCGACGCCGCTTCCCGCGGCGTGGATCGTTCACTACCTGCAGCGTCAGCTCATCAGCATGCGGGCAACAAGACTGCTCGACTCGAATGCCGGCACGTCAGACCCCGCCCTCGCTGGCGCGCTTCCCAACGCCGAGGACCTCCAGCGCCGCCTTGCGTCGAGCCAGGACAAGGCTTTTCACGTGGCCATCTACCTGACCCTGACCTCGGCCACGGCTTCCGAGCTCGAAATCGGATCGCGGCGGGTCGAGGCGGCCGCTCGCGCGATGCTCTGCGAGCTGCAGCCGTGCACTTTTCGTCAGCTCGACGGTTTCCTCGCCAGCCAGGCCGGCGGCCCGGACCGCCTGCAGCGCAAGCGCGTGCTCGACTCGACTGCGCTGGTCACGCTTCTCCCCTGGCTGCATCCCGACCTCCGCCAGCCAGGGGGCCTCTTCGTCGGCACCAACCGCGCCACCGGCGCCCCAGTCCTGGTCGAACCATTCGACCAGCGTCGTTATGTGAACGCGAACATCGCGGTCTTCGGCCACTCCGGGGCGGGGAAGACCTACCTCCTCTCGACGCTCGCGATGGGCGCTCTCGGTCGAGGGGTTCAGGTGTTTGTCATCGATCCCGAGCACGAGTACGGCACGCTCGCGCGCGAGGTGGGCGGTGTTGACATCCAGCTCGCGCTCGGATCGGGCCACGCGCTCAACGTCCTCGACCTGCGGCAGTCGGATCGGCGCGACGAGACCTGGCTCGGGCCGGCCGCCGCCGACGCCGTCGACCTGTGCGCCTGCCTTTGCGGCGGACTCGACGAAGCCGAGCGGGCGGTGGTGGAGGGTGCGGTGCGCCAGGCGTACGCCGAGGTTGCTGGACCCGTGCTTCGCGACGTCGCCGGCCGCCTGCCGCACCGGTCGCGGGTCGCCGTCATCCTGCACCGTTGGGTCCACGGCAGCCTCGGCGACATGTTCAGCGCGCCCACGAACGTCGACCTCGAGGCGCCCATCGTCGCCTTCGGCATGCGCGAGCTGCGCGACGAGATGATCGCGCCCGTCCACTTCCTCCTCGCCGAGGCACTCTGGGCGCGCATCAAGCGCAAGGACCGGCGCCGAATGCTGATCGTCGACGAGCTTGGTCTCCTCTTCGAAGACGCGACGATCCGCAGGTTCGTGGTCAGCCTGGCGCGACGCATCCGCAAGTACGACGGCTCGCTGGTCTTCGCGACGCAGAATCCCGGTGACCTGCTCTCCACGGATCAGGGGGCGGTCGTGGCCACCAACCCTGCACTGGCCTTCTTTGGCGGCCAGCGACCTGGTGAGGCGGCCAAGCTGCAGGACGTCTTTCGCCTCAGCGCGCGCCAGCGTGGCTCGCTCGAGGTCGCGCACCGCGGCGACTTCTTGCTTGCGGCCGGGGCCGACCGGCTGGCGCTTCACGTCCAGGCGCCTCCCTGGCAGGAGGAGCTCATGCGCAAGGCGCGATCAGCGGCCCGCCCGCCGCCGCGACGCGTAGTCTTACCTTCCGGTGGCGCGCGTCCTTCACTACCGCCTGTACGGGCTCACGGAGCACCGGCTCGAACGCGTCCACGAAGAGTTCGAGCTGCTCGGCGGGGCGCGCACATGGCGTTGCGGACAGCCGTGGATCGCCAGCTCGCGGTCGCGTGGGCTCTTCGACATGGAGTTCTTCCGGCACCTGAAGAACGACGAGGGCGCAGCCCTCGGCGCCGCGGGCTTCGTGAAGATGGCCGGCGACGAGACGGACGCGCTGATCATCACGATCTTCATGCGCGACCTCAGCGCCGCGCACCGGATCCGCACCGCGATCCGCGACGAGGACCATCCGCTGGCGAAGCTGCGGCATCTCGACTTCGACCGGGGCATGCTGCCGAGCGGCCAGTCGCTGGAAGACATGCTGGCCAAGCGACCTGTGATCAAGAAGGTGGAGGGGGAGCGCATCTTCTTCTACCCGCCGACCTTCCGGCTGCACTCGATGAGCCCGCCGAGTCCCGAGTGGGCCTACGCGCTGTGCGGGATGCGCGCCTACGCGCCAACGCTGCTCGAGGCGGAGCAGGAGGCGCTCAAGATACTTCGAGGCTTCGGCCACCTTGGCGCTTGATCGCGCGCTGAGCACCGAGGGCACACTCAACTCCGCGGACGGCACCAGGCTCGCTTTCCGGGCATGGTCGCGTCCTGACGCCGCGATCACGTTCGCGGTCGTCCACGGCCTTGGCGAGCACAGCGGTCGCTATGAGCGGTTCGCGCAGGGCATGGCGCGGCTCGGCATGGCGACCTACGCCGTCGACCTGCGTGGACACGGCCACAGCGCGGGGCGGCGCGGCCACGTCGACTCGTGGTCGCGATGGGTGGATGACACCGCCGCGTTCGTAGGCCACGTCGACGGCCAGGCCCAGGGTGAGGTCATTCCGCTCGGCCACTCGTTTGGTGGGGTGGTCATGCTCAGCGCCGTCCGCGCGGGCAAGCTGAAGCGTGCCCGTCGTTTCGTGCTCTCGAGTCCCGCCCTGAGGCTCAAGGCCTCGGTCCCGGCCTGGAAGACGACTGCCGCGGGCATCCTCTCCAACCTCATACCGGCCCTGGCCATGGATAACGAGGTCGATCCGGGCACGGTGTCCCGCATTCCCGCGGTCGTCGAGGCCTACCGCACCGACCCGCTGGTTCACAGCAAGATCTCGGCCCGCCTCTACGCCGAGTGGCGCCGGGCGGCCGCTGAAAACCTGGCCCACGCCGCTGAGATCACGATCCCGTTTCTCATCCTCTCCGGCACCGACGACCGGCTCATCGACCCGGCCGGCAGCGAGGAGCTGCACGCGAAGTCGCCAGGCAGGAGCGAGCTGCGCATGCTCGCGGGTCGCTACCACGAGCCTTTCAACGACCTCGACAGCGACGAGGTTTTCTTGACAATTGCACAATGGGTGGAGAAGTGACGATCGCGACCGCGCTGCTCGAGACGAGGCTGAACCTCGACCCAGGCTCGTGGCTGGCCTGGATCGTCGTCGGCCTGATCGCGGGGGCGATCGCGGCCCGTGTCGTGGCGGGCCGCGGTTTTGGCTGCCTCGCGGACATCGTGGTCGGGGTCGCCGGCGCGATCATCGGCGGTTTCCTGCTCAGCTCGCTCTTCGGCATGACCGGGAACGTCGGCTTCTTCGGCAGCATCATCGTCGCCTTCATCGGCGCGGCCGCGCTGCTCGCCGTCTTGAAGCTGGTGTCGGGAGGGCGCCTCTAGCCGGCGGCCGTCTCGACCTCCCGCTCCTCCTCCACCGGAGCCTGCGCGCGCTTGCGGCGCCGGATCAACACCGTCGTGAGGGCGGTGAAGGCGAGGAACAGGATCGGCACCACGAAGGTGGTCTTCATGGCGTCAATGAAAGCGGTGACGAAGACGTCATGTGCGATCGCCTGCAGCTGCTGAGCGACCGCCGGCGGGATCCCGCTCGGCAGGGTCGTGCCGCTCTGGCCTGTACCGATCTCGAATCCCCTCGACGAGACGTTGCTGAATGCGTTCACGAACTGGTCGCGGAATGCCGCGGGCAGTTCGCTCGCGCGCTTGACCGCCTGGTCGTGGAGCGTGTTGGACAGGTTGTACTGAAGAAGCGCGCCGACCACGGCGCTGCCGATGGCGGCTCCGAGCTGGCGGATGGTGTTGAGCACGCCAGACGCGGCGCCCGCAACACGCGGCTCGATGTTGCGCATCGCGACAGTGGTCATCGGCGCGAACGTCATGCCTATCCCCAGCCCGGCGACGATCGCCGGCGCGAGGAAGTTGATCCAGGTCGAGTCAGGGCCCGCCACGAAGGCGATGCTGCCCATGCCGATCGTGAACAGCGCGATGCCCGCCATCAGGATGTACTTGCCTCCAACCTTGTCGGCGAAGCGACCCGCGAATGGCGCGGTAACCATCGAGGTCAACGACATCGGGGCGAGGGTGAGGCCGGCGACCAGGGCTGAGAACCCGCGCGCCGACTGCAGGTAAATCGTGAACGGCAGGAACATGCTCAACATGCCGAAGCTGATCGCCGCGGCGATCCAGTTGGCGACGGCGAAGTTGCGGTCCTGGAAGAGCGACAGCGGAAGCAGAGGCTCCGTCTGGAACCGCTCCCAGATCAGGAAGAGGACGATCAGCACGACGCCCGCGGCGAGCACCTCGGGGATGGTGATCGGGTAAGACTCGATCTGGCCCCAGCTGTAGCGCTCGCCTTCGATCAGCCCGAAAACGATCGCGAACAGCCCGCCGGTGGCCAGGATGATGCCGAGCACGTCCCATCCGTGGCGCCTGCCTGCGCGGATGTCAGGAATGACCGCGAACGTGGCGATCAGGGCCGCGATGCCGATGGGCACGTTGATGTAGAAGATCCAGCGCCAGTCGATGTAGGTGATGACGGCGCCGCCCACGGTAGGTCCGGCCACGGTTGCCAGCCCGGCCACGCCGCCCCAGATGCCGAAGGCCGCGCCGCGGCGCTCGGGCGGGAAGATCGAGGTCAGGATCGCGAGCGTCTGCGGGGTCAGCAGCGCGCCGCCGACTCCCTGGAGCACGCGGGCCGCGATCAGCTGCCCGGACGTCTGCGATAGACCACACAGCGCCGAGGCCACCGTAAAGATGAGAAGGCCGATCGCGAACAGCGTCCGCTGTCCGTATAGGTCGCCCAAGCGCCCGGCGGTGATCAGCAGAACGGCGTAGACGAGCACGTACGCGTTGAGCACCCACAAGATCTGGTCCAGCGTGGTGTTGAGCCCGGTGCTCATCGCCGGGATCGCCACGTTGACGATCGTGGTGTCGAGCATGATCATGAAAAAACCGGACGTCAGAACCAGCAGCACGAGCCACGGGTTAGTGCGCGCCTGAGCCATGTCTCCTCCTCAACGCGACCAGGTCGGGATCGCTTCCAACCTTCCATTCCAGCCTTCCGTCTTTGATTTCCTTCTCGAGGTTGTTCACCCATCTGCGCTCGGCCTCGAGCATCGCGATCTTGTGCTCGAGCTCGATCAGCGCCAGGCGGCCAAGGCCGGCCTCGCGAAGCTCGGTCATGATCCGGGTGAGCTTCTCGGTGGTCGCCTTCAAGGCCTTCGCGCGATCGGCCAGGTGTGAGGCCGCCTCGCCGCCCTCCAGGTGGTGCATGAACATCAGCCCCGCGGCGAAGTGCGGGTATTCGCGCCGCGGGTGGGCGAGGATGTCGCCGACCACGCGCACCAGCACCCCCCGGCCGGCCTTGGTCAGGCGGTAAACGGTCCGCTCGGGACGGCCGCCTTCGCGCTCGCGCTCGGTGGACACGATCCAGCCGTTTCGCTCGAGCACCTCGACCGTGTGGTAGAGCGAGCCGAAGTTCAGGCGAATGAACTCGTCCTGGTGGCGGTTGCGCATCGTCGAGGCGAGCTCGTAGGGATGCATCGGCCGCTCGTCCAGCAGCTGCAGGATGGAGAGCGCCAGCGGCGAGAACTCAGGCTCGTTCTCTGTCATATTCCATTTGGAATATACCACTCCTGATATCCGGCCAGTCAATACCCGACGATCCGGCTCTCAGCTAATTACCAGTCAACCCCACGCGAATTCCAAGCCCGAGACGCGATTTTCAGCGCGGTGGTCGGCTTCCTCACCCGGACTCGACTCGTCGTCGCGGGCCTGGCGATCGTGGCGTTGGTTCTCGGCACGCTCATCTACCGCGACGTCTTCGTGCCGACGCAGAATGCGGCCGGCGCGGTCAACCTCTACACGGTCACGCGGCAAACAGTGACGGCCAGCATCACCGGCTCTGGCAACCTGGTCCCCGACACCCAGGCCAACATCAACTTCAAGGTCCCCGGGACGCTGACAGAGGTCGATGTGAAGGTCGGCGACCATGTCAGCGCGGGGCAGAAGCTTGCGGCGATCGACGCGTCGGCGCAGCGGGCAGCCCTGTCTCAGGCTCAGGCGAACCTGTCCACCGCCGCGGCCAATCTGCAAGCGGTGCAGACCCCGCTCTCCGTCGACCAGGTGGCGCAGCTGCGCGACAACGTGACGATCGCCCAGCAGACCTACAGCGACACGGTCGCCCAGGTGAACCTGACCAACTCGCAGGATGCCGCCCTGGTGGCCGCCGACCAGGCCCAGCTTTCCATGGACCAGGCGTCGCTCGACGCGAGCTTTGCCTACCAGCAGGACAAGGCCAAGCTCGCAGCCGACCAGGCGCTTCTCGCCACCGACAGGTCGAAGTTCGACGCCGACGGCTGCGTGCTCGCCAACGCCCCGTTTTCGACGAACCCCTGCATGACCGACTTCACGGCCGTCTTGAACGACCAGGCTGCAGTCGCCGCCGACCAGAGCAAGCTGACCGTCGACAAGGCCCAGGTCACCGCCGACCAGGCAAAGCTCAGCCAGGACTCGGCCAAGCAGCAGACGGACAAGGTGGCCGGACAGCGCAGCGTCAACCAGGCGTCAGCCTCGCTCACGAGCGCGAGGGACCAGCTGAAGACGCAGACCGAGACCAAGCCCAACCAGGTCGCGTCCGCGCAGGCGCAGCTCGCGAGCGCCCAGGCCGCGGTGCTCACGGCGCAGCAGAACCTGAACGGCACCGTCCTGTACGCGCCGATGGACGGCGAGGTCAACAGCATCAACGGCGTCGTCGGCGAGACGGTGGGGTCGGGCGGGGGAACCACGGCAGAAGCTCCAGGGGGCCAGGCGCCACTGCCGACGAGCACTCCTTCGAGCGCGTTCGTGCAGATAGGCAACGTAAGCGGGATGGAGGTGGTGATTCAGTTCGCCGAGGCGGACGCCTCCCGCATCGCCTCCGACCAGGAAGTGCAGATAACCTTCGACGCGATCTCGAACCTGACCATCAGCGGCCGCGTGATCGCGGTCGCGACCTCGTCCACCGTTTCCAGCGGTGTCGTCAACTACTACGCGACCATCAGCCTCAACCAGACCAACAAGGCGTTGAAGCAAGGGATGACCGCCAACGCCACGGTCACCGTGAGCAAGGCGAGCAACGTGCTCACGGTTCCCAACCTGGCCATCACCCGGAGCGCGGGCCAGGCGTATGTCGTCGCCTACGCCGACGGCCAGCAGACGCAGACCCCCATCGAGGTCGGCGTTGTGGGCGACCAGTTCACGGAGGTCACGGGGGGCCTCAACGACGGCGAGCAGATCGTGATCCCGACGATCAAGGCCGCGTCTGGGTCGGGGACCACGCGCGGTGGATTTGGCGGGGGTGGTGGCGGAGTCCGCATCGGCGCCGGCGGATGATCGCGCTCGAGGGCATCACCAAGACCTACCGCATGGGCAAGGTCGAGGTG
>Ga0070699_100001896_pt1 | contig 18866 bp, 13 predicted proteins | sample KBSK1503metaG_FD_65473 | JGI IMG/M metagenome (GOLD analysis project Ga0070699, IMG submission 65473) | Corn, switchgrass and miscanthus rhizosphere microbial communities from Kellogg Biological Station, Michigan, USA - KBS K1-50-3 metaG | ecosystem: Host-associated > Plants > Roots >... | reverse complement strand
CCTGGGCGAACGCGGTCGAAGACGACAGCGCGACCGCGACGACCAAGAGCCCCCGCACCCGCGCCTCCATGCCCGCCCACCACACCCTGCCCAGCGTTCGGCGCGCGCAGCGGAGCGTGCGCCGCATCCGGCTCCACGTCACTATCCCGAGCGTTCGGCGCGCGAAGCGGAGCGCTGCATTCGGCGCCCACGTCACTATCCCGAGCGTCCGGCGCGCGCAGCGGAGCGTCTCCTCTGTCGTCTCGCGGACGGATTCACTCCGACGCGAGACGCTCATTGATGACCAGCGCGGAGCGGAGCGCGCCGCATCGCATTATGACGATGCGGGTCCGGCCCGGACGTCAAGGGCTTCGGACAGCGCGTAGTATGCGAGGATCACCGGCACGAGGGCAAGGCCCGGGACCCACATCCACCAGTAGGACACCAGCACGTGATAATGCTGCAAGTCGGCCAGCATGTTGCCCCAGCTCGGCACCGGCTCGCTCACCCCCAGACCGAGGAAGGAGAGTGTCACCTCGGCCAGGATGTACTGCGGGACCAGGAGCGCCGCCTGGGTCAGGAGCAGGCCGAAGGTCTGGGGCGCGATGTGCCGGCGGATCAGATAGAAGTCCGATGCCCCGAAGCCGCGGGCGGCGAGGACGTAGCTGCGCTCACGCGCGCTCAGGACCAGGCCCCGGATGAGCCGCGCCGGGCGGGCCCAGTCGACGAGGCCGATGACCAGGACCAGCAGCAGGAACGCCCGGGCGGGAGGGATGCTCAGGGGCAGGACCGCCCGGACCGCGAAGAGCAAGTAGAGCCACGGCAGGGCCAGGAACAGCTCGGCGCTCCGCATGAGGACGGCGTCGATCCAGCGGCCGTAGAAACCGGACAGGGTGCCGAGCAGCCATCCGACGCCCAGCGACAGGGCGGTGGCCATCAGACCCGCGAAGAGCGAGATCTGCGCCCCGTGGAGCAGTCGCGAGAGCTGGTCCCGGCCGAAGCCGTCGGCGCCGAGCAGGAAGACGCGCGCCGGCTCGTCCACGCCGAAGAGGTGAACGTGGCCCGGCAGGAGGCCGGCGAAACGGTAAGGGGCGCCCGGCACCAGGAAGCGGACGGGGCAGGCGCGACTGCGGTCTTCCCCGTAGCCCGTGACCGTGCCCTGCTCGGTCACCGGGTACACGAACGGCCGCACGTGGAACATTCCCTCGGCGTCCACGAAACGCAGCCGTGCCGGCGGCGCGTAGGGCAGCGTCCGGTTCTGCTCGGTGGGCGCATAGGGCGCGAGGAACCCGGCGCCCAGCGCCGCCACGTGGACCGCGGCGAGCACCACCAAAGCGGCCGGCCAGCCGACCCGAGCGCTCACCGCTCCTCGGTCCGGATCCGCGGGTCGGCGACCGCGAGCACGAGGTCGGCCAGCAGGTTGCCGCCGAGCAGCAGGACCGTCGAGGCCAGAACGGGACCGAGGACGAGGTGGAAGTCGCGGGCGAGGATGGCTTCCAGGAGCAGGGGCCCCAGCCCCGGCCAGCTCATCACTACCTCTACGAGCAAGGACATGCTGAGCAGTCCGGCCAGCGAGAGCCCGAACAGGGAGATGAGAGGGTTCGCCGCCGCCGGCAGCACATGCCGGAACAACACCCGCCGCTCCGGAATGCCGTGGGCGCGGGCCGCGCGCACGAAGGGCGCGCCGAGCGCGTCGGCCACGCTGGCGCGCACATATCGCACCAGCGCCGGCACGACGCCGAGCACCAGCGCCGTCACCGGCAGGACGAGATGGAAGGCCACATCCTTCACCCGCGCGCCCCACGGCATCTGCTCGTGGCCGAGCGACACCATGCCCCCGGCGGGGAACCAGCCCGTGCGCACCGCGAACAGCAGCAGGCCCAGTACGAGGACGAGGTCGGGCAGGGCGAGGAGCATCGCCGTAAGGCCGGTGAGGCCGGCATCCGCCGGGCCTCGTGGCCGCGTGGCCCACCATGTCCCGAGAGGGACGGCCAGCAGCCAGGCCAGCGCGGTGGCGGTGACCGTGAGGAGCAGCGTGTTGCGCAGGCGCGGCCAGAGCAGCGGGCCCACCGGCTGGCCGTAGGCGAACGAGTAACCCAGCTCTCCCTTGGCGAGCGAGGCCAGCCAGCGTGCGTAACGCTCCGGCAACGGCCGGTCGAGGCCGTAACGCGAGCGCAGCGCGTGCACGGTGGCCTCCGAGATCCGCGGGTCGAGCCGCATCTCGGCGAAGTAGTCGCCCGGCGCCAGCTCGACCAGAACGAAGGACAGGACCGACACCCCCACCAGGAGGAGCAGTCCGTGCACCGCGCGCCGGGCCAGCCGAGCCACGGCTAGAACGCCGGGGGTGCGGCCGGGATCGGCCGCGAGGGCACGGCCGCCAGGAGCGCCCGCGTGTGGGGGTGGCGCGGGTCGCTGAAGATGCGCACCACCGCGCCCTGCTCCACGATCCGTCCCTCGAACATGATCGCCACCTCGTCGACCAGCAGGCCCATGAGGGCGAGGTCGTGGGAGACGTACAGGTACGTGAGCCCGTGCCGGCCCTGGAGCTCCCGCAGCAGGCCGGCGATCTGGGCCTGGATCGAGGCATCGAGGCCAGCGAACGCCTCGTCCAGGATCAACAGCTCCGGCTTCACGGCCAGCGCGCGAGCGATCGCGAGGCGCTGGCGCTGGCCCCCGCTCAGCTCCAGCGGCCGGCGCTCGGCCCAGGCCGCCGGAAGCCCGACCGTTTCCATCAGCTCAAGCGCGCGTCGACGCCGCTCGCGCCGGTCGCCCGGGCCGAGGACATCGAGCGGCTCGGAGACGATCTCGACCGCCCGCAGGCGCGGATCGAGGGCGGTGGCGGAGTCCTGCAGGATGAGCTGGATCCGCTCGCGAAAAGGGAGCAACCGCCGACCGCGCAGCGCCAGCAGGTCCGCCCCGTCGAACCAGATCTGGCCGCTCGTCGGCTCCTCCAGCCGGGCCACGCAGCGGGCCAGGGTGGACTTGCCCGAGCCGGACTGTCCGACCAGGGCCAGATCGACTCCGCGCGTGATCGTCAGGTCGATGCCGGCCAGCGCCTCGACCGGCGCTTCGCGCCTGCCCCGGCCGGGGTATCGCTTGGTCAGGCCGCAGACACGAACCAGCGGCGGCTCAGCCTCCATATTTGAAACACCGGACGTGGCGGCTTTCGGCGGGCCGCGTCTCTCCCGGCGGGCGCTCGACGCACAGGGGCAGCCGGTCGGGGCAGCGGGGCTCGAAGGCGCACCCGGGCGGCAGGTGGGCCGGATCGGGGGACGCCCCCGGGATCGGCGGGGGGATCCGTTGCTCCAGGGAGCCGGTCGGGTCCGGCGCCCGCGGAAGCGCCCGCAGCAGCCCGCGGCTGTAGGGATGGAGCGGATCGCCGAAGACCTGGGCGGGGCCGCCCGCCTCCACCAGCCGGCCCGCGTACATCACCAGCACGCGGTGGGCCAGCGCGGCCAGCGCACCGAGGTCGTGGCTCACGAGCAGCAGGGCCAGGCCGAACCGGCTCTGCAGCGCTTCCAGCACGGCCCACAGCTCGGCCTGGGTGGTGGAATCGAGAGAGGCGGTCGGCTCGTCCGCCAGGATCAGCGCGGGACGGCAGGCGAGGGCCTGCGCGATGACCACACGCTGCCGTTGGCCGCCGCTGAGCTCGTGGGGATAAGAATCGTGGACGCGGGCCGGCGCCGCGAAACCCACCTCGGCCAGGATCGAGAGCGCCTCTTCTCGGCAGCGGCGGCGGCTCCAGCGCCGGTGGGCGTGAATGACCTCGGCCACCTGGGGACCCACCCGGCGCACGGGGTTCAGGGCCAGCGCCGGGTCCTGGAAGATGATCGAGATCTCTGCCCCCCGCAGGCCGCGCCGCTCGGACTCGCTCAGCGCCCGCAGCTCGCGCCCACGGAATCGGATGGATCCCTTCACGACGCGCGCCGATTCGGGCAGCAGGCCCAGGATGGCGAGCAGCAGCGTCGTCTTCCCGCAGCCCGACTCGCCCAACAGACCGACGACCTCGCTTTCCGCGACCTCCAGGCTCAGCTCGTCCACCGCCACCGCCGGCGCGCCGTTGCCGTAGGTGTAATGGACAGTGAGGTCGCGGACCTCCAGTAGAGCGGGCACGAGCGGATGATAGGGCAGTTGGCGGCCGCCGCGTGCTATCCTTGGCGCGCCATGCCGCTCCGCGTCGACCCCCACCGGCTGGTCGAGGACGTGCGGGCGCGCTCGCAGTGATGGGACGGGGCGCGCGCCCGCGCTCCCGGGTGTGAAGAGACGAACGGACGAGCACCCCTGGCCGGATGCGCGCCTCGTGCGTGGGTGCCTTCAAGGCCGCGAGGACGCCTGGGCGGCGCTCCTCGAGAAATACAAGAACCTGATCTTCTCCATCCCCGTCCGGCAGGGGATCCCGCGGGAGGACGCCGCCGACATCTTCCAGAGGGTGTGTCTCCTCCTGCTCGCGGAGCTGCCCCGCCTGCGGCAGCCCGAGGCCCTTCCGATGTGGCTGATCCGGGTGACCGCCCACGAGTGCGTGCGCTGGCGCCGCCATGCGCGGCCCTACACGTCGCGAGAGCCGACCGAGGCGGAGATGACGCTCGCCCACGACGAGCCGCTCCTGCCGGAGGAGACGCTCGCGCGGATCAGGGAGGAGCAGATGCTCCGTGAGGCGGTGGTGGCCCTGCCGCCGCGCTGCCGGCAGCTCATCCACATGCTCTTCTTCGAGAACCCGGCGCGGCCCTACCGGGAGGTGGCCCGCAGCCTCGGGCTCGCCGCCGGCTCGATCGGGTTCATCCGTGGCCGCTGTCTGGGGCGCCTGCGTCGACAGTTGGAGAAGATGGGCTTCCGATGAGCCGGGCCGCGAGCGCGGACCGCCGCGACGAGCGGCTCTACGCGGAGCTGGCGAAGCTGGTGGACGACCGCAGCCGGCGCCGGTTCCTCTCCCGGCACCCCGCCCTGCTCCGCCGGGAAACGGTGGCGCGGCTGAGCGAGAGCGTGTCGCGGAAGGTCAGGGTCGACCGCAAGGAAGCCCTCGCGCTGGCCGAGGCCGCGGAGCTGATCGCGCGCAGGCTCCGCAGCGCCGAGGCGCTGGCCCAGAGCCTGCGGGCCAGGGGCAACGCCCTGCATTTCCTGAACGAGCACAAGAAGGCGCTCCGGTACTTCGAGCAGGCCGTCCGGCTCTTCGGACGCGTGCGCAAGCCCATCGAGGTGGGCCGGACGCTCAGCACGTCGATCCAACCCCTCATCCTGCTGGGCGAGTACGAGCGGGCGGAGAAGGCGGCGGCGCAGGCCCGGGCGATCTTCACCCGCGAGGGCGACGACGTGCGGCTGGCTCGCCTGGAGATTCCCGTCGGAAACGTCCATCACCGCCAGGATCGCTTCGCGGAGGCACTGCGCTGCTACGAGCGGGCCTACGAATGGTTGCTGCCGCACAAGAACGTCGAAGGGATCGCGGTGGCGCTGGGCAACATGGCGATGTGTCTGATCAGCCTGAACGACTTCCCGCGGGCCCTCGAGACCCATCGCCGCGCCCGGGCCTTCTGCGACGAGCATGGGCTGCGCACGCTGGTGGCTCTCGCGGACTACAACATCGCTTACCTGTATTACTTCCGGGGGCAGTACGGCCGCGCCATCGAGGCGCTCAAGGCGACGCGCGAAGCGTGCCGGAGGCTGGGCGACGCCTCCCTGGCCGCCCTCTGCCAGCTCGATCTGTCGGAAATCTATCTCGAGCTGAACCTCAGCCAGGACGCGGCCGAGATGGCCGAGGAGGCCCTCGCTGCGTTCCGGCGGCTCGGCATGGGGTACGAGGCCGCGAAATCGCTCAGCTACCTCGCGATCGCCCACGGGCAGCAGGGCAAGGTACTCGGGGCCCTCGAGGTGTTCGCCGAGGCGCGGGCGATGTTCGTGCGGGAGCAGAACTCCGTCTGGCCGGCGCTGATCGATCTCTACCAGGCCCTCATCCTGTTCGCCGCGGGCCGCCTCTTCGAAGCGCGTCGCTCGTGCCTGGCGGCGCTCGATTCGTTCCAGTCTACGGGGCTCGCGAGCAAAGCGCTGCTCTGCCGCCTCCTCCTGGCGCGCCTCGCGCTACGCATGGGCGACCGCGACGCCGCGCGCCAGGAGTGCGACCGGGCCGCGGAGAGCCTCTCGGCGCTGGACCTGCCTGCCCTGAAGTTCCAGCTCCACTACGTGAGGGGTCAGATCGAGCAGGCGGTCGGGCAGCCCGCGGCCGCCTACGAGTCGTATCTGGCCGCACAGCGCTTCCTCGAAACGCTGCGCAGCGCCCTGCGCGGCGAGGAGCTGAAGATCGCCTTCATGAAGAACAAGCTCGAGGTCTACGAGAGCCTGGTGGAGCTCGCGCTTGGCCGCGGTCCGGACCGGGAGGCCGTCGAGAAGGCCTTCTTGCACGTCGAGCAGGCGAAATCCCGCAACCTCCAGGAGCTGATCCTGAGGGCGGCGGCTCCCGCGGCGCCCAGCTCCGCCGGCAAGAGTGAGCTGGTCCGCAAGGTCAGCGAGCTTCGCGAGGAGCTGAACTGGTACTACCACCGCATCGAAGCAGAGCAGATGACGCCGGAGGAGCGAACGGCCGAGCGACTGGAGCGGCTGCAAGGCCAGGTGCAAGCGCGCGAGAACGAGCTGCTGCGCGTGTTGCGCGAGCTGCCGGACTCGGAAGGCGAGTCGCGGGAGCTGTTCACCCCCGTGAGCCTGCCGCTGGCCGCCATCAGGGCGGCGCTGCCGGCGAGCGCGATGATCGTGGAGTACTTTCGCGTCGGCCCACGCCTGCTGGCCTTCCTCGTCACCCGAGACGCCCTGGAGGTGGTGCCGGTGGCGCTCGTGTCCCGGGTGCAGCATCTGCTCCGCATGCTGCAGTTCCAGCTCTCCTGGGCTCGCCCGAACGCCGGCCGTATCTCGCCCGGTTCCCGGGAGTCCCTTCTTTCTGCGGCGCAGGCGCACCTCGCCGAGCTCTACCAGGAGCTGCTGGCGCCGCTGCGCCCGCGACTCGAAGCCGATCACCTGATCTTCGTTCCGCACGACGTGCTGCACTACGTCCCTTTTCACGCGCTCTACGACGGGCGGCAGCACCTCATCGATTCCTTCTCGGTCTCCTACGCTCCGAGCGCCACCATCTATGCTCTTTGCCACGGCCGAGCGACGAACAGCGCCGGGCCTTCCCTGATCCTCGGCGTTCCGGGGCCGCAGACGCCGTTCATCCTGGACGAGGTCCAGGCGGTGGCCGCCCGGCTACCCCACCCGGAGCTGTACCTCGGCGCCGAGGCTACGGAGGAGGTCCTGAGGGCCAGGGGGGAAGGCAGCCGGTTCGTGCACATCGCGACCCACGGATTCTTTCGCAGCGACAACCCGATGTTCTCCGGGATCCGCCTGGGCGGCTCCTACCTGACCCTCTATGACCTCTACAACTTGAGGTTGCCGGCAGAGCTGGTGACACTCAGCGGATGCGTCACGGGGCTGAACGTGATCGCCGCCGGGGATGAGCTTCTCGGTCTGGTACGCGGGTTGTTTCGCGCCGGGGCCGCCTCTCTCCTGGTTGCGCTCTGGGAGGTGCCGGACGAGAGCACCGCCGAGTTCATGAAAGCGTTCTACGACCGCTTGCCGGCGGCACGCAATCGGGCGATGGCCTTGAGGGACGCCATCCGGGAGGTCCGCGAGCGCTACCCCCATCCCCTTCACTGGGCCCCGTTCGTGCTTTCCGGCAGGATTCTAACCAACTGATCGCAAAAGACTTGTGACTTTCTGTCCGGCACCTATATTTTTCGTCACTTGCCCGGCCTCTTATTACGTGATTCCCTGGGTGGGCGAGGATCGAGAAGAGGGAGACCGCAGTGGCCAGGACCGAGTCAACACGGCCGGCAGGCGTTCATTTCACCGAAGAGGATTGGGTGGACTTCGCCCGCGAGCAGGGGGAGACGGAGAAGAGGGCTCGCCTGGAGCAGCACCTGGATGCGGGTTGCGAGCAGTGCGCGGAGACGCTCGGCTTCTGGAGCGACCTTCAGGGTCTGGCCGCCCAGGAAGCCGCCTACCGGCCGCCCGAAGAGGATGTCCGCCAGGTCAAGGGGCAGTTCGCGCTGCACCGCCCCCCGGGCGTGATCGAGCGGGCGGTCCGGAGGGCCTCGCTGGTCTTCGACAGCCTCCGGCAGCCGCTGCCGGTGGGCGTGCGCGCGGCAGGAACCTCCCCGCGGCAGTTGCTCTACAAGGTCGGACGCTACCTGATCCGGGTGCAGGTGGATGCGCGATCGGGCGCGAACCGACTCTCCGTGGTGGGCCAGATCGTGGACGAAGCGGATCCGAGGAGCGAGCTGCCGGAACTGCCGGTGCTCCTCCTGAACGGCAACGACACGGTGGACCGGACGCTCACGAACACGCTGGGCGAGTTCGAGCTGGAATCAGTTCCCTCCGAGAGCCTTCGACTGTCCGTCGGTATCCCCGAGATCGGGACTCTCACGCTGCCCGGGTTGCTCATCGGACGGAGCGCACGGGGCGGCGCGGGGTCCCTGGGGCCGCAGGGCGGATCGGGTCGCAAGACAAGGGCGCGGCACGCTTGAGTGCCGAGAGCCTGTTGAGGGGGGAGGGTCTGAGGTGTCATGAGGGCGAGATGGCTCGTTTGCCTGGTCCTGGCCGTTTTCTTCGCGTCGCTGGCGGCGCCCGCGGTCGCGGGCAATGGCGACAAGATCGTCCGCACCAAGAGCTCGGATGGCTTGCCGGTCATAAACAACGTCTGCCAGCTGCTCGGCTGCACGGTCCTGCTCTCGCTGGACACCCTTCCGGGCCAGACGCAGCCCAGCTCGCTGTTCCTGGTGCGAGGCCTGATCGACAACGTGGTGACCGTCCTCCTGAGCATCCTCGGGATCTATTCCATCGAGCCTGACCTGCCGATCGCCGTATCGCAGACCCCCGCTCCCTACATCTCGGGCCAGGCGAGCGCCTCGGTCGTCGACGAGCTCTGGGACCGCACCCCGATGAGCTACTACGGAACCAGCGCCTGGGAGGCCTATCTCACGCAGCCCGCCGCCGACATCGTTCGCATCCGCGCCACCCACTGCGGGTTCAACGTCACCGGCGGCGGGGTCGTGGCGGTGATCGACACCGGCATCGACGTCAGCCATCCCACGCTGCAGCCGCTGGTGACCGACGGCTACGACTTCGTCCAGGATGTGGGCGGCGGCAACGAGCCGTTCGTAGCGGGCCAGGCTTCGGCCTCCGTGGTCGACGGGGTCTACTGGGTGAACCCCGGCACCTTGGCCTCGGTCGACCAGGCCTCCGCATCCGTCGTCGACGACACCAGCCACTACGCCTTCGGCCACGGCACCATGGTCGCGGGCGTCGTCCACCTCGTGGCTCCGACGGCGAAGATCATGCCCCTGCGGGCGTTCAGCGCCGACGGCCAGGGCTACACCTCCAGCATCCTGCGGGCCATCTATTACGCCACGCGCAAGGGAAGCAAAGTCCTCAACATGAGCTTCAGCCGGCCCACGTCCTCGCCCGAGCTGAAGCGCGCCCTGGACAATGCCGTCAGCAACGGACTCATCCCGGTGTCGTCGGCCGGCAACAACGGCAGCGCCTCGCTCGTCTACCCGGCGGCGCTCGACAACACGATGGGCGTCGGTTCGACCGCCAACGACGATACGCGGTCGTCCTTCTCGAACTACGGTCCCCAGGACGTCTTCGTCGTCGCCCCGGGCGAGGGAATCATCACCACCTATCCCGGGGGCCGCTTCGCGGGGGCCTGGGGAACGTCGTTCAGCGCGCCGTTCGTCTCGGGCGCCGCGGCTCTGCTCGTCGGCATGAACAGCAGCGTCAGCAACAGCCAGGCCTCGTCGGCCATCTCTCACGCGAAGCGCCTCACCAGCGACCTCGGGTACGGGCGTCTGGACCTGTACCAGACGGTTCTCGCCGGGCGCGCCCTCTGGTACAGCATCACGGTCAGCCCGGTGCCCGACACCTGCGTCGCCGGGGGCCTCGACTGGTCGGCGCCGTGACGCCGGCGGCCGTCCTCGTTCGCGAGGCCGCCGTGCCGTTTTCGTGGGATCGCTTGCAGATCCAGGAGCTCGAAGACCGGGTCCGCGCGACCCGGAGGGCGACGATCTGCGCGCTCAACCAGATGCTCGACCTCAAGGACCTCAACACCGGCGTGCACAGCACCCGCCTCGCGGAATGGGCCGTGCGGATCGGGCAGGACCTGGGGTTCGACGAAGGCGGCCTGGAGGACATCGAGGTTGCCGCCCTTCTGCACGACGCGGGCAAGGTGGGCGTTCCCGACGCCATCCTTCGCAAGCCCGGCCCGCTCGATCCCGAAGAGTGGCGGGTGATGCGGATGCATCCGGAGTTCTCGTGGGCGGTCTTGCGCCTGGTTCCGGGCCTGGAGCGGGCCAGCCTGTTCGCGCTGCATCACCACGAGAAGTACGACGGCAGTGGCTATCCCGCCGGTCTCCGCGGCCACGAGATCCCGATCGGATCGCGCATCGTCAGCGTGATCGACGCCTTCGACGCGATGGTGGCGACGCGGCCGTACAAGCAGGGACTGCCGTGCGATGAGGCCCTGCGGCGGCTCACCGCCGACAGCGGAAGCCATTTCGACCCCGTCGTCGTCCAGCACTTCATCCGCATCGCCCGGGCCGAGATGTCGTCCGTTTTCGCCGCCACGGGCGTGACCGCCTCGACGGACCTCTAGGCGTCGACACCACGCCGCGCGTTGGGCCGCACGGGAGGTCAAAATGCCGCGGCTGGACCGCGGCCGATTCACATATCCGGTAAGCTAGGTAGGCGCAGGGTATCTATCAAGCCCGACTCCTGACCAGCCTCTGCTTCAGACCGACGAGGTGCATCGAGAGTCATCTCATGCTCACGCAAGAACGTTCATGGGTCCACTCGAAGGCTTGAAGATCATTGAGATCGCCGGCGTTGGCCCGGGACCGTTTGCCGCCATGATGCTGGCCGACATGGGGGCGGACGTCCTGCGGATCGATCGCCCCCCACAGGCTCTCGCCCATGATGACATTCCGATGGTTGGGGAGGTACTCAATCGCGGCCGCCCGAGCGTGGGCGTCGACCTCAAGAGCCCGAAGGGGGTGGAGGCCGTTCTCCGCCTCGTGGAGAGCGCCGACGCCCTCATCGAGGGTTTTCGCCCAGGGGTGATGGAGCGCCTCGGCCTCGGCCCGGACGTTTGCCTGGCCCGCCAACCGAGGCTCGTGTACGGGCGCGTCACCGGCTGGGGGCAGGACGGGCCCCTGGCCCACGCCGCCGGGCATGACATCAACTACATCGCCTTGGCCGGAGTCCTCCATCCAATCGGAAGGTCGGGCGAGGCCCCGGTGCCTCCCCTCAACCTCGTCGGCGACTTCGGCGGCGGAGGCATGCTGCTGGCTTTCGGCATCCTCTGCGCCCTCCTGGAGCGCGGCCGCTCGGGGCAGGGCCAAGTGGTGGACGCCGCCATGGTCGACGGCGCGGCTCTCCTTTCGGCCATGCTGCATGGCATGCGCGCGGTAGGCTCCTGGACCGACGAGCGCGGCGCCAACCTCCTCGATTCCGGCGCGCCCTTCTACGAGGTCTACGAAACGAAAGACGGGAAGTACATCTCGATCGGCTCCCTCGAGCCGCCGTTCTACCTCCAGCTCCTGGAGCGCACCGGCCTCGCCGGAGAGAGCCTTCCCAACCGGATGGACCGTGACCAGTGGCCCGCGCTCAAGCAGCGCCTGCAGGCGGTTTTCAAGACCAAGAGTCGGGAGGAGTGGTGCGCCATCATGGAGGGTGGCGACGTCTGCTTTGCTCCCGTGCTCACCCTGGGCGAGGCGCCCCAGCACCCCCACTTGAGACACCGCGGTACCTTCATCGAGGTGGCCGGCGTCACCCAGCCCGCGCCCGCACCACGCCTGAGTCGGACGCCCCCGGCGGTGAGCGGCCCGCCGGGCCGACCCGGGCAGGACACCGAGGCCGCGCTGGCGAGCTGGGGTTTTTCCCCGGCGGAGATTACGGCGCTGCGGGAGAGCAAGGTGGTCGTCTGACCACCTCACCGGGCGGCACTCCTCCGCGCTATGCCCGGCGGTTGCAGCCGGGGTAGGTGGGTCAGTCTGAGGATCGGGTGCCATACTATGCGGCGGATGGACTCTCGCTTCCGCGCCGCCGAGCTGTTCCAGGAGGCTTACGACGCCCAGATGCGCGGCGACCTCCAGGAAGCCGTGCGGCTGTACGAGCGCTCGCTGGCCGCCCATCCCACCGCCGAGGCCCACACGTTTCTGGGCTGGACCTACTCGTTCCTGGGCGATCTGGCAGAGGCCATCGCCTGTTGCAAGCGGGCGATCGAGGTCGATCCGTCCTTCGGGAACCCTTACAACGACATCGGCGCCTACCTGATCGAGCGCGGCGAGCTGGACGCGGCCATCCCCTGGCTACAGAAGGCCAAGGCGGCGACGCGCTACGAGGCGCCGCAGTTCCCGCGGTTCAACCTGGGCCGCCTGTACCTCGCCAAGGGCATGCTCAGCGCGGCCCTGCGCGAGTTCGAGGAGGCGCTGGAGGTACAGCCGGGCTACGAACCGGCGGCTCGAGCCATCGCCGCGATCAAGCGCCGGCTGAACTGAGTCAGATCCGGACGCGCCGCAGGCTGCGCAGGTTGTCCGCCTTGTTCAGGTGACGGTAGGCGTTGTCGATCATGGTCGGGATCTTCTTCCCGACCAGCCAGATGACGGCCCAGAGCTGCAGCACGATCGTCGTGGGCAGGGTGAGCGTGAAGTAGCGGAAGAACTGCTCCTGGAAGGCGGACCAGCGGAAGGCCAGGGCGAGGACGGCCTCCACGGCCTTGGCCAGCAGGAAGGCCGCGCCGAAGAACGCCAGGAACGTGTTGGCGCCCATGAACCGCTCGAATGCGCCCACGGCATCGTGGCCGGCGGCCTCCAGCGCGTGCACCACGGTTCGTCGCCGGCTCTCGAAGGCGATCACGCCGTCCGTGGTAGAGAGCTCGACGCGTCGCACCGGAAGCCGTTCCCGCACGGCGCCCGGAGGAAGCTGGCCGGCCAGCTCTCCGGCCAGACGCGTGTCGACGCCCCAGCCCGCGATCCGCGGCCGGTCGCAGCGGGCGACACCGTCGGCCATCGAGACGTCCACCCGGTAGAGGCCGTTGAGGTTGCGGCGGTTCGGCTCCACCGCGTCCTTGAGCGCCAGCCAGTGCTCGTCCTCGACGGTCGGGGCGCTACCGGGGCGGCGCACGCGGAAGAGCTGCGCGTAATGGTATTCGCCGAGCTCGCGCGGCTCGGCGATGCGCGCCCCGCCCTGCATCAGGTGCAACCAGTAGTCGATGATGCGGAGCGTCTCGCCCAGCGGCTTCGGGTAGACGCGGTCGGCGGTGTCGTGCGGCGTGTGGATCTTGCCGCCCAGCACGAGCGGCGAAGCCTTGCCGGGGACGAGGGTGACGAGGGCCGCGGCCGGGATCCGGCGCTTGCCCTGGCGATGGCAGCCGAGCCAGCGCGGGCACCCCAGCAGATTCCCCAACCGGTCGCGCCAGCCCCTGCCTACTTCCAGGAAGCTGATGTGGTCGGTGGTACCGCCCGCGATGAAGGTGTTGTACTTGATGCCATGGAGGTGAGCGCCCTCCTGCAGGAGGTGGTTGAGCTGCTCGTAGCCCGGGTAGGGGAAGAAGGCGCTCACGAAGCTGGCGCCGAGCGCGGTCTCCGGGATGTACATGCGTCCCTCGCCCACCGAGTCGACGGCGATGACGGATTTCACGAGCGCGAGCTCCGAGGCCGAGAGGCTGGCCACGTATTCGCGCGAGCCGGACACGCCGAAGCGGAAGCCGGCGAGCGGGACCATGGCCAGCCCGAGGGCCGTGATTGCGTAGAGCCCGTGGGACAGGGCCACGTTCGCCATGCCCAGGGCCAGCCCGAGCACGACCTGGGAGGCGAAGCCGATGAGGCCGCATTCCTCGGAGCCGGCCAGGATGTAGACGTGGGTCAGCGGGGGGCGGGTGGGCGCGCGCAGGTCCTCGATCAGATACTGCTTGAGCATCTCCTCGCCCGTGGTGTTGTCGTCGGCGCCCGGGCCGCGCCACGTGTCGTAGTGGGCCACCAGCACCAGGCGCTCCCGCGCGTCCCCGGGCACGGTGAAGACGTAGTTGTACCCCGTGGTGCGGCGCGCGAGCGTGCGCAGGCGCTGGCGCTCGACGAGCACCACGGCCTCGCGCCGCGGCTCCTCCCGGGCGGGGCCGGGCCGGGGCCCGGCATAGTCGAGCGACTGCAGGAGCATCTTTTCCGGCTGGTCGTGCGCAGGCGGCCAGCGGACCTCGAACGCCCGGCCGGGGAAGCGCGCGCAGAGCCCCACGATGAACTCCTCGGCATGGCGCTCGCTGGCCGCGTCCCAGGACTCGCCGGCGTCGCGCCGCGCTCCTCGGCGCACGGCCTCGAGCAGCTCCGCCACGCGCTCGTCGACGGTGCGGGCCGGCGTGCGCTCGCTGGCGTGAAGCCACTGCTCGACGCGGCCGCTCACGGCCGACGAGTCTAACAGACGGTTCAGGGCGTCTTCGGCAGCCGCTGCTTGTAGTTCGGGTAGGGCGGGCGCGGGAAGCGGGGTGGAGGGTTCGTCTTGAGCAGGTCCAGCACCACCGCCACCGCCCTCTCGAGCTGCGGGTCGCCGCCCTTGCGGACGAGCGCGGGATCCTGGTCCACCTCGATGTCGGGCGCGATCCCGACGTTCTCGACCTCCCACTCGCCGCGCGTGCCGTAGAGGCCCCAGCGAGGAGCCGTGACGAAGCCGCCATCGAGGAGCGGGGGATAGCCGCCGATGCCGACCAGCCCCCCCCACGTGCGCACTCCGACCAGCGGCCCCAGGCTGGCCTTGCGGAAGAGCCACGGCAGGGCATCGCCTCCCGAGCCTGACATCTGGTTGACGATCATCACCTTCGGTCCGTAGATGCCTTCGGCGGGCTCCACGACGTCCTCGCCCTCGCGCGAGGCGTTGATCATCTGGGGCGTGCGCTTCAGGTAGTCCACGATGTAGTCGGCGATGGCGCCCCCGTGGTTGAAGCGCTCGTCGAGGACGACGCCCTCCTTGCCGACCTGTGAGAAGAAGTAGCGGTTGAAGTTCGCGAAGCCTCCCGCGAAGGTGTCCGGAATGTAGACGTAGGCGACCCGGCCGGCGGTCAGCTCGTCGACGCGGCGGCGGTTGGCCTCCATCCAGGTGCGAAGGCGCAGGCCGGTCTCGGACGGGACGGGGACGACCGTGACCTGCCGCGAGCGCGAGCCGTCGACGCTCGGGCCCACGGTGATGACGGTCTGCTTCCCCGCCGTCCCCTGGAACAGCCGGTAGACGTCGTCGTCGCCCCGCAGGTCCTGTCCGTTCACGGCGAGGAGGAACTCGCCGGCCTTGACGCTCACCCCCGGCTGCGTCAGCGGGGCCTGGAGCTTCGGGTTCCAGTTCTCGCCGGAGAGGATGCGCGCGAACTGGTAGCGGCCGTTGGCGACAAGATAGTCCGCGCCCAGGAGGCCCACGCTGACGCTCTCCTGCTTGGGCTCCGCCCCGCCCGCGATGAACGTGTGGCCCAGCACCAGGTTCCCGGTCATCTCGCGGAACAGGTCGTTCAGGTCCTCTCGGCTGGAGATCCCCTCCAGGAACGGCGCGTAGACGCGCTCCGCCTCCTTGAGGTCGAGGCCGTGGAAGTTGGGCGCGTAGAGGAAGTCGCGCTCCAGGCGCCAGACCTCGTGGTACATCTGCCGCCATTCCGCCTGCGGGTCGACGGAGACCTCGATGGCGGCCTTCAAGGCCCCGTCCCCCTCCTTGGGCGCCTTCTCGGAGTCGGTGAGGAACCACTTCCGGCCCTGCGAGAACAGCATCTTGGATCCGTCGCTCGAGAGGAGGAACGTCGTCAGGCCCCCGTAAACGGGGCTGCCCCCGTCGACCTTCTCCAGCAGCTTCTCGGTCTTGCGCTTCTTCAGCTCGAAGCGGGAGACGCCCTGGGGCGGCGCCTCTTCGAGCTCGGCGTAGTCCTCGTCGGTGAGCACGGTCGGGTTCGCCACGAGGAACAGGATCCCCTCGCCGCCCGTCTCCAGCGCCACGTAGTTCGCGCGGTCTATGGGAAGCGAGACGATGCGCTGGTCGAGCCCTTCGAAATCGATCGTCACCGGCTCGGGCGGCTTCTTCTCGTCGGCCTTCTTGTCCTCGGCCTTCTTGTCCCCGGTCTTCGCGTCCTTCGCCTTCGCGTCGGCGGCCTTGCCGTCTTTGGTTCCGTCCTTCTCGTCCGAACCCTCCTCGTCGCTCTCGGGCGCCACCGGGGAAGGCACGTCCTTCCGCAGGACGGCCGCCCAGACGCTGCTCGTCACGGAGCGGGCCATGCTCGTCATGTCGAGCCAGCCCTGCGCCAGGCCCGCGCTCGTGGAGGCGAGGAAGAACAGGTACTTTCCGCTGCGGTCGAAGCGCGGCGAGGTGACGTCGCTACGGCCGTCCGTGACCTGGCGGCTCTTTCGCTCCGCCAGGGAGTACACGAAGACGGCGCGCAGGTAGTTGCGGAGCTGCTTCGTGTAGGCGATCCACCGGCTGTCCGCCGACCAGGCGGGATCGAGGTAGTGGAACGGCGTGTCGTAGAGGTCGCTGTCGACCTTCACGGGAGTGGGCCGGTCCAGGTCGACGACCCACAGGTTCATCCGCTTGTCGGAGTACGCGATCTTCTTGCTGTCGGGCGACCAGCGCGGGGAATAGAAGAAGGACGGCGGCTGGCCCAGGTCGACCTTGCGCACCGGACCGAGCCCGTCGGGGGCGCGCACGTGCAGCGCGTACTCGCCGGATTCGTCCGAGAACCAGGCGATCCACTTGCCATCCGGCGACCAGGACGGATCCCGATCGGCGACCGCGGGACTCCGCGTCAGGTTCCGGACGTCGCCCTTCTCCGCCGGGACGGCCAGGATCTCGCCGTGCGCTTCGAAGAGGACGCGCTTGCCGGAAGGGGAAAGGGCGGCATGGAGGATCTGCTTGCCCTCCACCTTCTCGAAGCGCGGACGGAGCTGCGGCAGGTCCGCGGCCAGGGTCACCTCCACGCGGCGCGTCTGGCCGGAGGCCAGATCGTACAGGCGGAGCGCGCCCAGCTGGTCGTAGACGATCGCCCCCGGACCGGCCGAGGCCGACTGGATGTCGAATCCGCTCTCGTTGGGGATCAACTGGCGCACGGCGGCGCCGCGCGTGTCGTACGCGAAGAGCGTCACCGGCCCCGCCCGATCGGAGAGGAAGTAGACGGTGTCCCCGACCCACATGGGGTTCTTGTCGTTCGAGCCTTCGCGGGGAAGCTTCGTGACGCTCGAATCGGCGAGGTCGGCGATCCAGATGGGCGTCGTCTGCCCGCCGCGGTAGCGCTTCCAGGCCGGCTGCCACTGGAAGTAGGGCACGTACGCGAGATGCGACCCGTCCGGCGAGTAGGCCGCCTGGTGGCCCGAAGGCAGCGGGACCTCGGTGGGGAATCCGCCGGCCAGGGGCACCGTGAAGAGCTGCAGCAGGTCCCGGTAGGTCTTGCGCCCCGAACGGAACAGGATGGCCTTGCCGTCGGGCGTCCAGCCGACCGCTTCGTCGGGCCCGGGATGGTAGGTCAGCCGCGTCGGCTGTCCCCCGGCCACCGGGACGACGTAGACGTCGGCGTTCTGGTCGTAGGTGCCGGTGAACGCGATCAGCGAGCCATCGGGCGAGAAGACCGGCTGGCCGTTGCGCCCCTGGCCGGCCACCAGCCGGCGAGCCACGCCCCCGTCGCGGGCGACCGTCCAGATCTCGCCCGCGAACTCGAACGCGATGGCGTCCCGGGAGAGCGTGGGGTGCTGGAGGAGAAGGGGCGGCGCGGCGGCGGCCGTTCCCGTGCCCATGGCCCCGAGAGCCATCCCGAGCAGGACGGTGGCCAGCTTCCTGATCACGGTACCTCCTTCTATCGGACGACGACCAGGCGCAGGGCGATGTCGCCGTCGTACCTCGGGCTCTTGAGCTCACGTCGCCCACCCTGGTGGCGAAACGTCTCCGTGCCGACCCGGCTTCCCGTCCGGGGGTCGTGCCACTCGGCGCGCCAGTCGCCGGCGGGCAGCTCGAGGCCGAGCACCGTGTCGCCGTCGCCGCGGACGTAGAAGGCGTACTGCCGGCTCCGGTCCGACGACGCGCCGACGTGCGCGCCGGGAGCCGAGCGCACGACCGCGTCGTCGGGCGCGAGGGCCACGAGGTCGAGCCCTTCCAGGAAGCGGCGGAGCACGCCGAGCTGCGTGCGGAGGGCGGGGCTGCCGCCGCCCGGCGCGTCGTTCTTCGCCGTCCCGTCCTCCTGTCCCACCGCGAACGAGTAGTCGAGGTGATCGAAGGCGGTGCCGCCCGCCAGGAGGAACTCCCAGGCCTGCCGCCGGTAGGTGTCGTCGCTGCCGCCCGCGAACCCCGTCTCGTCGCTGCTGAGGACCCGCCGCAGGGCGAGGTTCCACGCGGCCGCTTGCGGCCACGCGTAGTGGAAGTTCGCGATGTCGACGTCGGGATCGACGTCACGGAGCGGGTAGCCGAAGTTGACGTAGTTCTGGGCGATGAGGTGCCGCCCGCCGTGGCGTCCTTCCTCCTCGCGGACGACTCTCACGATGTGCGCCTGCCAGTCGCGGGAGGCCGTGTCGGCCCCCTCGACCTTGTTCTTCCAGAAGCGCCAGTCGTCCTTCATGTCTTCGCGCGCGAGGTAGGGATGGATGAGGTCGAGCAGCTCGGGGCGGTCGGCCCACGGCTCGTTTTGGATCTCGTAGTAGACGTTGTCGAAGGGGGCCAGCTCCGCGACCAGCTTGCGCACGAGGGCTTCCTGGCGCACGAGCAGGCCGCCGTTGTCTCGGGTCTGCACGCGCTCCTTGGGCAGGCGGGGCGTCTCGTTGACGTTGTTGTCGGGATGCAGCGGCGAGAGCTCCCATCCGCCACCGTAGTAG
>Ga0070699_100001894_pt1 | contig 18901 bp, 11 predicted proteins | sample KBSK1503metaG_FD_65473 | JGI IMG/M metagenome (GOLD analysis project Ga0070699, IMG submission 65473) | Corn, switchgrass and miscanthus rhizosphere microbial communities from Kellogg Biological Station, Michigan, USA - KBS K1-50-3 metaG | ecosystem: Host-associated > Plants > Roots >... | reverse complement strand
AATACAGTACCGCGAGCGAAGCGACCGGATGCCGCCACTCAACCAGCGTTTTAAGAGTTCTTATGATTATCGAGTGGCGGCATCCGGTCGCTTCGCTCGCGGTACTGTATTGGGTGGCGATCATGTTGGTATCCTTCCTCACTCGACTGACTTTTCACTCAGTCTCTACCGCGTGATGGTACTGCCCTCATGGGACCGCGACGTGAGTGACGGCGACACCATCAAAGCTGTTCTCGCTCACAGCTTCAGTTTGGAAACGGTTCGCCTTCTCGCACGATCCTGATGCGGTGATCGGTAAATTGGAAATGCGTCCCAGGCACGTCGATTTTCGGCATATGGCACGAAACACATAGCCGCAGAGCCACCGGACAGGCTTTGTCAGTGCGACCTCCCTTCTCATCTGCTTGGGCTACCTCCGTGGATTTCAAGCTTGCGCCCGAGTGGTGACACGCAAGACATTTAGGATCGTAGAAGGCCGCATTCTGAACTGGATCTTCATGAGGATTGTGGCAGGCGGTGCAACGGAGACGTGCATCATCCGGATCGTGCCCGCGACTGGTGAACAGACGGTAGGGTTGAAAGCGCACTCTGATCGGTCCCTGTAGCTGATTATTTGTCAGTACCTGCTCCGCGCTGTGATGACACGAGCCGCAGAATTCCTGCGCCAACTCCTCAGCTTCCATCTTTCCGGGATTGAAGATGTGCTTATCGTTCAATCTCTTTGCTTCCATCGCCGCAATGTGATCGCGCCCTGGGCCATGGCAGGCCTCACAAGTTATGCCGGGAATCAGGCGGTCAAGTTGCAATTCGAGGCCATTGATTGCCGCGGTCGAATGGCAGGCGAAACACTCCCCGCGCTTCGTTCAATTTGATCGCCCGTCCCGCGGCTTCCTCGAGTGATGACGGCGGAGTGAACTGGTAACCCATGGTCCAATCCAGTCCCTTCAGATCTCTGTAGAAACTGACGCGACTCTCGTGCAGTTCGCCATCGTGCCTGAAGATGTAGGTCTGACCGGCTTTGCCCTGGCCAAATGAGTAGAGGATCGGCTCGGAAAAAGTGTGACTCCCGTCGGTAACCGTGTAAAAACTTTGCTCTCCCTTCCGAGCTATCTCATATGAGTATGCGCCGCTGCGAAACGTTAGTCGGGGATTACTTCGAAAACAGCACTGATAACAGCGGGCTCCATAGCTCGGCCCATTGCGGTCAGGCGCTGCCCCGTCTCAGTCTCGTGGCACTTTGCGCAAGCCTGTGGTCCGGCATACTTTGCGTCTTTCTGGTTCGGACGCCAGGGAGTCGCGGTAAGATGACCACCGCTACCCATGACTGGGCCCTGGGCGCTGGACTTCAGAGGGCCCAAAGTCCACATGATCGCCGCTCACGCCGCAACGAAGAGAATGATGACCGGTTGCTTCAATTCGGAAACTGCTCGCCAGCTCTTGCAATTCTGATACGGTGATCGGTGAACTTGAAATGCGAGCCGGGAAACTCGACCTTGGGCATGTGACAGGAGACGCACAGACGCTGAGCTACCGGGCAGGCTTTGTCAGTGCGACCTTCCTTTTCTTCAGTTTTCGCAACCGCAGGTGATTTCAAGCTCGCAAATGAGCGGTGGCAAGCAAAGCATTTCGGGTCATAAAATGCTTCGTCCGTAGCTGGGTTCTCATGTGGATTGTGACAAGCGGTGCAAGTCAGTCGCATGTCAGCCGGATCGTGAGCACGGCTGGTGAACATGCGGTAGGGCTGGAAGCGAACGGTGATCAGACCGCGGAGCAGCTTGTTTGAAATCACTTGCTCGGCACTGCGATGGCACGAGCCGCAGAACTCCTGCGAGAGTTCGTCGGCACTCATATTGCCTGGATTGAAGATGCGTTTGTCCTTGAACTGCTTCGCCTCCATTGCCGTGACATGATCCGCGCCTGGTCCATGGCACGCTTCACAAGTTACACCGGGGACCAGGCGGTCCAACAGCAACTGACTTCCGTAAGCGGCTCCGGTGCTGTGACAAGAAAAGCAATTGCGTGCTTCATCCATGCTGATCCTTCGGCCTGCGGCGACTTCGAGCGATGGCGGTATGTCGCGGGGATAGCCGATTGTGACATCGAGACCCTGAATGTCTTTGTAAAAGCTGAGACGACTTTCGTAGAACGCGCCATCGTGCTGGAAGATGTAGGTCTGGCCTGCCTTGCCCTGGCCAAAGGTGTAAAGGATTGGCTCAGAGATTGTGTTAACACCATCCGTTACGGTGTAAAGGCTTTGGTCGCCGCGACGCGCGATCTCGTGAGCATATGGTCCACTGCGAAACATCAGACGCGGATGTGCGCGCAGAATCTCGCTCGTGGCTACCGGCTCCAGCGCTCGCCCCATCGCCGTCAAGTGCTGTCTGGCCGATTCTTCCGCGTGGCATTTTACGCAGGCTTGAGGCCCGCTGTACTTTGCGTCTTTATTGTTGGGACGCCACGGCGTGGAAATGGGTGTATTCCCTTCGTTCACGCCGGGCCCTTGCGCGCTCGACTTAAGTGGTCGATCAAAGTAGAGCAGAAGCCCGATCAGGCCAACGAGGATGATGATAGCCGAGGTCTTTAGTTTGCCGCGGATCTTTGAATGTGCAATTGGAAGCGGCATCACTCAACCAAGAAGCAGGTCCACATAAACAACCTACTACAGCGCTTATGGCTGAGGCGGCTTGTCGGTTGTCGAATTGTCATCGGGGAGGCCGCTTCCCTGCCCCGCGTCTTCCACCTGGCTTAAACGCGTAAAGGTGGCGCGAGCCTTGTCGGCATCTTGCTTGCGCTTGGCTTTTGTGTAAGCACGAGCAAGCGCAAAGTAAATCTTCGGCTCATTAGACACCATTTGGGAAACGGTTTCCAACTCCGCGATAGCGCGGTCGTTCTGACCCGCGTCGAGCAGGAGTCGCCCCAAAACATAGTGGGCCAACGGCAACCGCGGCGCGATCTTCACTGCCTCTTCAGCCAATGGCAATCCACCTTCAATATCTTTGTTGCGCAGCTTGATGTTGGCAAGCTGGCAACGCGCCAGCGCATGCTTGGGCCAGTTTTGCAACTCGCGCTGAAAGGCAGCTTGGGCGCCTTCGTCGTCGCGGTTCATCAGCAGAAAACGGCCGTACGCATATTGCACATTGGGCGCCTTGGCATAATCGCGCGCTACCATGTCGTATTCGCGCTGGGCGTCGGACATGTTCTTCTCGGCCGCGAAATGCTCAGCCAGTCCCGCGCGACGAATCAACGCGTGGTCAGGATAATCTATCGTGATCTCCTTCGGCGTCATGCCGATCCGAAGGATCGCCAGGCCCAGCGAAATGATCAACTCCTCGCTCTTCAGACCTTCGTAGCTAAGCGAGCCGAGAGTCTCCTGCGCCTTTTCGAAGTCTCCCTTCAGAATTGATAAAACCCCGTCGTGATAACGCATGACGTGGACCAATTCGGTATTGTCGCCCAACCCCAGTTTGCGGGCCTGGTCAAGGTGCGTGCGCGCATCGTCATACCGAGTTAGTTGAAACTCGCAGAGTCCGAGCATTGCCCAGGGAGCGCCGACTTTCTGTTGTATCTGTGCCGCCTGCTTGAATGCCTGTGCGGCTTGGCTGTAGTTGTCGCGATCGTAATAAAGCGTGCCCAGAAACCACCAACCCTCGGCCCAACTAGGGCGCAGGGCCACTGCCTGGCGATACAGTCCGATTGCCTCGTCGATTTTGTCGCTTTCACGCGCGGCACTTGCTTCCGCGGCGATCGTGTCGAAATTTTGCGGGCCCGCCGATTCTCTGGGCGTCGCCGCCACTTGCTCCGCAGGCGCGGACCCTGGTTGCTGCACTCGACGCTGGCCCTTGATGTTCGTATGGGCGACTAACAAACACCCGAGGAGCCCGAGGAGAAAGAAACCAGTCGCCGGACGAAACGGCAAGCGGCGATACGAAACGCCCCTGGCTGACTGCTTGAATAACAAAAACTTCTTTCCCATGGGTAAGTCATGTAGGAGCGACCCTCCGTGGGCGCCCCGAGTAGGTCAGCAAGGCGCCCACGGAGGGACGCCCCGACAATCATTTTGCGGCGATCTTTAGGCCTTCGCCCTCGACCACTGTGACATAAACGTTCATTGGCACGTTCGTGAGTTTATCAAACTTGCCACTTGGCCAACGAATCTCGATTGATTCAATCTTGCCGTTGGCTCCGGCGCCCAGGATCTCGCGAGGGTCATGTGAAGCCAGATAACTTCCGCCGGCTGTTTTCAGTCGGCTGAATTTCCTTGCACCGACTTGCCAGGAGATCAACGCGCCCACTGCGCCGGGATTGCTCTTCGTTGCGACCAGCTGCAAGCCAACCCAGTTGTTTCGATTGCCGCCATCATTCCTCAGCAATATCGGCGCCTCGCCATTGTTTGAAATCAACACGTCCAGATCGCCGTCGTTGTCAAAGTCGCCGACAGCCAAGCCTCGCGCCGGGTAGCTATTCGAAAAGACCGAGCCCGACTGCGCACTGACGTCCCTGAATTTCGTGCCAAGATTTTCGAACATCAGAATTGGTTCTTTGTACTTCACGCGAGTGGTCATCTTCTCCACCATGTCGTCCGGATGACCGTTGGCAAGAAAAAGATCTGGTAAGCCATCGTTGTTATAGTCGAAAAATTTCAACCCCCAGCCGCTCAGCAAACGAGTCGCCGCACCAATCTCGCCCGGCTCGTCAGTAAAGGTGAGGTCCTTCTGGTTATGGTAGAGGCTGAACAACTCCTGATCGATGTTAGCAACAAAAAGATCCTGCCAGCCGTCGCCATCAAAATCCGTGGCGTCCACACCCATACCAGAACGCGGCGAACCGTTGTCACTGAAGGCCACGCCCGCCCGCAGTCCCACCTCTTCAAAGGTCCCGTCGCCTTTGTTGATAAAAAGAAAATTAGGCATTGTGTCGTTTGCTACAAAGAGATCGGTCCAGCCGTCGTTGTTAACGTCGGTCGCGACCACCCCAAACGACTTGCCGGGCGATTTCGCAATGCCCGATTTTTCACTAACATCGGTAAACGTGCCATTGCCGTTGTTGTGGTAGAGATGGCTTGGCCGCGGTTTGAATACGCGTGGGATGCAATAGAATTTCTGGCCCAGGCGATTGTTGCCGCAAGTCGTTTGCTTGTTGTATTCGACGAAACTGGAAACGAACAGATCGAGCTTGCCGTCTTTATCATAGTCGAACCAGACGGCGCATGTGGACCATCCGCGGGCCGCAACTCCGGCTTTCTCAGTTACGTCTGTGAACGTTCCGTTGCCGTTGTTGTGATAGAGAATGTTACGGCCATAGCTCGTGACATAAAGATCGACCCAGCCGTCGCCGTCGTAATCACCCGCGGCGGCGCCCATGCCAAACGTGCCGCCCGCGACTCCGGCTTTGTCGGTAACATCAGTAAATGTTCCGTCGTGATTGTTGTGATAGAGGGCATTCTTGAGCGGCTTGGCGGGTGTGAAAAAATCCGAGGGACCACTGTTAACGAGATAGATATCCATCCAGCCATCATTATCGTAATCGAAGAACACGCAGCCGGCGCCAACTGTCTCCGGCAGATATCGTTCCGGGGACAAGGCGTTGTCGTGTACCCAGTTGATACCCGCCTGTTTTGTTACATCTGTAAAGACCACGGGTGAGGTGGCAACGGCTTGCTGGGAATAGAGACTCGAAGCCTGGGCCAGGAGCAGTAAGACAGGGATCAGTGGGGATAGGATTTTAAGGACTGTCACACATGATTACCTTTCGTGCGCTATGGCTTTGGCGTCGAGCCGCCTGGTCTCTGGTCCGGCCGGGTCACCGTGGTTGGCTTCTGCTTTTCCGCGCGCTCCTTCAGTTGTGTTTCAGAAAGCTGACGGGCCGCTTTCTGCGCTTCTTCGTCCAGCCGCTTGATTTCCGCGCTCTCGTGCTCGGCTTCCGCAATACGGTTCAACTTGTAGTATAGGCGAGCAAGTTGAACGTGTGCATTGCTGAAATCGGGCGCTTTCTTGACTATTTGCTCGAGCAACCGGACCGCTTCGGCGGTGACTCCATTGCTCGACTGCCAGAGGGCCATCTGGTATAGCGCTGAGACTTCGTCAGGTCGTGCGGCCAGCGCTTTTTTTAGTAAGCCAGCGGCTTCCTCCGGTCTGCCGCTCTCACGATGGATCAAGCCGAGGCCGAGGTTCGCATCGAAATCAAGCGGGTTGATTTCCAATTCGATGCCGAACTCCTTGGCCGCCTGTTCACGTGCGCCGGTGGCAAGGTACGCGTTACCCAACTCGGAATGGACCGTAGGCAAACGCGGGTTTATCTGAGTCGCGGCCTTGAGTTCCTCGATCGCCTTGTCCGTCTCTCCGCTGGCCAGGTAGAAGGAACCCAGAACCAAATGTGCTTCGACGGTTTTCTGCTGCCGGAAGACTTTGTTAATTAGGTGCTCGGCCTTGTCCAACTGTCGCAGACCAATGTAGGCCATGCTGAGTGTGTAGGCGGCACTGGCGTTGTCAGGTTGTGCCTCAACAACTGGTTCAAGTGCGATGGCGGCATCAGCGAGTCTGTTCATTTGAAAAAAACAGAGACCCAGCATCAGCCGCGCCCAATAGTTTGTCGGTTGGCTTGCCGCAACCTGCGCTAGTTCACGTTGTGCCGGTTCGAACGCTCCTGACTTGTAGTATGCGATGCCGAGGTTTGTCCTGATGTTGTCCTGCTTCGCATCGATGGCGAGCGCTTCCCGATACCTGGCAATCGCATCATTGTATTGGCCCAGGCGCGCGAGCACAATGCCGAGACTCGACAGAGTTTCCACGCTTCGCGGTGTCTTGAGCAACTGCGAACGGTAGGCTTCAAGTGCTCCTTGTAAATCATTCTGCCGTTGTAATTCATCGCCTTTCTGCTGCAGATCAGTTTCACTGGCAGGTACTGTCGCCACCGGCGCTTGCTGCGTTTCGTTCACTTGCTTCTTCTGCTGCTCTTCCTGAAGTTTTTGAATGATGTCGCGCTCGCGCTGTCCGTCTGTGGCGCGATTCAACTTGTAGTAAAGCCTCGCCAACAGGACATGAGCTGGAGTGAACTCCGGACTACGCGCCGTGACGCGTTCGAGCAAACCCACGGCTTCGGCGTTTTCACCTTTGGTCATGGCCAACTGGGCCATCTGATAAAGCGAAGCAATGTCATTGGGTCTCAGATCAAGCGCTCTCTTCAGCAGTGTCGCCGCTTCAGCGAGACGTCCATCCTCGCGATAGATCCAGCCCAGACGAACGTTTGCATTAAAGTCGCGCGGATTGATTTCCAACTCGGCGGCAAACTCTTTTGCGGCCTGCTCCCGGTTGCCGGAAAACATATTGGCTTCGCCGAGCTGCGAATGTAGTGTTGGCAAGCGCGGGTTGAGTTCCTTTGCCTGATTAATTTCTTCAATCGCTTTCGGAAAGTCTTTTACGGCCAGGTAAAACGAGCCAACGATCAGGTGTGCTTCCGCCGAGTTGAGTTGACGAAACACATTCCTGACCAGTGGCTCCGCTTTCTCAGCTTGATTGAGTCCGAGATACGCATTCCCCAACGCATAGGCCGCGGCAACGTTGTCGGGTTGGGCATCATGGACAGCCTCCAGTTCGACAACCGCTTCCTTCAACTTGTTGAGCTGGTAATCGCACACGCCGAGCAGCAGACGAGCCTGATAATTATCCGGTTGCGCGACGGCGATCTGGGAAAGTTCGCGCTGGGCCAATTCAAATTCTTCCGTTTTGTAAAAGGCGATGCCCAGATTCAGGCGGGTCTCGTATTGCTTCTCATCAACCGCCAGCGCCTCTTTGTAGTATTTAATCGCTTCGCCGTATTGACCTAACCGGGCGAAGATGACGCCCAGATTCGAAAGAGCGTCCGCACGATTGGGGACGGAACGCAGCGCCGCCTCGTAGGCTTCTCGCGCGTGCTGCAAATCACCCTGCCGTTGCAACGCCACGCCGCGGGCAAAGTCAGCTTCCGACTGGCGTACCGCCGCGCCATCCTGGATAGGCACGCCAAACACAACCAAGATCAAGAGCAGACTTCCGAGCATAGAGTACTTGAGATCGATTTCGCGGGAATCTCTGAATCAGCAAGAGCCGCGAAGAATTATGGGGAGCAACAAATCTCTAACGTGGCCGCGCAAGTCTAGCATCAATGATTCTGGCTCAACAAGCCAGCTTTTGTTACGCTTCCACGCGGGCGGCGGGCGATTACAGAACCGCGTGCAATATGGCGCCCGGGAGGCTACACAAAGTCAGAACCGGGAGCGGTAGCGACCGGGTCAATCTGGAGTGCCACTCAAGAATTGTTTTCGCGAACAGCTTATGAGATCTAGTCGTTGAATATGATCAGGGTGGACAATGGAACGAGTTGCTGCCACCGTATCTTGAGCCTTGAGCACGTTTGACCCGGTCGCTACCGAGATCTCGGCTATGTCGGTCATTGCAAAATGAGATCCTTTTGGGAAAACCGGAACGATTGTGTATGCGTTCCAACCTGGTTGCTACGGCTCCCGGTTCTGACTTTGTGTAGCCGCCCAGTACCCTATCCTAGCCCATTCGCGTTTTCATACAGTCTAGGTGGCGACCGGGTCCAGACGCGCGACGGTCGACCAACGACAATATCTTCTTACAGTCAGTGAAAAGTGTTCCGACGATGAGAACAATTGCCACATCGCTCATGAGCGTTTCCCTTCTTCTCATGGCCGCGGTTCCTATCTACTCCCAAGCGAAACCCAATTCCATGGCAAAGACCAGCGTCAGTCTGCTTTCCGGCTGGCAGTTCCGCGAAGTCGGCAAGGAAGATTGGCATCCGGCTACCGTTCCCGGCTCGGTTCATACCGACCTGCTGCAGAACAAGCTGATCGACGATCCCTTCTATCGTGACAACGAACAAAAGCTGCAGTGGATTGGCAAAACTGATTGGGAGTATCAAACCACGTTCACCGCTAAGCCGGAATTACTGGGTCGTGAGCATCTCGAGCTTGTGTTTGAAGGTCTCGATACTTACGCGAAAGTCTTTCTCAACGACCAGCACTTGCTTGACACGGACAACATGTTTCGCACATGGCGGGTCGATTGCAAGCGGGCGCTGAAACCTGGCGTCAATACGTTACGCATACGCTTTCGCTCGCCGATCAACGAGATTCTTCCCGTTATGGCGAAGATGAATTACCAATTGCCCTCACCCAATGACCAGGGCGAGAAAACCTACCCCTATACGCGCAAAGCGGCGTACCAGTTCGGCTGGGATTGGGGCCCGCGTTTTGTTACGTGTGGCATCTGGAAGCCAGCCAGAATCGACGCTTGGGACCAATTGCGCGTCGCTGATGTGCATATTGTGCAGGAACAAGTCAGCGTCGATATTGCCAGACTCAATGCCGAAGTTGACGTTGTAGCCGCGACAGACTCTGAGGCGACATTGATTATTGACAACGCGGCAACCAAAACAGTCATAACTCGCAAGCAGGTCAAACTTGTCCCCGGGTCTAACAGTCTGTCGGTTGCCTTCACGATTCCTCATCCTTTGCTCTGGTGGCCCAACGGACTTGGATCTCATCCGCTGTATAACTTTAGGGCCCGCCTGCTGATCAATGACGCTTTGGTAGATCAACTCTCAACGCGCACCGGTCTACGATCTCTCGAATTGAGACAAATAGCGGACGAACAGGGGAAGAGTTTTGCATTCATCATCAACGGCGTTCCTGTTTTCGCGAAAGGGGGTAACTGGATTCCGGCTGATAGCTTCCCTACCCGCGTCAGCCGCGCGAAATACAGTCAATTGCTCGAGTCGGTTCGTGATACGAACATGAACATGTTGCGCGTATGGGGTGGAGGCATTTACGAGAGCAACGATTTTTACGAGCTCTGCGATGAGATGGGAATTCTCATCTGGCACGATTTCATGTTCGCCGGCAGCATGTATCCCGGTACTCAGGAATTCCTGGACAACGTGCGCTACGAGGCAATTGATAACGTCAAACGGCTGAGAAACCATCCCAGCATCGTCATCTGGGCCGGAAATAACGAAATCGAGGCCGGCTGGATGAACTGGGGCTGGAAAAAGAATCTTCCGGCTTCGCTCTGGGAAGACTATCAGAAGATCTTTCATGGGGTGCTACCGGAGGTTTGTGCCGCGCTTGATCCATCTCGGCCCTATTGGCCCAGTTCGCCTCATGGAGGACTGGCTGACGATCCCAATTCATTAAGGAGCGGTGATACACACTTCTGGGGCGTCTGGCATGCCGCCGAACCGTTTGCAAACTACGAGAAGCAAACACCGCGCTTCATGAGTGAATTTGGTTTTCAGTCCTTTCCTCAAATCGAGACAGTTAACAGCTATACGACTCCTGCTGATCATAATATTCAATCGGCCGTTATGCTCGCACATCAGAAACATCCGCGAGGCAATCAACTGATTCGCGAATACATGTTGCGCGAGTATCAGGAACCGAAGGACTTCGAATCATTTCTTTACGTCAGCCAGGTTTTGCAAGCCGAAGGTATCAAGATTGGTGCTGAACACCTGCGACGAATCATGCCGCATAACATGGGATCGCTTTACTGGCAGATCGACGATTGCTGGCCCGTCGCTTCCTGGTCGAGCATTGATTACTATGGCCGCTGGAAAGCCCTTCAGTTTTACGCACGGCGGTTTTACTCCAACTTGCTCATCACTCCCCACGTCGACGGTCAGAATCTGAATTTCTACGTCGTCTCGGATCTGATCAAGCCTGCTCAGGCGCAACTGAACGTCAGCCTGCTCGATTTTGACGGGCAAGTACTTATGAATACGAACAAGGCTGTCACGGTTTCCGCATTGCAGAGCCAGTCCTATCTCAGTATTCCTGTCAGTTCGTTATTGTCAGGTAAAGATACGAAAAGAATATTCCTGCTTTGTGAACTGCTGGTCGATGGAAAGCCGGTCTCCAACAACGAGTACTTCTTTGCGCCATACAAGAATCTCTTAATGCCCACCCCGAGAATCACGACAGACGTAGTGCTGACAAAAGGGGGTTTCAAAGTAAGTTTGACTACCGACAAATTCGCACGCGCTGTTTACCTGAACGTTCCAGACGGTGGTGGCGTTTTCTCCGACAATTATTTTGACCTCTTGCCCGGCCGAAAAATGGAAGTGGAATATCGTACGCCCAACAAAATGTTACCCGACCAACTTCGAAGTAAGATCAAGATTCGATCGATGGTTGACGCATTTGAAAGATGATTTCAAATGAATACCTCGATCAAACCCCATGTGTTGCTGCCTGCCCTGTGCATGGGTCTCGCGTTTCTGCTGCATGGGGCGCTGGAGGTCGTTGGTACGCCCAGTGGTAGAGGCTGTGTGAAAACGCAGACAGATGCCACGGCCTTGAGCCGTGGAGACTCACGCCCATTGCTCGCTGAAAGCCAAAGGATCTTGCGAGATGCCACGGGCTTGCCCCGTGGAGTTTCACGTTTGCTGCTTTTGGTCCATGAGTTAGCGATTGCTGGAGCAGGTAGCGCGAACCTCCACGGCTCAAGGCCGTGGCATCTTTCTGCGTTTTCATATAGCCTCGGTAAGGAGTGGACCACCGCTTCCGCTCAGGAAAAAAGTGAACCGCAAAATTCGCTTGCGGTCTCCTCCGAACAGCGTGCTCAGGCAAAAACAACCTTCAAGGAGCAGTGCTCACGCTGCCATGGCGCGGACGGTAAAGGCGACACAGTTCTGGGAGACATGTTGTTTCCGCCGGATTTTACCGATGCGAAGTGGTGGAAGGGACGGAACAATGAGCGCCTGACACAATCCATTACCAATGGAAAAAAAGAAATGCCAGCATTTGGCAAGAAGCTAACCAAAACCGAAATCCTCACGCTGATCGCTTATGTGCGTTGCTTCAACGCGTCTGAAGCTTCAGACAAGAGGAAACCTACATGCGATTGAGTACTCTGGATCTTGCGGTCCTGATTTTCTATTTCGTCGCAATGATCGGAGTGGGAATCTACGTCACTCGCCGCGCTTCGAAGAACCTCGATTCATATTTTCTCGGCGGCGATCACGTATCGAACGCTTCAACCTATACATTCCGCAAGCGTTTTAACTTTTATGGAAGCTGCGCAGGTCGACTTCGAATTTTACACTTCACGCGACGGCAAGGATTTCGTGAAAGTTGAACCCAAGGTCAGCCGGTTCCCCACCGAGGTGAATCCTTACGGTTACAAACTGCCGGTTAAGTACGAACTCACCGCTATCCCGGTCGACTCATTGTTTTTTAAGATTGTTTTCCGCACCGATGCTCAAATCAGTCGCGTGGTGCTATATCACTAAACTTTGAATGCCATCCATTATCAGACAGGTCCTCTCAACTTAGTAACCTCTCAGGTTAGGAAGTTGGACCCTGTCCCCGCCCGAGGTTGAATGCCACTCATCATCAAATGAATAAATCAAGACTCAGAACCTTTGAAGCCAAGAAACTTGACCATGAGGTTGAGTAGTCTTGGCTGAGTGATTTAGTTAATTGTGAGTGGCATTCAAACTTGAGGCGGGGACAAGGCCCACCTTCCCAACCTGTGAGGTTACGGGCGTTGAGTGATTCGGTTTAGCTGGAGTGGCATTCAGACTTGAGACGTGGGTTGAAGGTCCTTATCGAGTCTCAACGATCTGCCTGGTCTCAGACGAAGAGTTACAACACTTGGTCCATAGCGCACTTTGAACTCAGTGCCCCAAACACTCTTGATTGTTCCGGCTTTAAGTTTACCTTGTTGCCAGGCAATGTCGACTTCAAAGCCACCTCTCACTCTCAATCCCTTGACGCTTCCGTTCGGCCATGCCTTCGGCAGCGCCGGCAGCAAATGAATCTCGCCGTTATGCGACTGCAGAAGCATCTCCGCAATCCCGGAGGTAGCTCCAAAATTACCGTCGATCTGGAAGGGTGGATGCGCGTCAAACAGATTGGGATACACACCGCCACCGCCGTTATACCGGATGTCTTTCACATAGATCGGCGTCAACGCTCCCCGCAGCAGCAGATAGGCATGATCGCCGTCCAATAGCCTCGCCCAGAAATTGATCTTCCACGCCAGGCTCCAGCCCGTGCCCACGTCTCCTCGCAGTTCTAATGTTTTCCGGGCCGCAGCAAAGAGATCAGGCGTTTCGCGTAAAGTTATTTGGTTGCTGGGAAACAAACCATAAAGATGCGACGCGTGACGGTGCTGGCGCTCGGGCGCTTCAAGGTCCCAATCCTCAAGCCACTCTTGTAATTGACCAGCCTCGCCAATCTGCATGGGCGCCAGACGCGCGCGTGCTGAGGCAAGCTGCGCACTGAAATCTCGATCGATTTCTAACAGCTGAGCCGACTTGACGCACTGCGCGAAGAGATCTCGCAGGATCTGCATGTCCATTGTTGGCCCAGCGCAGATCGCAACGCCGCCCGGATGCTTATTCTCAGGCGAGATTGAAGGACATGTAACGAGCCATTTATGCTTCGGCTCTTCGACCAGCGTGTCGAGAAAAAACTGCGCGGCACCTTTCATTACCGGATATGCGCGCTGCAGAAATCTCTTATCCCCAGTAAACTCATAATGATTCCAGAGATGCGTACACAACCAGGCCCCGCCGGTTGGCCAGAATCCCCACAATGGACCATCAATGGGAGCGGTGGCACGCCAGAGATCGGTGTTGTGATGACACACCCAGCCGCTCGCTCCATATTGCTCCTGCGCGGTGTGACTTCCGTTTTCTACCAGTTCAGTCACCATCCGAGTCAAAGGCTCATGACACTCCGACAGGTTCGCGGTTTCCGCTGGCCAGTAGTTCATCTCCGTGTTGATATTGATTGTGTACTTGCATTCCCATGGCGGCGTCATCAGGTCGTTCCATAGTCCTTGCAAGTTAGCTGGCTGGCTGCCGGGCCGCGAACACGAGATCAAGAGATACCGGCCATATTGAAAGTACAACTCCGCCAGTTGCGGGTCGCTACCGTCGAGAAACTTCAGAGGCCGTTGATCGGTAGGCAAACTCGCTGCCTCGCTCATCCCGAGATCGAGCTCAACACGGCGAAACAGGCGTTGATGTTCTCGCACGTGAGCAGCGCGCAACTGCTCAAATCGCTTGCCCGCCGCCCTTGCCAAATAATCTTTCGTCAGCTGTTCGGGGTCACCACTTATATCTTTGTAATTCCTGTAACTTGTGGCAGCCGCGATCAGAATCGTCACGCTGTCCGCGTTGCTAACAGATATGCGTTCTTTCCCGGCGACTATTTTTCCGCCTTGTGCCAGCACGCGGACGCGCGCCTCAAACTTCAATGCTCCCTTGATGCCAAAAGCATCTCCGTTGCGACCGCGCATGACTAAAGTCGCGTCGGCCGTCGACTCAACGGTTGCTTGCTGCGGTGTCGCCATGGTTGCATCGAAGGTAATTTGACCGGGACGACCGGCAACTAAACTGACCACAATCACTTGGTCCAAGGGACTGGAGAAAATCTCGCGGGTGAATTTTATACCCAAGACGTTATAGGTGACCGTGGCAATTGCTGTATCGAGGTCTAACTCGCGGCGAAAGTCCGACACGCGGTCGTGGCCGGAGAATGCCAGTAGTAAATCGCCCACGGGTTCATAAGGCATTTGCTTGATCGGATGGGCCATCATCCGTTTGCCAATCAGATCGCTGGCTTCCTTGTATTTACCCGAAAAGATCAGCTGTCGTGCTTCGGGTAGTGCCTGCCGGGCTTCCGGATTATTCGGATCGTATGGTCCACCCGCATACAACGTGTCGTCGTTCAGTTGCAGGCGCTCGTTGGCAGTGCCACCAAAGACCATAGCCCCCAATCGCCCGTTCCCGACGGGAAGCGCTTCAACCCACTGGCTGGCGGGTTTGTCGTACCACAACACCAGCGGTCTTGGAGCTGTCGGGCCATCTTTCGAAGCGACGCGCAATAATCCGTCCAGATAGTCTCCGCGAAGTCTAATAGGTAAGACGGCGCCGGCTAGCGCACTTTGCTTCAGAAACTTGCGGCGATCGATTTTGCGTTTCATATTTGCGCGATGGAACACGGGAATTGAAGTAAAAAGTGTTTTGAGGAGCGAGCGAACTATATATCACGGATGTCCGAAAGCGCCGAATAGATAACTCTGCGGACCTCGAGCACGTTTCTTGTAAAACATTAGCTAGGCATCACGTGTCGGCAGTGGTTCAGTTTCTCATTCACAACGCGCCCTTAGAAGACTGCGTGAAAATGCGGATGGGCTAGGATAAGCTACTGCGGGGGTGTACAAGTCAGCACCGGGAGCGGTAGCGACCGGGTCGTTTCCGAGATGCTCGACTACGGCGGTCATTACAAGAGTCTGGCCTTATTGGAGAAAACGAAGGAATGCGCATGCGTTTCGACCCGGTCGCTACGGCTCCCGGTTCTGACTTTGTGTAGCCACCCGGCGGCCATTTTGGTCACCTTCCGGCTAACGAAGAAAATGAGAAAAGACTCCGCAATGAAACGCCCAGGCAAACTGGTTGACGACTCGAAATACTGGCTCGGTATGATCTCATCCTTTGGCGGGCGCAGGTGGACGCGATCATGAACGATCGCGGGTGGAATAACGGCAATTACTCACGCAATCCGGCGCGCGCGGCCGATGCAGAATTCGGCGCGCTGGTGCTTACAACGCCTGATAATTACAACAAGCACACGCTGACTGGAGTGAACAATGAAAACGTTTCTGATTCTGATTGCGTTACTAACAGTTGCGGTCGACGCCACTGGACAACAGACTGGCTTAATCCAAAATGTCGGCGGCCGGACTGCGGTCAGTCTGGATGGACAATGGAAAGTCATAGTCGATCCTTACGATACCGGCAGTTCCAACAACGGTTTCTTCAAAGACGCACAGCCAAAAAGCAAAAGCGAATTTGTCGAATACAACTTCGACGCTTCGGAATCGCTCAGCGTTCCCGGCGACTGGAATAGCCAACGGGAGCGACTCTTCTTTTACGAGGGAGCCATCTGGTATAAGAAATCCTTCGATTATCGGCGACCCGCCAACAGTCGCGTGTTTGTCTATTTCGGTGCAGCCAATTACCTCGCGGACGTTTATCTGAACGGCTCCAAGGTAGGTCGCCACGAAGGTGGTTTCACCCCATTCAATTTTGAGATTACCAATCTGCTTCATGAAAAAGACAATTCACTGATTGTCAAAGTCGATAACAAACGCTCGTGGGAAGCCGTACCGACAGTGATGACTGACTGGTGGAACTACGGCGGCCTAACGCGGCAGGTAATGCTGATCGAGGTGCCGCAAACTTTCGTGCAGGACTATTTCATTCAACTTCGCAAGAGCGCCAACAATCGGATTGCGGGATGGGTGAAACTCAACGGAGAACAGGCGGCGCAAAAGATCAGAATTCAAATACCGGAAGCTAAGATTGATAATACTTTCGAGACCGACGCAAACGGAACTGCCACAATCGACCTTAACGCCAACCTCACACTGTGGTCACCACAACAACCGAAGCTTTATGAAGTGATCATTTCGACGGCAAACGACGCAGTCCGAGATCAAATCGGTTTTCGAAACATTGAAGTTAAGGGACCGGATATCTTACTCAACGGCAGGCCGATCTTTCTGAGAGGTGTGTGTATTCACGAAGAGGCCCCGATACGCGGAGGACGAAGTTTCAGTCAGGAAGATGCGCGGATATTGCTTGGTTGGGCTAAAGAGTTGGGATGCAACTTCGTTCGCCTCGCCCACTATCCACACAATGAGTTCATGATACGCGAAGCGGATCGCCTGGTACTGATGGTGTGGTCCGAGATTCCGGTTTACTGGGGTATTCAGTGGGATAATCCGGTTACCCTGGCAAACGCGCAGAACCAGTTGACTGAGATGATCGCGCGCGACAGAAACCGGAGCGCGATCATACTTTGGTCCATGGCAAACGAAACCCCGCAAGGCGAGGCGCGCCTGTCATTCATCAGCAAACTCGCCGACCTGACGCGAACTCTCGACCCGACGCGCCTGGTCACCGCGGCAATGTTGAATCACTACGAAGGACAGACGACGAAAGTTATTGACGATCCGTTGAGTGAGTATCTCGATGTCGTGGGCTGCAACGAGTACATCGGGTGGTACGATGGTTTACCCAGTAAGGCCGACAACATGGAGTGGAAGACGCATTATCAAAAGCCAGTGGTAATGAGCGAGTTCGGGGGCGAAGCCCAGTACGGAAGGCACGGTGACGATCTGACAAGGTGGACGGAAGAGTACCAGGAGAATTTGTACCGGCATCAAATCGCGATGTTGAAAAGAATTTCGTTTCTGCGCGGCACGGCGCCCTGGATCTTGATGGACTTTCGCTCCCCGCGCCGGCTCTTGCCGCAGATTCAGGACTACTACAACCGCAAGGGTCTGCTCTCCAGTCGAGGAGAAAAGAAGAAAGCCTTTTACGTAATGCAGGAGTTCTATCGGGAGCTACGAGAGCGATCTTTACAGAACGGCGGGCAGTAGAGCTTGTGTGAAAAGCAAAACGATGCCACGGCTTTGTGCCGTGAAGAGTCACGCTCTTAGCTATCAGAAAGCTACATAGTCTAAGGAGGTGCCTCGGGCTTGCCCCGCGGAGTTTCACATTTGATGCTCTCGGTCAAGGAGATATCGGTTACGAAGTACTTAACGTGAACCTCCGCGCACAAGGCCTATCATCGTTACCGTTCCGATTGCTTCATGCGAAGCTGGTAACGTGTGTGGAAACCACATCGCATGTAAATTTCACGCTCAGCACGAGGCTTAGAGCGCCCATTAATGTGGTCCGTTCTCCCAGCGTGGACGCAATAATGCGAGCGGAAGGCAGCCCCCGCCTGACGCTTCTCTGTACTATCTGACTGAGAACATCCGAGAACAACGGCCAAGCCCGGGCAATCGGCCCCCCGATAATGATCAGCTCCGGACTAAAGCCGACGATCAAGTTTGAGATGCCTATACTTAGATTCTGCGCCGTCTCCAGCAGCGCAGTCTGTGCCTCGGCTTCGCCCTGCAGCGCGCGTTCGATCAAGTCTTCGAACGTCAATTGCGGAGCATTATCCGTCTGCGAAATAAGTCGATTATAGCGCGCCACTGTCGCGCGCCCGGATGCAAACGCCTCCCAGCAGTCATAACTTCCGCAGGAACACGCCACCGGCGCTTCCTGCCCGATAATCATATGACCAAACTCTCCCGCAGCACCGGCTGCTCCGCGATAGATTTGGCGATCAAGAATAATTCCTGTGCCCAGGCCTTCAGAGACGAAAACCAAAATAAAGTCACGAGTTTCGCTTACCTCAGGCGAACCAAACCACAGTTCCGCCAGTGCTGACGCATTGGCGTCGTTATCGATCATGACGCGAAACCCAGTGGCCGAAGCGATACGTTGCTCAACATCCAAATCGCGCCAATCAAAATAAGGAATATAAAGAGCCTTCCCGCTGAGCGGATCTACCAGGCCGGGTAAAACAACTCCAACCCCTTCGATGTTGCCGGACCCTTTGGCGCCAAGTTCGATCACGAATTCAATCGCGCGGCTGAGTGTCTTTTCGAAATCAGGATCAGTAAGAAACTGCCTTTTCTCGAGAACGCTCCCGGCGATGTCGCTGCTGGCGACGGTCGTGTATGTGGGAGAGATGTCCACACCAATCACCGCCGGACGCCCAACGCGCAACCTGAGCAACGTAGGGCAGCGACCGCCCGTGGATTCACCCTTGCCAATCTCTTCAACTACACCTTCACTCACCAGTGCGTCGACAATCACCGAAACGGTGGAGCGTTGTAACAGTGTCTCACGAGCAATCTCAGCGCGCGAGATCGGCCCTCGCTCGCGAACATAATTGAGCACAATTTGGCGATTGATATCCCGTATCATTCCAAAATGTGCAATTTGAGCGCTCTTTAAATTAACTCGTCGCATCGGCGGTCGTGGTCTC
>Ga0070699_100001891_pt1 | contig 18914 bp, 18 predicted proteins | sample KBSK1503metaG_FD_65473 | JGI IMG/M metagenome (GOLD analysis project Ga0070699, IMG submission 65473) | Corn, switchgrass and miscanthus rhizosphere microbial communities from Kellogg Biological Station, Michigan, USA - KBS K1-50-3 metaG | ecosystem: Host-associated > Plants > Roots >... | reverse complement strand
AGGGTGTTCGAAAACGGCCCGTCTGACGTTAATACAAGCGACGGCTCGGTATTGTCAGGAGATTCGCTATGATTTCGACTGCGCTCCAACCGAACATGAAGGAATTCGAGCCTCCCCCCGACCCCGAGGGCCCGTCGCTCTTGAGCGACGAGCCCACCATTGAGCTCGTGCTGCAGGCCCGCGGCGGCGATCGGATGGCGCTCGAAGCGCTCCTCGAGCGCTGCCTCCCGCCGCTGAAGCGCTGGGCGCACGGACGGCTGCCCGCCCACGCTCGAGGGTCGCTCGACACGGGAGACCTGGTCCAGGAAGCGGCGCTCCACGTGCTCGCGCGTCTCGACAAGTTCGAGCCGCGGCACGTCGGCGCGATGCAGGCGTACCTCCGCATGTCGGTCATCAACCGGATTCGCGACGAGATCCGTCGAGTTGGGCGCCGGCCCGAAGCCGTCGAGTTCATCGACGATACGCCGGGGGACGCGACGTCGCCCCTCGAGGCGGCAATTCGCGACGAGGCGTACCAGCGTTATCGCAACGCGCTCGAACACCTCCGGACGCGCGACCGTGAGATGGTCGTCGCGCGCATCGAAGTGCAGTGGAGCATTTCGGAGATCGCGCACCGCTTCGGCATGGCCTCGGTCGATGCGGCGCGGGTAGCCGTGAGCCGCTCGCTGAAGCGCCTCTCAGCTCAGCTCACCGTTTAGTTGGCACCGGTGGGTGACGGTGCGATAGGTGCGATAGGTGCGAATAGGGCGAGCACCCATCGCACCCCTCGCACCCCTCGCACCCTTGACTACATTCCGATGACGTCGACCAGCTCCTTCACCGAGGCGGCGGACTTCTTCAGCGCCGCGTCCTCTTCCGGTGTCAGCTTGATCTGAATGATCTGCTCGACTCCCCGTGCGCCGAGCTTCACCGGCACACCGACGAACAGATCGTTGATGCCGTACTCGCCCTGCAGGAACACGGAGCACGGCAGGATCTTCTTCTTGTCCTTCAGGATCGCTTCGACCATCTCCGTGGCCGCCTGACCCGGCGCGTACCAGGCGCTTGTCCCAAGGAGTTTCACCAGTTCCAATCCCCCGCCCGCTGTCCGCTTCACGATCGCGTCGATCTTCTCCTTCGACAGCAGATCCGTGATGGGGATCCCGGCGACGGTGGAATACCGCGGCAGGGGCACCATGGTGTCGCCGTGGCCGCCGAGCACGAATGAGGAGACGTTCTCGACCGACACGTTCAGCTCCATCGCGACAAAGGTGCTCATGCGCGCCGAGTCGAGCACGCCGGCCATGCCGATGATCCGCTCTTTCGGAAATTTGGTCAGCTTGAAGAGCGCCTGTGCCATCGCGTCAAGCGGGTTCGCCACGGGAATAATGATCGCGTTCGGGCAGTGCTCGACGAGCTTTGGCGCAATGCTCTTCATGATGTCGAAGTTGACGCGCACCAGGTCGTCGCGGCTCATGTCCGGTCCTCGTGGCCTGCCCGACGTGATCACGACGATGTCGGAGCCGGCGGCTGCGCCCCAGTCGCTTCCGCCAATCACGCGGGAATCCGAGCCGATAATCGGACATGTCTCGTAGATGTCGAGCGCGATGCCCGTCGCCTTGCTTTCGGCGATGTCGATGATGACGACATCAGCCAGTTCCTTTTCAGCGATCGCACGCGCGACCGTTGCGCCGACGTTTCCGGCGCCGCCAACGACTGTCACTTTGCGCTTCATGGAGCTCCTCTTGGGCGGGTCCACAGGCCCGACCCTCCACAGTCGACGATCACTGTCGACGATTTCCGTCGCCCGTCATTCGCAGAGGCCGACCTTCCGACTCCGCTCTTCCTTCGTCGCACACGTCAGGTCGGCGAGCGGTGTTAGGTCAGAGTCCCACGCGAATTCCGCGGGTTACTCACAGTTTCTGTTGAAAACCCTGTTGAAAACGCCCTGCGAGGTGCACGATCGCCCCATGATCCCGAGCATTTTAGCGGTTTGCACCATCGTAGTGCGGCTGTTACAGAGACGTGACACGGAGACACGGAAGCGCGGAGCAAAACAAAATGGTCCTCCGTGTCTCCGTACCTCCGTGGCCTGTCTCGGTGAAAGCATGCGCCTGTGCCAGCCGCAGATTATACTTGGCGTTTGTGGAAGCGGCGGCGTCGAGCGCTGAGGCCGCGGACATCCGTCAACGCGTCGCCGACGCTTTCTTTTCGGAACCAACATTGAAAATCGTAGTCGCCGACGACCTTCCTGCATCCGCGCTCGACCTCCTGCGCGCGGAAGGCTGGAACGTCGATGCCCGTACTGGCCGGGCGCCCGAACAGCTTGCCGGTGACGTCGCGGATGCCGACGCCATCGTCGTCCGCAGCGCGACCAAGGTTACCTCCGCCATCATCAACGCCGCTCCGACACTTCGCGTCATCGCCCGCGCGGGCACCGGCGTCGACAACGTCGACGTTGCCGCCGCGAGCGCGCGCGGCATCGTCGTCATGAACGCCCCTGGCGCGAACAGCGTCAGCGTCGCCGAGCTCGCCGTGGGTTTGATCCTGGCAATGGCGCGCCACCTCGCCGCCGCCGACAGCGCGATGAAGCAGGGCAAATGGGAGAAAAAGAAGTTTCTCGGCGAGGAGGTCCGCGAGAAGACGCTCGGCCTAGCCGGCCTCGGACGCATCGGGCAGGAGGTGGCGCGACGCGCCGCCGCGTTCGACATGCGCATCATCGCGCACGATCCCTTTATCTCTGAGGAAGTTGCCGGCGGTCTCGGCGTTGAGCTGGTCTCGCTCGACGACCTCTTTGCGCGATCGGACTACGTCTCGCTCCATATGCCATCGACCGCGACGACCAGGAACATGATCAACGCCGACCGGCTGGCGCGCGCGAAGAAGGGCATCCGCATCATCAATACCGCTCGTGGAGATCTCATCGATGAGGGCGCGCTCGCGGACGCGATAGAAGCGGGACAGGTTGGGGGCGCGGCGCTCGATGTGTTCCAGAAAGAACCGACCGTCGATCAGCGGTTGCAGATGCTGCCGCAGGTCGTGGCCACGCCGCACATTGCCGCGTCGACGCGCGAAGGCCAGGAACTGGTTGGCATGGAAACGATGGCCGCTCTGCGCGACTTCCTGCGCGACGGCATCATCCGCAACGCCGTGAACTTCCCGTCCGTCTCGGCCGAAGAGTTCAACCGGTTGCAGCCCTTCCTCGAGCTTGGCGAGCGCCTGGGCGTGTTTCTCGCGCAAATGAACGACAGTCGGGTGAAAACGTTGGGGGTCCGCTATTACGGCGACCTGACGGTCGGCCGGAACGACATGATCGTCAACGCCGTGCTTGTCGGGCTCTTCAAGCCGATGCTGTCGTCCGGCGTCACACCGGTGAATGCGAGAACGGTCGCCGCGGAGCGGGGCATCGAGGTCATCGAGTCGCGCAGCACGCGGTCGCGCAACTACACCAGCCTGCTCTCGGTGAAGCTTCACACCACCGATGGCGAACTCTGGGCGGAAGGCGCCGTCTTCGAGCGGACATCCCCGCGGCTCGTGCTCCTGGACGGCATCGCCGTTGAGGCGCCGCTCGAGGGGACGATGATCGTGATTCGCAACACGGATCAGCCGGGCGTCATCGGCGACATCGGGACGATCCTCGGCCGCCACCGCGTCAACATCGCGAACTTCGCGCTCGGACGGCAAAGTAACAGCGCCGTGGGCGTCGTGATCGTCGACGAAACCTCGGAGATCCCGCAGGGGGTGCTTGATGAGATCCGAAACGTTAAGGGAATACGGGAAGTCAGGCTTGTGAGAGTCTGAGAACACCCAACTACCAACGGCCAACTCCCAAGACGCTTCGAATCGAGACTCCTTGGAGTTGGGAGTTGAGATTGGGAATTCGCGGCTAGCGCAGAACGACGCGCAGGGTGGATCCGTCGGTGACATTCACGAGTTCGACAGCGTCCGCCGCGATCGTGACAACCCGGAACTGTCCGGCCACCTGCTCGCCTTCCTTTACGAGGACGAGACCCGAATCCGTATTGAGGATAGCGGTTCGCTGTTCCTGACCGTCGACCACGTCTGTGGCAATTCCGTCGAGCGATAACCGCGGCGGAGGTGGCGCAAGTGGTATGGTGTCCGGCTGGGCGACCGGGGGCGGACCTGAGGTACCAGCTGACCGCGCCTCTGGCGCCGGACGCGCGCCGAAACGAAACGGATTACGCGACGTCTCGTTGTAACGAGATTCCTGGTGCGTACGCAGCTGAAGTCTCGCCGCTTCCTGTTGAATATCGATTGTCGTTGCGGATGCTTGAGGCGCGCCAGCGGCAGGGGCGATCGGGTTGGTCGCCGGTGGCTGGACAACAGGCATCGAGAAGAACCAGGTTGCCAGCAGCCCGGCTCCCGAAATCGCGGCGGTCGATTTCCAGTCCATTACCAAATACACGCTTATCTTAACATTCGGTTCAGCCGGCTCCCGACTTCACCCTCCGGCGCGTGCTATTATTCGTCGTGCACCCTGTCGGGTTCCGGGATCCCTTCGACAGAACACTTTCCCCTCCCAAAATCGTCGCCGTCATCCCCGCCAGATACGACGCTACGCGTCTACCGGGCAAACCCCTCGCCGACATCGCGGGACGTCCAATGGTCGAGCATGTCTATCGTCGCGCGGCAGCCGCGCGCGGCGTGGATGCCGTGGTCGTGGCCACCGATGATGAGCGCGTCGCGGCGGCGGTGACGGCTTTTGGCGGAATCGCGAGGATGACGCGTGCCACGCACCGCACCGGCACAGATCGCATCGCGGAAGTGGCCGCCGAACTGTCGTGCGACATCGTGCTGAACGTCCAGGGCGACGAGCCGCTCATCGAGCCCGAGATGATCGAGCAGGTCATTGGACCGCTCGTTGCCGATGCGGCGGTGAACATGTCGACCGTGTGTTGCGCGATTCGCGATCCGGCGGACCATGGCAACCCGAACGTGGTGAAGGTCGTGAGTGACGGACGCGGACATGCACTGTATTTCTCTCGCGCGCCTATCCCGCACATGCGCGATATCCGGTTGAAGCCGGCCCCACGGGCCTACAAGCACATCGGGCTCTATGGGTTCCGACGCACGTTTCTTCTCAAGTTGTCCGATCTGCCGCAAACGCCGCTCGAGCTCTCCGAGTCGCTCGAGCAGCTTCGCGCGCTCGAGCACGGCTACGGTATTCACACGGTTGAAACGCAGTACGACTCCATCGGTGTGGATACGCCCGAGGACCTGGACCGCGTGCGCCGCCAGTTGCTGGCGGTTCCGGCGCGCACATGAGGCTGCATGACCCAACGACCTGACGGACGCCCTGTGAAGTACATCTTTGTGACCGGCGGCGTGGTTTCTTCGCTCGGCAAGGGACTCGCGGCGGCCTCGATCGGGCGGCTCCTGGAAGACCACGGCTACACGGTGGCGCTGCAGAAGTTCGACCCGTACATCAACGTCGATCCCGGCACAATGAGTCCCTACCAGCACGGCGAGGTCTATGTCACCGACGATGGGGCCGAAACCGACCTGGATCTCGGGCATTACGAGCGCTTCACCAGCATGGTGGCGACACGCAACAGCAACTGGACGACGGGCAAGATCTATTTGTCGGTGATTCAGAAGGAGCGGCGCGGCGACTACCTGGGGCGAACCGTCCAGGTGATTCCGCACATCACCAACGAAATCAAGGACGCGATCCGTATCGCCGCGCGCGACGTCGACGTCGTGCTGGTCGAGATTGGCGGCACCGTCGGCGACATCGAGAGCATGCCGTTCCTCGAGGCCATCCGGCAGTTCCGGCTCGACGTCGGGCGCGAGAATACGATCTACGTGCACCTGACGCTCGTGCCGTTCATCGGCACCGCGGGAGAGTTGAAGACCAAGCCGACGCAGCACAGCGTGCGTGACCTGCGATCGATCGGCATCCAGCCCGACATCCTGCTCTGCCGGACCGACCGCTTCCTCGATGCCGACATCAAGCGTAAGATCGCGCTGTTTTGCGACGTCCCCGAAGAGGCGGTCATTACCGCCAAGGACGTCCCGACGATCTACGAAGTGCCACTGGTCCTTGCCGCTGAAGGCCTGGATCGCATCATCCTGAAGCTGCTGCATCTGCCGCAGACCGAAGCAAAGACCGACGCGTGGCAGGAGCTCGTCCACCGCATCAAGAACCCGATCGACGAGCTGACGATCCACGTTGTGGGCAAGTACACCGGCTACGAGGATTCGTACAAGAGTCTCAACGAGGCGGTCTTTCACGGCGGATTCGCCAGCAAGCTGAAGGTGCGCCTCAACTGGGTGGAGGCGGAAGCGCTCGAGAAAGAAGGGGGCGCACGGCTCCTCGCGGATGCGCACGGCATTCTCGTTCCCGGCGGATTTGGATCGCGCGGCACGCGCGGCATGATGAAAGCGGCCGAGCACGCGCGCGCGCACGGCGTCCCGTTCTTCGGGATCTGCTATGGCTTCCAGTGGGCGACCGTCGAATTTGCGCGCAACGTCTGCGGCCTCGAGGGTGCCGATTCCACGGAGGTCGACGAGAATGCGCCGCACAAGGTGATCTACAAGCTTCGCGATCTGCTCGGTGTCGATGAACTGGGTGGAACGATGCGTCTGGGACGTTATGCGTGCGAGCTGGTCCCGGGATCCGTTGCGGAGAGGATCTACGGCCAGAGCCTGATCTACGAGCGTCACCGCCACCGTTTCGAGTTCAACTGCCTGTACGAGTCTGCACTGGCGCAGAACGGCATGCGCGTGTCGGGCCGCTCGCCCGACGGCAAGTTCGTCGAGATCGCCGAGCTGCCGTCGCATCCCTGGTTTGTCGCCGTCCAGTTCCATCCGGAGTTCCAATCGAAGCCGCTCCGGCCGCATCCGCTCTTTGCGAGCTTCATCCAAGCGAGCCACCGGCATAAGACGGGGCAACTGGATACTGCGGGAGTTGCGGTGAGTACCGGTAGGACATGAACCACGAAGGGCGCGAAGGACACCTTCGTGTTCTTCGTGGTTGATCCAACGGGAACGATAGAATAGGTCCGTGAAACCGGTCCGGGTCGGGTCCTTGTCTGTCGGTGGAGGCCATCCCCTTGCCTTCATCCTCGGCCCCTGCGTCATCGAGAGCGCGGCACACGCCCTCGAAATGGCCTCGGCGATCCATGAGGTCGCCGCGCGGTGTCACGTGCCGGTGATTTTCAAGGCGTCGTACGACAAGGCCAATCGCACATCCGTGCAATCGTTCCGCGGGCCTGGCCTCACCGCCGGCCTTCGGATTCTCGAAGACGTCCGCGAACGGACGGGTCTGCCCCTGTTGACCGACATTCACGATCCCGCGCACGCCGCGGCCGCCGCAGAGGTTGTCGACGTCCTGCAGATACCGGCGTTCCTCTCCCGCCAGACGGATCTGATTGCCGCCGCAGCGCGGACCGGCAAGGCGGTCAACATCAAGAAGGGTCAATTCCTTGCGCCGAAGGACATGCGTCACGTCATTGCCAAGGTGACCGCCGAAGGCAACGAATCGGTGCTCGTCACCGAACGCGGCGTGAGCTTCGGCTACAACGACCTGATCGTCGACATGCGCGCATTGCCGATGCTCCGCGAGCTCGGCTACCCCGTCGTCTTCGACGTCACGCACAGCGTGCAGCTGCCAGGTGCCGGCGACGGTGTCACGGCCGGCCTCTCGCAGTACATCGAGCCGCTGGCGGCTGCCGGCGTCGCCGTGGGCGTGGATGCCGTCTTCATGGAGGTCCATGACGATCCCTCCGCGGCGAAGAGCGACGCCGCCAACGCACTGCGCCTCGATCGACTCGAGGCGCTCATCATGAAGCTGAAACGCATTGACGCGGCGGCGCGCGAAGGGGCGACTGCGGCCTCGGGGGCGCGCGCGTGACCCTTCGACAGGCTCAGGGTCAGCCCGAGCCCGGTCGAGGGCTGAGCCGCATCACCGCGATCGACCTGGCACTCGCGCGCAAGGTCCTCGAGACAGAAGCGGCCGCGATCCTGTCACTCGTCGACCGTCTCGACCACCGCTTCGAAAAGGCTGTGCAGATCCTGGTCGAGTGCCGCGGTCGAGTCATTGTGACCGGTCAAGGCAAGTCCGGGATCATCTGCCGCAAGATTGCGGCAACGCTGTCGAGCACCGGCACTCCTGCGATTTTCCTGCACCCCGCGGACGCCCCTCATGGTGATTTCGGTGTCCTCCAGGCTGACGATGTCGTGATTGCGCTGTCGAACAGCGGTGAGACCGATGAGCTTCTCGAATTTGTCAAACGGATAGGGGCGCGTCTCATCGCGATGACTGGCGACTTGACGTCCTCTCTTGCGCAGGCTGCGGATGTGACGCTCGACTGCCACGTGTCCGAGGAGGCCTGCCCGATGAACCTTGTCCCGACGGCGAGTACCACCGCCGCGCTGGCGCTTGGCGACGCCCTGGCGATGACCCTGCTCGTCGCCAAGGGGTTTCGCGAAGAGGATTTTGCCAATCTCCATCCCGGGGGCAGGCTCGGCAAGCGCTTGATGCGCGTTGAGCGCCTGATGCACGAAGGAGACGCACCGATCGTCCGGCTGGAGACGCCGATGCCGGCAGTGATGCAGGAAATGTCCGACAAGAGCCTCGGCATGACGTGCGTCATCGACAACGACGATCGACTCGTCGGGGTCATCACCGATGGCGACCTTCGGCGGCACATGACTGCGACCCGGCACGATGCCGGAGGCCGGTCGATTCTCGAGCTGGCTGCGTCCGATCTCATGACGCCCAATCCCGTGACGATCAATCGCGCCACGCTGGCCGTAGAAGCGCTGCGCCGAATGGAAGAGCGAAAAATCACGTCTATAGTGGTCGTCGGTCTCGAGCACCAGGTCGAGGGGGTCGTCCACCTCCACGATCTCTGGCGCACACAACTCTTTTAGTGGGCTGTATCAACAGATGGTGATGGGATCACGTCAGTCCTTCGACCACGATTTTTGGGCCGTTCCAACGGAACGGCCCACTTTTTGTTTCGAGCAATCGCTCCACTAGTTTCGTGGCAATGGGCGAGTACTTCCCGCTGCTTGCCGTCCTCTTCGCTCTCCTGACGGGCCTCGTCGTCGGGAAGGCATGGGAACGCTATAAGCTCCGCGACGGCCGCTGGATCGATCGGCGGCGGCTGCGCGAGACTCCGCACTACATGCTCGGGCTCAATTTCCTCGTCGACAACCAGGTCGACCAGGCGATCGAAGAGCTCACGCAGGCGACGAGCATCGGCGATACTGACGCCCTCGAGCTCCAGATGATCCTCGGCAACCTGTATCGCGCGAAAGGGCAGGTCGGCCGCGCGATCAACGTGCACCAGGTGCTCCTCCAGCGCCCGGATCTCACCAAGCTGGAACAGGCCTACGTGCAACTCTGCCTGGCGCTCGACTTCCGCCACGGGGGGTTTGTGGACCGCGCGCTCGAAGCGTTCCAGGAGGTCGTCAGGGTCGATCCGAAGAACCGGTACGCGCTCGTCAACCTGCAGAAGCTGTACGAGGAGCAGCATCAGTGGCCTGACGCGCTGAACGTTCGAGAGCAGATTTCGAAGATCGACGGCGGCAACCGCCCGGACGATCAGCAGATCCTCGGGTTTCTCACCAACGAGATCGGCAGTGTCCGGAGGCGCAATGGCGAGGCGGACGCGGCTGGCCGTGCCTTTTCAGAGGCGATCGAGATCGACCTCCGCACGGCGCCCGCGTACTTGAACCTGGGCGACGTTCGTGAGCAGCAGGGGAACCTGGCTGCGGCCATTGAAGCCTGGGAGACCCTCACGCAGGCCGTGCCGGACCGGGCGCATCTCGCATTCGATCGCCTGCAGCGCGCGTACACCAAGCTCGGCGCTCCGCGGCGCTTCGTCGATCTCTGTCAGAAGCTCGTCGCGCAGAATCCGCAGGACTGGCGCGCCCGGCTTGCCCTCTCGCAGCACCTGGTCAACGAGGGACACCATCGGCAGGCGCTCGATGTGCTGCTCGACGCGATTCCCCACAACCCACACGGACTCGCCATTCACCAGCAGATCTGGCACACTCTGTCCGCGCTCGGCCTCGAACCGTCACTCGTCCGACGGTACGTCACGCTGACCCGCGAAGCGGTCTTCTACCTGGACCCGCACGTCTGCGTGCGCTGCCGCTACCGGAGCACCGAACTGCTCTGGCAGTGCCCGCAATGCCACGAGTGGAACACCTTCGTCGAAGAACGATTGGCGCCGGCGAAGGACTCGCCGACCGCGGAGCTCGAGCCGACTGAGTCGTAGTGGTTGGGCATCGAGTGCAACGCGTGGCGCTTACGGGTGGAATCGCCACCGGCAAAACCCATGTACGTTCGCGTTTCGAGGCGCTCGGTGTGCCCACGATCGATGCTGACACACTCGCTCGAGAGGCGGTCGCCCCTGGCACGCCTGGCTTGAGCGAGGTCGTTCGCCGCTTCGGACCGGATATCTGCGATGCGGCCGGCGCGCTGGATCGAAAGAAACTGGGCGCGATCGTGTTTTCGGACGCCCACGCGAGACAGGCTCTCGAAGGAATTATTCATCCGTTCGTGCGTGAAATGACGGACAAATGGTTCGCGTCGCTCGACCCTTCGCGGTACCCATTCGCGATCGCTGATATTCCCCTCCTCTTCGAAGGCCGAAGGGAGCACGACTTCGACAAGGTGATAGTGGTGGCATGCGATCCGGCCACGCAGCTTCGACGATTGATGGCTCGCGACGGCATCAGCCAGGACGACGCCCGTTTGCGAATAGCCGCGCAACTGCCTATTGACGAGAAGATTGCAAAGGCCGACTACGTCATTCGCACAGACGGAACCTTCGATGAGACCGACCGACAGATCGAGCAGGTTCTGAATTCAGCTCACGTGCGATCCTGATCTTCGGGTTGAAGCAATCGGCGGGGGCTTTTTGTGGTAGCGGAGCGCTGACCCGTCGAACGTGACGACAGGCCAGCGTATGCTGAGGGCGGTTTACGCCTGTAGCTGCGTCTTCTTCCGGCGGTTTCGCAACTTCCCGATCAACGCAAGGCCTCCGGTGCCGAGGAGCAGGAGCGAAGTGGGTTCGGGAACCACTGTAAGGGCGCCGCGTATTTCGCCACCCCCGAACTGCGTCGTATGGAAATTGATGTACGCGCGCCCTGCCAGGATATTGGGCAGTTGCAGCAACAACGTCGTGCCGTTACCTTCGGGTGCGTCCCACTTGCCGGAAAAGGCTCCGCCCACGCCTGTCGCAAAGGGCGTAAACACAAAGTCATTGGAGACAAAATGCGCTCCTGACGCCGCCAACCCCTTGAAAGATCGCGATATTCCGAACGATCTCAAGGGACCGCCGCGGGGCCAGCAATGCGTCGGCCAGGAATGGAGTCGATGAGTCGGTCGCCTTCAGCTTCGCATCTTCGCTGCGCGCAACGTGTTCTTCATCAACAGGGTGATGGTCAGTGGGCCAACGCCGCCGGGGACAGGTGTCAACGCACCCGCGACCTCCGCAACCTCCGGATGAACGTCGCCGACAAGCACCGACCCTTTCGAGCGGAAGACCTGGAGCCGTGGGTGTCCGTCACGGAACAGCATCTGTGCAACGGCCGAGTCGGTCACCTTGTTCATGCCCACATCGATCACCGTCGCCCCCGGCTTCACGAACGTCTTCGTCACGAGGCCCGCCCGGCCGACGGCCGCAACGAGAATGTCCGCCTGGCGGCAGACGTCGGCGAGGTTCGGCGTTCGCGAATGACAGATGGTCACCGTCGCATCTCGATGCAGCAGGAGCAGCGCCATCGGTTTGCCGACGATCTCGCTGCGACCGATGACGATGGCGTGGCGACCCGAGACAGGAATCTTCTCGCGCTCGAGCATCTCCATGATTCCGGAGGGCGTGCACGCGACGAGCGTTGCGCGTTTCTGGACCAGCAGCCCGACGTTCACAGGGGTAAGCCCATCGACGTCCTTCTCGGGAGCAATCGAGTCGAAGACACGCTGTTCCGCATCAGCCCCCATCGCCTTCGGGAGCGGCGACTGCACCAGGATGCCATCGTGCGGGGCACTTCGGTTCAGCCGGTCGACCAGCGCAAGCGTGTCCGCGAGCGTCGCGCTGGCCGGCAACCGCTCGAGGTCGGCGCGGAAGCCGATGTCGGTGCCCGCCTTCAGCTTGTTGCGCACGTAAACTTCAGACGCCGGGTCTTCGCCGACAAGGACGATCCCCAGTCCAGGCGGCCGCCCGTGCTCCACCGCAAAGGCCGCAACCTCCGGCCTGAGTTCTTCCCGCATCGTCCGGGCAAGCGCCTGCCCGTCCAGAACCCGCGCGGTCATACCGCCACACCCTTCTCGAGCGCCTTCACGCTCTCCGTCCGGCCGAGCACGACAAGCTCGTCGCCCGCCTGCATTACCGCCTCGGCGGGCGGATTGAATTCCATCGCCCCGCCGGCGCGCTTGATGCCGACGATGATGACACCAAATTTCTGGCGGATGTCGGCGCCAACGATCGTCTGGCCGTCCAGTGCCGATTTTTCGTGGATGTGAACCTGTTCCATCGAGAGATCGAGCCGTTCCGAGCTCGTTGCGAGGTGCACGAAATCGACGACCGCTGGCCGAAGCGCCGTCTGCACGATGTGATTCGCGCCGATCTGGTACGGCGAGATCACCCGGTCGGCGCCCGCTCGTCGCAGCTTGTGCTCTGCGTCGTCTGACTCGACGCGGGCGATGATGAAGAGGTCCGGTCGCACGACCCGCGCCGTCAGCACGGCGAAGACGTTCTCGGCGTCGGTGCCGACGGCGGCAATCAGGCCGCGGGCGCGATGAATACCTGCGGACGTCAACACCTCTTCCCGACTCGCGTCGGCCTCGATCGCCAGCCATCCTCTCTCGATTGCCTGTCGCACGCGTTGGGGATCGCGCTCGATCACGACCAGCGGGACGCCTTGCTGATGCAGCTCCGCGGCGATGATGCCGCCGATGCGGCCATAGCCGCACACGATGAAATGGTCTTTGATCTGTTCCAGCATACGGGTGACGCGCCGCCTTTCGAACCGCCGATGCAGCCCGCCCTCAACGATGATCGTTGCCAGCAGGGTCACGGTGTAGAACGCAGTTCCCACACCACCGAAGATCAGCAGGATGGTGAAGACCTGACCGGCGAAGGTGAGCGGGTGAACCTCGCGGAAGCCGACGGTGGCCACCGTCGTGACCGTCATGTAGAACGCGTCCCACGCGCTCCACCCCTCTACGAGCATGTAACCGGCGGTGCCGCCTGCGATCACGATGAACAGGAGCGCAATCGCCAGGCGCGGCCCGCGGGCCCACGACCAACGATCACCTCCAGTTGATCGCGGCATTTGACGATCTGCGAATTGGCTACACCGCCTGCGGTTTCGCCCCTGTCCGCGCCAGCAGGCGGCCGACGACGAACAGGACCGCCCCGGCGGCCAACACCTGCCATCCCAGGACGTCGGCGCTCTCCGGGGTCACGCCGAGTCCGATTCGCGACAGCAGCGCGTCGAGCTCGTGCCATTTCGCCGTCGTCTCGGTCGTGATGCCGAATCGCGTCATGTACGCAAGCAGCGTCATGAAGAAGCCGTTGAACAGCGTCAGCGCCCCGAGCATCGTCACAAGATTGCCGAACGCCTCGCCGGACGATCGAGTCGCCAGCTCGGTCCTGTCGACGAGCGGGCTGTTCCGCCGGCCATAGGACCAGTAGATTGCAATCCCGATGTCGAGCCACACGAGGAAGCGCACCCACGTGATGACCGGCAGGCTGAGCATCAGGTAGAGGCAGGAGACGATGCCGAGAATCGGGAACACAGGGCCGCCGGGCACGCGGAACGGGCGATGTGCCTCCGGGCGCTGAAAGCGCAGGACCAGCACCGCTGCGCAGACAACGACGAAGGCGAACAGCGTGCCAATGCTCGTCATTTCGCCCACGACCTGGATCTGCGTGAGGCCTGCGACGATCGCGACGACCACGCAGGTGATGATCGTCGTGATGTACGGGGTGCCGAAGCGCGGATGCACTTTGCTGACGCCCCTGGGCAGCAGGCCATCCCGGCTCATGGCGAAAAAGATGCGCGGCTGGCTCATGAGCATGACGAGCAGGACGCTCGTGATACCCGCCACCGCGCCAGCGGAGACGAGGTAGGCTGCCCAGTCCTGACCAATCAGGCTCAACGCAAACGCGACGGGCGCGTTGAGGAACTGGGTGACAACGGCCGGATCGGCGACGGGGGCGCCCGGCAGGTTCGCGGGGTTCGAGCGGTATTCGACGACCGGAACGATCCCCGAGAGGATGCCCGCGACCGCGAGGTACAGCGCCGTGCAGATCACCAGGGACGCGATGATCCCGATCGGCAGGTCGCGCTTTGGATTCTTCGCTTCTTCCGCAGTCGTGGAGACGGCATCAAAGCCGATGTAGGCGAAGAAGACGACCGCAGCCGCCGCCATCACGCCCGACCATCCGTACGGCGCAAACGGCGTCCAGTTCTCCGGCTTCACGAACCGGATGCCGGTGACGATGAAAAAGAGGATCGCGACGAGCTTGGTGGCCACCATGGCGGCGTTGAAGCGCGCGCTCTCGCGCACGCCGATGACCAGCAGCACCATGATGAAGAGCACGATGATCACGGCGGGCAGATTGATGATCGTTCCGGGGGTAAGCGAGGAGGGCGCGGCGCTCATCCACATCGGGAGCTGAATCCCGAAGCCGGAGAGCAGCTTCTGCATGTAGCCGCTCCAGCCGATCGCGACGGTCATCGAGCCGACTGCGTACTCGAGGATGAGGTCCCAGCCGATCAACCACGCGATGATCTCGCCGAGCGATGCGTACGCGTATGTATAGGCGCTGCCGGCGACCGGGACCATCGACGAGAACTCCGCATAGCAGAGGGCGGCAAACGCGCAGGCCAGCCCCGACGCGAGATAGGCCATCGTGATGGCCGGGCCAGCCTGGTTCGCGGCCGCCGTCCCGGTGAGCACGAAAATGCCGGTGCCGATAATGGCGCCTATGCCGAGGAGCGTGAGGTCCAGCGCGCTCAGGCTGCGCTTCAGCGCCTTGCCGCCGCGCTCAGCGTCGCTCATGCATTGCTCGATCGACTTGGTCTTGAGCAGATTCGAATCCATGGCGGCTGGATTATAAGGGATTAAGGGTTGGGGCTTAGGGGTTAGAGATCCGGACTCTGTCCTCGCTTCAGACGTCCAGGACACGAATGTAGTCGGCCACCCGCTTCGCTGGATCGTTCCCTGCGAGCAGGTCGCCGATCACGGCGACAGCCGATGCGCCGGCGGCAATGACGCCGGGCACCCGAGCGAGCGTGATGCCGCCGATCGCCACGAGGGGACGGCCAGACGCTCGCGCCGCAGCGGCCGACACGAGCTCGAGACCAACGGCCTCGTACCCCGTCTCCTTGGTGCTGGTGCCAAACACGGGGCCCACGGCGATATACGACACGGGCTCGAGGAGCGCCGCGTCGAATTGATCGGTCGTGTGCGTCGAGTAACCGACGATCGCGTCGGGTCCGAGCAAACGCCGCACGGACGCGGGCATGAGATCGTCCTGACCGACATGGACCCCCGTGGCGCCGGACAGGAGCGCAAGGTCCGCGCGATCGTTCACGATCACGATTGCGCGATGCGCCTCGGCGCTCCGCACAACCGAATCGCACAGCTCGAGAAAATCCCGGGAGGGCAGTTGTTTCGCGCGGATCTGAATCCAGGTGGCGCCGCCACCCAGGAAGGCGCGCGCGAGATCGGCCGGCGCCCAGCCGGCGCGCTCAGCCGTATCGACGTCCAGAATGGCATGGAGGGCGGGTCCTTCTGGACCCGCCGTCATGATGCTTCTGCCAGCGACCCGGTTGTCTTGGCAGCCGGCGCGAACCGCTCCATGAACGCGGTCGTCACCTTCCCTGCGGCAAAGTCCGCGTCGTTGATGATCTTCAGCTGCAGCGGCACTGTCGTCTTGATCCCTTCGACGACCGTCATTTCGAGCGTGCGGCGCATGCGGGCGATCGCTTCCTGACGGTCGCGTCCGTGCACGATGATCTTGGCGATCATCGAGTCGTAGTAGGGCGAGATCGTGCACTCCGAATGCGCTGCGGTGTCGACGCGCACCCCCGGACCGCCGGGAACGCTGAAGACGCGGATGACACCCGGCGACGGCGCAAACGTCTCGGGATCCTCCGCATTGATTCGGCACTCGATTGAGTGGCCTGTGAACGTGACTTCGCTCTGCTTGAACGACAGGCGCTCACCGGCGGCGATCCGGATCTGCTCTTTGACGATATCGATCCCGGTGACCATCTCGGTGACGGGGTGCTCCACCTGGAGGCGGGTGTTCGCTTCCATGAAATAGAACTTCCCGTCGTGGTCCATCAGGAACTCGAACGTGCCGGCATTCGTGTACTGCACGGCCTTCGCCGCATCGACGACAAGGCTGCCCATCTTGCGGCGCACTTTGTCGGTGAGCGGCGACGCCGGCGATTCTTCGAGGAGCTTCTGATGGCGGCGCTGGATCGAGCACTCGCGCTCGCCGAGATGCACGAGGTTACCGTGATGGTCCCCGAGAATCTGAAACTCGATGTGCCGCGGGTTCTCCAGATACTTCTCGATGTAGACGTCGCCCACGCCGAATGCCGCCTCGGCCTCGCGCTGCGCGGTGCGAAGGGCATTCCCGAAGTCGGCGGGGCTCCGGACGACCCGCATCCCCCGACCGCCGCCGCCGGCCACCGCCTTGATGATCACGGGGTACCCGATGTCCTTGGCGATCTTGAGCCCCTTCTCTTCGCCATCGACGGGACCATCGCTGCCGGGCAGCATCGGCACGCCGGCCTTCTTCATCGCCCGGCGGGCACGCGCCTTGTCGCCCATCAGCTTGATGACGCTGGGGTCCGGGCCGATGAACCGGATGTGGCACGCCTCGCAGACTTCCGCGAGGTACGCGCTCTCCGAGAGGAAACCGTATCCCGGGTGGATCGCATCGGCGCCGGTGATTTCGGCGGCGCTGATAATCGCCGGAACATTGAGGTAACTGTCGATGCTCCGCGGCGGGCCGATGCAGACGTCCTCGTCCGCGAACTTCACGTGGAGGGAGTTCTCGTCGGCCTCGGAATAGACCGCGACCGTCTTGATCCCGAGCTCGCGGCACGCCACAATCACGCGCAGCGCGATCTCCCCACGGTTCGCGATCAGGATCTTCTTAAACATGCAAACGCGCTCCGTTCATGCGGGCTTGAGCGCAAAGAGCCGCTCCCCGTACTGCACGGCCTGGCCGTTCTCGACGTACACCTTGACGACCTCGCCATCGCACTCGGCGTTGATCTCGTTCATCAACTTCATCGCTTCGATGATACAGAGGACCTGTCCCTTCTTGACCGTGTCGCCAACCTCGGCGAACGGCTTCGCGCCAGGCTCCGAAGCGCGATAGAACGTCCCGACAATGGGCGACTTCAGCACGGCGAGGTCGAGCGCCTCGTCTGCAGGTGCAAGCACTGGCGCGGTTGCCTCGCCTGCGGACGCCGCCGGCGAGGTGGCCGGACCGGCAGGCGGCGCAAACTGGCCATTCGGCCCGACCGACGTTGCGTTCCATGTCCCGGCGGTGTTCTTCCGGAGACGCAGTTTGAAGTTATCGCGCTCGAGCTCGAACTCCGACAGTTCGTGCTCGCGCATCATGTCGAGGATCTGTTTGATTTCGTCGAAATTCATCAATTTTACAAGGCGAGCAGCTCGCGTGGGAGCCTCGTGAGCACGTCGCAACCGGTCGCGGTCACGAGCACGTCATCCTCGATTCGGACGCCGCCGAACCCCGGCAGGTATGCGCCGGGCTCGATAGTGAAGACCATGCCGGGCGCAAGGATCACGGACGGCATATCCGTTCGCGGTTTCCCGATCCGCGGCTCCTCGTGCACGTCGAGGCCGAGACCGTGCCCCGTCCCATGCCCGAACGCTTCACCGAGCCCACGTTCGATGAGCACGTCTCGCGCCGCCGCATCCACGGTGGACGCATCGATTCCCGGTTTGACCGCAGCGATTGCCGCCGCGTGCGCATTCAGCACCGCGTCGTACACCCGCCGCGCCTCATGCGAGGGTTCACCGATCGACACCGTCCGCGTCAAATCACAGCAGTATCCGTCCAAGACGCCGCCAAAGTCCAGCACGAGCAGGTCCCCGGTCGCCAGCGCGCGCGCGCCCGCGCGGTAGTGCGGCATCGCGGAGTGCGGCCCGGAGGCGACTATCGTCTCGAAGGCCATGCGCTCGTACCCCGCCTCGCGGATCGCCGCTTCGATTGCCCCGGCAATGCGCCGCTCGGTTTCCCCGGCGCGCACCGACGCAAGCGCTGCCGGCATCACCTGGTCGAGCCGCGCAGCCGCGTCACGCAACGTCGCGATCTCGGACGCATCCTTGATCATGCGTGCCTGTTCCACGATGCGCTCTGTCGACCGCAGCGCGATGTCGAGGCGGCGTGCCGCGATCGTCTCCCGCCACCATTCGTACCGCGCAACGCTGACGTGCGGGGCCTCGAAGCCGACAGTCGTCGCGCCAATCTCGCCGAGACACGCGACGAGCGCCTCTTCGTAGCTCGAAGGCACGTCCCACACGCGCAGGCCGGGACACGCCGCGGCCGACTCCTGGAGCGCGCGCACCGATTCGTGATACCTGAAATCCACCAGCAGATGGAGCGCCTCGCGCGTCAGCACCAGGATGCCAGCCGTCCCGGCGTGATTGGAGAGATAGCGGATGTTGGCGGACGGCGTGACGATCAGCGCGTCAAGACTGAGCGTCTCGAGCGCTTCGCGAATACCGGCATGCCGTCGCGCCAGCGTGGAGGAAGAGGGTAAGCCCACGCGTCACTGCTGATGGGAGCGATCCTCAACGATCGCCGCAAGCCATCGCTCGAGCTCCGCGATCGCCGGATTCGAAATCGGCACAGCGAACGATTCCTCCTGGCCCGGCAGCGCCACCGATGGCT
>Ga0070699_100001888_pt1 | contig 18918 bp, 14 predicted proteins | sample KBSK1503metaG_FD_65473 | JGI IMG/M metagenome (GOLD analysis project Ga0070699, IMG submission 65473) | Corn, switchgrass and miscanthus rhizosphere microbial communities from Kellogg Biological Station, Michigan, USA - KBS K1-50-3 metaG | ecosystem: Host-associated > Plants > Roots >... | reverse complement strand
GATCGCGGCCGTCAACGTCGTCTTCCCATGATCGATGTGCCCGATCGTTCCCACGTTTACGTGCGGTTTCGAACGATCAAATTTCTCTTTTCCCATAACTCTCCTGATGTCGGACAAACTTCAGTTTGTCGATTCTCTCGAACAATACCGCCGACAAACTGAGTTTGTCGGACCGTGCTGATGGAGCCGGCGATGGGGATTGAACCCATGACCTCATCCTTACCAAGGATGCGCTCTACCACTGAGCTACGCCGGCGTCGGCAGCGCGTAGCGCAAGAAGCTGGAGCGGGCGACGGGATTCGAACCCGCAACATCTAGCTTGGAAGGCTAGTGCGCTACCATTGCGCTACGCCCGCCCTTGTCACCGACAAGGCGAAGGGGTGGCGCGGCGAAGCGGCGAAAATTCTCTAGTTTGTTGTCGCCGTGTCGCCCCGTCTCCGCCGCCCCGTGTCTGTTCAACTCCTGGTGCTCAAATCCTGGTGCTGGGGGAAGGATTCGAACCTTCGTAGAGCCTAAGCCCGCCGGGTTTACAGCCCGGTGCCATTAACCACTCGACCACCCCAGCACTTAACACCAGGCCCGGCTCCGCGCGCGCACCCGAGCCGTGGCTTCTTTCAAATACTCAAACAAATCCCTTCGGGGATATACCTGTCGCGCTGAAAGCACGAATTGAAAACGGTCATTCTAACTGAGTAGAGCTACGCGTGCAAGCAGACAACCGGCAATTGTGCTCTTCAAATATTGCCGAGCCTCAACTCGTTGTTCGTATAGAGTATAGGGTGGGTCAGATGGTAAGACAAACGGGGCCAGGTTGGCCCAGTTGTGATTCGGGAGCGGCGATCACCGATCGATCACCGCTCCGCCAATACCCATTCTCATATCGCGAGTCTCAATTGCCCGCCAGGTACTTCGCCAGGCCACGCGCGATCGGCTGCCCCGTGTTCGACTCATAGTAGCTATAAGCCGGGCACGGGTTCACCTCGAAGCAGTACACCCGATTATCCGGCGTGATCTTTAGATCGATACCGGCAAACGCGAGACCCAGCCCCTTCGTGAGATTCACGCATTTCTCTCGAAGCTCGTCCGGTAATTCAAACCCGGTCAGTTCCGCGGAGTCTCCGACTTGACGGTACGCATAGCGGTAATCCGTAGCCTCGGTGTGCACGGCGGTCGCGAACACTTCGTCGCCGATCGTGTGAACCCTGACGTTCATTCCTTCCACGAATTCCTGAAACTGCGTGGGACACCAGCCGATCAACTCGAGACGTTCGTCGTCTTCATCGGTCATCGTCTGAACAATCGAACGCATGCCGCTGATCGACTTGTAGATCACGCCTTTGTGATTGCGCTGAAACTCGCGGACAAGTTCCGCCTCGTTGGTAATCAGTGTCTCAGGAACCTCGAACCCGTACTGCTGGATGAGCTGAGCCTGATACGGCTTCGACGAATTCGAGCCCATCGGCGATGCGCGATTCACAACCCGAGTTGGCGCGATCTCGCACCAGCGCGTCAACGTGTCGTGAAGCACCCGGCAGCGCAGCCGCATCGCGGAGTCGGCGGGCTCGTTCTTCACTTCGGGCAAGACTCGGTCGTCCATCAATCTTATGTATACTCCAGAAAAGTCCTCGAGCCGGTGGCGGCTGCCGTTGACGCGAAGTGTACCGCCGACGCTTCCACCGTTCGATATTTCAAACTCCATTTCCATAATCGAGAACTGTCGCTGGTTGAATAAGGCGTACGGAACACCCGACTCGTCCAGCGCCTCTCGCACCAGGGCCAGCGGGGGCTCAGTTGGTATTCCACATAATAGAATCATGGTCCCTCCAATGTGCTTGCCGTTACAGCGATGCACCGGTTGATAAACTGGATCGTGATTTGAGCGAGTCCGGTGAGACGCGCGCAGTCGGTTCTTGCCACTGTTCTTGTTCCCCGAGCAGAATCGACGCAAGCCGATCGAGCAACTCCTCGCCTCCATATCGCATGTCCGGCATCGGCATCGCGGAGGCAAAGAGCCACTCGCTGTCGGATCTCTGCGCAAACTCAACACCGAGGAGCGCGGTTCCCGCAAGCTCTGAAAGGCGCGCGCAGCCATCGCGAATGACATCCGGAACATTTGCGCCGCAGACTGTGCCGTTGATCACAATCAGTGTGCGCGTGGGAGTGCCCATAGGAAAGAGCCGCCTCTCGATCACCGCTTCGTTGATCAGATCGTTGCTACTCTGCTTGAAAGCCGGTACCGGAAGTCCCGCCCTCGACGCGAGCCATACCCATTCTGATATCTGTCTCCATTGCCCGCACAAGCCCTGCGGAGTCGCGCGATTGATCACCCGGCCCGGCAGTGCGTAGAGCCAACTGAGAAACAAAGCGGAGAACTCCTGTGTCGCGTACTCGCCGTCAGGTGAGTGCGCGACTTGAAGAGAAGGAACAGCGATCAGCCTGTTGAGCGCTCCCTTTATCGAGCCGCCTTCAATCAAGCGTCCGTCCGGTAGTGTCAGGTTGATCGATGCGCCGTCCGCCGTCACGCGATGCTCCCAACTCAAGCTGAACGGAAGAGCCTCCGCGTAAATCATCTCCAGCGGATCAAGCCCCCGCCGCTTCAGCCCTTGATATGCCCACTGCGCCGATATGTCGTTTGCAGAACATAAGACTAGCCACATATATCCCTCCCGATTTCGAAGACTATAGGTTGGGGGACAGGGCACACCTGTCCCCCGGGTCATCGTCAGTTACTTAGGCTTGTTGGGTTCCGTCTTCGTCGGAGGAGGAGGAGCCAGGTCCGGCTTAGTCGGAGGAGGTGGAGCGACATCGGGTTCGCGGTTCAGAGCGCCCGCCGAAAGATCCGGACGCAGGTCGACGCCGATGAAGTGTGACATTCGCAGCAAGGCGTTTTCCAACCGCGAAACTCGTTCTTCAACAGTGCCGGTGGCCTGGAACTTTTCGAAGCCGGGCTGAGCCGGGTCGGGGCCAAGCGGGCCAGGGTCGATGCCAACTTCGAGCAGCTTCTCGGCAATGAACTCCTTCCCGTGTTCCGGCTTTTCGATCTTGAACTCCTTGATCTCGATCTTCTCCTTGCGTTCGAATTTCTCGAACTTGTCCTTGTGTTCGATCTTCTCGATCTTGTCCTTGCCTTCCAGCTTCTCGAGCTTCTTCTCGGCTATCTTTTCGGCGGACTTTTCGAGTTGCTTTGCGATGGCGCCTTCGAGCCTGGCTAAACGCGCTTCCATGGTTGTGCTTTCGGCGCCCCGGCCGGGGATTCCGGAGATTTCCTGCGGCGTTTCGGTCAATTTGTTTTCAAGCTCTTTCCCATGATCCTTGAAATCTTTGACGAGATGCTTTTCGAACTCGTGTTTCTCGTGCTTCTCGTATTTCTCCGGCTTGTCCTTGAACTCCTTGGGTTCGTACTTGGTGAATTCTTTTTCGGCTTTGATTTTGTCTATCTGCTTTTCAGCAGCCTTTGCAATTGAGGATGAGGCGTCGGCGCGGAGAGTTGATACGGGTTGGCCTGACAGATCGGGCAGACCGGGTTGTTCGACAAGGTCCTTGCCTTCGAGTTCCTTGACGTCTTTTTCGAAGACTTCCTTCGGCTCTTTCTCGCGAGAGAAATCCTTTGTGGTCTCGTTGATTTCTTTGCTCTCGGCCTTCAGGATTTCTTTGCGGTCCTTGAAATCTTTGTGTTCTTTATGCTCCTTGTTGTCTTTCTGCTCCTTGTGTTCCTTGTGCTCCTTGTTGTCCTTCCGATCCTTGAAATCTTTGTGGTCTTTGTCCTTGAATTCTTTCGGTTCGTGCTTCTCCTTTTCAGGCTTGATCTTCTCGAGATCCTTCTCCTTAGCAAGTTTCTCAATATTCTTACTCATAATTCTTCTCTCCTTCGGAATAGGCAGACACGCGCTCCAGCCAACCACCCGCAAGATGTCGAGTGCGGAGGTTTCAGCGATACTGGGCAGGTTCGTCCTTGAAGGCAGGCGCCCGGAGAGCGGAGTCTATTGTTGATGGTAGTTATCAATCATCCCAGCCAGCGGCCCGCTTCGGTTTCCAGCTACCGTAGCAAGCGCTACCAATACCTCCCACTTAGCATGGACGCCAAATGGCTCGCGCGCTTTCAGAAAGTTTTTGCCGGGGTTAATTCATCGTCCGCTCAAGCCGATGACCGAAGTCGGTGAGAGACGAGATGAATGGAGCCGGCGAAGGGATTCGAACCCCCGACCCTCTGATTACAAATCAGATGCTCTACCAACTGAGCTACGCCGGCTAAACAGATTGCTGTTTGATATTCGAAGAATATGCAATGACTCACTTCATTGCAAGACGCGCGCTCACCACAACTGCTTTCGAAAGCATCGAGTTTGGCTCGCGTGTTACAGCTTTGCTATGATCCGGCCTATGCGAGGATTTGCCTTCGCGGTGTTGAGGCGCCTGCTAACCATAATTCCCGTACTATGGGCCGTCGTCACGCTGGTCTTTCTCCTCATACACATCGTGCCCGGCGATCCCGCCCGCCAACTCGTCGGCGAAAACGCGACCGAGGAACAATATCAAATCGCGCGCGCTGAACTCGGGTTGGACAAGCCTCTGCTCTCGCAATACGGCGATTACTGGTCCGGGCTTGCGCGCGGAGACTGGGGAACAAATCCGGTAACAAAGCAATCGGTGCTCGGCCGAATCACGTCGCGTTATCCGGCAACGATCAAACTTGCCTTCGCCGCGATGTTAATCGCCACGCTCATTTCGATTCCATTGGGTGTGACGGCGGCGACGCATCGCGGAAGCCCGATTGATAGCTTGTCCACGCTGGTTGCGCTGCTTGGAATATCGCTCCCAAGTTTCGCGCTTGGGCCGTTGCTGGTTCTGCTCTTCTCGATTGAGCTGGGGATAACGCCGGTGTCCGGAGCAGGAGGCCTGGATAATTTGATCCTCCCCGCGGTTACGCTCGGCGCCGCGCTGTCCGCAATTCTGACGCGCATTGTGCGTTCGAGCGTACTCGAGGAGTTGCGCGAGGACTACGTCCGAACCGCGCGCGCCAAGGGCCTCCCCGAACGAACGGTGATTTACAAACACGTACTGAAGAATGGCTTGATACCCGTCGTCACTGTGCTCGGCTTGCAATTTGGAGTATTGCTCGCCGGCGCGATCATCACCGAGCGGGTCTTTTCGTGGCCGGGCGTTGGCAGCCTGCTCGTGGACAGCATCAGCGAGCGCGATTACAAACTTACGCAGGGTTGTATTCTGATCATCGCGGCAACCTATGTGTTGGTTAACAGCGCAACCGACATTGTGTATCGATTTCTTGATCCTCGAATAAAGGTGGATTGAAAGAACCGTGATGCGTGAAACGTGATTCGTGACCGGGTCGGCGTCAACGAATCATGCATCACGCTTCACTCGTCACAACAATGAACCGCGTAGCTAAACTTGGGGTGGCAGTAGCGGCGCTGCTTGTTCTAATGGCGGCGCTGTCGCCGCTGCTCGCGTCGTGGGAGCGCGTGCAGGGTCAGGACCTGGTTTCGCGATTGGACTCGCCGGATCGCGCTCATCCGATGGGCCGCGATCAACTGGGACGCGATGAGTTAGCGCGAATCATCTACGGCGCGCGAGTCTCTATGCTCGTTGGGCTGTCAGTGGTAACGATATCATCCATAGTAGGCGTGTTGATCGGCGCGTTCTCGGGTTACGCGGGGGGCTGGACTGATCGAATCGTTTCGGGGTTTCTCTTCAACGTGTTTCTGTCCTTTCCCGGGATACTGCTGGCGATAGCGATGGTCGCATTCCTGGGGCCGAGTCTGAAAAATCTCATTATCGCGTTGTCGCTGATCGGCTGGGTCGGATACGCGCGGCTTATGCGAGCCCAGGTGCTCAAGGTCCGCGAATACGATTTCGTCACGGCCGCGCGTGCGCTTGGTGCAAGCAATGTTCGAATTGTGCTGAGACACATTCTGCCCAACTCAATTCAACCGTTGATTGTGCAGGCGTCGCTTGGAATGGCCGGAGCAATTCTCGCCGAAGCCGGAATGAGCTTCTTAGGGTTGGGCGTACCGGAACCGATTCCATCGTGGGGAAAGATGATCGACGACTCTCGCGAGTTCTGGTTCACCGCGCCTCATCTATTCATCTTTCCCGGAATCATGATCGCGTTGTCTGTGCTGGCCTTCAATTTCATCGGCGACGGCCTGCGTGAAAAGCTCGATCCTCGTCAACAGCCCAGATAGGCAGTTGGTCAGGACGCCGTCTCTCACCCGTCACCCGTCACCCGTCACCTGTCACCCGTCACCCGTCACCCGTCACCTGTCACCCGTCACCCGTCACCCGTCACCTGTCACCCGTCACCTGTCACCCGTCACCTGTCACTTTGAACGCTTCCTTATTCACGACGTAAGGCATCCTGGACGCATCGCCAGCGTAGTTCCCTTCGATCGCATCAATCACTGCTTGCACACATCGACCCGCCATCCCGACATCGGGATCGGCTGACAGTCGTGTTTCGCGAGTCCCCGACGCAAAGTGATGAAACAACCTTAGTCGATGTTTGAGTCTCGGATTGCGTAGCGGGTTGTCGACCGGAAGCGGTTCCGTTTCGTATACGTCCAGCGCCGCGCCCGCGATCTGTCGATTGAGTAACGCCTTACAGAGTGCGGTTTCGTCGACGACCGGACCTCGCGAAGTGTTGATCAAATAGGCCGTTTTCTTCATGCGACGAAATGCTTCCGCGTTCATCAGGTGATATGTGGGAGTTACGGACTCGCCTCGCATCAACAGTGGCACGTGCAGACTCAGATAGTCAGCGCCCGCGAGCGCCTCCGAGAAAGAAACATAGCGGGCGCTTCGCAGCTTTCTTGAGAATCCCGCTTCAAATCTTAAAGCCATTTCGCGGCTCGCGTATTCGACAAACTTCTCATCGCGAACTTCGGGATCGTAGAGCAGAAGGTCTGCATCAAGGCCGATGCATTTCTTTGCGAATGCTTTTCCAATCCGGCCCGTGCCGATCACCGCGACAGTCTTACCGGTTACTTCGTCGCCGAGGAATGGATGATAGGGATGCCAAGAGCCCCACTGATTCTCTTCGACCAGCTTCTCCGATTGGTAGAGCTTGCGTGAGACGGCGCCCATCATGAAGAAGGCGAATTCGGCGGTCGCTTCGGTCAGTACATCGGCAGTGTTGCTGAATGGTATTCGATATCGATTGGCGGCTGCACGGTCAATGTTGTCGAACCCGACGGCGATCTGCGCGACGATTTTGAGAGTATGCTCTCCCGCCGCGAACACCTCTTCATCGATCGGATCGCGCAGAGTCGTGATCAGCGCGTCGATACCGCCCGAAACCTTTTCAATAATGACTTCTTTGGTCGGCGGCTCGGTGTCCGAGTAGACTTCGACCTGATAGCCGCGTTTACGAAGACGTGCAAGCGAGGCTTCGCCGATATCTGCTGTGGCGAATACCCTCACGTGTGAGCCCTTATGATTCGTCATCTGCAAGCGTCAGAGTACCGACTTTAGTCGTGCGGTAGCAATCGAGATCTCATAAATTCAAGCCCGAAACGAAATCACCAACAACTACCCGGCTAGAGCCGGTACTCTGAGCACCCGCAACATATTGGCGTGCCGAGTCTCGAAGACAGCTATTAGTTGTGCTCGCCCTGCACTTTTTTCTTGACAGTGAAAAACAGTGCGCTTAGTATGCGGCTTAACACCAGAAAGGAGGTGATCCAAAGCAATGATAAGACTAAGACTTGGTGAGGTGGCTGAGGCCTGAGTTGGCTGGCCGCGAGTGCGGCTGACACATGGCGTCGAGATTACTCCGCCAGTTGCGTTGCTGAAGCAGGAGCAGCGCGCTCATCCCGAATCTGCGGATAGGCCCCGGGCCAATCCCAACAGTCCACCGCAAGCGCCGACGCAGGCAACGCCGCGTCGGCGCTTTCGTTTGAGATTCCAAACACACGCCCCACAAGGCGAACTCCACCACGGCCGGCAAACATCAGATCAATGGAGAATCGGGGCTTCCGCCTTTTGATTGACATTGATTCGGGCGCGCGTCCACAATGCAGCATCCGAAACAGTGACGCACGCTGTGAGCAGACGCAAAGCCGCTGGAATGCTCTAAATCCAAATCAAGAAAAAGTTCGGAGGACACTCACACATGTCTACTGACGTCATCGATGCTAAGCCCGCTGAATTCGCGGAGGAAAAACTGCAGAACCCCTTTCTGGCGGTGTTTCGGCCGTACATTCCGGCAAGCGTCCAGTTGCGCGAACTCACCGTTTTGCCGGTCATCGTCGGAACGCTGCTCGGAATAGTATTCGGCGCCTCCTCGCTCTACCTCGTTCTGAAAGTCGGCTTGACGGTCAGCGCATCGATTCCCGTTGCTGTCATTTCAATCACCTTGTTCAGGCTGTTCTCTAAGATCGGGCTTCGGAACGCCACGATCCTGGAGAACAATATAGTTCAAACAGCCGGTTCAGCGGGTGAATCAATCGCTTTCGGCGTCGGTGTGACGATGCCCGCGATTATGATCCTGGGATTCGATCTCGAGATTACCCTGGTGATGCTGGTTTCGATCCTCGGCGGACTTCTCGGAATCCTGATGATGATTCCATTGCGCCGGGCTCTGATCGTTGCGCAGCACGGTTATCTCAAGTATCCCGAAGGGACCGCGTGCGCGGAGGTCCTCAAAGCGGGCGCGTCCGAAGAGTCTCGTGAGGCGGCGTCGCATGCAGCAAAGGACGGCGTCGTAGCTGAAGTTCGCGCACTGCCTATCTTCACCGGTCTCGGATTGGGCTTTCTGTATCAAACCGCGATGGGCGCATTCAAAGCGTGGAAGGACACTCCGGAAAAAATATTCGCCGCGCCGTTCAAAGGCGGGTCGATCGCCGCTGAAATCTCTCCGGCGCTTTTGGGAGTCGGTTACATCATCGGCCCACGGATCGCTTCGATTATGTGTGGGGGCGGCGTTCTCGCCTATCTCGTGCTGATACCGGCGATCAAGTTCTTTGGCGAGGGATCAACCACCATCCTGGCACCCGGTACGATCCCGATCAGCGAAATGAGCCCAAGTCAAATTCGAAGCGCTTATGTGCTATACATTGGCGCCGGCGCGGTCGCGGCTGGTGGAATCATAAGCCTCTTCCGCTCGCTTCCGACGATCTGGCACGGACTCAAAGGTGGGATCAGCGATTTCCGCGGTGGGCGAGAGCAAGCCGCCCGCGCGCCGCGCACCGACCAGGATCTTTCAATGAAGATAGTCGTCGGCGGCATCTTCGCGCTCCTGGGGATGATCATGATCTTCCCTCAACTGAATCTGCAGTGGAACATCCTCGGCGCAATACTCATCGTGGCTTTCGGGTTCCTGTTCGTAACGGTTTCCTCGCGGCTGACTGGAGAGATAGGTTCGTCGTCCAATCCAATCTCGGGAATGACAGTCGCGACATTGCTGTTGACCTGTCTGATCTTTTTGATCGTTGGATGGACGGGGCCGACGTACTACGTAACCGCACTCTCGATCGGCGGCATCGTCTGCATAGCTGCATCGAATGGCGGAACAACTTCGCAGGACTTGAAGACCGGTTTTCTTGTCGGCTCAACTCCCAAGCATCAGCAGACCGCGATTCTGATCGGAGCCCTGGCCTCAGCCGTTGTGCTTGGTCCGATTCTATTGAAGCTCAACAACTCATCAACGATCTATTTTCCGAGCACCAGTTTCGAAGCGTTGGAGACTCCGGTAGCCGTCAACGACGCCGCCACTTCTCTCCCAGCCTACTCGGGTCAAGCGCAGCCCACGACGCCCGGAAGCTACAAGCTGCTGAAGAATGAGGCGGGTTCGGCGACCGAAGTATCGACTCTCGATCCGGGCGAATATCTGGTCGATCAATCCGGCAAGGCGGTCTTCAAGGTTCAGCATAATTTCCCTGAAGGTTTGGCCGCCAATACATCACTCGGTCCTGCTGAGAAGCTCGAGGGAAAACAAGGAGAAGAAGACTCGAACACTTATCGCACCTGGCAAAAGACGGATGACGCCGGAGGCCCTCCAGGCAAGTATCTTGTCAGCGAACAGGGTACGGTAGTCTATCTCGCGGACCCCGGCATCAACGGAACCCACAAGATCAGACCCGACGGGACGACGGTGACCAAGTTTGACGCGCCGAAGGCCGTGTTGATGTCTTACATCATCAAGGGAATCTTGAACCATAAGCTGCCCTGGGGACTTGTGCTGCTGGGCGTAATGATCGCGATCGTGCTTGAGATGTCCGGCATTCCTTCGCTTGCGTTCGCGGTCGGCGTCTATCTGCCATTGTCCTCTTCGAGCCCGATCTTCATCGGGGGAATGATTCGATGGCTGGTTGATAAGTACATCGCGAAGAAGTTCAAGGACAAGAATCTCACCGAGGAACAACTCGTCGCTGAGGGCGACAAGAGCGCGGGCGTGCTGATGGCTTCGGGCTACATCGCCGGAGGCGCACTTGCCGGCATAGTCGTGGCGTTCATAGCCGGAGTGCCGAGGTTTGGCGAGTTCAACGCCAGCATCGAGAGATGGGCCGGCCTTCATAACGGTTTTTTCAATGGACCAAACGCCGATTTGCTTTCGCTGATTCCGTTTGTGGTGCTGATGATTCTGCTTTACCTCGCGGGTCGCGAAGCAATTCTTGCGGGCCGGAGCAAGTCGTCGAGCACATGACGATGCTGTTCGAAGGCGGGGGGAATCACTTCCCCCGCTTTCTACTCAGTTCTGATCGTTCTCGTTATCTGGATCGCCCTTCTTCGCCTTCCGGGTCTCTTTTCTAATCTTCTTCAGCGCGCTTCGTCCGATCTCTTTGGATGGATCCTCGCCAACAGCAGTGCCTGCTTCCTCTTCCTTCTCAACTCGCGGAACCTTTGGAGGCGCCTCCCTGGACGCAGCGGCTTTCGACGGAGGCTCGGCTGCTACCATTGGCTCTTCATCATCACGATCAGCTTTTGATCGAGACGCGGCGTGATTCTCACCGTCTGAATCGCGCTTCGCGGGCGGCGCCGACTCAGGCACGCGCGAGTTATTAGTTGGCGAGACGGGCTCAACTGTGGCATCTATCGGAGGCGCCGCCGCCGGCGCGACACCCAGGCGCCCGTTCAGCACCTTACCGCCAATCCATCCCGCGGCGATCCCAATAATAACGATGAAAGTCGTGAGTATTATCTTAGAAGCCCGCTTCGGCCTTGGCGGCGCAGAGGGCACGACATATTCATCGCTGATCATTACGGGTTTGCCGTCGATCGTTCGAGCAAAGAGAAAGTTGGATGATCTCGCCATTTGTTCCACCGTATGAAGATTCTTTCAGAACTAGATTTGGCAATACACGTGCCGCCGAGATCAAAACGCGAAACGCCTAATTAGGGCCTCGCCAGAACGCTCAGTGCTCACTCTCGTGAAGCATTCCAATACAGCGTGCATCAGAGATCATTCATCCGCAGGGTGATCCGTGGAGATGGAGAGTTTCGGGTTTGCTCCACAAGAACTGTGCGTCCCGATCGTCGAATCGATCTCATCGGATCGTTGCCAATCCTCATCACCATTCGCTATCATCCTGACAACAATGATTAGAACCATCGAGTGGACCGACGAGGGCGTCGTTATGATTGATCAGCGGCGCCTTCCAACCCACGAGTTGTATCCGGTTTTCAAAACTCACGACGAAGTAGCAATAGCAATCGAAGACATGGTCGTGAGAGGCGCGCCTGCAATCGGGGTGGCCGCTGCGATGGGCATCGCGCTCGGGATGAAGAATTCCCAGGCTGCTTCGCCTGAAGAGTTCGACCGGGACTTTCATCGAGTGTGCGAGCGGCTGCTGGTGACTCGTCCGACCGCGGTGAATCTGTTCTGGGCAATCGAGCGGATGCGATGGGCCTTCAAGCACGGCCGCCGCGAAGGAGCCTCGATCGACGAAATCAGAAAGCAGCTCGTCGTCGAAGCACTGGACATTCATCGCGAGGACGTCGAGAGCAACCGGCGAATGGGAATTTTCGGCGCTGAGCTGATTCCCGACAACGCGACCGTGCTGACTCATTGCAACGCCGGCTCGCTTGCCACGGCGGGATTTGGAACGGCGCTTGGTGTTGTTTACGCGGCGGTCGAAGCCGGCAAACGCGTACGCGTTTACGCTGATGAAACGCGGCCCTTTCTCCAGGGCGCGCGATTGACGGCGTGGGAACTGGCGAAGGAGAACATCCCGGTCACATTGATCACCGACAGTATGGCCGGTCATTTCTTAAAAGCCGGCGATGTGGATTGCGTGATCGTCGGAGCCGATCGCGTCGCGGGCAACGGAGACGTCGCGAATAAGATTGGCACTTACATGGTTGCGGTTGCGGCTCACGAGAACAACATTCCATTCTATGTTGCCGCGCCGCTCTCGACCATTGATCTGACCCTGAGCTCGGGCGAGCAGATTCCGATTGAGTCGCGCGCGGATGAAGAAGTCACGCACTTTCGAGGTCAGCAGGTTGCGCCCGAAGGCGTGATGGTAGCCAACCCGGCGTTTGACGTAACGCCGCATCGATACGTCTCCGCGATAATCACGGACGCTGGAGTGGCGCGCGAACCTTACGACACGAGCTTGAAAGCACTGTTTGAAAAGAAAGAATGATGTCGATCTGCGATTTTGGATTTGCGATTTTGGATTGCTGAAGGCTTGCTGTCCAAATCCTAAATCCAAAATCCCAAATCCCAAATCCTAATGAAATTAGAACACAGAATCGGACAGTTATTGTTGATCGGGTTGCCGGGTCCGCAGCTCGACCTGATGACCCGCAGTCTGCTGCAGACCATCCAGCCCGGTGGAGTGCTGCTCAACACGCACAACATCGAAAGCGCACAGCAAGTCTACGAGCTCATTTCAGCCATTCGATCATTGACTGAGGTTCCGCCGATTATCGCGGTCGATCAGGAAGGCGGGCGAGTGGATCGGCTGAAAGAAGTATTCTCGCCGATGCCGTCCGCCGATCTGCTGCGCGCGGCGGGCGACGCCTCAATCGCCGCGCGAATGGGTGAAATCGCCGCTGAGGCGCTTCGAACGCTTGGATTCAACACAAACTTCGCGCCTGTGCTGGACATCGCGGCGGATGACTCGGCGATCAACGGATTGAAGGGCCGCTATCTCGGGGGCACGGTTGCAGAAGTTGTGCGGCTTGGCGGCGCATACCTCGAGGGATTAAAGCACGGCGGAGTCGTTGGCGTCGGAAAACATTTCCCGGGATTAGGAAATGCGATTGTGGATTCGCACGCCGAGCTTCCGACGGTTGACAGCTCGCGCGATCAAATAATGAAGCACGAAGTGGCGCCCTACATGGAACTCTTCACCAAGATCAACGCGCGATTGGACTCGGTGATCGTCGCGCACGCTCATTACCCGGCTCTGGACGGGCCCGCGCCGCTTCCGTCGTCGCTCTCAAGGAATATCGTAACCGGGTTGTTGCGCGAGGAGCTCGGCTTCAAAGGGCTCTCGATTACCGACGATCTTGAGATGGGCGCGATTACGTCGGGGCGCGATCTGTCCGAGGCGGCAGTGATGGCCATCGAGGCGGGGATCGACATGGTGATGATCGCCGACTCCGATTCGCATGAACGGGCAACGGCCGCGTGGGAGGCGATGGTCAAGGCTGCCGAAGGCGGACGCATAACCAGAAGCCACATAAGCCGGGCCTTCGATCACATCGCGAGAATCAAAGCGACGATTTCTCCACCTCACCCTTTCAGCGAACAGGCCGTCACCCGACTTCGCGAGCGCATCGCGGAACTGAATCTGACGTTGCAGCATTCAAAGTAACCCTGTAAGGGCGGCCCTCTGTGGCCGCCCCTCGTTCCAAAAGCGTGCTTACAAAATTGAACAAGCCCGTTAGAAAAGGGGCGGCCGCGGAGGGCCGCCCCTACAAGCTTTCGAGTACGGTGACGCTCCATTTGTTTTGGTTGTTCTGCATCGGCGCAGTGATGCTTCCAACAACCGGCTGCCGCCGAGGTGGTGAGCCCGGCTCGCTGGTCATCGCCGTCGAAGCTCCTCCCCGCGGGTTCGATCCGCGATTCTCAACTGCGTTTCCAACATCCGCGCGAGTAATGCAGTTGATCTATGAAACCCTGGTGATAAAAAACGAGAGATTTGAGTTGGCCGCATCGCTGGCGGAAAGATTCGAAGAGTCTGAGGACCACAAGACTTTTACATTTCATTTGCGCCGCGATGTCACGTTTCATAACGGCAAACTCCTCACGTCTTCGGATGTGAAGTACACGTTTGACTCGATCCTTTCGCCGGAAATGAAATCTCCTCTCAGAGGCGCGGTCGACAGAATTCAGTCGATCGAGGCGCCGGATCCGCTAACAGTCATCTTTCACGCACGCGAGCCGTTCTACACTTTTGTCGGCAACCTTCCCGCGATCGGGGTGATTCCCGAAGGCGCCGGCCTCGAGATCATCGACCGGCCGATCGGCAGCGGTCCTTACCGATTTGTTTCATACAAAGACGGGCAAGCGATTCAACTGGAGGCCAATCGCGATTACTGGGGTGGCGCGCCAAACATTCCTCGCGTTCAGGTCAAAGTCGTCACCGACAACAGCACTCGTCAGGCCGAGCTGATGAGCGGCGAAGTCGATCTGGCTTACAACGCGCAGTTCGATCCGGAAACAATTCGCGCACTGTCCGGACGCAACGACATGCAAGTGGTCATCGGCGACGGTGCGAATATCGGATACCTCGGCCTCAACGTTTCACCCAACTCACAGCTCGCAAATCAAAAGCTGAGACAGGCGATCGCATATGGAATAGACCGCGAAGTGATCATTCACCGGCTGCTGAGGGACCAGGCGCGAAAGGCGAACGCAATCATGCCGCCCGAGCATCGCGCTTATGATCCGGCGGTGCCGGTCTACGATCAAGATCCCGAGCGCGCAAAACAACTATTGGACGAAGCCGGCTTCCCTGACTCGGATGGTGACGGTCCGCGGCCTCGCCTCACGCTTACGATCCTGACGTCCACGGTCCAGCTCTCGCGGAACATTGCTTCGATCATGCAGGACCAGTTGAGACGAGTGGGAATCCAGCTCGAGTTGAACTCGCTCGAATCGGCGACGCTTTTCGACAGGCTAAGCAAGGCGCAGTTCGATATGTATTACCTGATCGGCATCGGCTCGAATCAACTGCCCGACGTGTTTCAATTCGTCTATCACAGTCGATATCAAGATACGCGATTCAATGAGTCAATCGCAAAGCTACGCGACGCCGACCCGGCTCAGACGAGGCCATTGCTCGATCAAATCGCTTTAATACTCGCAAAGAGGGAGTACTGTGCAAGCGATGAAGTGGATAACCTGGCAAGGGAAGCGGCTTCGACCGAATCGCCGGCGGCGAGAAAACAGGTTTACCTTCGCATTGCGGCTTTGCTGACGGATCGCGGCGGGCAGAACCGTATGCGCTACTGCAATCCACGGCTTGATGCGTGGATCGTCGAAGCCGAACGCGAAAACGATCCCGCTAAGAAACTGGACCTCTATCATAAGATTCAGCAGACCGCATCCGAAGACCTGCCTCAGATCTATCTGTGGTATCCGGCAAACGTGCTGGTCGCGCGCACTCGCGTGGGAAACATCCAGCTCGATCCAAGCGGTTCATGGTTTTTCATCACGAAGCTGACGCTTGAGGGCGCTGAAGGAACAAAGTGACACGGGGACGCGGCGACACGGAGACGCGGAGAGAGGCCGACTCGGAGCCCGTCTCCGCGTCGCCGCGTCTCCGCGTCGCCGCGTCTCCCCTCTCTCGCAGCACAATCATTATCGGGCTAGTCAGTTTGCTCGCTGACATCAGCTCCGAGATGATCTATCCAATCCTGCCCACGTTTCTCACTCAGACGCTTCGCGCTCCCGCGACTGTAGTTGGGTTGATCGAAGGCATTGCCGTGGGCACCGCAAGCGTGGTCAGCGGATTCTCCGGGTGGATCTCGGATCGCATTCGACGCCGCAAGCCCGTTGCGTTTGTTGGCTACGCCCTGACTGCTGTGTCTCGGCCGATGATTTCGTTCGCGGCCGCATGGCCGGTGGTGTTGGGGGCGCGATTCGGGGATCGCTTCGGTAAAGGAATTCGCACCGCGCCGCGCGATGCGTTGCTCGCCGAGAGCTCAGCGGAAACAGCTCGCGGCCGCGCGTTCGGATTCGAGCGCGCTATGGATTCGGCGGGAGCGGTGCTCGGGCCGCTTCTCGGGCTTGCGCTGGTGGTGTGGGCTGGCCTCGAGGCGCGAAAGATCTTTCTGATTTCGGCGATACCGGCGTCGATTGCGGCTGTAATGATTCTCGCGGTGCGAGAACGACGAAGCGATATCGTCGCGGGTTCATCCAGTATTCGGTTGTCGCTCGCCGGCACGACTCGTGAGTACCGGCGATTGCTGATCATCACCGCGGTGTTCGGGCTGGCTAATTCGGCGAATGTGTTTTTGATTCTTCGCGCCCAGCAATTGGGATTGACCGTTGGATTGACGATCGTCGCCTACGCGCTCTACAACGCCGTGGCGTCGATGGCTTCGGTGCCCGCGGGCTCGGCCAGCGATCGCTTCGGGAGACGCAATCTGCTGGTCATCGGATACGCGATTTACGCCGTGAGCTACGCGGGCTTTGCGGTTGCGAATGCGACTTGGCTGGTGTGGCCGCTGTTTGCGTTCTATGGATTGTTCCCGGCATTGACTGACGGAGTCTCGAAAGCGCTCGCAGTGGACACTGCGGGTAAGGCCGGACGCGCGACCGCTATAGGGATTTACTCAGCGGTCGTCGGGGTGACGCAGATCGCCGCGAGCTACATCGGCGGAGTGTTGTGGGACAAGGTAGACTCGACGGCTACGTTTTATTTAGGAGCTGTGCTTGCTGGGCTGGCCGCGGTGTTGTCGTTCGCGCTTCTGCCTTCGCGGGTTCACTCTTCTTCCGTTGGGTCTTAGCGCACTGGTTCAGCGTTCTCAGAACACGTTGCGTTCAGGCCACCCCTCGAAGATAATCCGTATCGTTTTACAAACCCGCTCTAATCAGTTTCCTGAAGGAGAAGCCTGATGCTAAGCACCATGCAGGATCGCCCTTTGACGATCAATCACATCTTCGAACACAGCCGCCGGGTCCACGCCGACAGCGAAGTCGTCACTTTTATGGGCGATGGATCTCGCCGAGCCTCATACCGCGAAGTCAGCCAGCGAGCCGAGCGCCTCGCAGCCGCGCTCAAACGATTAGGGATTAGCGACGGCGACCGAGTAGGGACCTTCTCGTGGAACACTCAGGAGCACCTCGAAGCTTACTTTGCAATTCCCTGCATGGGAGCCGTGCTTCACACGCTCAATCTTCGACTGTTTCCCGATCAGCTCACGTACATCATCAATCACGCTGAAGATCGAATGATCATCGTGGACGATTCGCTTATCCGGCTGCTGGCGCGAGTCGCGAAAGACCTGAAGACCGTCGAGCGCTACATCGTAGTCGGTGACGGCGACGCATCAGTGCTCGGGGACGTGCTCCGTTATGAAGAACTGCTCGCCGCCGAAGATCAGCCGTTTGATTGGCCTGAGATCGACGAGCGCGCGGCCGCCGCGATGTGCTACACCAGCGGCACGACCGGCAATCCAAAAGGCGTCGTCTACTCGCATCGCTCTACCTTTTTGCATTCGCTCGCTCAATGCGCGGGGTCGGTGTTCGCGCTTACCGAGCACGATCGCATTCTGCCAATTGTCCCGATGTTTCACGCAAACGCGTGGGGCTTGCCTTACGGCGGATGGATGGCCGGCTCGGATTTCATCATGCCAAGCCGCTTCCTGCAGGCCGAGCCGTTGTGCAGGCTCATGACCGAGGAACGCCCCACTTTTGCCGGCGCGGTTCCCACGATCTGGAACGAGGTCCTGCGATACGCCGAGGATAAGCCGGTCGATTTCTCTTCGCTTCGAATGGTGATCTGTGGAGGCTCGGCCGTGCCCCGGAGCCTGATGGAAAGATTCGAAGAGCGTTTCGGCGTGAAGATCATTCAGGCGTGGGGGATGACCGAAACCAGTCCGCTCGCGGCGATCGCTTATCCACCGAAGGGATGCTGCGACGAAGAGCTTATGGATTGGCGATCGAAGACCGGCCGCGTGAAACCGGGCGTCGAGATGCGCCTGACCGATGGCGAGACCGTTTTGGCATGGGACGGTGAGGGGGTCGGGGAGATTGAAGTGCGAGGCCCGTGGATCACGGCTTCGTATTATGGCGACGACACGCCGGAGAAGTTTCACGACGGATGGCTGCGAACCGGCGACGTCGGCACGATCAACGACAAAGGATTTATTCAGATCACCGACCGCGCCAAGGACGTCATCAAATCAGGCGGCGAATGGATATCAACGGTCGAGCTCGAGACTTCGTTGATGGCTCACCCGGACGTAATCGAAGCGGCTGTGATTGGGGTTCCCGATGAAAAATGGGACGAACGCCCGCTTGCTTGCGTGGTGTTGAAGAAAGGCGCACAGACTACTCCCGAACAATTGCGCGCTTTTCTCGGAGAACGAGTGGCGAAGTGGTGGGTGCCCGAACGCTGGGCGTTTATCGATGAAGTTCCCAAAACGAGCGTCGGCAAGTTCGATAAGAAAGTTCTGCGGGTGCGCAGGGAGCACAATGAACTTCAAATCATAGAAGCAGGGTCGAAGGCTGCGGGATGAGCGGTCATCGAGCACAACATCCACGGTGAAATCGCCACCGGTCGTTCGGCCGGGAAGGAGTGGTCGTGAGCTACGGACACTTGCTCAAGACGCAGGCAAACGACGTGCTCAACGCGGTTAGGGAGAGCGGCCTGGATCCTGAGGACTTCATCTGGGAGTTGGAACCAGACGGGCGGCCCGACCCCTTCTTGGAATCCCACCCACGGGAGTGGGTGGATCGTTCAGGTGCGGCCTACAACGGAGGCGGCCCGACCCCTTCTT
>Ga0070699_100001886_pt1 | contig 18921 bp, 14 predicted proteins | sample KBSK1503metaG_FD_65473 | JGI IMG/M metagenome (GOLD analysis project Ga0070699, IMG submission 65473) | Corn, switchgrass and miscanthus rhizosphere microbial communities from Kellogg Biological Station, Michigan, USA - KBS K1-50-3 metaG | ecosystem: Host-associated > Plants > Roots >... | reverse complement strand
GCTCGGCGCAGGAAAACGGGGACGTGCGCCGCGAGGAGAACGTCCCCCAGGGAGGAGAAGCGCACGACCAGCGCCGATCCGCTCGCCATGCGTCAGCTGGCCCGGTCACGAGCCGGGACGTCGGCCTCCGCGAGGCGGAACTGAAGGCGGTGGAGCTTCTGGTAGAGGCCGGGCGCCTGGACCAGCTCCGCATGCGTGCCGGTCTGGACGATGCGGCCCTGGTCGAGGACGAGGATGCGATTCGCGCGCTGGATCGTCGAGAGCCGGTGCGCGATCACGAAGACCGTTCTGCCGGTGAAGAGCGCCTCGAGCGCCTCCTGGACGAGGAGTTCCGACTCGGAATCGAGATTCGACGTCGCCTCGTCCAGGAGGAGGAGGCGTGGGTCCTTGAAGATGGCCCGCGCGATCGCCACGCGCTGTCGCTCGCCGCCGGAGAGACGCACGCCGCGATCGCCGATCGTCGTCTGGTATCCCTCCGCCATGTCGGTGATGAAGCGCTCCGCGTTCGCAGCGCGGGCCGCCCGGGCCACCGCGTCCGCGGTCGCGTCCTCGACCCCGTAGGCGATGTTGTTCCACACGGAATCGTTGAAGAGGATCGGCTCCTGGGTCACGACGCCGAGCTGGCCGCGAAGCGACGCGAGGTCGTAGTCGCGAAGATCCACGCCGTCGAGCAGGATCCGGCCTTCCGTCGGGTCGTAGAAGCGGGCGACCAGGTCCACCAGCGTCGACTTCCCCGCCCCGCTCGGCCCGACGAGCGCCACGACCTCGCCGGCCCGGGCATGAAACGAGACCTGGCAGAGCACGTCGGGGCCGTTTCCGTATCGGAAGGAGACGTTCTCGAACTCGATCCCCGACCGAATTCCGGCCGCGGTGCGCGCGCCCGGCCGGCTCGTCACGCTCGGCTCGGTGTCGAGGATGCGGAAGATGCGGTCCGCCGCCGCGAGCCCCTCCTGGATCGTGGCGTTCACGTTCGAGAGGGACTTGAGCGGGGCCATCGACTGGAGCATCGCGAAGAGAAAGATGAAGAACTGCTGCGGCTCGATCGCCTGCTTCACGAGAATCTCGCGGCCGCCGTACCAGAGCACCGCCACCGCCGCGAGCACGCCGAGATATTCCGAGAGCGGCCCCGCGAGAGCGCCCAGACGCCGCTGCTTCACGAACGAGCGGAAGTACTCCTGCGCGGCGCGCTCGAATTTCCGCTGCTCGAAGCGCTCCATCGCGAACGCCTTCACGACCCGAATTCCCGAGAGCGTCTCCTGGAGGATCACGTTCAGGTCGGCCATCCGCTCCTGAGTGATGCCGCTCCGCCGGCGAAGCTTCCGCCCCAGCCAGACGATGAAGAGAACCGAGGGCGGGATGACGAGGAGCGACACGAAGGCGAGCCGCCAGGAGGTCCAGAAGATCCAGAAGAGGCAGACCAGGAGGAGGAGCGACGACTTGATCAGGTTGCTGAACCCGGCGGCCAGGGCGCCACGGACGAGCGCGATGTCGTTCGTGAGCCGCGAGAGCAGCGCTCCGGCACGCCTCGAATGGAAAAACGACAGGGAAAGCGTGTGGAGATGGGCGTAGACCTCGTTCCGAAGATCCCGGATCACGGCCTGCTCGACCCAGACCGTGAGCACGTTCTGCAGGTAGTCGACGGCGTTCTTGAGCAGGAAGATGATGAGGAGGGCGAAGCTGATCCGAGTCAGGGAGCGCGTCGGATCCCCGGTCAGGAAGAAGTGCTCGAACCAGGTCCTCAGGCGGTCTTTCCACGCGTTGACGCGTGGCGCGAGCGGCACGTCGATCGTCCCCGCGGCGGCGCCCGCCGACGCGCCTGCGCCGGAACCGACGGACGGGAGCGCGAGGGGCGGCTTCCCCGCCTCGGCCTGGAGCGGGCCCGCGACCGTCTGCTGGCGGGGCGTGATCAGCACCTTGATAAAAGGCGAGATCATCCCGATCGAGGCGCCGCTCAAAACCGCGAAGACCACCATGAGACACGCGGTCAGCACGAGGCGGCCCCGGTAGGGCTTCAGGTAACGAAGCAATCGGAGCGAGGCGCTCCGGTCGGAGGGCTTGGATCGGGGCACGGCGGGCCCTAGGACCGGGGGGCCCGTTTGTGGGCGAACTGCTCGAGCCAGTCGAAATTGCGGACGAACGCGTCGGTGAAGTCGAAGCCGCGCGAGAAATCGCTCAAGCGGTCGGAGTCGGTCTTGCTCAGAATGCCCTCTTTCACGAGGTGGAACACGATGTGGCCGAAGTCCTCGGTGACGTTGACGCCCCACTCCTCGAAGACGGTCTTCGCCATGAACCCGAAGCGTCCGAGTGCGAGGTCGCGAATGCCCTCGAGCACCTCCCGGCCCGTCACGTGGCGGAGCTCCCGGGTGGCCAGGTAGTTTCGGTCGGCGGTGAATTTGACGGCGTCGAACGTGAAGCGGTAGGCCTGCGCCCGGTAGCGCCCATATTTCTGGGCCACGTCCAACATCCGCGTGTCGAGGTCGGGCATCATGTCAGCGCACGTCCCGCCGGTGGAGCACCGTGTCCTTGCCGTGGCGACGGTCGTCGCGGCGCGGATGGTCGACGTTGTAGTGAAGTCCCCGGCTCTCCCGCCGGCGCCGGGCGCACGCGACGATCAGGTCGGCCACCAGCCCGATGTTGCGGAGTTCCACCAGGTCGGCGTCGAGCCGATACCGCCAGTAGTCCCCCTCGGTCTGGTCGCGGAGCACCTTGACCATGGCCGCGGCCCTGGCGAGGCGCTCGTCGCTCCGGACGATGCCCATATAGTCCCACATGACCCTTCGGATCGCATCCCAATTGTGGTCGAAGATGACCTGCTCCTTGGGCCGGATCGCGCCCTCGAAACGCCACGGTTTCAGCTTGGGGATCGGGGTCGTCCGCCCATCGGTGACCTGGCGGAGGAGGGCCATTCCGGCGCGGCGCGAGAACACGAGCGCCTCGAGGAGCGAATTCGAGGCGAGGCGATTCGCGCCGTGGACGCCGGTGCAGGCCACCTCGCCGCATGCGTAGAGCCCGGGGATCCCGGCGCGTCCCTCCAGGTCGGTCATCACGCCGCCGCACATGTAGTGGGCCGCGGGAACGACCGGAATGGGCTCCTTCGCGGGATCGAATCCGTATTCCCGGAGCCGGCGCGTGATGTGCGGGAATCGGCGGCGAAGCAGCGCCGACCCGAGCCGCGTCATGTCGAGGAACACCGACTTGTCGCCGCGGCGCTTCATCTCGAAGTCGATCGCGCGCGCCACCACGTCGCGAGGCGCCAAGTCGCCGAGCCGATGGTGCCGGCGCATGAACGGCGCGCCGTCGGCGGTCAGGAGCTTCGCGCCCTCGCCTCGAACCGCCTCGGAAATCAGGAACGACTTGGCCTCGGGATGAAACAGGCAGGTCGGGTGGAATTGCATGAATTCGAGATCGCCGACCGGCGCGCCGGCGCGGAACGCGGCCGCGAGCCCGTCGCCGGTCGCGATGTCGGGATTCGTCGTGTACAGGTAGACCTTGCCCGCGCCCCCGGTCGCGAGCACCGTGGCGCGCGCGGCAGCCGCCCGGATCTCGCCGGTCGCGCGATCGAGGAGATATGCGCCCCAGACGCGATCGCGCTCCGGCGCACGCTTCCGTGCGGCGCCCTGCTTCGACTCGAGGATCAGGTCCACCGCGATGTGATTCTCGAGAAGGGCGATCTTCGGGTGGGCGCGAACCAGGTCGAGGAGGACCCGCTCGATCTCGTGACCCGTGCGATCCTTCGCGTGGACGATGCGGCGGCGGGAATGTCCCCCTTCCCGCCCGAGGGACAATCGCTTCGGATCGCCGGACTCCCGGGAGAATCGAACGCCCATCGAGACCAGGCGGAGGATCTCTCCCGGGCCTTCCTCGACCAGGACCCGCACCGACTCCGGGTCGCACAGGCCGTCTCCGGCGGTGATCGTGTCGCGCTCGTGAAGGGAGATGCGGTCATCCTCGCCCAGCACGGCCGCGACGCCGCCTTGCGCGTAGTTGGTGTTCGATTCCTCGGCGTGAACCTTCGTGACGACCAGGACGCGCGCCGACTGCGCGGCGTGGAGCGCCACCGAAAGTCCGGCGATTCCGCTCCCCACGACCAGCACTTCCGCCTCGAGCTCGTTTCGTCCTCGACGCACGCCGCCTCCCGTTCTGGAACGGTTCAGCATACACCGCCCGCGGCCCTTCGGAGCGGCAGGAGGCTCGTCGAAACGGGATCGAGCAACGTCACGCCCGTCCGGAGCACGCGAATCGGAAGCGGCGCCGGATCGGGAACGATCCAGCGGTGCTCGTCCTTCTCGGTCACGAGCGCCACCGCGGCACCGCGTGCGCGAAGCCGCTCCAGCGAAGCTCGGAGACGGGCGGGCGATACGGCGGCGTGATCGGGGAAGGCCTCGTGCGCCGCGATGGGAATGCCGGCGCCGCGCGCGAAGCGCTCGACTCGCGCCGGGGCGCCGACCGCGGTCACGAGTCCTGCCGCGGTGAAGCCGGCGGTCGGCCACGCCACGGCGCGCGGATCTCCGACGGCGGAGACGCCGCGGAGTACCCTTCGGAAGCGGAGAACCGCCGCGCGCGGCGCGTGCCGGACGACCAGAGACGATGCCTCGTCCGAAACCCGTTCCTCCTCCGACTCGAGCAGGAACGCGACCACCGTAGCTTGAGCAAGCGTCTCCGGAGGCCGGCGAAGCGGCCCCGCGGGAAGAAGCCGGCCGTTCCCGCACGGGCGAAGGGGATCGACCGTCACCCAGAGTTCGTTCCACGCGAGCCGGCGCTGCTCCCACCCGTCGTCGAGAATCGCGACCGTCGCGCCGTATCCAAAACGGGCCGAGGACGCCGCGCGGGCGCGATCGGGGTCGACGATCACCGCGATCGACCGAGGGAGCGCCGCGCGATGAGCCAGCGCCTCGTCGCCGTATCGGCCGGAGGCCCCCGCGAGCGGCAGGCCCGCGAAGTCCGGCACCGCCGCGGGAGCGTCGACGGCGGCGTTGGCGCCATGGCCGCGGAGGAGGACCGCGCCGCGTCCCCCCGCTTCCGCGACCTCGCCGGCGAGCCACCGCGCGATGCTCGACTTTCCGGTGCCGCCCACGGTCAGGTTCCCCACGGCCACGACGTGCACGCCTTCCACCGACGCGCGCGTGCGCGCGGCGGCGCGACGCGCCCAACCCGACCCGATCGCGTACGCGCCGGAGAACGGGAGGAGCGCGAGCGTCCAGGGGATCGATCCCGGCTCGCCCGACCAGGAGCGCTCGAGCGCGCCCACGAAGCCGCGCCCCTTCACGGCGCGAGGCCCCAGGCCGTGAGCGCGGCGATCGCACGCTGGGCCGCGCCTCCCGCGCCCGCGGCCGCCCGAAGCGCCGCCGCCGAGCGCGGACCAAACTTCGAGTCCGCCATCCACGCCGCGGCGAGCGCGGCGGCCTCCGCCTCGTCCCTCGCGATCGCGCCGCCCCCCTCGTCCACGAGCGACTCCACCGCGGCCGCGACCTCGCCGTGGTGCGGCCCCACGATCACCGGACAACCGCGCGCGGCGGCCTCGAGAACGTTGTGCCCGCCGAAGGCGGCGAACGTCCCGCCGAGGATCGCGACCTCCGCGAGCGCGTAGGCGTCCGGCAATTCCCCTTTCGTCGCGAGGAGCCCGGCGCGCGTTCCGCCGCGAGCGGCGAGGGCGTCGATCCATTCGGAGATCGGCGAGATCGGGGACCGGGTCCGGTCGTGCTCGCTCCGCTCGGAGACGGCGAAGCCCGCCTCGGCGAACGCGCGGCGGGCCGACTCGCGCCCCTCGTCGTGCCGGGGCGCGACGACGAGCACCGGACGATCGGGAAGCGCCGCGAGCGCCGCGGCGACCGCGCGCGCGGTTCGCTCCTCGCCCGGGCGAAGGCTTCCAAAGACGACGACGCGACGCCGCGCTGGTCCGGCGCCCGGCGCCGAGATGGCCGTCCCGGCCTCGTCGGCCTTGAGGTCTCCGATGACGCGGACCCGGTCGGCCGGAATTCCGAGGAGTCGAAATCGCTCCGCGTCCTCCTCGCTTCGCGGGAGCGCGTAGACACGTCCCCCGAAGTAGCGCTCGCCGGCGACGCCGAAGGCCCGGAGGCGCCGCACGGTTCGCTCGGACACGGTCGCGCTGACGAAGACGACGGCCACGCCGGCGCGTCCTGCTTCGTAGAGGAGGTTGGGCCAGATCTCCGTCTCGATCACGTCGATCCGAAACGGCGCGGCCTGGTCGAGAAACGCGCGGAGGAGCCGCGGCAGGTCGGCGGGCGCGAAGCGCGACGCGGCGATGTCGTCGAGCTCTCGCCGCGCCCGCGCGAGCCCGGTGCGCGTTCGCGTCGTGACGAGAAGGGGCGGCCGCACCCCCGAAGCGACGAGCGCGCGCGCCCAGTTCCGGGCGGCGCCCACCTCGCCCAGGGAGGCGGCGTGAATCCAGACGCTGCCCGCCGCCCGCGACGTTTCCTCGCTCGCGCCGGTCAGGGATTCGCGCCACGCGCCGCCCTTCCGACCGAAGGGCGCCAGGACGGGCGCCGCGATCCCCGCGGCACCGGTCAGGAGCCGATAGAGCGCGACCGCGCGAACCACCTCACGCGCTCCGCTTCGCGGGCGACGCCGCGGCGAACTCGATCAATGCGTCCGCCGCGCGCTCGGCCGCGCCCGGTCCCCCGAGCGTCTCCGAGAGACCCGCGAAGGCCGCCCGCTGGGCCTCCCGGCGCAACGGGTCGGCGAGAAGCGGCGCCGCCGCCCGCGCGATCGACGGGCCCGTGGCCGCGCCCTGCACGCACTCGGGCGCGGGCGCCGGTCCTGCCTTCCAGCCGCTCCCCGCCGCGGCCAGGATGTTCGCGAGTCCGATGCTCGGGAGGCGGACGATCCGCCGCGCGATCTGGTAATTGAGCCAGCCCGTCCGGTAGACGATCACGAGCGGCGCGCCGAGGGCCGCCGCCTCGAGGGTCGCGGTGCCCGACGCCACGAGGGCGACGTCCGCCGCCCGGAGGAGCGGCTCGGCGGGGCCCCGATGATGGATCGGCCGCACCGTGGCCCACAACCGAGCGGCATCACCGCGGCGCGCCTCCGCCTCCACCGGTCCCGCATCGCTCACCGCGACGCGCGCGGGGCGCGCGCCCTCGTTCACGAGCCGGGCCGCGGCGTCGAGCATCGGGGCCAGGTGGCGTCGCACCTCGCCGTGTCGGCTCCCCGGCAGGACCGCGATCAGCGACTCCTGATCGCCCACGTCGAACGCGCGACGCGCGGCGGCGCGGGCGTCCGCGTCGGGGCGAAGCGCGCCCGCGGGGTGCCCGACCCAGCGACAGGCCACGCGCTCGGCTCGGAGGAGGTCCTCTTCGAATCGGAACAGGAGAAGCGTGAGATCCACGTCCTCGCGGAGCCGCGCGACGCGCCCGCGTCCCCACGCCCAGATCTGCGGGCAGACGTAATAGACCACGCGAAGGCCGGCGCGGTGCGCGTCCCGCGCCAGCGCGAGGTTCAGCCCGGGGGAATCGATCGGAAGGAAGATGGCGTTCGGATTCGCGGCGAGGAGCGATCGGATCGCGAGCCGCGTCCGATGGATTTCGGGCAGGTGTCGGAGAACCTCGGCGAATCCCATGACCGCCACCGATTCCATCGGGGCGACGGCGCGAAGTCCGGCCGCGCGAAGGGCGGGCCCCCCGAGGCCGGACGCCTCGAACGAGACTCCTCGTGCCCGGAGCGCGTTCAGGAGCGCCGCGCCCAGCCGGTCTCCGGAAGGATCTCCGGCCGACAGGATGAGCGGCGGAAGCGTCAGACCGCGATGCCTAGGGCGGGACGGCGATCCACCTGCCGCCGCACGGCGTCCGCCGCGTCGAGCGCCGCGAGCGCCGTCTCCGTCTCCCGCCAGGACCGCTCGGGCTCGGCGCGAAGGCTCAGGAAGTGCCGGAGCTCGCTCTCCAGCGGGTCTTCGTTCCCCACGGCGACGGGAAGCGGCCGGATGCGGGCGAGCCAGTGCTGGTCGGCGGAACCCGGAGGGGCCGGTTCCAGCGCGAAGGCCTCCACGCTCCGATTCAGGCAGTCGATCGAGAGATACTCGCTCGCCTCGAAGAAGCGGATCTTCCGGACCTTGTCGCGCGAGATGCGGCTCGCCGTGAGATTCGCGACGCAACCGCTCTCGAACGTGACGCGCGCGTTCGCGATGTCCACACGGGACGTGACGACGGGCACGCCCACGGCTTGGATCTCGGCCACCCGTGACCGGGTCGCCAGGAGGGCTAAGTCGAGGTCGTGGATCATCAGGTCGAGGATCACGTCGACGTCGATGCCGCGCGGGACGGGCGGTGCCAGGCGATGCGCCTCGATGAACCGCGGTGACTTGAGAAACGGAAGCGCGGCGCGGACCGCCGGATTGAAGCGCTCGATCTGCCCCACGCAAAGCGCGATCCCGCGCTCCCGGGCCAACGCGAGCATCGCCGCGCCCTCGGCCGGCGTGACGGCGATCGGCTTTTCGACGAGGGTCGGGATTCCGCGCGCGAGCGCGGCGCGGGTGACGTCGTGGTGCGCCGGCGTGGGGGCGGCGATCGAGAGCGCCTCCACGCGATCGAGGAGGTCGTCCAGCGTCTCGAAGACCGGGATGCCGAGTTCCGCGGCGGCCCGCTCGCGCGCCGCCGGGTCGGGGTCGTATCCGCCGACCACGGCCGCGGTGCCAAGGCGGCCCCAGGCGCGCGCGTGGTGGCTGCCGAGGTGCCCGAGGCCGGCCACCCCGACACGAACCGGCGTCACCGCACGATGCCCCGCTCCGAGCCACGAACGAACTCCACGAATTCGTGGACTTCCGGATACGGCTTCAGGTCCCTGGAGATGCGATCGAGGGCCTGGCCCACGTTGAGCTGCGAGCGATAGAGGATCCGGTAGGCCCGCTTCAGCTCGAGCCGCACCTCGGCGGAAATTCCGCGCCGCTCCATTCCGACGGAATTCAGGCCGCAGGCACGCAGCGGATTCCCTGCGGCTTTCACGTAGGGCGGAACGTCCTGCGGCACGCGCGAGGCGCCGCCCACGAACGCGTGGCACCCGATCATGACGAACTGATGGACCGGCGTCATGCCGCCGATGATGGCGTAGTCGTCCACACGGACGTGCCCGGCCAGGTTCACGGCGTTGGCCAAGATCACCTCGTTCCCGAGGCGGCAGTTATGCGCGACGTGCGTGTAGGCCATCAGGAGCACGTTGTCGCCCACGATCGTCGCCTCCGTGTCCGTGGTCGCCGCGTGAATCGTGGCGTACTCGCGCACGGTCGTGTCGTGGCCGATCCGCACGTGCGTCGGCGTGCCGCGGAATTTCAGGTCTTGAGGAATGTTGCCGATCACCGCGCCGTGATGGATCTGGCACCGGGGTCCGATCGTCGTGCAGCCCTCGATGATCGCGTGGAGGCCGACGCGCGTCCCTTCGCCGAGAACGACGCGAGGACCCACGTAGGCGAACGGGCCGATGACGACGCCATCCCCCAGCTCGGCGCCCTTCGCGACGATGGCGGTCGGATGAATCGACGGCTTCGCGCGCTCGGCGGCCTCCGGAAGCGGGAGAACCGCACCCTGGGCGCGCGCCCAGGTGCCCGTCAAGCGGTCGGCTTCAGGAATCGCGCTCGACAATGCTTGAAAGGAGCTCTGCTTCCGCGACGAGGTCTCCATGGACGTATGCCTTCCCCTCCATCTTGCAGATCCGTTGCTTCAGCCGCAGCAGATTCAGCTCGAATCGGAGCTGGTCTCCCGGCCGCACGGGCCTCCGGAACTTAGCATTGTTGATCCCCATGAAGTAGACGAGCTTGTCCTTCGGCCGCTCGACCGTGTTCAGGAGCAGAACCCCGCCGCACTGGGCCATGGCCTCGATGATGAGGACGGCCGGCATGATCGGGTGGCCCGGAAAGTGTCCGTTGAAGAACGGCTCGTTGATCGTCACGTTCTTGATGCCGACCACCCGGTGTTCCTCCAGGCTCAGGATCCGGTCGATCAGGAGGAGCGGATACCGGTGGGGCATGATCTGCTGAATCTGCATGATGTCGAGTTGGATCGGGCCGTGATCCCCGTTCTTGCCCACTCCCTGGAGCAGGCTTCCCGGCTCCTCGCCCGCGACCATCCGCTGAACGAAGCGAACGTTCGTCGCGTGCCCCGACTTCATGGACAGGAAGTGCCCCCGTGCCGGTCGGCCCAGGAGCGTCAGGTCGCCCAGGAAGTCGAGGATCTTGTGGCGCACGAACTCGTCTTCGAAGCGAAGCGGCTCCTTGTTCAGGATTCCGCCCGGCTGGACCACGACCGCGTTTTGCAGGGTTCCACCCTGGATCATCCCCCGCGCGCGCAGGGCCTCGACGTCGCGCTCGAGCACGAACGTGCGCGCGGGCGCGATCTCCCGGATGAACGTGTCCGGGTCGATGTCGTAGGTGGCGTACTGCGTCCCCCGGAAGGCGTTCTCGTACTCGATCGTGAACGAGACGCGGAGCCCGTCGTGCGGCAGCGCGACCAGGATGACCCCTTTTTCCTCGTATCGGATGGGATCCCGGACGCGAAAATACCGGCGGGCGGCGGGCTGCTCCACGACCCCCGCCTGCTGAAAGAGCGCGACGTAGGGGCGGGCGCTTCCGTCTTGCGGTTCCGGCGGCTCCTGCGCGTCGAGCGCGATGATCAGGTTGTCGATCCCGAGCCCGGCCGCCGCCGCCAGGATGTGCTCCACCGTGTGGACCTCGGCGTCCCCGTTCTTCAATACCGTGCGCCGCATCTGGTCGGTATCCGCGCGCGCGTACCGCGGCTGCACCGGAATCTCGGGCTGACCCGGAAGGTCGACGCGGATGAATCGGATGCCGGTGCCGGGAGGAGCGGGCCGAAACTCGACGTGGCAGGGAACACCGGAATGCAGGCCGACGCCTTCGTACGAGATCGCGCGGGCCAGCGTTTGTTGGTTGGGAACGCTCACGGCGATGGCTTCTTTCCCTCCAGCTCCTCGACGCGGCGCTTCAGGGCGCGGATCGTCTGGACCAACTCCGGAAGGTGCCGGAGCGTTGCCTCGATCCGCTTCGCCTGGCCGACGGGAAGCGCCGGATAGCCGAACAGCTTCTCGCCCGGTTTGATCGACTTCGAGACGCCGGACTTGGCGCCCACCTGCGCCCCCGCCCCGATCTCGATGTGCCCCACGACGCCCACCTGCCCCGCGAGCACGACGTGGTCGCCCAGCGTGGTGCTCCCGGAGATCCCGACCTGCGCGACGATGATGCAGTTCTTTCCGATCTGGACGTTGTGGGCGATCTGAACGAGGTTGTCGATCTTGCTCCCCTGTCCCACGCGGGTCGTCCCGGTCGTGGCGCGATCGATGGTGACACACGAGCCGAGCTCCACGTCGTCCTCGATCACGACGTTTCCGACCTGCGGCACCTTCCGGTAGATCTCGCCGTCCCGCACGAATCCGAATCCGTCGCTGCCGATGACGGTTCCGGCGTGGATGATGACGCGTTCTCCGACGACGCAATCCTCGCGCAGGGTGACGTTGGGATGGAAGCGGGTCTCGGAACCCACCGATGCGCGGGCGCCGATGAAGCACCCGGCGCCGATCCAGGCGCGGGGGCCGATCCGCGCGCCCGACTCGACGACCGCGTTCGGTCCGATGAGCGCGGTGGCATCGACGGAAGCGTCCTCCGCGACCACCGCCGTCGGATGGATGCCCGGCGCGGGCCGCTCCTCGTCGCCCTGGAAGAAGCGCACTGCCTTCAAGAAGGCGAGGTACGGGTTGGCGTTCTCGATGAGGGGCTTGCCGAGGTCGCGGTGATTTTCGGCGACGATGATGGCCGAGGCGCACGTGCGCTCGAGGTAGGACTCGTAGCGGGGATTGGCGAGAAAGGTGAGCTCGCCGTGGCGGGCCTCTCGAATGCCGGCCACACCCGTGATCTCGATCGATCCGTCGCCCACCACGACCCCGTCGATGGCCTTGGCGACCATGTCGAGCGTCACACGAGGGGCGCGCCGCGAATCCGTCGCGCCGCTTAAACGTGCACGCGAATCGGATTCCCGGGGGCGATCGACTGCCTCAGGGCTTTTTACCGCCGCTCCGGGTTCCCGTCTCATCTTCCGTCCTGAGCTCGCTCAACACGCGGTCGGTCAAGTCGAGCGACTTGTCTCCGTAAACGACGTTTCCGTCGGCCGCGTCGAGGATGAGGGAGAACCCCTCTTCCGTTCCGATGGACGCCACGATGGCGTGCACGCGATCGATGATCGGTTTCAAGTACTCTTCGTTCAGCCGGCTGATCCGCCCGCCGGGTCCCCACTGTTCCTGAACGAATTTCTCGTACTCCCCTACCTTCTGACTCAGGATTCGATTCTGCTCGTCGCGCTTCGCCTCGCTCAGCATCGGACCCTGCTGGTCGAGTTTGCGCTGCATCTCGTCGATCTCGTTCTTCTTCTCTCGAGCGGTCTTGGAGAGGTCCGCCACTTCCCGCTCGAACGAGACCTGCGCTTCCTTGGTTTTCTGATAATTGGCAAAGATCTGATCCGAGTCAATGAAGCCAATCTTGAGGTCGGCCGAGGCTTGAGGCGCCATCCCCAAGAGGGCGAGGAGGCCAATTAAGGCGCCCCAGACTAGCGCACCGGTCCTGCGATGTCGAGTCATAATCTAACCTCTTATTTTAGAAGGTATTACCGAGTTGGAAGTGGGTCTCCCATTGACCCCCGTCCTCGCGATCGAAACCGTAGCCCAGGTCCAATCCGACGCGGCCCAGGGCCGGCACTTCCAGGCGAACGCCGAGCCCCACCGACTTTCGGAGGTCCCCTAAATCCAGGTCCCGGGTCGAATTCCACGTGTTCCCGGCCTCGAAGAAGAAGAGCCCGTGGAGGGGATCGGCGATCGGGAACTGGAGCTCGCTGGTCAGGATGAGGGCAGTCCGGCCGCCCGGGTATCGGTCCAGGACGGCCCCCGTCGTCGGGTTCCGCGTGATATTGGCGCGCGGCACGACGTAATAGTCCGGGTACCCCCGGAGGTAGTCGTAGGTCGTCCCGCCGAGCCGGAAGCGCTCGTAGTCGGGCACGGTCGGGCCCGCCAGGAAGCCCGCCTTTCCGCGCAGGAGGACCGTGAACGGTCCGGCGAGCTTGGAGTAGTTCTTGAGGTCCACCGTCTCCTTCATGAACTGCTCCACCCCGCCCAGGAGGCCGCCCGCGATCTCGTTCGTCCACTGAAGCCGCGAGCCCCGCGTCGGATAGAACGGATTGTCCGTGCTGTTCCGCGTGAACGTCACGGTGATGCTGCTCACCCGGCGGGGCCAATCGGTTTCCCGGAGCGTGGCGAGATTGGAGGGCTCCCCCGGGCTCGCGGGGCGAATGTTGTTCAGGGTGACGTCCCGGAGATCGTACGAGATCACCCCCCGGGTGTAGTCGGGCCAGGGAAGCGGACGTCCGAGGCGAACGCCGCCGCCGATGTCTTCCCGGTCGTAGAAGTCGAGCTCGCGCCGCGTGTCGAAGAGATCGAACCCCACGGTGAGCGGCGTGTCCCGGAACCACGGTTCGGTGAAGGAGACCTCGGCGTTGCTTCGCTTGCCGCCCCGCTCGAGACGAAGGGCGATCGACTGGCCGTTCCCAAAGAGATTGTTGTGCCCGAGCTCGATGAAGCCGGTGAGCCCGGACTGGCTCGAGAACCCGGCGCCCGCGCTCGCCGTCCCGGTCTGCTTCTCCTGGACCTTGAGCGTCAGATTGATGTCGGCGCTGTCTCCCGTCGGTTCGTAGTCCACGGTCACGTCCTGGAAGTAACCGAGGCCGAAGATGTCGCGCTGGGTCCGGATCAAGGAGGAGCGGCGGAAGCTGTCTCCCGGCCGGACGGATGCCTCGCGGCGGATCACGTTCTCCTTGGTCCGCGTGTTGCCGACGATCTTGAGGTCGGCGACCCGGGACCGGGCTCCCTCCTGGATGACGAACTCGACGTCCACGATCGAATCGCGGTCGGTGAAGCGGGGATCGATGTTCAAGAAGAGGTAGCCCTGCTCCTGGTAGAGCGTGTACGCGGACTCGAGGGTCTTCTGGATCTGGGTCTCGTTGTACGGAGTTCCGGCGCGGGGCATGTTGATCAGCGCCAGAGCGGCGGTGGGCACCGACTTGTTCCCGGACCAGGTCAGGTGCCCGAAGCGGTACCGGGGACCCTCGCGCGCGTAGACGTGGAGGATCACGCCCTTTCCGTCCGGGGTCTCGGCGCTCCGGATGGAGTCCACCTCGCCGTCGCGGTAGCCGCGGCTCCGCATGTAGAGACGAAGCTGCGTTTCGTCCTGCTCGAGCTGGGAGGGCTTGAACGTGCCGCTCCGGAGAAAGGCCGGCGTCTTGCTCTTCATCGACTTCCGGAGGCCCTTCTCGGGAAGACCGCTCACGCCGTGGATTTGGATCCCGCGAACCTTGAGCTTCGCGCCTTCGTCGACCTGGAACGTCACGGTCACGGCGCCCGGCCCGGTCTTCTGCGTCAACACGGACACCCTGGCCCGCGAGTAGCCTTCTTCGGCGTAGGCATCCTGGATTTTCCGAACGTCCAGGTCGAGCGTGCCTTGGTCGAGGAGCTGTCCGGTCGCGGCGGTCAGCTTCCCCTTGAGGGTCGACTCCTCGATCTTCTTGACCCCGCGAAACTCGAGGGACTGGATCCGCGACCGCTCGGACACCTGGATCAAGAGGTCGATCCCCGGGCCCACCGGGTTGTCGACGACGTTCACGTCGGTGAAGAGGCCCGTCGCGTAGAGCCGGCGAACCCCGGCCGCGATGGCGGCGGGGTCGTAGGGATCGCCCGAAGAAAGACCAAACGTGCGCGTGATGACGATGGAGTCGACGTGCACGAAGCCACCCGCGCGAATCGCCCCGATCACGCCCAAGGCGGGCGGAGAAGCGAGCGGGGGCCGCGGGAGTTCCGTGCGCGGCAGGCCGGCGGTGGAGTCCGGCCCCTGGATTCTCGTCGCCGAGGAGTCGGGGGCCTGGACTTGGGCCCGCGCGCCGGCCGCTCCGAGGAGGACGGCCGCCACGAACAGGGTGAGGAAACCGTGCGCGGCCTCCCTGCCGCCGAAGGGATGGGTCAAGAGGCGAATGTCAGCTCGTCGCCGGTGCGCGTGATCATCACGTCGCTGCCTTCCTTTAGCTTCCCGCGCAACACGTGCTCCGAGAGGGGGTCCTCGATGAGCTTCTGAATGGCCCGCTTGAGCGGTCGCGCGCCCAGGGCGGCGTCGAATCCCTTCTCGACGAGCAGATCCACGACCGACGGTTCGAACCCGATCTTGACGCCGGCCGTCTTCAGGCGGTTCGAGACCTGTTCGAGCAGGATTTGCGTGATCGACTCCATCTGCGGCCGGTCGAGCGGGTGGAACACGATCGCCTCATCGATCCGGTTCAGGAACTCCGGATTGAAGGCGCGCTTCAACTCGTCAAGAATCGTCCGCTTCATGTTCTCGTAGGTCGAGTCCTCGCTCCGCTGTTGGAAGCCGAGGCTGTGGTTCCCCTTGATCTGCCGGGCGCCGAGGTTCGACGTCATGATCAGCACGGTGTTCTTGAAGTCCACCTTCCGGCGGAGGCTGTCGGTCAGGATCCCGTCGTCGAGTACCTGGAGCAAGATGTTGAAGACGTCCGGATGGGCCTTCTCGATCTCGTCCAGCAGCACGACCGAATAGGGCTTCCGCCGCACCTTCTCGGTGAGCTGGCCGCCCTCCTCATGGCCCACGTATCCCGGCGGCGCGCCGATCAGGCGCGACACCGAGAACTTCTCCATGTACTCCGACATGTCGACCCGGATCAGAGCGTCGGGATCGTCGAACAGGAAGCGCGCCAAGACGCGCGCGAGCTCCGTCTTGCCGACCCCCGTCGGGCCGAGGAAGATGAACGAGCCGATCGGCCGGCGCGGGTCTCGAAGTCCGGCCCGGTTCCGCCGGATGGCGCGGCTGACCGCCGCCACCGCCTCGTCCTGCCCCACGATCGACTTCTTGATCTCCTCTTCCATGCGGAGGAGTTTCTCCGATTCCTTCTCTTCGATGCGGGAGATCGGGATCCCCGTCATCCGCGAGATCACCTGCGCGATGAGGTCCCCATCCACGGTGACCTCGGTCTCATGCTTGATCTCGTTCCAATTCTTCTTGTTCTCGCGCAGCTTCGCGCGAAGCTCCTTCTCCTTGTCGCGGAAGCGAGCGGCCTTCTCGAACTCCTGCTGCTGGATGGCCGCCTCCTTCTCCTTCGCCACCTCCTCGACCTGCTTCTCCAGCTCGCGGACTTCCGTGGGGATGGCCGAGATCGAGAGTCGCGCGCACGCCCCCGCCTCGTCGATCACGTCGATCGCCTTGTCGGGGAGGAACCGGTCGTTGATGTACCGGTCCGCCATCTTGACCGCGGCGACGATCGCACCGTCGGTGTATTTCGAGCCGTGGTGCGCCTCGTACTTGTCGCGGAGCCCCATGATGATCTGGATCGTCTCGTCCACCGACGGCGGATCGACCATGATCGGTTGGAACCGCCGCTCGAGGGCGCCGTCCTTCTCGATGTACTTCCGGAATTCGTCGAGCGTGGTCGCGCCGATGCACTGAAGCTCGCCGCGCGCCAGGGCCGGCTTCAGCATGTTCGAGGCGTCGATCGCGCCCTCGGCGCCGCCCGCCCCGACGATCGTGTGCAGCTCGTCGATGAAGATGATCGTGTCCTTGGACTCGCGAATCTCGTTCATCACGGCCTTGAGGCGCTCCTCGAACTGGCCCCGGTACTTCGTCCCGGCGACGACCGCCGCCAGGTCGAGCGTGACGATCCGCTTATCTTTGAGTGTCTCGGGCACGCGGTTCTCGACGATCCGCTCCGCCAGGCCCTCGGCGATCGCCGTCTTGCCCACGCCCGGCTCGCCGATCAGGATCGGATTGTTCTTCTTCCGCCGCGACAGAACCTGGATCACGCGCTCGATCTCGGATTCGCGTCCGATGATGGGGTCGAGCTTGTTCTCCCGGGCCAGCGCGGTCAGGTCCCGACCGAACTGGTTCAGGGCGGGTGTCTCGACCTTTCCTTCCCGCTCCGGCTGCGACACGGACGGCGTCCCTCCCAGGAGTTTCAGCGTCTCTTCGCGCACCTTCTTCCGGTCGACGCCCAACTCCAAGAGCACGCGCGCGGCGACTCCCTCGCCCTCGCGGATCAACCCGAGCAGGAGATGCTCGGTTCCCACGTAGTTGTGACCGAGCTGCCTCGCCTCGTCGACGGAGAGTTCCAAGACCCGCTTCGCCCGCGGCGTGAACGGGATCTCGCCGATCGTGAGGGTGCCGCCGGTGGAGGCCACCATGCTCTCCACCGCCTGGCGGATGGCGTCGAGGTCGAGGCCCAGGTTGTTCAGCACCGTGGCCGCGATCCCCTCCCCCTCCCGGATCACGCCGAGGAGCAGGTGCTCGGTGCCGATGTAGTCGTGCTGGAGCCGTGCGGCCTCTTCGCGCGCGAGATACATCACCTTTCGCACGCGCTCCGTGAACTTGTCATGCATCGGATGTGCCCTCCGGCAATTCCTAGTTGGTGCTCGCCGCGTCGTCCGGACGTTCCGGGCCGCCGTGCAGAAGGCGGCGGACGTAGTCGGCGCGGATCACGTTTCGCTCTCGTTGTTCCATCTCGCGCCCCGTGAAGAGCTGCAGGTGCGCGGGCTGGGTTCGAATCAGCATCTCGTTCAGCGTCTGCACGTCCGTGAGCCCCTCCATGTTGAGGGCCACACCGAAGCGCACGGCCGAGGAGAGGTTGATCACTTCTTGCGACGAAATCACGCGGCTGTGGCGAAGCGTTCCGTACGCACGCCAGACCTTGTCCTCGATCTGGACGCGGGCATCCTTGAGGAGCTCCTCGCGAGCCCGTTGCTCATAGTCGATGATCTGCCGCGTCACGCGCTCCAGGCTGTCCACGGTCTCGCGCTCGCTCTGGCCGAGGGTCGTCTGGTTCGAGATCTGGAAGAAATTCCCCATGATCTGCGACCCTTCGCCATAGAAGCCCCTCACCGCGAGGCCCACCTGCGTGATGCCCTGGAGCACCTTTCCGATCTGTCGCGTCAACACCAGCGAGGGCAGGTGGATGAGCACCGAAGCGCGCATCCCCGTGCCGGCGTTCGTGGGGCACGCCGTCAGGTATCCCAGGTCATCGTTGAAAGCATAGTCGAGGTCCTGCGCCAATTCATCATCGATGGCGTTCACGGCCTCCCAGGCCGAGCGAAGCTGGAACCCGGAGGCCAGCGCCTGAAGGCGTAGATGATCCTCCTCGTTCACCATCATCGAGACGCTTTCGTCCGGCAGGACGAGCAGGCCGCGGAGCTTTCCGTTTTCCGCGAGATCGTTCGAAATCAGGTGGCGCTCCACCAAGAACTGCCGATCGAGCGGCGTCAACTCGCGCATCTGGAGCGCAGACGACGGCTGGAGCGCCGGCGTCTTCCGCACGGCGGTCACCGCGCTCGAGTACACCATCGCGAGTTGCTCCTCGCGAGCGCGGTGTGTGAAGGGCACGTCCTTGAGATTGCGCGCCAGGCGGACGCGCGTGGAGAGGACCACGTCCGAAGCGGGGCCCGTCCCATCGAGCCAGCGTCCCATGGAGCGCGCCAGCGTCGTGAGTTTCACGCTCCGCCCTCCTGTGGCGGCGCCGCGTGCGTCGTTCGCGTCTCGACGTCGCGGATCTGATCGCGGAGCGCCGCGGCCGCCTCGAACTCCTCGCGCTCGATGGCGCGCTGCAGGTCCTCGTGGAGGCGCTGGATCTCGCGCCGGAGCGCCACGCGCTCCGAATCTCGCGCGGGGGTCTTGCCGACGTGCTTGGTCGAGCCGTGGATTCGCCGGAGAAGGGGCCTCAGCTGCGACCGGAACGTCGTGTAGCACTCCGAGCACCCGAGCCGGCCCGTCTCACGGAAGTTCGAGTATACGAGGCCACACTTCGGGCACTGGACGCGCCCGACCTTGGCCTCTTCCCCGCCGCCCGCCTGGTCGACCATTCCGGCCAGGAGATCCCCGAC